>Ga0074195_1000567_pt1 | contig 68581 bp, 54 predicted proteins | sample EPASupsiteHSE623_FD_64525 | JGI IMG/M metagenome (GOLD analysis project Ga0074195, IMG submission 64525) | Bioremediated contaminated groundwater from EPA Superfund site, New Mexico - Sample HSE6-23 | ecosystem: Environmental > Aquatic > Deep subsurface > Groundwater > Contaminated ...
GGGTATGGGAAGCGGTTACGGAGGATTGAAACAGCTCGACCAGATTGGTCCTTCGGGTGAAACGATCATCGATTATTCCATCTACGATGCCATACAGGCCGGTTTTGGCAAAATAATGTTCATTATCAAGGAATCAATTGAAGATGATTTCAAGGAAACATTTGTCGAGCGGCTGAAAGACAAAATTGCCATCGACTACGTTTTCCAGGAAACGTGGATGGTTCCTGAGGGAATTGTCATTCCCGACAACCGCAGCAAACCCTGGGGAACGGGACACGCCGTGATGATGGCCGGTGGCCGGATAAACGGCCCATTCGCCGTGATCAATGCCGATGATTTTTACGGCCGGGTAGCCTTTATCGCACTGGCTGATTATTACAAAAACTGGACGCCGGAAAGGGAAAATGACTACTGCATGGTGGGTTACCGGGTGGCCAATACCCTGTCGGAATTTGGTGCTGTATCGCGGGGCGTATGCCAGCCCGATGCCAATGCATTCCTGGTGGATGTGGTTGAACGGACCCATATCGAACGCCGTGAATCAGGAATTGCCTATAAGGATGAGAAGGAGCAGTTTATAACCATTCCCGGCGACAGCATCGTTTCCATGAACTTCTGGGGATTTACACCCTCATTTTTTGAATTCCTGAATAAAGGATTCGAAGCATTCATCAAGGCGAATGCCCAAAACCTGAAGGCTGAATTTTACATCCCATCCATGGTCAATGAATTGATCCGGCTGAAAAAAGCCACCGTCAGGATCCTCGATTGCGATGAACAATGGTTTGGCATGACCTACAAGGAAGACCGCATGGCCGTAGTAAAAAGCATTCGCGAACTGGTGAACAGGGGCATTTATCCCGAAAACTTATGGGGCTGATCCAATTTTTCGCCCCGGACCTCGTTTTAATTACCTAATTTTGTCCATGGTAAAAACTTATTTATGAAAATCCTGCAGAAAATTTCTATTGGCTTCATAGCCATCATGTTGTCAATATTCATCCTTGTTCCCCGCATCAGTCATGCCCAGGTGGTCAATGAAGCGACCAAAAAGCGCATCAGCATCGGGGTCGGGGCATTTACCGATATCTGGATGAATGCGCCCGAGGGAATGAAAATACGCACCATCAACCAGGGGGTGAATGTGTTCGCCACCTACAACATGCCCTTTGGCAAAAGCAACTTCAGTTTTGCCATCGGACTGGGAATCAGCATTCATAACCTCTATTGGAATTACAGGTTCCAGGGCGACAGCCTGGCATTTCAGTTTGTGAAGGTGGAGGATAACCTGGACTACAAGCGCAGTAAACTGACTATGCCTTATCTCGAAATCCCGATCGAGTTCCGGCTTAAAACAAAGAGCAAAGTTGCTGTAGGTGTCGGTTTCAAGGTTGGATACATGGTTTATGCCCACTCCAAATGGGTTGGTGACGACTACCTCTATAACACCAGCAACACCCTGATCACCTCATTCAAGGGCATTAAAAACCTCGAGAAGTTCGCTTATGGCCCTACTTTGCGCGTTGGATACAAATGGATCAACCTCAATGCCTATTATTCCCTTTCGAGTGTGTTTGAAAAGGCAACAGGGATGGATATTTATCCGATTTCAGTCGGATTTATCCTGATGCCCTTCTAAATCTCAGATCAGGATCATCAGGGCTGACATGATAATGGCCCCCAGTCCGAATCCGGCGTAGATCTCGGATGGTTTGTGCGTATCTGACAGTAACCGGGCATACCCGATGATCCCGGCTAAAAGTATCCCGGAAAAAATCTCCGTATTGAAGTTGACTCCGAAGTTGAGTGAAAGTCCCAGGAAAAGACCCGTGAAGCTTCCTGCTGCGACCATGTGCAGGCTGATCTTCCGGTAAAAATTGACTACCAGCGAAAGCACCGCGAGGAGTGTCGCACCCAGCATGTAGTAGCTGAATATGCTTGAGAAATGAATTCCTTTCAGCAGGTAGTAGGTAACATAGTAAAAAACCGCAATGGCCAGGATTGGGAAGATTCGTTCCTCCTTCCTGATGAGTTGCCATGAGCTGATCAACTGCAGCCGATAGAGGAGCAAGGTAAAGGTGAGCGGGAAAATGAAGGTTGTCAGGAATACCACCCCCGCCAGGATGAGCCTGTAGTAGAATGGTACCGACTGGGTAACGAATACGTCGAAGTTCAACAGCACCAGCAGAAGGTAGGTTGGGATCAGCAGGGGGTGAAAGAGATAGGAGATTCCCCTGGCAAGTTTGGTTTCCATTGTGCGGTGCGGAATTAGAGTTCTTTTCTGAGCCGTGCAACCGGGATGTTCAGCTGCTTGCGGTATTTTGCTATCGTGCGACGGGCAATATTATATCCTTTGATCTTCAGTAAATCAACAAGTTCATCGTCGGTTAGCGGTTTTGACTTGTTTTCAGCCTCGATGGTATCGGACAGGATCTTTTTAATTTCCCTGGTTGAGATCTCCTCGCCGTCGGTATTGAGCATTGATTCACTGAAAAAGCTTTTCAGCAGCAGGGTCCCGAAGGGTGTTTGCACATATTTACTGTTTGCCACACGTGAGATCGTGGAAATATCGAAGGAGACGATGCTGGCAATATCCTTCAGGATCATGGGCCGCAACTTTGTATCATCGCCGGTAAGGAAATACTCATGCTGATAATCCATGATCGCTTTCATGGTGGTATACAATGTTTCCTGTCGTTGCTTGATGGCATCAATGAAGCCGCGGGCCGAGTCGAGTTTCTGCCGGATAAATACCAGGGCATCCTTCTCTGATGGCTTTCTTCTTGACCCGCCATATTCATGCAACATGCTGATATAATCGCGGTTCAGCGACAATTCGGGTGTATTCCGCGAATTCAGGGTCAGTTCGAGGATGCCGTCGGTATTCGTTATGATAAAATCGGGGATGATGTACTGGCTGTCGCGCGCAACCTCCGCTATGGTGTTACCGGGCTTGGGATTCAGGCGCTGGATCTCCTCGATGGCCTCCCGTAGTTCCTCTTCCGAGATATTCCCCTTCTGCAGGATCTTATCGTAGTGTTTCTTGCTGAATTCGTCGAAATAAAATTTGATGATGATGGTGGCAAGCTCCGTTGCGTAGGTGCGATCGCCTTTGTGTTCGAGCTGGATCAGCAGGCATTCCTGGAGCGACCGTGCTGCAATGCCCGGCGGATCGAAGGTCTGCACCACTTTCAGCACATCGAGGATCTCTTCCGGTGTGGCATCAATAGCCTGGTTGAAGGCCAGATCGTCGGACAGGGCCGGAATTTCGCGGCACAGATAACCCGATTCATCCAGGTTGCCGATTATCGTGGAGGCAATAATGTATTCCTTGTCGGTAAATTTATGCATCCCGATCTGCGCGATCAGGTAATCCTGGAAACTTACACCGGATATGATCGGAATTTCACGGGTGACTTCATCCGGACTTTTGTTGTTTGCAACCAGCCTGTAGTCAGGAATTTCATCTTCGTCGACATAATCCTCAAAGGTAAACTCATCTTCGGCCGAAGCGGCAGCATCCTGGTCCTGGAACTCATCCTCATCCGAATCGATGGAGTCGAGGGTGGAATCCTCTTCATTGGCGTCCAGATCCTCATCATCGTTGCTGTTCTCCTCAAGGGCAGGGTTTTCCTCGATCTCCTGTTTTATCCGCTGATCGAGCGATAGCAAAGGTTCCTGCAATAAACGCATCACCAGCACCTGTTGCGGTGAGAGTTTCTGAATTAGCCGTTGCTGTAATTTCTGGTTTAACATCGCCGACAAATATAACAATTAATCCCGCCAACTTATTTTCTCCATCGGTGAAAAAATCTTTCAAATCGTTAAAAACAGGTTGACTGTCTATTTTGTTGAAAAGTTGGTCCGGAAATGAATAATTTCGCATCAAAATAGGATAGTTACAAATTAAAATAGCAAGTATCCATGGAAGGAATTTCCGGGTTGCGTTCCAAGTCATACACTGCATTGATCCATGTTATGGTATGGGTTGCATTTCTGCTCGTCCCATTGCTTTTTATTGAATCAGCAACAGGCAGGGAGCGATTCATGATCATGGGCTGGTTCCTGCAATTGCTGATGGCCGCCTATTTTTACTACAACTTTCTGTATCTCGTTCCCCGCTTTTTCCTGAAGAAAAAACTTTTAATTTACTTTTTACTTCTGATTCTGGGATTTGTTGTGATCAGTCAGCTCAACGTCCTTTTTTCCCTTGCAACTTCCGGGATCATTGAGCGCCGCCATCCGTTCAACTTCTGGCGTACGACATTTTTCCCCTTTTACCCCTCCCTTTTAGCTTTTGCTTTGAGCAGCATGGTGCGAATTACGATGGAATGGTTTAAAAATGAACGCCAGAAGAAGGAGATGGAGGCCGAAAAGTTATCCTCGGAACTGGCATTTCTGAAGTCGCAGATCAACCCGCATTTTCTGTTCAACAATCTGAACAATATCTGTTCACTGGCGCGTAAAAAGTCGGACGAAACCGAAAATGCCATTATCAAACTGTCGCAGATCATGCGCTATATGCTGCAGGATTCCAAGGATGAAAAAGTGAGCCTTGAGAAGGAGGTGGAATACCTGCAAAGCTTCATTGAATTGCAGCGGCTTCGCCTTCCCGAGACGGTTAAAATTGATTTTTCGATCAAAGGAGATCCTGAATTGCTCTCGATAGAACCACTCTTACTGATCCCATTTGTTGAAAATGCCTTCAAACACGGTGTGAGCTACCAGGAAATTTCAGAGATCCTCATCCGCCTGGATGCAAATGAAAATTATCTCGGGTTTACTGTTGAAAACCATATCTCAAAACATACCAGCGATGATGTGGAACAGGGATCGGGAATCGGGTTGAAAAATGTGATTCGCAGGCTGGAACTGCTTTACCCGGGAAAACACAAGTTGGAGATAAACGATACGGGTACGCATTACACTGTTAAACTTCAAATTCAGTTTTAAATGAATATCCGCTGCCTCGCCATCGATGATGAAATGCTTGCACTCGACCTGATCGAGGACAACATACGGAAGATCCCGTTTCTCGAATTGGTTCATAAATGCAGAAGCGCGCTGGAGGCGATGGAGGTATTGCGGCGAGAGCAAATCGATTTGATCTTCCTCGACATTCAGATGCCCGACATCTCCGGCATACAGCTGCTTAAAAGCCTTCATCACAAACCGCTGGTTATTTTTACAACTGCATTTTCGAAATATGCCACCGAAGGATACGATCTCGATGTCATTGATTATTTACTGAAACCTTACTCTTTTGAGCGTTTTCTGAAGGCAGTGAATAAGGTGCACGAATATATGGACCTGCGGGGTCGTGTTGCAGCCCAGCCCAGCGCACATGAAATCATTGCCTCATCCCAGTTTTTATTTGTCAAGGCCGATTACAAATTATATAAGATCAACCTGAAGGATATTCTTTACATCGAGGGGCTGAAGGATTACGTGAAGATTTTTATCAGTGAAAAACCCATTGTTACCCAGATGAGCATGAAATCACTGGAGGATAAACTGCCTCCCCAGGATTTTATCAGGGTGCATCGCTCATTCATCGTGGCGTTTAACAAGATTGACTACATTCAAAAACAGATGCTCACGATAGGTAAAAAGGAAATTCCTATCAGCGAACACTATCGAGATCAGCTTTTTAAGATCATCAATTACGAAAAAACATCTGAATAATATGAAACGAACCACCTGGCTTTTTGTCATCCTGTTTCTTGCTGCCGGGCCGGCCAGCGCGCAGACCAAACCCTGGACTTTCCAGCAGTGCCTCGATACGGCGCTGCAGCGCAATATTTCGGTTAACCAGAGCCGTATGGCCAACGAGCTGAACAAGGTCGCACTGGAGCAGGTCAAAGCCAACCGCATTCCCAGTGTCAGCGCCAATGCCGGCGAGGCGCTGAATGTCGGGAAAAATATCGATCCAACAACCAATACCTATGTAACGGAGGCATACCATTCAACAAACCTGGGTATCAGCAGCAGCTACAATCTTTTCAATGGATTGCAGAATGCAAATACCATCCGGCAGAACCGGCTGAATGTGCAGGCGGGACAATCCGATATTGAAAAGGTGAAAAATGATGTGACGCTGAATATCACCACAGGATACCTCCAGGTTTTATTTGCCCAGGAGATCCTGACCGCAGCTAAAAGCCAGGAAGAGGCAACCAGGACCCAGGTTGAACGGACCGAAAAGATGGTGAATGCAGGGAAATCGCCTGAAAGTGATTTGCTGCAGATCCAGTCCCAGCTGGCAACCGACAATCTATCAGTGATCACAGCACAAAACCAGCTCGACCTTGCCAAGGTTACCCTGATGCAGTTGATGGATATCCCCATTGCCGATAATTTTGAGGTCGTTGTGCCGGTGATGGATGAATCGGCCCCCGGTGTGCTGCTCACCAATGAGGAGATCTACCAGAAATCACTGACGGTGCAGCCCCAGATCACCAGCGCTGCCCTGAGGACGAGTGCCTCGATGATGGCCCTGAAAGTTTCTGAAGGTGCACGCTGGCCGCGGGTAAGCCTGGGAGCCAATATGAATACCAATTATGCTTCGAGCCGGCAAAAGGGCAGTGTCAACCCCGAAGGATACCCGTTTTTTGAGCAGATCTGGGATAATATCGGACAATCGTTTTCAATGGGTGTTGCGATCCCGATTTACAGCAACCGGCAGATCAAAAGCAATATCGACCGGGCAAAAATAAACCTGATCACCACCAGGCTCAGCGAGCAGAATGTTAAAAATGTGTTGCGCAAGAGTGTCGAACAAACCTATACCGACATGCGTGCATCCGTTAAAAAATATGAAGCGACGAAACTGCAGGTAGCGGCAGTGGAATCGGTTTATAAAAATGCAGAAAAGAAATTCACCGTGGGTGTGATGAGCGCCACCGATTTCCTGATACAGAAAAATAATTTCACCCAGGCCCAATCGAACCTCATCCAGGCGAAATTTGATTTTATTTTTAAACGCAAGATTTTGGATTTTTACCAGGGAAGGGCGATACAATTTTAGATTTACGATTGAAGAAGAATCGGGACAAAAATCGGGACACGGGACGTAGAATCGGGACACGGGACACGGGACGAAAAATCGGGACACGGGACAAATGACAAGTGACAAGTGACAAATGACAAGTGACAAGTGACAAGTTTTTTTTGGAAAAAATAAGATGAATAAGATGAAAAAGAGTTATTGGATCATTATCGGGGTTGTGATTGTAATCGCGGCTGTCGCAGTATATTTCCTCTTTGGGAAAAAGAAAGAATCAACCATTGAATGGAGAACGGCCAAAGTGGAAAAGGGCGATATCCAGGTCACGGTTCGGGCGAGCGGAACCTTGCAGGCCGTGACCACGGTGCAGGTAGGAACACAGGTGTCGGGGATCATCAAAAAGATCCATGTCGATTTCAATTCCGTGGTAAGGGAGGGGCAGGTTATTGCCGTTTTGGATACCATTTTACTGGCACAGGCTGTCGAGGATGCCCGGGCATCGCTGAAAAAATCGGAGATACAGGTCAACCAGACAAAACGCGATTTCGACCGCACAAAGGTGCTGTTCGAACAAAAGGTGATGGCCCAGGCCGATTATGACCTGGCGCTCACCGCTTACGAAACGGCGGTGGCCAATGTGGTATCGGCCCAGTCGGCACTGAGCCGTGCACGGATCAACCTCAGGTATGCGACCATCATTGCACCCATATCCGGCGTGGTGGTATCACGCGCCGTGGATGTCGGACAAACTGTTGCCGCCAGCTTCAGCACGCCAACCATGTTCACCATTGCCAATGATCTTACCAAGATGCAGGTGGAGGCAAACATTGATGAAGGAGACATCGGGAAAATCAAGGTTGAACAAGAGGTCAAATTTACCGTAGATGCCTATCCGGATATGACCTTCAGCGGTACGGTGCGCCAGGTGCGGCTCCAGCCCGTTGTCACCCAGAATGTGGTCAATTATACCGTGATCATTGATGTTCCCAATCCCGACCTGAAATTGTTACCCGGGATGACCGCCAATATTACGGTGATGGTACAGGAAGAGAAGGATATTTTAAAAGTGCCTTCAACGGCATTGCGGTTCAGTCCGCCCCAGGAATACATCGACGCCATCGAGAAGAATTTACCAGATTCAATTAAGAAAAAGCGCGCTGCATGGGGAAGCGGTGGCGGTCGCCAGACCGGTAGCGGATCCGGCGCCGGAACAGGTGATGGCAGCGGAAGGGGATCGGGACGTGGCAGTACCGGAAGCCAGGGAGGAATGATGGCAGGTGCACCAGGTGGAATGGCCCAGGTTGGCATTTCCGGCTCATCCGGGGGAAATGGCCAGCACAGGCGTGGCAGTTTTGGCATGGTGTGGGTTAAGGTGGGCGACAGCATCAAGCCCCGCCGGGTTCGCACCGGCGCCACCGATGGATTGAATACCGAAATCCGTGGAAAAATCGAAGAGGGCGAAGAGGTGGTACTCAGTATGACCACCTCGCAAAATACCCAGGCCAGCCAGCAGCAAAATCCATTCGCACCGCAAATGCAACGAGGCGGATCCACCAGGGGAGGAAGATAGCATGAACAAGAGGGAGCATTTGCAAAGTGGTTCTAACAGGGGAGGAAGATAACATGAACAAGAGCATTATTTCGGTTAAATCGCTCGTGAAGATCTACAAAATGGGAGATGTGGAGGTTCATGCCCTGCGTGGGGTCAATGCGGAAATCGTGAAGGATGATTTCGTAGCCATCATGGGTAAAAGCGGATCAGGAAAGTCGACCTTTATGAATATCCTTGGATGCCTCGATGTGCCGACCCGCGGACTTTACCTGCTCGACGGAGTGGATGTGAGCAGCCTCACCAAGGACCAGCTGGCCAGCCTCCGAAACAAAAAAATCGGATTTGTTTTCCAGTCGTTTAACCTGCTATCGCGGACATCGGCTATGGAGAATGTGGAACTCCCGCTGATGTATAACAAGAAGATCACCTCCCGCGAGATGCGAGACCGGGCGCTGAATGCGCTGGAAGCTGTTGGCCTGGCCGACCGGGCCCACCATTTTCCGAACCAGCTTTCGGGCGGAGAACAGCAACGCGTCGCCATTGCCCGTTCGCTTGTTAACGATCCGGTCGTGATACTGGCCGATGAGCCAACAGGGAACCTCGATACGCGTACCAGTCTCGAAGTGATGAGTATCTTTCAAAAGCTGAACCAGAAGGGCATCACCATCGTCATTGTAACCCATGAAGCCGATATCGCGGCATTTACCAAACGCAACATCTCATTCCGCGATGGAAGGATCATCAGGACCATTGAGGTGGATAAACAGAGAAATGCATCGGATGAACTGGCAAGCATGCCTGTAATGGTTGAGGAGGATGACGAATGAAGCTGAAAAATCTTTTAATTGCTGCCTTGCGTTCGCTGGCTAAAAACAAGATGCGTACATTCCTGACCATGCTTGGCATCATCATCGGGGTGGCATCGGTGATTGCCATGCTCGCCATCGGCCAGGGATCGAAACAAAGCATCCAGGCGCAAATATCCACCCTGGGAACCAATGTGCTTATGATATGGCCGCAGGCAAGCAGTACCGGCGGTGTGCGCATGGAGGCTGGCTCATCACAAAAAATGACACTGGAAGATGTGAAGGCCATAGCCGAGCGATGTCCCTCTGTGGCTTATGTGACCCCTTCGGTGCGGACCAGCGGACAACTGGTGAATGGCAACATGAACTGGCGTACCTCCGTCTACGGTGTTTATCCCAACTACTTTGAGATCAGGAACCTGAAACTGAAGAGCGGAAATCTCTTCACCATGAGCGACGACCGCAGCGCCACCAAGGTGTGTGTTGTCGGGCAAACAGTGGTTAACAATCTTTTCGGAGAGGATGCCGACCCGATAGGCAATTACATCCGTATCAACAAAATACCCTTTAAAATTATCGGAATCACAGAAAAAAAAGGACAAAATGCCTTCGGCCAGGACCAGGATGACATGGTGATAGCGCCCTTTTCCACGGTACAGAAACGCATGATGGCCATTACCCACATTCAGAGTATGCTGGCCTCAGCCCTGTCGGAGCCGCAAATTGCTGCCGCATCGCAGGAGATTACCGATGTATTGAAGGCAAAACGCAACCTGGGCCCATCGGAAGATCCGGATTTCACCATCCGGACGCAAACGGATATTGCCAACGCGGCAACTGCAACATCGGGCATCCTCACTATCCTGCTGGCTACCATTGCAAGTATTTCACTGCTGGTGGGCGGTATCGGCATCATGAACATCATGCTGGTATCGGTGACCGAGCGCACGCGTGAGATCGGGATCAGGATGAGCGTTGGCGCCCGTGGCCGCGATGTGCTGCTTCAGTTTCTCATCGAAGCCTTGCTGATCAGCCTGCTGGGCGGTTTTATCGGGGTCTCCCTTGGCGTGCTTGTGTCACAGCTTATCGCCAACATCCTCAGCTGGCCTGTTTCCATCACCATCCAGTCCATCCTGATGTCGTTTCTTTTCTCTTCGGCCATCGGAATCTTTTTCGGCTGGTACCCGGCCCGTAAAGCTGCCGGACTCAACCCGATCGATGCCTTAAGGTACGAATAAAACTTTCCTTATTGCTGAATGATATTGAGATAAAGGGTGTCAGCATTAATTCCTGTGAATATGCCAAGCCCGTTCACGATGTTGGTCGGAGGTTCCTGATAACTTTGGGAGGTGCTGGCCTGTCGCATGAAGAAAGTACTGTATTCCGGATTTATATGATACAGGATGATGCGGTTCATACCAAAATACCGGATCATCATTGGCTGAATATCGATTTCGGTGCCGGTTACTGGTTGGGATGAAAAAATGTCATTGGCGGGGATGGAGTCCTTGAAAACAGGTACCAGCGTGGTATCAATGCATTCAATGGTAGCCAGGTAATAACTGGCATCAGGATTGGCGAAGGAAATTTCTATCGGATCCGGATGGGTTGATCCGGTGGGATTCTCAGGATCAAACTGCGACATGGTGATAGATGTAACCGATTGTGTAACCGACATGGGTTTTGATGGAATAATGGTAGTAGAACTTATCTGCATTCCGCCGTAGTTAAACCGGAGGGAATAACTGCTGTCGGGAACGACCCTGACAGCCCCGGCTGTATCGCAATAAACCCCATAACCCAAAGGAATCAGCGAATAGGCAGTACCATTGGATACAACATTGATATCAAGCGCATCCAGGTTTTCAGAAGGGATCTCTGTCCCGTCATCAAAGGCAGCTTTTTGTGAGATCCGGATGACGATTTTTTGATCTGGTGACAGATATGCTTCAACAACAGGCAGATCAGTGAATACCGTTGTCCCCGATTTCTGACAGGAATTTAATCCCAACAGCATGTATAGGCAGACCACCAGGGTTAAATTGATCAGTGGTTCTTGCCGAAAAGTTTTCTTTTCCATGGTCTTTAATGTAAATACTTTATTTATCGCAGCTTCAGGGTAAGGGTTATATTCGGGGTGAACCCTAAAAACAATTTATCAGTTTCGATGATATTGCCGTCAATGATCTGGTATTCTTTATACCAGATGTTCCTGCGGTTATAAATATTGAATACAGAAAGCCCGATATTTCCCCATTCATGGTTCGTTTCTGTCTTGCGAAGGTGATAGTTGACGCCGATATCCATCCTGTGATAGGCCGGCAGGCGGCTGCTGTTCTTGGATCCGAAATCGATGAAAACCTGTTCGGCTCCATTCAGCAAGTTGACTGAATAAGCTCCATCAGGCGCTGTATAGGGCCGGCCTGAAGCAAAAAGCCATGTCAGGGAGAAACTCCAGTTCTTTAAATCATACATCGACACGAACTTGAATTCATGGGTTACATCCTGTGAGGCCGGGAAATAGGATGAACCATAAACGGCGATCTTATTTTTTGCTTGTCCCAGGGTGTAACTCACCCAGCCGGTAAGATTTCCGAACTTTTTTTGTAAAAGGAATTCAACTCCGGTGGCATATCCCACCCCATTGAAAAAGTTCTCTGCATAGGTGACGCCTTCGCGGGTCGGGTTGAACCGCAGGGAGTATTCGGTAACACCGTTAATATCCTTGTAATATCCCTCGACACTTGCCAGGAATGCATTATTTTCATAGCTGATGCCTGCAATATAATGCCAGGCCGAACTTACCGGGATCTTGTCCCCGTCGCTCAGGATCCAGAAATCCTTGCTTCCTGTAAGGATATCTTCGCGCACCACACGGTTTGCAAACTGGTAATATTTTCCTGTTTCGGCAACAAGTTTGATTTTACTGGTCAGGTTGTATGATACGGAACCCCGGGGTTCAAAATATAGCTTACCCGTTGGTGAAAAGAACGACAGGCGTAATCCCGGGGTAAAGGTAAGTTTCGAATCAAGCAGTTTGATCTTATCCTGGAGATAAGCCCCCGCCAGGACACCCTGCTCGTTTTTATTGAGAATGATGCTCGTATCGGTTTCACCAAAATCATATGCGATGGTATAATCCGTAAGGAAAGCACCGAAGGCCATCTGGTTTTTATTGTTGAACCCATACGAGAAGTCTGTTTTCAGACTTAGGTCGAGCAGGTTGTTGTTTTCGTTAACCCCGGAATTGAAATTGCCAGGTCCGTTATCCCCGCCTGAATGACTGCCGCTGCTGGACCGGTCGCGGCTGCTGTAATAATTGGAGAGACTGACAAGGGTATTGCTGTACAAGCTTGTGTTCCAGTTACGCGACCACCGGAGTCCACCGCCCACGTTGCCGTACCTGGTAAGGTCGGAATTTTCCATGGTAAAGCTAAATCCCGAACCTCCGCCCCCTGGTGAACTTCCCATCGAGGTGCCATTGTCCAGTTTGTCGGTTCCATTATAAAAACTCAACGAAAGAATATCTTTTGGCGATGGCCGGTAGGTGAATTTGGCGTTGAAGTCGTAAAAATAGGAAGTGACGGTTGAGGTAAGCGACGGACCTCCCCCCGGAGGTTCCTTGCCCCCTTTGAATGAAACCTGTTTCACCTGGTTCACGTTGTTGAATTGCTTGAAGATTTTATCGTAAAGCAGCCCCTGATACGAGCGACGGAACGCAATCAGCGAGGTAAATCTTTTCCCGATGGAAACCTCCAGATAGAGGTTGAAGCTCAGCAGGCTTACCTCGCCACCAATGGTGAAATGTTTCGCATTTCCATCTTTCCCTGTTATCTCGGTCACACTGGAAAGACGACCCCCGAACCGTGATTCAAAACCGCCTTTATAAAGTTGTACGTCCTTGATGGCATTGGAATTAAAGGCTGAATAAAATCCATAGAGATGATCAACCTGGTAAACCGTAAAACCATCGTAAAGCAACAGGTTCTGATCGGGAGTTCCTCCCCTGACATACAGGTTCGAGGAAGATTCATTAGCCGCCGAAACACCCGGCAAGAGTTGAAATGACCTGATGACATCCTTTTCTCCGATATTTGGAAGTGTAGCCAGCTTCTGAGGGGTAATCTTGAGCATACTGATTTTATCATTGGTATTCATCAGTTGCTGCTGCTCTCCGGAGATGACAACCTCATTGAGTATTTGTGATTGTGATTCCATCTCGATCAGGAGATTGGAAACAGGAAGATCGGGGGTAAGGAATATCGTGCCGTTTTTATATCCGATGTAACTGATTAAAAGGGTAGATGTGTCGGAAGGCACATTAATCAAAGTGAAATAACCGTCGGCATTGGTATAGGTTCCAAGTACGGTCCCCTTGACCCCGACATTGGCAAAAGGCAGTGCCTCCCCGGAAATTTTATCCCTGACGACACCGGTTAAGTTGATCCCGAATTTTTTTGCCGGCCCTGAATAGGTTTTTTTTTGTTTTGTTTCCTGAGGCCTGGAGGTGAGCTCCTGGTATTTGCTGCTGATGTGGATAACTTTATCGGGAGTCTGCTGCCATTTTAACCGGAATTTTCCGCACTCCTGGTCGAGGAAAATCCGCAATGATTTCTTGATGGGCCGTTCGTTCAATTCAAACTGGCTGAGTATTTCACGGTCAAAGATAAATGTCAGGTGGTTTTCCGTGGCAATGTCGTCGATCACTTTATCGAAGGTAGTGATATAAAGCTTATCCACGAGTATGTTGTCCAGGTCCTGAGCCATAACATGATTCAAGGCGAAATACATGAGGCAGGTTAAAAAGCAGTATTTTTTCAACATGGGACTTTCGTTCAATTCATTTAATCACCCTCCTGGTAAAAAAATGGTTTCATAACGGATAGGACTGTTTGAGCCTGATTGGGCATGACAAAAATACCTTATCGGATCTTGCAGGGAGGAAAGAATAGGTGAACGGGTTGATTTTACCGGTGTTTCACATAGACAGATTGCATGCCACCCGGTCGGGGCGGTCAGGGACAAGATCAGCTGCCTGAAAGCCAGGTATGAACTGCATCATGGTAGGTATCGCCGATCGGGATTTTAAGGGTTCCAAGAAAAATCGACTTCTTGCGGACACTTCGGATATGCCTCAGCGAAACGATATAACTCCGGTGAACCCGCATGAACCGGTCGGCAGGAAGTTTTTCAAGGATGCTTTTCAAACTCATGAGCGACAGGATGGGTTTCTTCTCATCTGAAAAGTTGATCTTTATATAATCATCCAGTCCTTCGATGTAAAGGATGTCGCTGATATTGACCCGCACGGTTCCGTATCCCGATTTTACGAAAACAAAGTCATCAGCTGGTTCCTGGCTGGCCGGGATAAAGGTGTGCAGGGTCATGAGTTTCTGTGCTTTTTCCAGCGCACTGACGAACCGCTCGAACTTGATCGGTTTAACAAGGTAATCCACTGCTTCAAGTTCGAAACCCTTCACTGCGTATTCGGCATAGGCGGTGGTAAAGATCACCATCGGACGCTCCTTGAGGCTTTGCAGGAATTGGATCCCGCTGATATCGGGCATATGAATATCCAGTATGATCAAATCGACTTTCTGGATCCTGAGAAATGACAATGCCTGGATAGCATCGGTAAAGGTGCTGACAAGCCGGACCAATGGCGTGTCGGAAAGGTATTTTTTGATCACCTCCAGCGCCAGGGGCTCATCATCGATGGCAATGCAGGTCATCATGCAAGGGATATTTCGATGTTGACAATGAAAACCTTCCCGTTGTTGGTCAGTTCGAGTTTGTGCCTGCCCGGATAGATCAGGTTTAGCCGCTGACGGGTATTCTCTATCCCGATGCCAAAGGTTTCCGGTTTTTCGCGGCCCGTAAAAACCTGGTTGGTGACTTTGAAGGCCAGGAACCCGCCATGGATCTTCATGTCAATCCGGATCATGGCTGGCTCATGTGTACTGGTGCCGTATTTGAATGCATTTTCAATGAATGGAACCAGGATCATCGGCGGAATCTGGTATGGTTTGGGATCGCCATCCAGGGTCATATGAACCTCCACCTGCTCATTCAAACGGATTTTCTGAAGTTCCACATAATGGGTCATATACTCCAGCTCCAGTTCAAGCGGCACAGTTTCATGTTTCACATCCTGGATCACATAACGCATCATATCCGACAGTTTCATGACCGCCTCGGCAGTCAAGTCGCTTTTTATAAGCGCAAGGCTATAGATGGAATTCAGCGTGTTAAAAAGGAAATGGGGGTTGATCTGGTGCTTCAGGAAGGCCAGTTCGGTATTCAGCTTTGCCTTTTCCGCCTCTTTACGCAGTTTCTCGTTTAGGATCATCTTTTCGGAGAATCGGAGACCCAGGCTCAATCCGGTGACCATGCAGGAGGAGAAGATGAAATTGAACAGGGGCCAGTTTTTCATTGGCCTGGGCATTTTGTCACGGGGAGGAAGTGGCGGTAAACCTGGGAGGTTATTTTCAATGGCGATTTTTTTTCTCACCCTGTTTTCCCACTCCACGCCGGGTGAGATAGGACTGGTGCGGGGATTTATCATCCACATGCAAAGAGTTAAAATAATAATCACCACCGAGGAAGCTATTAAATAGGCCACTTTTTTCCCCTTGAAAAACAGTTGAGGGGCAAGCAGGAAATAGCTAGTGTAAAAAAGTATCGCGTAACCTATAATCTGAAACCAGACCTCCTTCAAAAAGGTCTTATCGCGGAATGTATCATCGTACAGAAGGTAGGTGGGGAGGATAAACAGGACAGACCAGACAACAACGTGCAGGAGAATCGCGAGTTTTTTTTCTGAAAAAAGTTTGCCTGTCATTAAAATGTCAATGAATAACTGATGCCAATGATATAATCGGTTTCGGGATTTTTAACGCTGTACTCGCGGCTGAAAATATAATGAAGGTCAATCATATGCATCCTGTTAAAGGCGTATTCGATACCGCCGCACAGCCTGAGTTCATCGAATGACTGTGATGCCGGCACCCCGGTGCGGAAATAGGTTTCCGCGTATACATAGGGTTCGAATTGTTTATCCAGGTCGTACTTCACCGTGAGTTTTGTCCGGAGATGGTTTTTCGGCACTTCAGCCTTTTCAGAGGTAAACGACTCGGCATATCGCGACTGATATCGCAGCCGCAACACCAGGATGACCGGCTTGAACTTCTCCCGGTAACTCCCCTCCACATACCAGCTGTGCCGGGGTTCGTACGTGTCGTCGAGCCTTCTTTTCAGTGAGTACCTGTAGGATGCACCGGCCTTGAAACGCTTCCAGAACCGGTAACTGATCCCCAGATCGCTGTAAATGGTTCCCACCTCGGTGATGTTTTCATCCAGGCGCACCTCTTCGGTAAATTCAATCGCCAAAGCCGGGGTAAGCTTTTTCTCCAGTTTCACACTCATCCATAACTGGGCATCGTTAACCTGAGAGCGTAGCGCGCTCCCTGCCAGGATGAAAAACAGGAAAAGAAGATATCCCGGGGCCCTAATCATAATAATAAATGTTGATCACGGCTGCATCTTTCAGGAAATCAATCCTCCCGATCACGATCCGGTGTATATTCAGGCCGGTCCTCAGGCGCAGGTCTTCGATCAGCCCTGTTTGATTTTCCGGTTTGATCATCTCGATATTGTCATACAAAATCCGTTTTATCCTTTCCCCCTTGAAAATCACATTCCCATCCAGGATAAAAGTCCCAACGAGGATGATCCCATGGATGATTCCAAGTTCGTAATATTCAAGCTGAATGGAGCTGATAACCCCCATCGCAATGAAAATGAAGAGGTAGGTCAGATCCTTCATCGAAATGCCCTGGGTTCGGTACCGCAGCATTGAAAATACGGCAAAGAGGCCGAACGCCGCCCCCACCGACAGCTTCACGTATTTCAGCACAAAGGTGAGCAGGAAGATGACCAGGTTGAACATGATGAAGGTGAAAATATAATCGAGTTTCCGGTAATTAGGGTAGTAGACAAGCAGGATGATCAGCACAACATTGAGCAGATTGATTCCCAGGCTGATGATGAACTTCTGGTTCATCTCCAGGATCTTCGTATCTTTCTTCTTGTCCTTTTTTTCCTGGGTGTCGGTTGCATCCAGGAAAGAGGCTTCGGTATCAGCGGTCTGCTGCGGAATACATATCTTTACCGGCATGGCCAGGAGCACCAGGAGGAGGAAAATCATCAGTTGCTTAACGGGTATCATGGTTCAGGGTATTAAGATGAATAAGTCGTTGTTTGAAGTTGTTGTGCTTGATATGATGGTTTAAACTGATCGTGCCGAGGCAGTATTTGCTAATCTTAATGCCGGGGATATGCAGGGTATGCAGGAGATGCGAAAGGAGAGAGGTGCCTGAACGGTCCTGTTTTACCTCGGCAATCACCACGCCCGGATAGGAGAACACTTCCGGTCCAAACCTGAATGTGATCCCGGTGTCGATGGTAATCCGTTCCGACAGACCATGGTTGACCAGTGTGATGCGTGAAAAGTCGACCCAAAGCGCCGGCATCAGCATGGCGGGTGTAAGCTTGGTGCGCGAGGCCAGCAATTGCTCCTGTTTTCCCGCAATAATTTCCTGGGAGCCATTATGCCTGTTCCTCTCCTTGACCGTCCGTCCCTTGTTAGTCTTGATTTTGATCTCGAAATAACACTGGTCCGAGTCAACATATCTGCGGCTGCGCACTTTGAAACGGTTCATCCGCTTGTTATGGTGATTCAGGTAAAGCAGATGTTCCGGGGTATCGAAATAGAGCGTTTCATACCGCTGCTGCCGCATATGGTTGATATCCAGTATATAATAAGATGACTTGGCCTGCTCCAGTATGCCGGGCAATTGACCGGCCCTGAAAGCAAATTTGGTATCCATCCGGTTAAGCAGCTTCACCTCGTCCATTTGGGAAAGCGAGATGGGTTCAAATTGATTTATCAGTACATCAATAGTAGACATATTCCCACTTTTTCGACTTATCCTTCTGCTTTGATCCGGCAACCTGCATTTTACCGGTTTTCAGATTCTTGTCGTTATATGTATATACCGATTTTTTGATCAGGTTCCCGGCTCCATCCGTTTCAGTTTCGCTAAGCCGGTTTCCATTGGCGTCGTAGGTAAAAGTTGTTTTCTTCCTGATGATTCCTGATCCATCATATTCCACCTCCTCGGTCTTATCTTTCAGTGCATTGTATTTATAGGTCCACCTGAGATTTTTCTTCTTTGCCGGGTCAAATTCACTTTCTTCGGTTTTATTGCCGTAACTGTTGAACACAAATGTTTGCCTGTAAGTCATGGTGCCATCCGGGGCCCATTCCACTTTCGAAATAAGGCGACCCTCCTTGTCGAAATCTTCACGGGTTACCTTGTAGGTAAGGGATTTGCCGTCGACAAAGCTGGTTTCCCATTCCGTGGTCGATTTGATCTTGTTTTTCTTACGTTCTTTCTTGCTTTGGGCGGGTGCCGTGATGGCAATAAGCAACCCAAGTATCAGGATTAGGGTCCGGTTCATATAAACTTAGTTAAAGATAACGAGATCAGGTACTTCTAAATCCTGTTTCTGACTGCCTATCTCTACCTCCCTGATCACCGCAACCGGGGCGCTGGTTTGCAGTGTGGAATCCTTGGAATAGGCATACACCTTATACTTGCCCGGCCTGAGGAACTTGAACTCCCAGGTGCCGTCGTAGTTGGTGTTGATCCGGTCGCTGTAGTCACGATCGTCGCCATAGATCAGGTAAACCCAGATCTCGGGTCCGTAATAGGCCTCCTGAAGCACAGTAAAGGATGAATTGTAATCCTTTACAAACACCTTTCCGTAGATGGTGGATTTGCCGCCCGAACCGGGTTCCTTTTTGCACGAGGTCATCAGCGCCGGCAAGGCTATAAGTAAAATCAGGGTGAAAATGAGAGATCGTTTTGTCATGATATTCATAATGCTGTTTGTTATGGTACAAATCATCAGTAAATCATCAGCTTTTGCGAGGTGGTTACTTCATTGCAATTTACCCTGACGACATGAAGCCCGCTGCTGAGGCCCGACACATCGATTGCCTGGACGACCGACGGAATCTGTGAGGGCCCGTAAAGATAGGTACTTTCAATGACCGTCTGCCCCATCATATCGGAAATATTCACTTTAACCGGACCTGATAGATTCCTGATCTCGACATAGGTCAGGCCCGTGGCCGGGTTGGGATAGAGGCTGAAACCCGATCCGGGGGTGGTTCCGGTACTGTTAAAACCTCCTTTGCTCGGGATCATGAAATTCATGGCGCCATAGCCGTTCGGGTATCTACCGGTGCTTTTAGCGGCCGCCTGGGTGCCGTAACGCACCGAATCGATCAGCATTCCCGAGGAATTGTTCAAAATTAATGCACCTCCTGAGACGGAAAGGTTGATGGGGGAGGATGGTTCTGTGGTATTTGCATAGGCTGACGGATAAACCACCAGATATTTTTTGGCCGGGATAATGGTATCGGGGAGCTGCCACCCGGTTGATAAACCCGGTTCTTCGCAAAGGTTCATTCCGCCGGCGTTCAGTGGCTCGGTGGTGGTGTTGAGCAGTTCGATCCAGGCCCCTTCTCCGGTTCCGGCTTTGAATTCATTCAACACGATATCTCCGGGAAGGATCATCGGCTGGATGGTATGAAATTCGAATTCAGCACGCTCCGGTGAAAAGGTGGCGGCGCTGTCGTTGGTTGCATAGATGTAATACTGAATGGTGTGCCCTTCCGGGATGATTCCTGCCCCGAAAATTCCATCCCCGGCCATCCCGTCATGGTGGTTTCCATCGTCGGTCATGGTGACCTTTGAAAAGATCCCGCCGGAAGAAAACCGGTACCCTACCTGCGCCAGTTTGGAATCCTGGATGCGGGCCGTAATCCAGCAGGGTTCCTTATTTACTGGTATTTCGGGCGCATGGCCAATCTCCGAAATAATTGGCTGGCCTGAAAATCCGGCCAGGCCATCCAGGTATGCCAGGCGCGAGTCCATGAGATCCCTGAGACCGGGATAGGCCTTCATCGAACCGGTTCCACCAACGGTGACGGTCAGATTTGCATGAAAGTCATCATAGGAATAAAAGCGGTTGGTGTCTTTCAGCACATCCGTATCGATCAGCTCCTGGAGTTCCAGGGCACGGTTAAAATACCAGCCATTCCGTATACATTCATCAAGGATCGTGCGCATGTGGGCAAAATAGCTCTTCCGCAGGGTATCATTCGCGAAAAGCCTGGTCATGAGCGGGCGCGGAGAAACGGCGAATTCCATCAGCGCCAGCGGGTCGAGCGTCTTGATCTGTGGAATAGTAAGTCCCTGGAAATGGGTCGACCCGTCAGTATCCCTGAAGCTGCCGAACGACATGTTCAGGTCCCAGATAATGGGATTAAACCGCCCATTATTATCACGGTACAAATAGTAATTCTGCGCATAACCGATGTAGCTGTCGAGGTTGAGCAGCACTTCGTTGAAAGCATGCATCCACAGGGAGCGGTCGGTATCCAGGATCCTCTCCGCACTGCCGGAGCCCTGATCGAGGCGGTAGATCAGTTCATACAGATCGTTCCACCCTGTGGCCGATTCCAGGTTGTAGTAGGGTATATATCCGCTTGAATCGGCGCCATGGGATAGCGCGAGGTTGGCATTTTCGCCGAAAGGATATTGCAGTTTCAACGGTTCCCCCTTGATTAAGCTGTTCTGTTCGGTCCCCCAGTGATTCTGAATGAATTTTTCATCCACGGCCTCCACATTGGTATAGAGGCCGATGAGGGTGTCGTTGACAAAAATATTGGCAAAATTGGCCCCGGGGGAGGGAAGGTATCTCCGCGAGATCTCGTACGAGAGCACCTCCCTCACGAAGGAGGGATCCTGGATCACGTTGCTCAGCTTGATTTTGACATATCCCAGGTGGTTTTGATTTTTAATGATGTAATCGAGGTCAATGTTGAAGGGGTTCTTGATTTCGCTTGCATTGTATGAACTGTAGCCCTTATACCGGATTCCGGCATTGCGGTAAAGGTGGCCGTCGATGGTGACATCGCCTCTAAGTTTCCCCTCGTCGCCAATGTTCCTGAAAAGGCTGTCAAGGATATATCGCCAGTTTGGTTCCTTAAAGCGGATCCTGATCTCGCGGATAACGGCGGGATCGTAAAACTGTTCCTGTGCGGCCAGTGAAAATGGGGCTGACAGGAAGAGGATCAAAAAAATGTGTCGCAACCGGATCAACGGATAACCAGTTTTCCCGTGTAAACAACTTCCCCTGCTGTACAGCGAAGGATATAGATGCCGGATTCCAGGTTGTGAGTATTCACGGCATTGGATCCCTTCCCAAGCGGTTGTGAAAGCACTTCCCTGCCTGAGATTGTCAGTAAGCTCATTTGGCCATCCGCCTTCAATCCATCGATATGAAATACTGCTGAGGCCGGATTGGGATAAATACTGACCGGGAGCGCTGAAAAATCATTGATTCCCGCTGTGGCATCCTTTAGCCGGGAAACACCCACCCCGGTAGCGATCCAGACATTATCCGATTGGTCAACTGCTATCCGTCGCAGCGGCGCATTGATCAGCCCGTCGGCAACCCCAAAAGTTTTCCATCCCGTAATGCTTTTCTTTGTTATGCCCGCATCCTGGGTGTAAATGTCATAATTGGCGAACCACATCGTGCATTTTGAATCCATGGCAATATCCTGGATAAAATCATTGAAAAGCCCGTCGGCCGTGCGGTAAGTCGCAAGCCACTCATCCTGGCTGTCAAAAACCGCCACCCCGAAATAGGTCCCGATCCATTTGGTGTTGTTTGCCCCGATGGCGATTGAGATGATGTTGTTGTCGGGAAGACCTTCCGCTGTCGTGAAATTGACGAATGCCGTTCCATTGAATTTTGACAAACCGCCAAGAAAGGTGCCCAGCCAGACGGGGCCATCCGCTTCAGCAACAATGTAGCTGATCAGGTTCCCGGGCAATCCATCGGCTGTGGTATAGTTATTCCAGGTTGAGCCATCAAAGTGTGAAGCCCCGTTACCGGTACCGATCCATACGCTTCCGTCCGCTGCCCCGGCAATGTAGTTTATCGTATTGTTAACCAGTCCGTTGGCAGTTGTATAATTGGTCCACTGTGATCCGTCAAACTTGCTCAAGCCGATGTCGGTGCCAATCCAGATATTGTTGCTGATATCCACGGCAATACAGTTTATATAGTTGTCGATCAGTCCATTGGCGGTTGTATAAATGGTCCATACGGTATCATTGTACCGTGCAACGCCATCCTGGGTGCCGAACCATTTATTGTTGCCGGCATCAATGGCGACTCCGTTGACATTATCAGAGGGCAGTCCATCGGCGGTGGTGAAATTTCGAAATGTCTGCGCCCGGCAGGTTATTCCTGAGATCAGCAACAGGAGCATTGGGATGAGGATACGATTGCCTTTCATTGGATTATAGATTTTGTATTATTTGACAACAAAAATTTTCCTGGTGATGGTTTCTCCTGATCCCGGTTTCAGGGAGAGAAAGTAAATGCCATTTCCGCTGGCCGACAGATCGATAACCTTTGAATGCTGTTTCCTGAGGATGATATTTCCGGTAGCATTGAACACCGTAATTTCAAAATCACTGCCTGTTAACATGGCGCCATCGAGGGTTATGATCCCCGTGGTCGGATTGGGGAATATCTTCAGCTTTTCAGCCAGGGCTATTTCGCCGGTGGCAACCCCGGTTATATTGTACGGAGCTGACATCGGAGAAGCACATCCATTCAGGTCAGTGACCTGCACCTGGTAGTTCCCGCTCAGCATCGGGGTAAGGGAATTCCCGGTGGCCCCGGATATCATGACACCATCCAAAAACCATTGGTTACCGGTTGATGCACTGGAATGGAGAACACCCGCGATTCCGGTAATGGTCGGGGTTGCCGGATTATTGATATAACATGCTGTGTATCGCCGGGCGTTGGTCACAGATCCGCTGATGGTTTTCGACCAGACCACATTTTGATTTGAATCTATTTCGTAGATATAGCCCGAAAGAGACATGGTGATCAGTGTATTGCCATTGGGTAATTGCTGCGAATTCCCCTCATTCTGGGAAGGGGTGCCGCTATATGTGTGCCTCCAGTCGATGGATGCAGGAGCAAAGGCAGATCCGGGGGTTATGGAATAGTTATAGCCGTTATATGGTGGTGATATGAAGTCGATACATGATTTATTTCCGGGGCCGCCCTTATTGTTAAACCCGACGAGGTAATTTGCCCTCGGGCAGTCGGCCGGCACCCAGTGAGCATCGTGTATCACGTTAAAGTTTGTGGTGCCCGGTGCCTGGTAGGCTGAAGGATTGCCCCAACGGTAAAGCAAGTCCCCGCCTTTGCCCGAGTTGCCGCCGGTATGCCCTGCAGCTTCGGCCGTGGTGGTGCTGTGATCGATCACATACAATTCATTCATGTTATGACATGAAAAGGTGATCTGGTCGAGGGTTTCATTGTAATCAAGCCCGTTCATGTGCAACCAGTCCTTTTGAGTCTTGTAGTTGATGTTGAGCAGTTCCGGATGACCCACAATGGAGGTCACATAATTATCCTTGGCCGGATTCACACTCTGAGACAGATGGTCCCAGGCATGCCATTCCCACACCACGTTTCCACCTGTGGCGCCCGAAGGTTCGATCTCCACGATCTTATCGGGCCACATGGTTATGCTTTGAGAGCACCCTGCCTGTGTAACCTGTGCCGGAGTCTTCGTCTCATACGCTATCAGGAGTACATTCCCGTTGGGCATGGGATGGATGTCGTGGTGGGTGCAATAGGCGGTGGTGGAATAGACAAAATCCCATATGATATTCCCGTTCCAGTCGACCTTCTGAACCTGGCCGCAGATGGGGCCACCGGTGAAATAATTCCCCGACTTAGCCACCGTTCTGAGAACAACGCCTCCCGATAGCAGGTATGATGAATAACCTGTCCGGGCGCTGGATGAGAAGGTCCAGGTGTGGTAAATGTTTCCGCTCAAGTCCACCAGGTAGGCCTTGGAGGTGTTTTTCGGACTGTAGAATGTATAATCGCCGTAAGGCTGGGCCGTGAGGTCTCTACTATCAATCATCGACAGGAATAGGATCATCACGGTAATTAGTCTTCTAAGGTTTTGGAAATGATGTATGTTCGACATTTCTTGTGAAGGTATTTGTTTGATGGTTGAGTTTGACTTGTTATGAAATCTTACAAAAACTATATGATATTCCAATTCTCCCAGGTACAATATAGTACACCTGTATGCAGAAATACCCTGATGTTCATTCGACGGATTGTGCAATACTCCGGATCTTTAAATTTGAAAGAAAATGAGAACTTTATTGCCTCCTGCATAAGCCACCATCCATGATTGCTTTTACAATCCTGACAGAATTGTAGATCATTTGGGTGCAAAAATATATTTGATAAGGCCCCTGATGCCCCGGAAATCGGTAAATGATCAGTTTTCACCGGTAAATATTTCAATAATACCATATATTGACTCCAATCAATTATGAGCTCCACAGATCCAGGCCGGGTCACCCAGGACTAACATCTCCTTGTTTATAATTTATCAAGGTTTTTATCCCAGGGATACCACAAATGACTTTACTTTGCACCTTCCGATGGAAAACATTGCCATTCTTTCGCCGGTTGTCCTCTCTTTTTTTATCCTGGTCGTGCCTTCCGGGATACGTTACTATTATACCCTGGCGTTAACTGCTCTGGTCATCCTGATCACCTCGGTGCCTGCGCTCGATGCGCTGCTGCACCCGGATAGCCCTGCTTTGTTATTCCTTGCCAGGGGCCCCATGGGTTCAATCACCTTCACACTCGACAGCCTCAGCGCCTTTTTTATCCTGGTCACCAATTTCACCGTACTCACCGGCTTGCTTTATTCAAACGGGTACCTCAGTTCGTACCGGGAAACCAAAACGCCGGCTCGGTTTGCCCTGCATTATTTCAGCTATTCGTGGCTGCATTTGTCCATGCTGTGTGTGCTTATGCTGCGCGAAGGCACCGCCTTTTTGATCTCCTGGGAGTTGATGGCGGTATCGTCGTTTATGCTGATCCTTTTTGAGGCCGAAAAACGTTCGACACTCAAAACAGCGGTCAATTACCTCATCCAGATGCATGTCGGCCTGATGCTGCTGGTCATTGCCTTCCTGCTGGCGGAGGCGGATACCGGGTTATTCGGATTCGATGGACTGCAGGTATATTTCTCGCGTCATTCCAATGCTCCGCTCTTCTTCCTTTTCTTTGCCGGTTTTGCCATAAAGGCGGGGTTCATCCCATTTCACACCTGGCTTCCGGAGGCTCATCCCGCTGCCCCATCACACGTTTCGGGGGTAATGTCGGGGGTGATGATCAAGATGGGTATCTATGGGATCCTGCGTGTATTAACCTCTGTTCAATGTGATCATTATCTCATTGGCATCATTATCATGGTCATTGCGGTTTTGACCGGCCTGTACGGGATCATGATGTCGATCGTGCAAACCGATCTGAAAAAACTGCTTGCCTATTCAACCATCGAAAATGTCGGGATCATCGGGATTGGCATCGGACTGGGGACGCTGGGCCTGGGAACGCATAACACAGCGCTCACCGTATTGGGCTTCGGTGGCGGATTGTTCCACCTGCTTAACCATTCCCTTTTCAAATCGCTGCTTTTCTACGGTGCAGGATCGGTTTACAAGGCGACGCATACCCGCAACATTGAATCGCTCGGAGGTTTGATCCATAGCATGCCACGTACGGCGGCACTATTTCTTTTCGGTTCGGTGGCCATTTGCGCCCTGCCACCCCTCAACGGATTTATCTCTGAACTCCTGATCTATTACGGACTCTTTGCAGGTTTACAGGCGGGTTCGGTTTACCAAACCATGTCGCTGCTGATGACCATACTTGCCCTGGCGCTCATCGGCGGACTTGCCCTCTTTGGATTTTCGAAAGCCTTCGGCCTCACGTTCCTCGGATCGATTCGCTCCGAAATTCACCTGGAAGAAAATGCTGTCACCCCGGGGATGCTTTTTCCGAAACTGATTATTGCCGCCATCATCCTGTTCATCGGTCTGGCACCCATGATATTTCTAGGCCCGCTGATGGAGATGATCGGGGTGCAGTTTCATGTGAACCCCGAACCGGTTGTTGGGCCGCTGGTTCATGCATTATCCAGGATCAGCATGATGGGTATGATCCTGATCGTGGGCGTGGCGGCTTTTTTATTCCTGAGGAAAAGGATGCTCGCAAACAGGAAGGTGGCCAATGGACCCACCTGGGGATGCGGTTATACGGCCGGAACGGCCCGCCAGCAATATACGGCCGCATCGTATGCCGCAAATTTTGCCGAACTGGCCGATCCCCTTTTACATGAGAAGTCTGATTACCAGGAGATCCATGAAGAGGATATCTTCCCCGCAAAACGATCCTTTACACGCGGTCCGGCTGATTTGTTCCGGTCGGTGCTCAATAAGATCACAGACTATTCCATGCTGGCCCTGAAAAAGATCGCACGGCTGCAAACGGGGAACATCCAGCATTACATTCTCTATGCCTTCATATTCATGCTGATCCTTTTTGTGTTACTTTACCTGAACCTCATCTGATGGGATTCATTTTAGCCATCGTCACTGCAATCTTTTTTCCGGGGATCATCCTCCGGGTGAAAAGCATGGCCAGCGGCCGCAAAGGGCCAGGCATACTTCAACCATGGAAGAACATCCGGGTCCTGTTGCGGAAAGGCAGCGTATTCAGCACCACAACAAGCTACATTTTTCAGATCGCGCCGGTTATCTATCTCACCACCATTCTGTGTGCCCTGTTGCTGATTCCCTTTCCCGGGGTGCCTTCACTGTTTGGTTTTGATGGTGATTTCGTACTCCTGGCATACATGCTGGCCCTGGGAAAATTCCTCTTCATCCTGGGAGCCCTCGACACCGGAAGCAGTTTCGAAGGCATGGGTGCCAATCGCGAAGCTCTCTATTCCATGCTGGCCGAACCTGCATTTTTCATCCTGTTCGGAACCCTGGCGCTGCTTACAGGCCACACATCCATGCAGCAGATCTTCGAATCGTTCCAGTTTGCCGGTCATAACTCATTCATCATCGGGTTTATCGCGGTTTACCTGCTGGTCCAGATAGCGATGATCGAAAACAGCCGCATGCCAGTGGATGATCCGAAAACACACCTGGAGCTGACGATGGTCCATGAGGTGATGATCCTCGACCACAGCGGCTTCGACCTGGCCCTGATGCACATCGGTACGGCGCTTAAGTTTTCCCTCTACGGACTCCTGATTGCCAACTTTCTGGTGCCGGTTGATGCCGGGCAGCTGGTGGTTAACAGCAAACCCTGGTTATTGTATCACGAAAAAGGGATGGTAAACAGCATCGGGGCGGGAGGGACGATTGTCGTACAGGTTTGTGTTTATTTTGTGATTCAGGTTGTTTTTGCCATCCTCATCGGCCTGATGGAATCATTCAGGGCAAGAAAAAAGCTTGCGAAAAACCCGCAATTCATCGTCACCCTCAGCTCCATCGCCCTGGTGGCCTTTATCCTGGTACTGTTGATCACCTTTAAAATGATCGGTTAAATGATAGTCCTGCTCGTCATCGTTTTCGCCATCACCCTGATCTACCTCAGCATGACCGAGCGTTTCCCGATCTATGCCGGGCTCATCGGATTCCAGGGAGTGCTGCTCTTTGCCCTGTCATTCCTTGAACTCCATGCCATCACCCTGGCCACCCTGCTCTTTGTGGCAATTGAAACACTGGTGTTCAAAGTGATCGTGGTTCCCTACCTTTTATTCAGCATCATAGCCAAGACCGGTGAAGCACGGGTGCATGACAAAGCGCTTCCGGGTTTTTATTCCCTGATTTTTATCACCCTTGGATTGTTGCTCAGCATCGTGGTCTCCTTCTCGATGAATACCACACCGGCCACCATGATCTATTTTGTGGTGGCATTCTTTGCCGTGTATACCGGGATGTTCATGATCGTATCCCACAAAAAGATATTTTCTCACCTGGTGGGTTTCCTGGTGATCGAAAACGCGGTACTGCTGTTGTCCCTGGCGATCGGCAGCGAGATGCCCATGCTGATCAACATCGGGATACTGCTCGACATTTTTGTCAGTGTGCTGATCCTCGGGATTTTTGTGATGAAACTGAAGCAATCGGCGCATGAGCTGACTATGTTGAAGGATGATTAAAAGGAATTTGAAAATTTGAAAATTTGAAAATGTTTAGAGTCGGTTGGTCAGATAATTTGTCATTTATCACTTGTCATTTGTCACTTGTCATTTGTCATTTGTCATTTGTCATTTGTCATTTGTCATTTGTCATTTGTCACTTGTCACCTGTCACTTGTCACTTGTAATTCATAAATGTCTCAGGCTGGATACATATTAATCGGATTTTTCGGGATTTCGCTCCTGGCGGGGATGGTTGTGGGATTGATCCAGAACAAGCTGCTGGCGCGGATCGTTACCATACTGTATGTGGCTGTTCACATTGCCTTTTCAGGATTTGCCTGGCTTCACCTGGGCGAGACCGTGCTTGATTACTTTACCTTCGATCCGCTTGGGGTGTTGCTGCTCTCCATCTTGTCGATCCTTACCGTCACCACGGTATATCATGGCTTCATCTATGTGAAGGATGCGAAGCCCAGGGTGTATGCCATTTATCATGCGGCGCTGATCGCCCTGGTCGCAGCGATGTCGGGGGCTTACCTGGCCAACGGGATGACCGCGGTGTGGATCTTCGTCGAGGCCACCACACTCGCTGTTGCGGCGCTGATATACCACGACCGCACCCCCATGGCGCTGGAAGCTACCTGGAAATATGTATTCGTATGTTCCATCGGCATTGCCCTCGCCTACCTCGGCATCCTCTTTTTAGGATTCACCGTGCACGATGCCAGGCTGTTACATCTTTCCTTCGACAGCATAACCGAAATTGCCCGGATGGCCAATCCACTTTACCTGAAGATCGCATTCGTGTTTGTCCTTGTCGGATACAGCACCAAGATGGGTCTTTTTCCGATGCATACGGTTACCGTTGATGCCCATACTGTTGCGCCACCACCCATCAGTGCATTCATTTCAACAACCCTGATGAACGTCGGATTCCTGGCCATATTCCGCATCTATGCACTTTTCTCCGCCACCACCATCCTGCCCTTCATGAATCATGTGCTGATCCTGTCAGGGGTGTTGTCACTGCTTGTTTCGGCAGGTTATATGCTTAAAGCCAAGCACAACAAACGGATGCTGGCATACTCCAGCCTCGAAAATATGGGGATCGTCGCCATCGCACTCGGTGTTGGGGGCATTGGCTATTACGCAGCTATCCTGCACATCGTGCTCCATTCTTTTACCAAGGCCGGATTATTTTACCAGATGGGGCAATCGTACAGGGTGATGGGTACCTACAAGCTCGACGAATCGGGAAATTACATGAACCTCTACCCGGCTGGCGCCACCGCGCTGCTGCTGGGGTTTCTCTGCATTACGGCAATTCCTCCTTCAGGGATGTTTATCTCGGAACTCTACCTGATGAAGGCTCTCATTATCTCAAAAAACTGGCTGTTACTCGCGGTTACAGCTGCACTGCTCTGTTTTGTGCTTTATGCACTGCTCACCCGTGTGCTGCACATCGTCTACTCCCAGCCGCGCGAAAAACCCTTGCATGAGATGCATAAGGTCAATCCGTGGCAATCGGCGAGCCAGTATTTTTTATTCGGACTGGTCATTTTCATCTGTTTTGCACAGCCCGAACCTTTCCGCCAACTGATTGAATCGATCATCAACGCACTGCCAAAATAATGAACGACAGGAGATACACCGAAATACTCACGAACCCGGGAACGGTGAAACTTGCCGATATCCCGGTAATGGAATATCCTGAATTCATGGCATTCACCGATCTGGTGATGGGCGAGGAGGGGACCCATTGCGTGGCCTATTTCGTGCTTCCGCAGAAGGATACCTGCCGTTTCATTTGCTGCATGGCGGCCGATGAAAATCATACAATTTTGCTTTTCTCGCATGAGCAGCCGGTGCAGCCGCTCCCGTCGCTGCCTTCCATCACGGCAAAGCATTTTCAGTTTCATGTTTTTGAACGGGAGATCCATGAACGGTTCGGGATCGGCTTCCCGGATCATCCATGGCTGAAACCCATCCGCTATCCATTCGACCGGGCTGACCAGTCATGCGTGATGGACAACTATCCTTTTTACACCTTGGATGGAGAGGCGCTGCATGAAGTCGGGGTGGGTCCCATCCATGCAGGCATTATCGAACCGGGACATTTTCGGTTTATCTGTCATGGTGAACGTGTTTTGCACCTTGAGATACAGCTAGGATATCAGCATCGCGGAGTGGAACACCTGTTTATTGAAAAAAAGGGCATCCTGGCCCGCTCCGTCCTGGCCGAAAGTATCGCGGGCGACACCGCGGTTGGCCATGCGCTGGCCTATGCAGGGGTTGTTGAATCACTTTCAGGGAAAACAGTGTCAAAGCAATTATCCATGGAACGGGTCATCGCCCTGGAATTGGAGCGGATCGCCATGCACATTGGTGATACGGCTGCATTATGCACTGATATTGCTTACCAGTTCGGCCAGGTGGTGAATGAAGCATTGCGAACGGTCATCATCAACACCACCCAGTTCTGGTGCGGAAACCGGTTTGGCAAGGGAATGATTCGCCCCGGGGGAACCAACTACCCGCTCACCCCGGAGGTCATTGCGGAGATATTGAAAAACCTGAAGGATGTGGAAGAGCGCTACCTGCAGGTTACCGACCGGATCTTCACCCTGCCCAGTGTTCTCGGACGTTTTGAAGGCACGGGCAAGCTCACCACCATGCAGGCAACCCTGATCGGCGCAGTGGGTATGGCGGCACGGAGCAGCGGCATGTACCGCGATATCCGCTGGTCACACCCCTTCGCAGCCTATGCCGGTCATTCCTACGAACCGGAGATGCTTCACAAAGGCGATGTATGGTCGCGGGCGATGCTGAGGAAGCTGGAAGTGGAGAAGTCGATGCAGGTCATCAGGGATCTCATTAAAGAATTTACGATTTACGATTTACGATTTACGAATGAAAAAAAGGAATTTGCTCCTGACTCCCTGGCGATTTCCCTGATTGAGGGTTGGCGCGGTGAGATCTGCCACATTGCTGTAACCGATGATGCCGGGAATATGATACATTACAAGGCCAAGGATCCTTCATTGCACAATTGGATGGCGCTGGCGCTGGCTGTCAGGAACCAGGAGATCTCCGATTTCCCATTGTGCAACAAGAGCTTTAACCTGAGTTACTGTGGGAATGATTTGTGACAATGATGCAGTAAGGTAATATTGATGGGAGCTAACCCCGAAAGAGATTAGATGCAGTAATACCGTGCAATTGAGGTCACATTTATTTGAAAACTTAACCAACTGAAGTATAAATGCCGATTAAAGAAATTAACATCTTCCGCCGTCATGGCAGGCAATTTGTTCCCGATCTGCGGAAAGCGGTGCTTGTTGATATTTTCCGGGGACGGCCAGTAATCAGCGGGGATATAACATGGGCCGAGGCAAATATGGTGACCGGTCTCTGTCCGGTTGGGGCGATTCGCATTAATTCAGCAGTAACCGGGTCGGATGGTGCAATAACGGACACTCCCGTGAAGGAGGAGACTCCAGCGATAGATAACCTTTTGCCTCGGCCAACAAGTGTTGAAACAGGGTCAAAGCCTGGTCATCCGGACCATCATCCGGACCATCAGGTGGGCCAACAGTCGCTTCATCAGGTGGGCCAACAATCGATTGATCAGGCGAACCAGCAGAGGAACCTACAGAGGAACCATCAGGGGAACCAACAGGTTGATTGCTCCATCGACCTGGGAAAATGTGTATTTTGCCGGGAATGTGTATTTGCCCTTCCGGAGAAGATCAGGTTTACCAACGATTACAAGATAGCTGCCAATGTGCGCGATGGCCTGGTTGTCTCAGCGGGGAATGACCATCCCATCCAGCTTGATCCGGCAAAGATCAGGAAGGAGATCCGTTCGTTTTTCAGGCACGCACTTAAATTGCGCCAGATCTCCGCGGCCGGGGATAATTCAGCTGAAATGGAACTGAACGCTGCCGGGAATGTAAACTTCGACATGGGCCGGTACGGAATTGAATTCGTCGCCTCTCCCCGGCATGCCGATGGCATTGTCATCACGGGTCCCATTTCTCAAAACATGGCTGAAGCCCTGCAAATTTGCTACGATGCGGTGCCGTCACCCAAAATCATCATCCTCTCCGGCACCGATGCCATCAGCGGGGGCATTTTCAGCGAGAGCAAAGCATTGAACAGGGAGTTTTTAAATCGGTATCCGGTTGATCTGTATATCCCGGGAAATCCACCACATCCGCTCACATTCATTAATGGGATACTGGATTTAATCGGTAAGTAACACGATTGGGATGATGGGTTCAACAGGTAAACACTGCACACCTGATCTTAGATTTAATCTCTTCGGGTAAATTCACCACCGCGAGGGGCGGACTTCGGGTCCAGGGCTTGCCCTGGGGTTAATACCAATTAATGCGGCAGAAATAGAAGGGAATAAAAAAAAAGGTTAACTTAGTGCCATTAAGAGGCTGGAAAATATGAAAGCGAAAATGCTGTTTTTAGTTGTCATGTTGCTGCCCTTCACCGGGATCGGTCAATCCGTCATCAAAAAAGATTCACTGGAGTATTACAAGTTTCATGCACAGGCACAATTTGACATGGTTGGTGATTATAAAACTTCAATCCTATGGCTGAACAAGGCCATCCGGCTTGATCCGCAAGACGATGAACTTTTTTTCATGAGGGCATTTGCCAAAGGATTGATCGAGGATTTTAAGGGAGGTGAAGCTGATCTGAACATAGTGATTGCGCTTGATCCGGGAAATTTTGCTGCGCATTCCGGTCGGGCAGGTGCCCGTTTCAGATTAAAAAAATATCAGGAGGCCATCAGTGATTATACCTGGCTTATTGATGAGGATCCAAAATATTACGGATATTATATAAACCGCGCATTATGTAAATTAGTGCTGCAGGATAAAGATGGAGCCTGCATGGATTTCAAGACAGCAACAAACCTTGGCAGCAGGGAAGCATATGTGATTGTAATAGAAAGGTGCCTGGAGTAACGATGCTTTTGTATTTTCTGCGAAAAGTACTTATTGAATTCAACCCTCACTGATATGGAAAACCAAGACTTATCTTCAGTACAAAAACCCGTCGTCGATTGGGTTGAAATCCCTGCCGGAACTTTTTTAATGGGTAGTCCTGCCGGAGAAATCAACAGGAAATCCAATGAAATGCAGCACCTGGTAAGCCTCGACGCTTTCAGGATGAGCAAGTACGAGATCACCTTTGAGCAATTCGACCTGTTTTGTGACGCCACAGGAAGGGAAAAGCCGTCGGATGCTGAGTGGGGCCGGAAAAACCGCCCGGTTATCAATGTCAACTGGTTCGATGCCAGCGACTTTGCCGAGTGGATCGATTGCAGGCTGCCAACGGAGGCCGAATGGGAATATGCCTGTCGTGCCGGAACCACAACCCCATTCAGTACAGGGGATAATATCACCACCAACCAGGCAAATTATAATGGCAATTTCCCCTATAACTACAATGTCAAGGGAGAGTTCATGCAAAAGACGCTTCCGGTAGGCAGTTTTGAACCCAATGCCTGGGGCTTGTACGACATGCACGGCAATGTATGGGAGTGGTGCCATGATTGGTTTGACGCCTATCCGGACGAAGCGCAAACGAATCCGCAAGGCGCCGACTCAGGGACTTTCCGTGTTTTTCGTGGTGGTGGCTGGCGGAACTATGCCCAGCTGTGCCGGTCGGCATTCCGATACAGCTATTTCCCCGACTTCCGCTATTTCAATATTGGATTCAGGGTGGTTTCATCCTCAGAAGGTCAGGAAAATTGTTGATTATCGATACATTTTTTGGAACTGTACTTCAGCGGTTTGAGTTTTCGACAGAATTCAAACTAAATACTCAGGATAATTGAATCAAACCTAGTTTGCTTTGGTTAAGCTGACAAAGTTCACCAAAAATTCACGATAATGAGAATAGGGATACTGGGAACGCGTGGAATTCCCAATCATTATGGGGGATTTGAGCAATTTGCCGAACGCTTGTCGGAGGGATTGGTTCAGCAAGGCCATGAAGTCTGGGTTTACAATTCACACAATCATTCGGTTCAGGAGCGACATTGGCACGGAGTGAACCTGGTCCATTGTTACGATCCGGAATTCATCCTGGGTGTTCCGGGCCAGTTTGTATATGACCTTAACTGCATCCGCGACAGTCGTAAGCGCGATTTCGATGTAATCCTGCAGTTGGGGTATACAAGCAGTTCCGTTTGGCACAAATTCCTGCCACGGAGACCGAAGATTTTAACCAACATGGATGGACTGGAGTGGCAGCGCCGAAAATACCGCAGATCAGTTAGGAGGTTCCTGAAATTTGCCGAAAAACTTGCCGTGAAAACCAGTGACCACCTGATTGCTGATTCTGAAGTCATACGCGATTATTTAGCGACAGCATATAAAGTTGCCGCCACCTATATCCCTTATGGGGCCGATATCTTTGCTAATCCTGATGAAAGCAAATTAGTTCCATACATGGTAAAGCCCAAAGAGTTTTTCCTGGTCATTGCCCGCATGCAACCTGACAATAACATTAAAGAGATCATTCAAGGAGTATTGCAGTCTGATTCCTGCTTCCCCTTGCTTGTTATCGGTAATATGATGAACCGATATGGGAAAATCCTTGAGAAATCTTATGGTTCTGATAGAATCAGATTTCTTGGACCCATCTTTAAAAAGGACAGCCTAAATAACCTGAGGTATTTTTCGAGGCTCTATTTTCATGGCCATTCATCGGGGGGAACGAATCCATCCCTGCTTGAAGCCATGGCTGCTTCTGCGACAATCTGTGCCCACGATAATCCATTCAGCCGGGAAGTTCTCGGGAAGAATGCCTTTTTCTTTTCTGATTCCTGGCAGCTCACTGAATTGATAGCGCTTCCTCATCAGCAAAATGAAATATCACCAATGATCATGAACAACATCAGTAAAATCAGAACCAAATATAATTGGAGCGAGGTAATCTATGACTACGGGCAGGTATTCGCACAATTGAATACCGGATAATCGAATTTTAATTAGCTTTGGCAGGAAAATTCATTAACTCATCCGGTTTTGCCAGGCACCTATTCAAGATATATTCCCCTCATTTCCATTATTGGGGATTTCATCCTTTTAAACATTTTGTTTGTTACTGGTTTTTGCTACTTCCAGGATAATGATCAGTGTCTTGCCACCAGATACCTTTATTTTTATACCTATCTGAACGTTACCTGGTTGATCCTGGTTTTTATTTTTGGAGCTAACACAATTGACCGGAACACCAGTAAGAAATCGCTATTATTCTCCTACATCAAGATCATTGTCTTTTTCTTCTTCCTGTTCCTGATCTATTTCCAGGTCACTTCGCTCTCCTATTATCCGCGGCAGTATATTAAATACCTTTTCCCCCTCTTTTTCACCCTGCTTATCGCCTGGAAATTCTTCTTGTATTATGCTTTTTATTATTACCGGAAACGCGGATTCAATTACAGGGATGTCATTATCCTTGGATATACGTCCGGGACTGTTGAACTCCAAAAGTACTTTGATACCAATAAATGGCATGGATATCGTTTTCTTGGTTTTTTTGACCAATCCCGGGATGAGAAAAATCATGTTATAGGTCAATGGAATGACCTGAAGCCATATCTTCAATCAATACATGTTGATGAGATTTACATCGCACTTCATGCCATCCCGCAATCTATCATGGCCATGATTGCCGAAATTATCTCCGGATACCCGGTAAAGATCCGCATTGTGCCGGATCTTGGTACTTTTTCATACAAGAGTGCTGAACTGATTACGTTTGGCTCTTTACCGGTTTTACAAATCCATCCAGGACCGCTCAGTTACTGGTACAACAGGATAATTAAGAGGCTGTTTGATCTGTTGATTTCATTATTTATAACTGTTTTCATTTTATCATGGATGACTTTTTTACTCAGCTTAATATCCTGGATTTCTAACGGGGATGGTGTATTTTTCAGACAACGCCGTACCTGTATTGATGGAAGGGAGTTTAGCTGCATCAAGTTCAGGACGATGAAAAAAAATGCCGAGGCTGACCTGAGGCAGGCCACAAAAAATGATGAAAGGATAACACCCGTTGGAAAATTTCTCCGCAAATACAGCCTCGATGAACTTCCCCAGTTCATTAATGTTTTATTAGACGATATGTCTGTTGTCGGCCCCCGTCCCCATATGCTTGCACATACAGCGCAGTATCGTCAACTTATCAGCCACTTTATGCTCAGGCATACCGTTAAGCCTGGTATTACCGGGTTGGCACAGGTGAATGGTTATCGTGGAGAAATCAAGAATCTTACTGATCTTAGCAAGAGAGTCGGCCAGGATGTACAATACATTGAAACATGGTCGTTTAACCTGGATTTAAAAATCATCCTGCTTACACTTTGGGCACTAATCCTTGGTCAGAAGGAAGCCTATTAATCTCCTTAAAAACAGCCATATTCAATTTATGGTATTTTCGCCAATACCGGCCTTACCAATGATATTTCCTCTTCGCTTTTGACGGATATTTTTTTTAAGTTTGTAAATTATTGAAGATGCATGTCGCTTATGTCACCCTTTTCGACAATGGGACTGACATGGCGAAGCATTAAAGGGCCAGGTGGAACCACTAATGCTCCCATGGTAACCACCGGGGTCCTGAATAATTGTATTCTAACAGTCTAAATAGAATTATGCCAGGAAATTTTCTCAGTTCGAATCCAGTGGAAATGTTATCCGATTCGTTCAAAGATATCAGGAAATCCTTTACAAACTACCATGTTGTCGGGACACTGGCATGGCAGGACATCGCAACCCGCTATAAGCGTTCCCGCATCGGTGCTTTTTGGCTGACCATCGGGATGGCCGTTTCCATCGCGGCACTTGGATTTGTCTTTGGTAACCTGTTCAAGCAGTCCATGAAGGATTACCTGCCCTACCTTGCCATCGGGACCATTTTCTGGGGCATGCTCAGTTCACTGCTGAATGAAGGGGGCAATTCCTTCGTTAATTCTTCGGGCATCATCCTGCAGGTCCGGCTCCCATTGTTCATCCATGTGCTTAGGGTTATCTGGTGCAACATCCTCATTCTGGGGCACAATATCTTGATCCTGCCATTCGTTTTTCTCTATTATAAGAAATCAGTGGAGATAACGGCCTTTCTGGCCATTCCCGGCTTCATCCTCTTCGTAATGAATACCGGGTGGATCATGCTCACCCTGGCGGTGATTTGTTCCCGGTTCCGCGATTTTGGTCAGATTGTTCAGAACGTGTTGCATGTATTGTATTTCTTCACCCCGATCATGTGGGATGAAAAACTGATGCCATCAAGAACCGGGACCGCATTCCTGAGTTTGAATCCCTTCTATCATCTTATCAGTGTTGTGCGGACTCCCTTATTGGGGGGCTATCCTACCACAATGAATTGGACTGTCTGTGCTGTCATGATGTTTGCCGGATGGGGGGTCGCCCTGCTGCTGTATGGTCGTTATCGAAAAAGAATACCCTATTGGTTATGACAACATCTCCCAGGATCGAATTGAATAATGTCACGGTCGATTTCCCCGTGTTCAATGCGGTGAATATGTCATTGAAGAACCGCGTGATCAGTGCCGCTACCGGCGGGGTACTGGGCGTGCACGACGGGCTGGTCGTCGTCAGGAGCCTTCAGAACATCACACTTCGCATCGAATCCGGAGAAAAGGTTGGACTAGTGGGCCCCAACGGGTCGGGCAAGACCACTCTGCTGCGGGTCATTTCGAGCATTTATCACCCTACAGGGGGCAATGTAGTCGTAGAAGGCGAATGCATTTCACTCATCAATATCGGACTGGGGATTGATCCTGAAGCAACCGGCAGGGAGAACATCCGCCTCCGTTCGGCCATGATGGGACTGACCCCGGCCCAGACCCGCGCACGCATCGATGAGATCATCAGTTTCTCGGGACTTGGTGACTTCATTAATATGCCCGTCCGTACTTATTCATCCGGAATGCAATTGCGTCTGGCATTCGCTGTATCGACCTGCATCTGCCCGCAGATCTTAGTGATGGATGAATGGCTCTCAACGGGCGACATCGACTTCAAGGAAAGGGCCGAAAAGCGAATGAATGACATTGTCACCTCAACGAAAATTCTAATCCTAGCCAGCCATTCCCGCGAACTCCTGGTGAGGAACTGCACACGGCTGATCTGGCTGGATCACGGGGAGGTCGTCATGGATGGGTCTGTTCTTGAGGTTGCAAAACAATACTTTGGACACTGATGTCTGGAAACGATCGTCTTAATCACTGCCCGTTCTGGATATTGAATAAAAAGTTCCCTGCCTCCTCGTTTTCAGTGCTTCTCGCTGAATAGTCTTAAAAGAATTATGTAACGTGAGAAACGACATACAGGACACATGGCATCCCTGCAAACATAATGTTTGGAGAATTTCATAATAGTGAAAACAAATCGAAGAAACTGGACACAGGGACAGGAATGACTACAAAAAGACCGGCTACCCGAAAAACCTCCAGGCCGCCGCTTTTTGAATGAAACAGATGAGATACAAAAATCGTAAAACATGAGTCTTTTTTCCTGGTTAAGGTCGCTTACGAATTCTGATGTGAAGAAAAACACCAAGGTAGTTTACACAATCATATTCGGGGGCTATGACACCCTGAAAACACCCGATATTGTCAGTCCCTCATTCGACTATGTATGTTTCACCGATGATCCGGAATTAAAATCGGAAATATGGCAAATCAGAATTGTTCAAAAGCCAAAGAGATTAAACTACAAGAGGTTTACTGCTGAATTCGTTACAAATCCTTTTTCTCATTTGAGGGAATATAAGTTAAGTGTTTGGATTGGCGCACAGATCTCTATCCATTGTGACATCGAAGATTTTGTGGCAGCAGTGTTGCCCGAGAACAAGTCTCTTGCTATCATGAACCATCCCATCAGAAATTGCGTATATGAAGAAGCTGAGAAAGTTATCGAATTTAACAAAGATTATGTCCATGTAGTTCAAAAACAAATGCTGAAATATAGGAAACTTGGCTTACCCGAGCACGGTGGTTTGGTCTCAGGAGGAATTATTGTCAGGCGGCACAATAATAAGAAAGTCAGGCAGCATTGCAGGCTATGGTACAGGGAGATCAAGAATCACAGCCAAAGGGATCAGCTTAGTTTTAATTTCATTTTATGGAAATACAAGTTGATAGAACCGGCATATTTTTCTCCTCAATACAGGGAAAAGGATTTCATTGTCCATCCCCATAATTATATTCAGGCGTTCTCATGAAATATAGATCAGTCAGAAACGCAAAACATCAATTAAAACAGTATGACAGCCGGTCCCGAACCATCTGAAACATTGCTTCTAACCGGCATCCCCCGTGGAGGAACCACCCTGGTGTGCCACCTTTTGAATTTGCTGCCTGACGTGGTTGCCCTCAGTGAACCGATGAATGTTATGGAATTCAGCGGCCTGAACCAGACGGAGGTCTTTACCCTGATCAACCGGTTTTCAAGAGAAAACCGGCGGACAATCCTTGAGCACGGTACTGCGATATCCAAACAGGTCAATGGCCGCCTTCCTGACAATCCATGTCTTCCTGGATTGAACGACTTGGGATTAAGGAAATCCATCCTCAGCCTGGGAGAGATCAGGATCGGCAAAAAACTCACAGAGGACTTTACACTTGCAATCAAGCACAATGCCGCCTTCACGGCCCTTATCGACCGGCTGGTCAATGGGTACAGGTGTTTCGGCATTGTCCGTAACCCATTGGCAGTATTGACTTCATGGAGCACGGTCGACTTTGCGGTTCATTCAGGTCGAACTCCCGTCGGAGAGGCCCTGGACAGGAACCTGAGGAATGAGTTGGAAGCCATCGGGGATCTGCTGGACAGGCAGTTGCATCTGTTGAACTGGTTCTTTAAAAGAATTTCAGAAACATTGCCTCGCGACAGGATCATAAAATATGAAGAGCTGATCTCATCAGGAGGAAAATGCCTGTCAAGCATCACTCCTACGGCCCTGAACCTGAATGAAAAACTCAAAGACCAGGCAAAATTCGGCCTGTTGAATCAGGAGAAACTAAAAATGATCGGCCAAAGGTTGCTATCCAATGAAGGGGCCTATCTGCGTTTTTACAGCCGGGATGAGATCATCAGGGAACTGGACCGTATAACTAACACATCAAGTATTACTCAGGTTTACAAAGATGAAGATTGAACAGTATACGAATCCCGGAAACTTTGGAAACATATCAAGGACCAGGCAGGCCCTGGTCGGGCCACCAGAGATATGGGAGGCTAAAAGGCAGTTTCAGTTCGGGTTCCTTTTGTCGATGGGGCTCATGCCCGAACACACCCTGCTCGATCTGGGATGCGGGACCCTCAGGGGCGGCATCCCGATCATCCGTTACCTTAACAATGGAAATTACACCGCTGTGGATGTCCGGCAGGAGGTTATTCATGAAGCCCGTCTTGAGCTCGAAGAATCAGGACTTGCTTCGAAAGATCCTGTGCTTATCTGCATTGATAATGTTTCCGAAATGGTTCTGGAAAGTTCATTTGATTTCATATGGGCGTTCTCAGTGCTGATCCACATGGAGGACAACGTTCTCCGCGGCGGACTTCAGTTCGTCAGGCGCCATCTGAAAAACCAGGGACGCTTTTTCGCCAATGTTGTTCTCGGGAACAGTCACGATGGCCATTGGAGGGAATTCCCACTCGTAGAACGCGAAGCCAGCTTTTACCAGGAGATTTTCCTGGCGAATGACCTTTGCATGACTGACTTGGGCCCGCTTTCGGAATTCGGGCACACAACGAAAGTCAGGAATGATGAACTGAACAAAAGGCAGCACATGATGAAAGCAACTCCGGTTGAATAACGGAATGATGACACCCGCTTCCCCCTATGTAATTCCCGGATTGTTTGAACCTAACCGGCATGACCAAAGAGGTATATGGATGATATGACCACCGGTCAGAAACCGGATTTTCTGATCATCGGCGCACAGAGGTGCGGAACGACTTCATTATTCTTCTACCTGCTGCAGCATCCTGAACTCTTCCTGCCTGTCGAAAAGGAGATCCATTTTTTTGATCTGCATTACGGCAACGGACCCTGCTGGTATCGGAATATTTTTAAATCTGGTACTGCGGATGCAAAAAAACTAAAGGGGGAGGCCTCTCCTTACTACCTTTTCCATCATTTGGTTGCTGAACGTGTGGCCCGCCACTTCCCGGGCATGAAGCTGATCGTGTTGCTAAGGGATCCGGTCGAAAGGGCATACTCCCATTTCTTGCATTCCAGGAGAATCGGGGTGGAACATCTCGAATCATTTGAAGAGGCAGTTGCACGAGAGCCGGAAAGGGTCGATGATGAAAAGAGAAGGATCATGTCGGGAGAAACCGAAAACAGCGAATCCTACAGGAATTTTTCCTACTTGTACCGCGGGCTTTATTATCAGCAGATCTCACATTGGATGAATTTCTTTCCACCCTCGCAGATCCATTGTATTAAAAGCGAGGAACTTTTTGACAATCCAGGTCCGGTTTATTCCAAAGTTTGCGGATTTCTGGAGATCAGTGACCATAAGGACGTCATTTTCAGTCCCATAAACGTGTTTTCTTATCCCCACCTTTCACCAGAACTAAAACATAGGATCAGGCCATTCTTCCTTGATGACATGTCATGCCTGGCCCATTTGCTGGGTGATAATTTCTTCTGGGAATGATTAATTGAAGTTTCAACCCGTGTGCAACGTGCCTGCTGAAAAATCTGTCTATTTCTATCGTGATTACCGCGGGTTCACCGGTGGCCATTTCAAAGTGTGGGACTATTTCAACCATGTCAAACAATCTATTGATCACTCCCCGTATGTTTATTTCTGTGAGAGAAGTCTTGATGATGCCGCGAATCCCTGGAATAAAGAAAGTCTGGGCATACTAGGAGAATGGAACCCTGAACATGCTGATGTTTTATTCCTTGGGGGCAATGACTGGCGGGTCCTTCAGGAAAGTAAGCGTAAGGCCTGGCCAACGCCTGTCATCAACCTGATTCAGGGAGTCAGGCATGCCGAACTCGGATCCGGGCTGTATGATTTCCTCTCCAACCATGCCATCCGCATCTGTGTTAGCAGGGAAGTCGAAAAGGCTGTCCTGGCCACAGGCAGAGTGAACGGTCCGCTGTTCACCATCCCGAATGGGATTGACCCGGACCTCTTCCTGGAAAAAACAAAAACCCGCCGGGAGCGTGCCCTGGACATTCTCATTGCCGGTGTTAAAAATCCGCAGCTAGCAGTGGAACTTTACAGGAACATCGGCACAGAAAACCTGTCCGTGATGTTACTTGACCACCATCTTCCCCGGCAGGATTTCCTGTCGCTTATGGGCGACAGCCGCATAACCGTTTTCCTGCCATTTCCGCGGGAGGGGTTCTACCTTCCTTCGATCGAAGGCATGGCCGCAGGGACAATGGTCATCTGCCCCGATTGCTTAGGTAACCGGACTCATTGCAAAGACCGTGTGAATTGCATTAAGCCGGAGTATTCATACGAAGCGATCCTGTCTGCGATCCATGCTGCGTTGAATCTTCCAGAAAAAATTGCCGGCCCCCTCCTTGAAAATGCCCTAAACACGATCCGTCAGCACTCCCTCGAAACGGAACGGGCAGCTTTCCTCGAAATATTGTCAGCAGCAAACAGGCTTTGGGAAACCGGTTAACCTGGACCTGACCATGCAACAGAGCGTGTGATGTTTAAACAACTTAGATTTACGAAGGACCTTTCATTCCTGAAATGGATCAGAAAGCGCCCGAGGTCATTATCCAGACAGTCCGATGCCCCAGGGGTCATCACGGCATCGATTGACCGTAATGAGTTCTTCGGTATGATCGATGGCAGCAAGAGCATTCTGGAAATCGGAAAATTAACCAGCCCGGTATTTAAACAAAGCAAAAACATCGATGTGTTCAACAGGGTCGAGTTGATCGAACACTACCAGGGCGATTCGACCATCGACCCGGATAAGATCGGTGATGTCGATTATGTTGTCAAAAACAATGACTGGACCTGCATTCATGAACGATTCGATTACCTGGTGACATCCCATAACATCGAACATGTGCCGTGTCTCATACATTTTTTTCACAATGCAGGTCATGTCCTGCAAGATAACGGAAAAATTTATGCGGCAATACCCGACTACAGGTATTGCTTTGATACAGACAAGATCCCGAGCACCATCCTTGACGTCCTTGAGGCACGATATCTGCGGCGTGACAAACCGGGTATGAGGGATGTCATTGAGCATATGCTTTTACACCACTCCAACAATGATCCGTCATTTCATTGGAGTAAGGGATCATACCGGTTGACTGCCAAAAAGTATTTCGAACTTGAACCGCATCGCCTGAAAAGGGTTATGCAGAACGATTTTTCAAGGTATTTTGATGTACATTGCTGGAAATTCACGCCTGAAAGTTTTTCCTACATCATCAACACACTTTATGAAATGGGAGAAACCAATTTTAAGGTCTCAAAAGTGTTTGTGACAAAGATGAATACATATGAATTCTTCGTTATTATGGAGAAATCAAAACTATTGCAATAAAGCTTTCCATAGTTGTCCATTTAAATCTGATCCGTGAACGGAAAAAGAATTATTGTCGTCCTTGGAATGCATCGAAGCGGAACAAGCGCAGTTGCTAAAGCGCTCGAAACCATGGGGGTGTCATTGGGCAATAACCTGATGGGCGCTGATGAATTCAACACAAAGGGCTATTTTGAAGACATCGACATTTTCCGCCTTAACGAGCAGATCATGGTATCCATCGGGTCTGACTGGGATCAGCTGAGCCCTCCTGATGAAAATAAGATCAAAGAGTTATGTTTAACACCCTATTTTGGGATGGCCATTGAATTGCTTGCAGTAAAGTTAAAGGACACAGATGTACTTGGCATCAAAGACCCGCGTCTTTCGATCCTTCTGCCTTTCTGGAATACGGTGTTTGAAAGATCGGGGGTCGGACTCTCATATGTGATTGCTTTCAGGAATCCGCTCGGGGTGGCGGAATCCTTGTTGAAAAGGAATCAGATGCCATTGGTGAAATCCTGGTGGCTGTGGGTGATTCATGTTCTTAAAAGCCTGGTCTATACGGCAGGGGCGCAGAGAGTTATTACCGATTATGACGGATTGCTTGTAAATCCTCAAATTCAGGTTGAAAACATGGCAGCTGCCCTGCATTTGCAGGTACAGTCAGACCGTCTGGAGGAGTATGTGACCCGGTTCCTGGATCCAGGTCTTAATCATTATATACGAGATTTTGAAAAAATGGGATCTACTCCGGACTTTCCTCGAGTTGCGAGCGAGATCTACAGGGCATTGAAGTTAATGGCAGAGGGAAAAATGTCAGTACCTGAGATCAGCGAACTGGCCGCCCGGTGGGAAATGGAAATAGAATCTTACCGGCCGTTGCTCGCGCTTAACAATCAGAGTGAGGTCGAAGTGAGGAAAATGACTGGTATTGCCGTGGAAAGACACCGTCTCATCGATGAGTATAAAAGTCTTCTTAATGCGTATAAAACCATTGACGGGGAAAAAGATCATCAGATCAGTGACCTTAACAGGGAGCTGGAAACCAAAACCGCTGGTATTAAAGGTTTGAGGGAATTACTGGCCATGAGGGAACAAAGTCACGAAGCGATCAGCAGGGATCTCTCAGAACAGACTACCACGATCAAATTAAAAGAAACCATTCAGCAGAAAAATTCGGAGATCTCAGGCCTCAGGGTGACACTCTCTTCCAAAGAAGAGATCATTGGTCAGCAGTCAACAACGATCAAACGGATCCGCCATAGTCTCAGCTGGAGGATTACAGCCCCGCTTCGAAGGTTCAGTGCGGGATTTCCCTGGTGGAGGTCGCAGGTCTCGAGATGCCTCCTTTCTGCCAGGATTATCTGGTTGCATCGTGGGAGCGGGTATTTTGATGCGGACTGGTACCTTTCAAAGTATCCCGATGTGAAAGCCGCCGGCAGGAACCCCCTGATCCATTTCGCCCGGCATGGCATGTTCGAGGAGCGGTCGCCAAACCAGGAATTCGACAGTCAGAATTATCTCTGGCTCAACCCCGATGTCGGCTTGTTCGGGAGGCCGCCGGTGGTCCATTTCATGCTGCTTGGATTCCGGGAGCAAAGGAACTGGAAAAACCTGAACAGTGCCGTTCCATCTCGGCCAACTTCACTCCCGGCCGAATACGCCACCTGGATCGATTCGAATGAAAACCGTGAAGAGGTGCCTGGTAATACACAAGAAGACGGCCCGCTCATCAGCATCCTTCTTCCTGTATACAAAGTAAAAGGAGACATCCTCGACAAGACCTTTCGCTCGGTTATGGCGCAGAAGTACCGGAATTGGGAACTTTGCACGGTATATTCCGATTTGCTGAACGCGGATAACCTTGCACTGGTCAATCAATATGCAGATCTGGATACCCGGATCAGGGTGGAAGTTAAGGAGAATGAAGGCATCTCCGGGAACTCCAATGCAACTCTGGCCATGGCCCGCGGCGAGTTCATCGGGCTGCTCGACCATGACGATGAACTGTCGGAAACTGCCCTCCTGGAGATCGCCTGGGCTATTGTCGATACACCAGAGGCCGACTTCCTATACACCGACAAGGACTCCATCACTGAAGACTCCTTTACGAGGATGAATCCGCTTTTCAAGCCTGAGTGGAGCCCCGAAACAATGTATTCAGTCAATTATGTGACTCATTTCAATGTGATCCGTAAAAGTCTCGTCGACCAGGTCGAAGGATTTCGCAGTTGCACCGATGGAGCACAGGACTGGGATCTTTTTTTGCGGGTAAGTGAAAAGGCAAGGAAGATTGTCCGTGTACCCGGAATTCATTACCACTGGAGGATTCATGAAGGATCGACGTCGACAGGTCTTGCCTCAAAACCCTATGCATTGGATGCCCAGTTGAGGACCCTGCGGGATTCATTCCACCGGCGCGGAATACCTGCCTTGGTGGAGCCCGACAGCGATTCAGGGTTCAGGATACGATGGGAGGCTGCGGGGATTTCTAATGTTCTTGTGCTGATCGACGGCACCGGCGTGAATGTTGACCTGCTTTATAACCGTATCACCGGAGTCCTTAAAACTGCCGGCCAGCTTCCTCCCGATTTTTACAGGCTAACCGTTCTGGTTGACAGGAATTCCAGCTCCGGAATATGCAAGAGGATAAGGCATCACACTGGAGCGGAGGTTATCGAGACCACTTCGGTCGAAAAGGCCGGGATCATCAATAAAATCCTTCATTCCCAGCATAATTCATATCCTGCCATCGTTTTTCTTTCCGGTATGATTGACCTGGCATCCCCCGGATGGCTGTGTGAACTAGCAGGCTGGGTCATCAGGCATCCGGGGATCGGCTTTGCTGGCGGGATCATCCTGGACGAAAAGGATCAGGTGGTTGAAGCAGGCCTTGTGACTGACGAATGGTTCAACGGTTCCCCCTTGTTCCGGGGCAGCCCGCTTCGCAGTTGGGGCTGGTTCGGCGGTCCGTTATGGTTCCGGAACATTTCTGCCTGCAACCCCTGGATTGTCGCGCTCAACGGAGAGGCCTGCAGAGCGACAGGCGAATTCGATGAACAGACTGGCTGGCCAAAAGCATTTATCATGAAATGCAGGATCATAGGCCGCAATGGGATGCGCGGCCTGATTACCCCCCATGTAAGGGGGATCATCACCGAAAAAGAAATCCTTCCCGTTCCCGTTTTTCACAGCAGCATGAATGGTGATCCCTGTTTTCATCCTGCCTTTTCATCAGTCGTTCCATTGCACCTTGTATCCCCAGCCCCGGGACTAATGTTGGCAGAAACTCCGCCGGTCCCCTTGAACCCGTTTGCATTTGAAGCCCTTGTGCATGCGAGTTCCTGCCTCTGTTCCACCGCGGACCTGGATGAGCCGCAGCAACACCCTGAGCGGATCGGAAATGGCGATGGAGCAGCCTGGTGCAACTGGTACATCCCCTATTTTGAAAACCCCGCTTACGGGGGAACCATGACCATTTTGCGGTTTGCCGAAATCCTGCGCCGTCACCGCCAGATAAGGCATCGGTTTATCGTGATGGGTGACCCGGATACGGGCCTTCTGCAAAAGAAGATCTCAGCACTTTACCCTGCTCTAGCAGATTCGGAGTACATGAACCTTCCATCAGACAAATACATTTCATCAGTGCCGCCAGCAGACTTTTCGTTTGCCACCCTTTGGACCACTGCCTACTCCTTACTGAAGGTCAGAAATACCGGCTTTAAGTTTTACTTTATCCAGGATTTTGAACCACTATTCTATCCGGCTGGGTCCGTTTATGCCCAGGCGGAACTGACATACCGTTTTGGGTTCTACGGGGTCGTTAATACATGGCCGCTGAAGCAGGTATATGAACAGGAATATCACGGAACCGCGATCCACTTTGTCCCGCAGGTCGATACGGACGTTTTCTATGGTGATCCGCTTCGCAAGGGTAATGAACAGAAACGAATATTCTTTTATGCAAGACCCGATCACCCGCGAAACGGTTTTGAGCTGGCCTCAGAAGCGATGAAAATCCTGAAGAAGAAGCTGGGACCTCAGATCATAATCATGTCGGCGGGGGCGCAGTTTGACGAACGAAGGTATGGTCTTGAGGGTGTAGTTAAAAACTTAGGCGTCCTGGACTATGAGGCAACGGCTGACCTTTACCGGACCTGCGAAATAGGGCTCGTGATGATGATGACCCGGCATCCCTCCTATTTACCATTCGAACTGATGGCCTGCGGCGCGCTCCTGGTGTCAAATCACAACCCGGTAAATAGCTGGCTGCTGAAGAATGATGAAAATTGCCTGCTGGTAGCGCCCAATCCCATGACCATTGCTGAAAAGCTCATTCACGCGGTCGGGAACTTCGATCACCTCACCTGTATCCGGAAGAACGGACACGATCTGGTCCACAGCAGCTATAGCAACTGGGAGAAATCCTTCACTCCAGTCATGGAATTCATTGATAACCTGAGACCAGGTCGTTGAAGACCAGTTTAAAACAGTTCAGATGGATACAGAAGATAACAGAAACTCTGCTGTTCTGATCCAGTCGGATAAGAACGGCATATTTGGCGAGAAGGTCTTTCTGTGCTTCAAGGGACGCCGTCACTATGTCCCTTCAGCTGAAAGGTTGATGGAATATGGCTTTCTCTGGCCCGACGATGTCATCAGGGTTGATGAAAGGATCATTTCAGGTTTCAGGCCGGGAGGACACCTTCCCTCGCCATCTGCGACCCTCCGCGAGATCTCTCCCAAGTCGGGTAGTGTCCGGATGAGGGAAGCCCTCGCGCATGAACTGAGTGGCACCGGTATCGAAATTGGTGCCGGAGCGTCAGCCTTCCCGGTGCCGCTCCATTGCCGGGTTGTCTATGTCGACCGTTATGATATCGAGGAGCTGAAGTCTAACAAATATGGGACAGACAAGGAGGAAGATTTAATCATCCCTGATTTTATTTCTGATGCGGAGGATTTGGGTCCGTTCAGTGACAACAGTCTGGATTTTATCATCCTATGCCATGTCATCGAACACACAAAAAACCCCATCGGGGCCATATTGCAGGCCTTCAGGAAATTACGCGCCGGAGGAAAGCTGTTGTTAGTGATTCCCGACAAGGAAAGGACATTTGACCGGCTGCGCGACATAACGGAGATCGAGCATCTGATCATTGATTTCAATGATCCCGATCCCAGGAGGGATCACAGCCATTACGAGGAGTTTTACCGCCTGGCAATTCCTGTAAATAAATGGGATTTCGACAATTTCGTTTCAGATATGTTCAGAATTGAATATCCGATACATTTTCATGTGTGGAATTACCTTTCATTCTGCGAGATGCTCACATACATCACCAATAATTTGTGCACGTGGAACGGGATCCGGACCTTTCCTGCAATGGCAGACCCCGCCGCTGATATTGAATTCTATGCTTTGCTGACCAGGTAATACTGTCGCATGTCATCCGCCTGCAAGGCCATTAAGGCATTCACCTCCTTTCAATAGTCTCTGTAAATAATGAACGCAAGTCCTTCATCATCCATCAGGTACAATGAACCCTGGGGCCAATCATTCAAACAGGTGGCCTCATCCCCTTTTTTTATCTTCATTGCCGCCACTGCCGCAGCATCACTCATCTTCTTTTTGCGGGCCCCGGGAGCTTTCCTGATGCCATGCCTGTTTGCCGAAGACGGACAGTGGACCTCCTCGATACTGATGAAAGGATTCTGGGACACTGCCTTTCATGTGAGACCCGATTATCCTGTTTTTGGGAATGTAACGCTCCTATGGATCGGCATTCAGTATTGTGACGTTTTCCTGAACGGGAATTTTCTATACCTGCCCCATTGCTATGCCGTGATTTCCTACCTGTTTTTTGGAGCCACGATATCACTTCCAATTCTTCTCCTGAACAAACAATTATCTGTCATTCAGCTGGGTTCATTCTGGTTGCTGGCTTGCTTCATGCCGCTTGGTCTGTCTGATACGTGGTCGGGATTCGAAGTACTGGGTCGGATCCTGAATACCGGTTTCGCCTTTATTTTCATCGCATTTATCCTTATATGGTATCGGAATGTGAATGCCGTAAGTCCATTATCATTTGTTGGAACGGATTTTTGTCTGTTCATCTGCACCGCCACAAACCCCATATGCATTGCAATGTTGCCAGGTATCCTGTGGCCATATATCAGACGACTACCGAAAAAGGAACAACGTTTAACTCATCTCTTCAGAGATCCAGGCTTCATTTCCATGATCCTACTGTTCTCTCTGTATTTGATTGCCGTAGGTATGCCTTCTCCCAACAGACCCTATGAAGAAAACCTCCTGCCTCTTACAGCCGGCCTGGCCGTCAGGATCGGTCTGGCCCGAAGCGTTCTGTATGCCATGGTATGGCCGGTCTATACAAAACTGACGACTCTTTCAGTTGCAGTGATTTTTTTAATGCTAGTTGCTGCAGTCTGCCTCTGTGGCAAAAAAAAGAACCGATCCTTTTATCTCTCCGCCGGGTATGTGATGGTACTTGTTTCGGTTGTCCTGGTGCTTTTCAGGCCGGACCTCAGGAGGTTTTTCCACGACTACAGCAATTCCTTCCCCGACCGCTATTTTTACGGACATCAGCTCGTGGCCCTGCTTTTCATGGTCATCTTTGCATCAGACATCAAGGCGAAGCTCGCGGGCATAAAGATCCTTTCAAAAATACCAGCCCTCATTATCCTGCTGTTCCTCATCGGTTCAGTGATCAGGGATCCGTTCTGGAAGTTCAGTCAGCAAAGAACTGATCTGCACAGCAAGGGATTGCTGTCTGACAGGGTGAGAAAAGCCATAGAGAGGAAAAGGTATGTGAATGCCAGTCTGTTACCCGATCCCAAAGGAGAATACCTGATGCTCAGTGGGGAGATACCCTTCGTGATCATGTACCTCCCCCGTGAACCGCTGGAAAGGGTATTTAATAAAAACAAGTAAAAACAATATCAATGCATCGCGCACTGATTGGTCATTCCGGGTTTGTCGGATCAAATCTCGACAGACAGATCCATTTCACCCATAAGTACAATTCCGGAAACATTGAAGAGATAAGGGGGCAATCGTTCGACGCCGTTTACTGTGCCGGGATCCAGGCGAAAAAATGGTGGGCCAACCAGCATGTCACCGAGGACTGGAGGCAGATCGACCGACTGCTTCGGAGCCTCGATAGTATTGAGACCAGTCTGTTTGTCCTGATCTCAACCATCGATGTATATAATTCACCTTTAGATGTGAATGAAGACACGCCAGTCTCAGAATCCCTCCTCTCCCCGTATGGCCGGCACCGGCTTGAAACGGAAAAGTTCGTCAAGCAGCGGTTCAGGAAACATCTGATCGTTCGCCTTCCCGGTCTTTTCGGCGAAGGTCTTAAAAAAAACGTCATTTACGATCTGCTCAACAAAAACGAACTGGAAAAGATCGATGTCCGTAATGAATTTCAGTATTATTGCCTCGACCATCTCAGCGGGGACATTGCGCAAGCCCTTGAAAACTGCCTTGAACTGGTAAATTTTTCTACTGAACCCATCGCAACAAAGGAAATTACAGAGCGGTTCTTCCCGCAGCTGAAATTGAACACCCTTTCGGCCGGAATGGTCCGTTATGACATGAAGAGCAAATACTGGAAGCATTGGGGAGAAGGGCCGGAAGGCTACTTATATTCAAAGAAAAGTGTCTTGTCCGATATGGAACAGTTTATCCGGACCTACAGAACCTAAATCAGAGGAACTGCCTGGCCATCCCGGCCGGGCGCACTAAAGAACAAAACACGCATGACATCATTCGCAGTATCCAACATTGCCTGGTCAGCCGAAGAAGATGAAGAGGCCTGCCGTATCTTGCAGGCCACCGGTATTCAATTAATCGAGGCGGCTCCCCTGAAACTCTGGCCTGAAGGTATTCCGGTGAGCCCGGGCCGGATAAAGGTTGAAAAGGACAGACTGAAGGCGTTTGGACTTGAGATATCGGGATTCCAGGCTCTGTTTTTCACAAAGGGTCACCTGAACATGTTCGACCCTGAAACGAATGGTCTTTTGCTGGAGTATTTTAAGCAGATCATCCGGTTGTGCTCCGATGCCGGGGGCAGGTATGTAGTCTTTGGCGCCCCGTCAAACAGGAAGATTCCTGATGGGATGGCATCGCAGCAGACCTTTGATGTTGCCGCCGGATTCTTCGGAAAATCGGGGGATTACGCCTTAGAATGTGGCATTTCAATTGGGATTGAGCCCATACCGACAAATTTCGGATGTAACTTTCTTACCACCATCGATGAGGTGGTCGATCTCGTCGTTTCTGTCTCCTCCCCTGGTGTCCACCTCCATCTGGACACAGGCGAAATTGCCGCAAACCATGAGAATATCCCTGACGTCATTATTAAAAACAGTAGTCTCATCAGGTCACTGCACATCAGCGAACCTGAGCTGGGTGATTTCAGCGTGCCCTGGCCAGGCCATAATGAGATGGCCATGCTCCTGAATGATTACTGTCCGTCTTGCATCTTTTCAGTCGAAATGAAAAGGCCGGCCATGGGATTGAACAGCCTGCGCAATGCCCTCGGGTTTGTTATGGATACTTATTCATGAATCACCCGGCCGGATCCAACACCCATCGCGATGCCGTGATCATCGGAGGTGGTTTTTTCGGTGCCTACATGGCACTTCTCCTTAAGGAAAGGGGCTTCAGTCCCATTATCCTGGAGCGGGAACCTGACCTGATGCTAAGGGCTTCCTTTAATAATCAGGCGCGTGTTCACAACGGTTATCATTACCCGAGAAGCATGATCACGGCTGTCAGGTCAAGGGTCAATTTCCCCCGTTTCACGGAAGAATTTCCGGAGTGCATCTTCGACGGATTTGAAAAATACTACGCGGTCAGCCGGATGTACAGCAAAGTCAGCGCAAACCAGTTTGAACGGTTTATGATGCGGGCCGGCGTGGAGTATGAGCCCGCGTCAGGGGATATCGTGAAGCTGTTCGACCCCTGCCTGACGGAGCGGGTGTGGAAGGTCAGGGAGGTCGTTTTTGATGCGCTGGTTTTGAAACAGCTTATCGGTAAGAGGCTTAAAGATCAAGGAATTCCCATCGTCTTTGGCTGCGAGGTTCAAAAGATTCTCCAGATGACCGGAAACCTATTAAAACTCGAATGCTCTTCCGGCCGGAGAAAACTCACATTCGAGACAGGATTGGCATTCAACTGCAGTTACAGCGGTATAAACCGCATCAGGATGGCATCGGGACTGAAACTGATCCCGTTGAAACAAGAGCTGACTGAACTTGCACTGATCGAACCGCCGGCAGAACTGAAAAACATCTCCGTTACCATGATGTGCGGCCCGTTTTTCTCCCTGTTGCCATTTCCTTGTAATGGGAAATGGACTTTAAGCCATGTACGGCTTACGCCTCATCATCACTGGATGGAAGATTCTTGCGGAAACTATCGCGATGCCTACGAAATGCTGGCGCTTTACAACCGGACCTCTTTCGCAAGCCTGATGATCCGCGATGCATCGAGGTACCTTCCCCTGATGAGGCACTGCAGCTGTTCAGGATCCCTCTGGGAAATAAAAACCACCCTGCCCCAAAGCGAGGTGGACGACAGCCGTCCCATCCTGATTCACAGGGACGGCGAATTGCCGCAACTGATAACCATCCTGGGGGGCAAGATCGACAATGTGTATGATCTTGAAGGAGAGATGGAGGGTATCCTTGCATCATTTACATGATTCAAAACATCCTTCCGGGGATTTTAACTGTGAACCGAACCGTATGTCTGGCCATAAATTAATAAAGAAACTGATCCACGCCGGTGCCTGGGTTATTTGCCTGTTGTCGGTGATGGTCATCGCCTGGACAGGATTCAGGGTGATTGAAACATGGTACAAGCCGTTCTTTCGACCTTACCTGGAATATTCTTTGACTCCGCTGACTCCGGTAAAAACTTTCATTTCCGGGGCCCCTTTGATAAAAGGTAATGAGATAAGGCTCGTGATCCATCCAAATAGCAGGAACCTGGGGGGCATCAGGGTCCGATGTGTCACCTGGGGTGACCGGCAAAAGGAGTATTTATGCAACTGGTCTCTGAACGGATTAGACCCGCAGGGAAAAAGGCTCCGCATATCACGTTCCGGGATATTCAGTTCCGCGAATCTGAAGGATTGGGATTTTATAACCCTCACCTTTGAACCGATCAGGTTTTCGGAATCCATGACGTTCGAACTGCTGATGTCTTCAGAAAAGAACCTTGATTCATGCTTTATCGGCGTGCCTGTTTATGATTGCGACAGCCTTTGTGATAAAGTATTTTCATTTGTGGGCACATCCACGCCAAAGCTTCAGACTAATGGAATCTACATGCTGCAGTTCCGGTTGATGTACAAAACCATGCATGGAGAATAGGATAAAGTGATGCTAAAAGATGAATCCAAAACGGCTTTTAAAGGCGACATGCTTAACGAGATAAAAAAGGTATTGAATCAGCCACTTTTCCAATTCATTGCGGCCGCGACATTTGCTTATGTGATCTTTTTTGCCAGATGCCCGGTGAATTTTATATTACCAACCTTATACGGTGAGGATGGCCTCTGGTCGACCCATATTTTCCGTTTTGGGTTCTGGGATGCTGTCATGAAAATAAGGACAGATTATTACGTATTTGGAAACCTTGTAATGTTGTGGCTGGGAATGCAAGTCTGCGATCTTTTTTACGGGGGCGACATTTTATTGCTTGCCAAAAGCTACGCCATTATTTCGATGGCCTTTTATGCAGTTACTGTCTCGCTGCCTTTTATCCTTATTAGGCATATCCTTCCTTTCCGGTACCTTGTTGTTCTATGGTTGTTGCTGTGCTTTGTACCTTTAGGATTATCAGACACTTCGGGGTATGAGATCATCGGTAGAATTAACAACACGGGATTTCCTTTTTTATTTATCGGGTTTATCCTCGTTCTTCAGAGGAACCGAACTGGAAGTAAAAGTTTTTCAGTCTTTCTCTGCGATATCGGCCTTGCCGTTTGTTCGGCAACCAATCCCTTTTGCTTGCTTTATGTCCCAGTAGTGGCTTGGCCCTACCTGAAAGTGTTGAAAGAAATTATCAGGAAGGAAAAATCAGTAGAGCCAAGAAATATGGTAAGCATGGTTATGCTGGTCATCCTTTCGGGATTCATTGCCTTGAAACCCATTATGGTTTCACCTGTAAAAATCATGGGCCCAACCAGGGAACTAACGCTACCTATAACGATTGAAATGGGAGCAGCACGAAATATCATATACCCTGCCATCTACCCTTATTATAAAAGCATGAGCAATGCCTCTGCAATGGTGATCCTGATCCTTGCAGTGGTGGTCATTGCAGGTTTTAGTAACAGGAGACACACCAGCGTTTATGCCTTGGCCAGTTTGATGTTTCTGCTGACTTCGGTCTTCCTGATCATTTCAAGGCCAACATTGCGGATTCACATGGAGGATTATACCAGTACCTATCCCGACCGTTACTATTTCGCCCAGAATATGGTCGGTATCTTTGTGCTGGTTCTATTCACTTATGACCTTGAGGGCCGGATAAAAAACAAGCTGATGAAATTCATTCCGGTTTTGCTCTTGTTGGTCTACAGTTTTTTACCCGTTTGTAAAAAATCACCTGCTACATTATCCCCTACAATGTTTATACCTCTGGATGAACAGGGTTTATTCAGCGACCTGGTTATCCAGGCATACAACAATTACTCTTACAAGGTCCATAAAGGCGACCCGGAAAAGATCGTCTATATCCTCATCGATTGTTATCCTCCCGGTCAGGGTTGGGTGCTGAAGGTGCCTATTGAAATGGTCCGCAAGGCGGTTCGTGTTGAACATGAAATAAAACTGGTGAAACTAAATCCATCGTCCATTTCCATTTAATAGAAAAATAAATGAAAAGCAGTACCATCGTCTCAGTGATTGTACCCGTCAACAAGCCCAACATGGATATTTCCGGATTCATGCACAGGTTATCCAAGATTCTGGAAGAAAAATACAGTTTCTATGAAATACTCCTGATGGATGACTCCTGCGACCGGGAAACCGAGAAGTTTCTTACGGACCTGACGGACAATTTCAGGTATATCAGGTACATCCAGCTTTCCCGAAGGTATGGAAGGGAGATCTCCGTTTTCGCAGGACTGGAAACTGCATTGGGGGATTTCGTGGTGATCATGGACGCTGAAACTGATCCGCCTGAAATGATCCCGGAGCTGGTTACCCGATGCAGCCATGAAGATGGGATCCTGACCGGAATTGCTGACAAACGCAGGTATTCAGGATTCCTGGCGGGCCCGGTTTCAGCCATGTTTCATGCATATATTAAAAAATACCTAAAGATGGAATACAGGGAAAACTCGACCGATTTCAGGGTGCTTTCACGCCATGTGGTCAATGCCATCCTGAGAGTGAGAGACAAGCGGCGTCATATCAAGGTTTTCTCTGCCGGGCTTGGCAAAGGCAATGAATATTTCACCTACTCGCTGGATTTCAGCAGGACAAATCACTCTTTGAAGGAACAGGTGAAGACAGGTTTTGACATCATCATTGCGAATTCACGCCACCCGCTCAGGATTGCAAGCCGCCTTGGGATCTTTATCAGCCTGCTAAACCTGCTTTATATTGTCTATATCATCAGCATATACCTGTTCAAGAGCCAGGTCGCACCGGGATGGACCACGACCTCGATGCAGATGACCGTTATGTTCTTTTTCCTCTTCCTGATCCTGGCTATACTTTGTGAATATGTCGGTCTGATACTCGAAGAATCGCAGGACAGGCCCCTGTACCAGGTCCAATGGGAAAAAAACAGCACCGTATCCCTGGAAGACTCGATCAGGAAAAACATCGTCAATCAGAGTGAGCCATGAACAGTGAATGGCAGGTCCCTGCATTCGGTTTGATCCGTTATCGTCCCCAGACCTTCCGTTATGCCATATGCATCTTCGTGATCAATGAAGGGGAAAAGATCAGGAAGCAACTGCGGGCAATGGTGCATTATACCTCTATGATTGACGTGGTGGTCTGCGACGGAGGTAGCACCGACGGTTCCCTTGATGACCATATCCTTTTAGAGACTCTTGTTACGGCCAAACTTACTAAAACTGGCACCGGGCGACTGAGCGCCCAGATGAGAATGGGACTTGCCTGGTGCATGGACCAGGGGTATGAAGGATGCCTGGTCATCGACGGGAATTGCAAAGACGGCCTCGAGGCCATACCGGAATTCATCAGGCTCCTTGACCAGGGTTTTGACCACATTCAGGGCTCACGTTTCATTCCCGGCGGAACGCATGCAAACACCCCATTCCTCAGGTTGATTGGAGTCAGGTTTCTGCATGCACCCCTGATAAGTCTTGCTTCAGGGTGCAGGTACACCGACACGACCAATGGTTTCAGGGGTTACAGCAGGAAGCTGCTGCTGGACAATAATGTGCTTCCCTTCAGGAATTGTTTCTCTGGTTATGAACTGCACTATTACCTGGCGATCAGGGCGGCAAGGCTTGGTTTCATGATCACGGAAACGCCGGTTTCACGTAGTTACCCTTCCGGCGGTCCCGCCCCGACCAAGATCAGGGGGCTTAAAGGGAATTTCACCGTCCTGATGACACTGGCCAAAGCGGTGCTCCATCAATACAACCCGTAGTTGTAACAAACAGAATCCTTCAGACGCCTTGCGTAATACTTACTTCTTACATCATACTGTCGGCGCTTCATGAATGACCATTTCAGGAAACTGGTGAAAAATTTCGTGACCGGAATGCTTCCTCTCAGGGTGCTGCATCAACTTTGGCAATGGATTGCAAGATCAACCGATCCTTTTACTGGGTATTGTCAATGGACGGAGTTGTATGATCCGCGGAATCAGGAAACATTAGATCACCATAGGGAAACCATGAGCCATTTTTCAAGCATGCCGCTGATCTCCGTCATCATGCCCGTTTATAACACCTATCCCGAGTGGCTTACCGCCGCGGTTGGATCTGTGCTTGACCAGGTCTACTCGAAGTGGGAATTGTGCATCGCCGATGACGGGTCGACATGGCCGCATGTAGCAGAGATCCTTGACCGGTTTCAGCGTTCGGACGAACGCATCCGGGTGGTGAAAAGAGCTGCAACCGGGCATATCTCCGAGGCGTCGAACAGCGCCCTTGCCCTGGCTGCCGGCGATTTTACCACCTTTTTAGACCATGATGACCTGTTGTCGCCTGATGCCTTGTTCCAGGTTGCGAGGGTCATCAACCGGTTCCCGGATGTGAAACTGGTCTATTCTGACGAGGATAAGATCGGTCCCGACGGAGCCAGGAGAGATCCCTATTTCAAGTGTGATTTCAACCTCGAGTTGCTCTATGGTCAGAACTTCATCAGTCATCTGGGAATCTACAGGACATCGATCCTGAAGGGCCTGGGCGGACTGCGGGCCGGATTTGAAGGTTCGCAGGACTATGACCTGGTGCTCCGGTTTATTGAGCAGATAAAGGCAGAAGAGATTATTCACATCCCGAAGGTACTCTATCACTGGCGGATGCATCCCGGCTCAACAGCCCAGGACTCTTCAGAAAAACCATATGCTTACAATGCCGCAGTCCGTGCACTGACGGAACATTTTCAGCGTATGAATCTCAGGGCATCGGTCGAGCCCTTGATCAACGGTTTGTACAGGCTTCATTACAGGATGCCGGAACCCCGGCCACTGATATCTGTCATAATTCCCATCAGCACTTCATTAAATGGTATCAACAGGCAGATCCGGAATTTGAAAAAGAGCACGCGTTATGACAACATTGAATGGATCATCGTGCACCCGACCCAGAAAAATGGAATTCAACATACCGGAACAAAACTGCGAAAGGATGAGAATACTTGTTTTTACAATTTAAGTGAGCCCTATAGGAGATCTTTGTTCCTGCATGCGGGGGCACAAAAGGCACACGGGGACCTGCTTTGTTTTTTTAACAGCGAATTACGGCCGGAGAATGTCAGTTGGTTGTCGGAAATGGCCGGTGTGGCCATTCAGGAGAAAACGGGGGCCATCGGAGCAAAACTGCTGAGCCGCCGGGGCAGAATCAGTCATGCAGGCTATATCCTGGATAAAGGGAACATTGCAGGCAATGCCTTCCGCGATCTTGCTCGTGATTCATACGGATATTTCGGGCGGGCTGTACTTGTCCAGGAGATGTCAGCTGTTAGTGCCGATTGTATGGTCATCAATAGGGATGTGTATTTGAGATCAGGCGGATTCGATACGCAAATGACCGGTCTCCTTTTTTATGACATTGATCTTTGTCTGCGGCTTAAGCAGGCCGGTTACCGTAACATCATGACGCCATCCGCTGTTCTCAGGCGAAGCGCTTGCCGTTGGAACAAGCCCGGCTCACGGGAAATAGCAGAGGAAAAGCATGAAATTGAGTCGGACTATTTGAAAAACACCTGGGGTGAATTCATGGGTGAAGACCCAGCATACAACGTGAATCTGTCATTTGAAGGAAAGGGTTTCAATCTGTCCTGGCCACCCAGGACTCGAATTCTGAAAAACCCTGCAAAGGGGAGTAAACAGTCCGGAAAGATCCGGGATTTCAAGGATATTCGCACATGGTGGATATACAAGAATATTTCCCGGCTGTATAAGGAACAGTTGAAAGACCTGCTCTTCTCAACATTTCCAGTCTTGTTTTCAGGGCTATCATCCTATCGTTACTGGAAAGAGGCAACAATTTTTAAGCTGCCAAAGAAGTCGCATTGGAACAGAAAATTCTGGAGACGGCAGTTCCTCCTTTATGAGGAGATGGCTATACCGCCATCTGTAATAAAGTCGGAAACCCCCGAAATGATACACAGGCTGGCAGTTGTAATTCATGTTTATTATCCCGACATCCTTATAGAAATACTTGAACGGCTGGAAGTTTCCGATCTGCCGCATGTGAAATTGTTCATTACCTGTCCTTCTGAGATGCATGAAGAGGTGGCACAAATGGTCTGGTCGTTTTCATTTGAAAACGAGATCCTGGATGTCGAGAACAAAGGCCGCGATATCTTACCTTTTCTCCATATCCTGCCTCTTTTAGTTGACCAGGGATTTACTCTATTGCTGAAACTGCATACCAAGAAATCGAATCATTTGAAAAGGAGAACCCTGTGGAAGGATGACATACTTGATAAGCTTACAGGCCGGGAACATGCAGGGAACCACTTGGACATCTTTGAACATTATCCCTCCGTGGGGATGCTTGGACCGGTGGGTAATATTTTGCCCATGTCGCTTTATTACGGGAAAAATGCATCCAACCTGGCAGTAATCTGTAAAGAAATGATGTTCCCCAATTACCGGCTGAGCAATCTTAGTTTTATCGCTGGATCGATGTTCTATGCCAGGACCGCCGGTTTCTTTCCCCTGCTGAATACCGGTCTGAAGGAAGATGATTTTGAGGAGGAAAAAGGGCAATTGGACGGTACTATGGCGCATGTCGTTGAAAGGGCTATGTCGCTGAGCATGGAAGTCTCCGGTTTGTTTATTGTGGATTCAACGAGCACAGTTGATAAATTGAGCTGCCACGTCAATTATAAGCATCATTATATTTTGTAATTACGGTCATACCAGCCAGCCATTCTTACCGTCTGAACAATTTTTTACCATGACATGAAATTTTGCTTTTATTTTTCGTCGCAGACCAGACGAATCAATCAAAAAAGCTTGCAGATGACTAATCTGCAAGCTTTTTTGATCTCGTATATGGTATAGCAGGTAAATATGGATCCAAGATGGGTCATGCCTGTTTAAAGTACAAATACACCCCTTTGTCCAAAAAAGGCCATAGGGCTCAAAATGGAACCAATAATCCCCCTGTTAGCTCAAAACAAAGAAGTTATCAGAATTTAGCTGCAAAATGTGTTACACAGAACTTTTCTCATTACTGCCCAGGGAGAGTGCATATGCATGGGTCAATAACACTATCGTAAGGATTGGATTTGTGCTGTCACCGCTGATCGTCGGCATCCTTGCCGGGCAGTATGGTTGGGGTTTTTCCGTCAAGATTACCATTGTATTCAAGGTTATTGCCTTGATCCTCATTTTACTTTTTCTTCCCGAAACCACAGCAAAAGAACTCGAAATCACTTTAAAATTAAGTAAAAGGGCGGAGCATGTTCACTTTTTCCAGAATCACAAAGAATTCCAAGGTGTCAGGCCTGGTATGGAAGATTTTCACCAATTTAAAATCTATTTCCCCAATCTCGTAAAGAGTGTCAACGATATACCTGAATGTATCCGGGGTGAATTTCCAGCAATGCGCATCGAAGTAAATGGAGAAATCTTTGCTTAGTATCTTTTTTAATCTCGAGGGTTCTATTTCAAAATATTTACTAGCAGTAAGACGGTATTCGCCTTTTTGCCATAGAACAGCAGGATCGAAGATCGGGCTGCGCAGAAGCATGGTCTCCAAAACGTCACGAATTCCCGGTTTATCCCTCTTTAGGTATTTTGCCTCAATTACATCAAGAATGGTACTCGGTATTTTATCCACGTCAAAGCAATATCTGTAGTCAGGAATTGCCCCAAATATCTTGCCTCCATCATTCAAAACATGACTTGCATTGCGGAAAAAGCCAATCAGGCAGGGAAGGTGCTCAATATTATGGGAAGTCACCAGATAGTCGAATTTTTCATTTATCACCGTCCAATCATTGCTTTTAACCACATAATCCACCTCCGTGATTTTTTCTGGATCGACTGTCACGTCTTTCTTGTACTTAATTAACAATTCATCCCGCGTAAAAACATCAACATTCCTACTTCCCGGGAATATCGGATTACATAGTTTACCAATCTCAAGTATTGGCTTTCCTTGGTCGACCATATTGAAAAAACCCTGTCTTCCAGTAAATACGAATTCTGAGGCATTATGATCGGTCTTTTTGCAATACGACCTGTTTTCCTTGTATCCGTGAAGCATGAAATGGATCACTGGTGATCTGCCAAAACTGGAAACATCGCTATTGCAACTCAGGTAAAAAACGCTGTCAAATTGAACGTTTGGTTGTCGATTTTCAAAAATTCCGTGCCTGGCAAAATGAATCAACGGGTCTTTGCCAGCGGACTTTACATCAGGGTAATTTTTGAGGTACCATTCACGGTCAAAAAATTTTCCCTTGCGGTGAAGGATCACAATCCTGACTGCGATGAAAGACCTGCTGATAAGCATTTTTATTCGCGGGAACCTAATGCCTTTTAATCGCACGGGAAACGTCATGGGAGTACTATCACTTTTTCCATACAATTATAAGAAAAATTACAAATCACCAATCTAGCGTGTGTTTAGCAATTAAGTATCAATTTGTCATTATGCTGATCAATAATCGAATGTGAAAAAAAGTAAAAGAAAAACATACGGTTAAAGTCTTGCCCAAACACTGGATTGTTGAACGAACTTTTGCCTCGCCTTCTTTTCATCGAAGAATGTCAAAAGAGTATAAAAGATTGCCTGAATCTGGGCTGTCTTTCACCGGTGTCGAAACTTTTGCAATCCTGTGATCGATAATTGACACTGAGATTAAAGGTACTCTGTATCCGTTGCATTCTGTTTCCTAAATTAATGCCCTACATTTGTAGGATGTGAATTGTTGCGATTTATTTATCAATACAGGGTTATAATAATTACTCTCATTGATAATTCATAAGTGCCTGTATATCAATCATGACACCGAGAAATTTATTCTAAAAATTTCACTAAAATGAGTTTCATGGCTGCAAAAAAAATAAAATTCAGATAGCATTATTATATTACATGCTTTGACTGATGAAAAACAAACCCCCTTCAAAACCCGCTCCACCCCTGAAAAAATCCAGGCAGAATCTGAAACCCTCCTTCTACCTGCTCATGTTGGCCTACCCCCTGGTCCCGGTATTGGTCCCGAACTTTGACTCGTTCGATTCAAACGGCCCAAAATTTCTGGCATTGGCCATCCTGAACCTGGCGGCCTTTGCTGTATTGTTTGCTGATGCTGATTATAGAAACCGCCCGGAAGTGCGCCTGCGATTTTTCAGGAATTACATCGGGATCGCCTATGCCCTGTTCCTGGTCATCTCACTGCTCTCCTTTTTCAATGCAATTAACCTGGTGGAATCATTGCTGAATATGATCAAAACATTAACCATTTTTGCATCAGCCTATGTGCTTTATGTCATTTTCACCAGCAACAGGGGCTACCTGCTGCACCTGGCTGTTGCGCTGTCGATTTTGCTCCTGCTCGACAGCCTGACCGTTTTTTATAACATGGTCCTGTACGTTTCCAGGGAGGTCACATCCATCATGGATATCAAAACAGTTTATTCTCATAAAAACATCCTTTCATCAGCGCTGTTCGTTAAGCTGCCTGCAGCCATGTACCTTATGTTCTTTACCACCCGGTGGCACAAGTGGCTGGGTTATATAGCGGCTCTCAGTGCTGTGCTGGCTACCTTGTTGCTGAGTGCAAGGGCTTTTTACCTGGGACTGGCATTAATGTTAATTTCACTTTTTATTTATGCCTGGATGAGGCAGCACGCTTCAGGCAGGAAAGGATACATCCGTACGATTGCTATCATTGCCGGGGCCTTTGTTCTGGCAATCCTGCTTTATTCGGCGGCACAACGCATGCTGTTCCCAAAAAACACGGACACCATCTGGAATACCGGGATTGTTTCCAGGCTGTCATCCATCAGTTCCGGTGAGTCATCGACCAATGCCCGGCTCAGTTCATGGAAAAGATCAGTCAAACTTATCGGGGATCATCCCATCCTTGGGGTCGGTACCGGAAACTGGAAAATTGCCGTGCTGAAATATGAAAACCAGCAGGCTCCCGATTTTCTGTACATGTATAAGAACCATAACGATTTCCTTGAGGTTACGGCTGAAACCGGACTACTTGGCGGCATGGCATTCATCTCCTTGTTTTTCCTCATCCTTGCCAGTTTCACCCGGGCATCGCTTAAATCTGAAACCGATGATGACCGGATTAAAATGCTATTCCTGCCCGCATTCGGCATTTTGGCTTACAGCGTTGATGCATTCTTCAACTTCCCGGCCGACCGGCCTGAGATTCAGGCATTGTTTGCCGTCTATGTTGCTTTGGGCGCTGCTAACCCCGGTATGGAAATCCCAGACCGCAAAGTATCGACGATAACAACTGAAAAGGTAAGGTTCATAGATGACCATACACGCCAGGTTTCACTCCTGGGAGTGGCCGGAATATTGTTCTTTTCGGCATGGATCCTCTATCTTAATGTCAAATCGCTGCATTACCAGCTCCTGGTGCGTAAAGATAACCTGTCACAAACCTATTCCCATCCGGCCGATTTCATCCTGAAGGGATTTCCGTTCATCCCGACTGTGAGCAGTCATGGAGAACCCATTACAGTAGAAAAGGCCCAATACCTGATCAATGAAAACCGGCTCCCGGAAGCAATCAGCCTGCTGATGGCGGATGAATCAAGTCCTTATGACAGCCGTCGGGAGTATTATATTACAAAGGCATACTACATGGCAGGGATGAAAGATAGCGCCCTGGCCTGGGGCTATAAGGCCTACCATTTGAAGCCCTTTCACGACAATATGGTCAGGGCGCTTGCTTTATGGCTGTTCGAAAAGGGCCGGCATCAGGAATCCCAAAAGATCCTGTCGGCCTATTTAAAGCAAATAAAAACGAATCCGGTCATTTGGAACCTGGCTGCGGAACAGCTGCATGCTTTAGGATACACTCATCAGGCCATTACCCTGCTCGACTCAGCCAGTAAATATCTACCGACTCATCAATCCATTGTCACTAAAAGGGATCAATTGAAAATGGAGTAAAGCATTGCATTTTAATTTCTTATATTTGCCTGGAAACCGGGTGCGGTAACTATCTGTTCGCCGCATCCGGTTTTTTTTCTTACATTTATTTCTTTTGTCCTGAAAAATAATACCGGTAGTCAAAAACAAGCCGGATGCCTGCATACCAGACAGTCCGTGTGGAGGGCAGGCCAATATCCGGATGGTCCTTCACAGCCTGCGTCCGTTTGCCAGGAACATCAAAACCAGCATGTAATTGCAACAGCAAACTTCCGGTCTGTCGTGTAGAATATGTTCGGAAAGGACGATATTCCACGATCGGGAATTCAAACCTGGTCGTATTTAACTTATAAAATCCCGATATCTCATCATTCGGAGGAAGTACCGTGTAGGTATCCGATTTACCTCCCACGCCGTACATGCTGATAGCAACTTCCCTTCCAAGGACAAACTGGAATCGTCCAACAGGGGTGATCAAACCCGTTTGCCAGGGGATCAAACCACCGTTAGCCGATGTAGTGACTACTTTCTGCATTGTATTCGGTGATGTTAGCGCCAAAAGGGGGGCTAAAATCACCAGATCGCCGGGGATCAGGAAAAATGGTAATCTGAACCGTACAGTGAAGGCAGAGCGGGATGGAATAGCTGAAAGCAGGGCTCCGTAACCAGCTAAATCGGGGTTGCCATTGGAACCATCATATGCCTGGCTGGAACTTAAATCAATACGGCCACCAAGATCGAGGAAGATCAATCCATCGCCCGATTCGTTTAATACACCCTCCATTCCCAATCCAAAACGCAGGCCCAGTTCCAGTCCGGCAGTGAAACCGTGACCCTTTTGATAAGCAAAAAATCCACCGTCCAGGTAATTGAGATTGGCTGCACCGCTAACCCCGGCAAAGGGACCCATCTCAGCCCTGAATCTTGGCATTTCTCCGATCCCGGCCGTCAAACCCGGTATTGGGAAGGTCATCAAAACGGTATCGCACAAGATCCTAACCTGAGGATCCATTGTACGCATAGGCATTATCATGTTCTTACTTACGTTGAATGTATCAGGAGTCGCCAGGGGAAGATCCTGCTGAATAAAGGCAGGATCAAACCTGATCGTTCCGCTCACCGCATCAAGCACTTGTTCCAGGCTCTTAAGAATTGCTTCGGATGTCCATTCAACATCCTCATCTCTCATCGTGGCATCGCCCATCAATACCATTTGTTTACCTTGCCAGGTAGTTACATTCAGGCCCGCTTCGTTGTAATAATCATGGGTCCCCTTGCGTTTTGCAGCATCACCCCAGATTCCCATCACATGTCCCGAAGTAAAGCTATCCTCGAGAAAATGAGCTGCAAATGCTTCATCGGCCAGGGCGGAGAGGGCAAGCGCTGACCGCTGTTCGGGTGTAAGATCCTGTGAACGCAGACGGGCAGCCTTCGAAAGGGCGCTCATATGAAACCAGGTATAGGTACCCAAAGTATTCATTTCCGTACCTTCTTTGAAACATAACGAGAAATAGGTTTCGGGTCTGGTATTCACCGCCGGAAGGACCAGCAGGAAATGCCCGTTGTTTTTCCCGGCCCTGGAGACATATTCAGGATCGGCTCGAAGTAACTTGATATCCGAATCCCTTACCTCGCTGATGCGCGAACTGCGATTTTGCGATTCGTCCAGGCCAATTTTAAGCCGGGCGGTGATATCTGCAACTTTCAGGATCCAATCCGATTCGAGAACGATTTTGATCATGTCTTCAGCCGACACAGAATGGTCTCCGGCTATGCCACACCATGCAGCATAATCGATACATTGAGGCTCTACTCCCTGGTCCGGTTCAATAACCGATGCGCAGAGCCTGGTCTCGTATCCTTTCCTCGCTGATGCCCATAACTGATCTAGAATTGCCCGCCGGTCGGGATCAAGTTTTTTGATGGCAGCTATCATGATTTCCCTGTGCTCGGGGTAGAGCCAGGCTGATGCAGGCAATGTAGAGAACCATATCATCAGTATGGTCAGGCAGATCTTTATTTTCATTTCTTATAGGGCTTATGCGCACCGGGTGCATTATTTTGGATTTTTCCTGCAGGTATTTCAATCAAAGATAAGATTATTTATCACGCTGCTACCGTGAGCCTCCAATCCACGATATTTTTTTTGCACCATGGATTAACAGCGTGGAGCAGGCTCGAAAGAAATCAACCAACCTATGCTTTTATCACTATTTTTGTCAGAGTTATACTGCATCTTGACAGGATTGCGGAAGCAATCATGTTTAGATGCAGTCATACTGAGCGTTTGAATTTGTTTCATTTGCAAATTCAAACATCCGAAGTATAATTGAATTTTTCTAATTGTCACCAGGCAGGATAAAATATATATGAGGTTGGTTGAGCGGTCTGTTATACATTCAAAAAGAGGCAGGGAATTGGTTGTTGCCCTGGTCTTTTTGATGACCCTCATAGGCTGTGATGTCACAAAAAATTTTAAACCCAACGAATACCTGCTCGTCAAGAACAGGGTCCGGGTAGCAAGGTACAACATACCGGCAGGCAACCTGGAGGATTATTTTCAACAACGGCCCAATGTTAAAATGTTCGGCGTATTTCGCTCCAACATTGCCTTTTATAACCTGGGCAGCAAGGGGGAGGATTCCAAATTTAAAACCTGGATCAGAACCAAAATCGGTACGGCCCCTGTAATGCTTGATACCAGTCTCGTTTCGATAACTGCCAGGCAAATGTACGTGTACCTTGCAAATATCGGGTACTTTCATTCCATTGTCAGCGATTCCGTCATCATAAAGAAGAAAAAAGCCACTGTGGTCTATACAATATATCCCGCAAAACCCTATACAATTAAACACATTTCATACGCGATACCGGATACGCAACTCGCAAGCTTTGTTTATCGTGACACCAGTAAATGTCTCATTAAGAGGGGAGCCAATTATAATTCATACCTCATCGACGATGAAAGATCCAGGATAACGAACAATCTTCTGAACCATGGATTCTACCGGTTCAATTCCAATTATATTGTTTTCAGGGTCGACTCCAATTTCAAACAGCACCAGATGGATGTGAAGGTGGAGATAACGAATCCCGTTGTCCCGTCGTTCGATGATTTTACCACAGTCCAACAGGTCCCTCACAAGCGGTATTTCATTAACAGGATCTATATCTATCCCGAATTTGACCACCTTCAGCCATTCACAGGCACATACGATACCCTTGTAAAAACATATACGAATCCCGAAAAGGAAAACGAGCCCAACAGCTATTATTTCCTGACGACGGATAAATTCAAGGTAAAGCCAAGAACCATCGCACAATCGATATTTATTACTCCTGAATCGAATTACAACCTCCTGGATGTCAACAAAACCTATACACAGGTATCCAGTTTACAGGTGTTTAAATATATAAACATTACATTCAGGGATCCCCCGGAACCCGAAACAAACAAACAGCATGATCTGATCGATTGCCATATCGAACTGGCGCGCACACCGCCACAGTCTTTTACCTCCTCCGTGGATGGTACCAATTCAGGAGGCGCTTTCGGCGCTCAGGGAAGTATAGGATATATCAACCGTAATAT
>Ga0074195_1000568_pt1 | contig 68276 bp, 62 predicted proteins | sample EPASupsiteHSE623_FD_64525 | JGI IMG/M metagenome (GOLD analysis project Ga0074195, IMG submission 64525) | Bioremediated contaminated groundwater from EPA Superfund site, New Mexico - Sample HSE6-23 | ecosystem: Environmental > Aquatic > Deep subsurface > Groundwater > Contaminated ...
CTCAAACCACTTTTTGTCACCACAACCCTCCATGGACGCGCCCATGTCATTACAGGACATATTTCGTCAGATCTGACCAAAACGGGTCTGCTTTATTCTCGGTATAATAGCGAGGATAATTTACCATGGAATTGACCGATATCCCAGAGGCCCGCTCGACGGTGCTGGCGCAAGATCGGCCTATGGCGGTATACTCGTGCCGCGGAGAAAATTCTGAAGACATTCATATCACATGACAGGGAAGAGACGCTCGCTCTGGGAGAACTGATAGGAAAATCGGTTCCCGGCGGCGCCGTCATCGTCTACAGGGGCGATCTGGGCGCCGGCAAAACCACCATGAGCAAGGGCATCGCGAAAGGTCTCGGGATAACCGAGGAAGTGACCTCCCCTACCTACACGATCGTATCCGAATATAAAGGCAGGCTCACGCTCTACCACATCGACGCCTACAGGCTTTCGGGAGAGGCCGACTTTTTCGAAATCGGCGGACTGGAAATGCTCGAGGAACCCGGCAGTCTCTGCCTTATCGAATGGGGCGAAAGGCTGCCCGAAATAGTGAATGAAAGAACAGCCATAATAGATATACAGTTCGAAAAAGACGACAACCGCCGGATTTCCCTCCAGGGAGCCTGGCTGGAGGCATTGTTGCCATGAATATTCTCGTATTCGATACGTCCACCGATATGCTGGCCGTGGGCGTAAAAAGCGACGGAGGCATGAAAACGAGGGTGGAAAGCGGGTTTAGACATTCGGAAACCCTGCTGCCCACCATCGAGCGTTGCCTGGCCGATGCCTCGATAGGCTTGAAGGATATCGACCTCATCGCCTGCACAAGCGGCCCCGGTTCATTCACGGGGCTGCGCATAGGCATGTCTACGGCCAAAGGCCTGTCGCTGGCGCTCGGCCTGCCCTGGGTCGGCGTTCCCACCCTCGATTGCATGGCTTTCGGCCGGGAAAAGCCGGGGCGGACCGTAGTCCCCGTCATAGACGCGCGGAAAAATCGGATTTACGCCGCGCTCTATCGGAGCGGGCAAAGGCTGAGCGAATATCTCGATGTCTCACTCTCCGCCCTGCTTGCCGCTGTGGACGGAGAGGCTGAGGTTTCTTTTGTCGGTCCCGACGCCGATCTCCTCTCGGACTATGCCCTCGAAAGGCCAGGATTCAGCGTCGAAAAGGACGATGCCGCCAAGCGGCTTTCTGGACTGGCACATCTCGCCGAAATCCAATTCATGGAAAAAGGCGGCGCCGGTGAACTGGAAGGTCCGCTCTATCTGCGCGAACCGGAGATAGGCTGAAAAACCTGCCAGGCAATGCCGGGCGATTTACAGCAGCTTGATGTAGACTCTCCTGCGCTTGTGCTGCCTTCTGGGATAGCTCTTCCAAAGTCCCTGTACCGCTATATTCGTTTCCAGCTCGGGATTTGTCTCCGAAAACTTGATCCCTGCCTCTATCGCGCTTTGGTTGAGGTTAGTCATCATGAGCGCCACGATGCCTCTCTGGAGATATTCCTTGCGGACAGCGATCAGCATCATATCGATAGTCTTGGGGTGCTTTAGCGCCCAGAGAAGCCTGGCCCAGCCGAGGGGGAACAATCTGCCCCTCGATTTATAGAGGGCTTCCGAAAGGCTGGGTATCGTTATGGCAAAGCCAACCAGCTTGTCGTCCTTGTCCACCATCACTTTCGTGAAGCGCGGATCGACGAAACCCAGATACTGATCGATATAGGCTTCCACCTGCCTGCGCGAGAGCGGCGTCGTGCCGTAAAGCCCCGCGTACGCTTCATCGAGGAGATCGAAAATTTGGTCGGCATAGTCAGCGATGAGCTTTTTCTTGCTCTTCCAGTCGAGCAGCCTCACGCCTGAACGCTTGGCCAGGATTTCGTTCACCCGCAGTATTTTTTCGGGAATGGCATCGGGCGTCTGGATCTGGAACTCCAGCCAATCGACGTCCTTGGCATAGCCGAGCTTTTCCATGTAAATGGAATAATACGGATGATTATAGATCGTCGCGAAGGTGGCCCGCTCGTTGAATCCTTCCACAAGCATGCCTTCCCTGTCGAGATCGGTGAAGCCGAGAGGACCGTGCAGGCCTTCCATTCCCTTCGAGCGCGCCCACTTTTCCACGGTCTGGACCAGGGCCTTGGCCACCTCAAAATCTTCGATGAAGTCGATCCATCCGAACCTGGCGTATTTTTTCCCCCATTTTTCGACATAGCGGCGGTTTATGATGCCGGCTATCCTGCCGACCATCAGGCCGTCCTTCCACGCTGTCCAATACTCGGCTTCGCAGAATTCAAAGGCGGGGTTTTTCTTTCTGTTGAGGGTGTTCATATCGTCAAACAGAAATGCCGGTACCCAGTTGGGCTCGTCGCCATAGATAGTTTCAGGGAACGCCACGAAGGCCTTAAGCTCGGCTTTGGAGGCCACTGGTCTTATTTCGATGCTCATCATCGCTCCTGCTTATTCTCTGCTGACTTCAGTTCCGCTGCCCATTCAAAGATGAAATGCTCGTATGCGGCGATTGTCGCGGATGAGACGATATCGCCCAGTTCCCCTCTGCCCAGCCAGTCGTTTCCCTCGAGGACATACTGATGCTCAAGGGCAGCCTTCGCGTCCTCGAGCGTGAATCCGGGATCGACGCGTCTATGGTTTTCCAGCCCCTTGAGTGTGCTTTCAAACAATTCTTCTCTTTTCTGTTCACGCCAATCCGTCGATGACATCGATGCTCCGGGAAACCAATATTTAAAGAAGAAGACGGCATTCACGAAGAACGCGCCCTTCCTCTTTTTCTCGCGGAAGTATAGCGGCGCCTTCATCTATTGTAAAGCAGAGCAGGATTCAAAAGGCCTTGACTAAGTCCCGCGCGAGCAGGTATAAATCTTCCGTCCATGGCGAGGTAGCTCAGTTGGCAGAGCAAGCGGCTCATATCCGCTGGGTCGTGGGTTCAATCCCCTCCCTCGCTACCTATTTTCAAGGTCCTCATTGTGAGGGCCTTTTTTTTTGTATATACTCCCCCGCATGGAATCTTCCAGAATCAAGCCAAAACCAGAATGGATCAAGGTCAGGCTCCCCGCCGGCAATGAATGGAAAAAAGTGGACGACATATTGGCCAAGCATGGCCTCCATACCGTCTGCGATGAGGCGCGCTGCCCGAACAAAGGCGAATGCTGGGGCTGCGGCACCGCGACCTTCATGGTGCTGGGCGACATCTGCACGAGGGGATGCCGGTTCTGCGCGGTGGAAACGGCTAAAAACGGCAGACCGCTGAGGGCAGACGAACCCGAAGCCCTCGCCCGGGCGGTGAGCGAGATGGGCCTCTCCTACGCGGTAATCACCTCGGTGGACAGGGACGACCTTCCCGACCGGGGCGCTGCCCATTTTGCCCGCTGCATCGACGCCATCCGCGCGACGGCCGCCGCCGTCAGGATAGAGGTCCTCATTCCCGACTTCATCGATCAGGAACTGAGCGTGATAGCGGCTTCGCGGCCTGACGTCCTCGCCCACAACGTGGAGACGGTCCGGAGGCTCCAGCATGTCAGGGACGGCCGTGCCAGCTTCGACAGGAGCCTTAAAACCCTGAGGCAGGCCAAGGATTCAGGCGTCCGGGCGACAAAATCCAGCGTTCTTCTCGGCCTGGGGGAAACCAGGGATGAACTTAAGGCGACCTATGCCGAGCTGAGGGATGGGGGGGTGGACATCCTCGTCATGGGGCAGTATCTCCAGCCCTCGGCGAGGCAGATTCCCGTGGCCGAATATATCCATCCCGACACCTTCGCCCTTTATGCCGAAGACGCGCGTGCCGCCGGTTTCTCGACCGTCGTGGCCGCCCCCTTCGCCAGGACGAGCTACCATGCCTTCGACGCGTGGAAGACGAAGCTAGGATGAAAATCGAAGCCGTGGGCAAACCGGCAGGCTGCAAGCTGCTGAGGATATCGGCCGAATTGACGGAGCCGGTGAATGACGACTGCGTCGTGGGAGCCATCTCCATTCGCGGCGATTTTTTCGCGATTCCGGAAGAAAAATTCGAGATGGCGGAATCGCGGCTTCGCGGAACAGCATTGGGAAAAATCGGTGATGTCTTCGACGCGGAAATCCGGGACTTGGGCATTCAGGTCATGGGCATTTCCGGTCAGGGCATTCTGGCAACCATAAGAGGCGCAATCGATGAAACATCCCTTCAGGATACTGCAAACAGGGCGTAACGACGCGTTTTTCAACATGGGACTCGATGAGGCGATCCTCGGATCCGTCGCGGATTCCGCCGCCCTTCCCACGCTCAGGCTATACGGCTGGAACCCCTCAGCCATATCCCTCGGCTATTTCCAGGGCATAACCGATGAAATCGACATCGAAGCCTGCGAAAGGCAGAATGTCGACATCGTGCGCCGCATCACCGGAGGCGGCGCCGTCTTCCACGATGCCGAAGTGACCTACAGCATAGTCATCCCTGAAGGGCACCCCCTAGCCCCCTCCTCCATTCTCGATTCCTATTCCGTCATCTGCTCGGGCATTATCCAAGGTCTAAGGGAACTCGGCATCGAAGCGGAATTCGCGCCCATCAACGATATCGTGAGCGGTGGTAGAAAGATTTCCGGCAACGCGCAGACGCGAAAGCGCGGCTGCATCCTTCAGCACGGCACCGTGCTGCTCAAGGTCGACGTGGACAAGATGTTTACCCTTCTGAAAGTGCCCAAAGAAAAAGCCTTGGGCAAAATGATCGAAGACGTGAAAGCCAGGGTTACGTCGGTATCGGCCATCCTTCGCGGGGAAATTTCTTTCGAGGAAGCGGCAAAGTCGATGCGGACCGGCTTTCTGCGCGCCCTCAACATGGATGCGCGGGAAGAGGAACCGAGGCCTGAGGAATTGGCCAAGGCGGCTGAATTGTCCGTGACGAAATTCCGTACCAGGGAATGGATCTATAAACGGTGAAGCCGATGAGATGCCCGATGTGCGGCGAGCCGATGGCGGCTTTTTCCCTGTCGACGAAAAAATCCACCCTCGCCTACCATCGCTGCGGGCGCTGCGGCTTTATATCTCTCGGGAAGCGGCACTTCGTCACCCAAGCGGAAGAAAAAGCGCGCTATCTGCTTCACCGGAACGATATATCCAATCAGGGATACGTCGCGTTTCTGCGTTCTTTCATCATGAAAGCGGTCGCTCCTTTCAAGGCTCCGGGCTGCCTTGTCCTAGATTTCGGTTCGGGACCGGCTCCCGTCCTTGCCACCATGCTCGAAGAGGCGGGTTATCGCTACGACCTGTACGACCCCGCTTTCGCGAAAACAAGAGCGTGGAGAAAGCGTCATTACGACGCGATTCTGCTCCACGAGGTAGCCGAGCATATGCGGAGCCCGGGAACCTCGCTCGCCTTTCTCGCGACCCGCGTCCATGAAGGCGGCATAATCGCCATACGTACCCGATTCCTGCCGGAATCCATGGAAGACTTCGGCCCGTGGTGGTACAGGATGGATCCGACGCACGTGAGTTTTTATACGGTTCGCTGCCTTGTGGAATATTTCGCGGCGCGGGGATTCTCCCTTCTTAGTTCGTCCGCGCCCGACATTATCGTTTTCAAGATGGTCGATTGACTATTGTCATTTGACTATTGTCAATTGACTTCAGAATTCTTTCTGCTACACTTACTCCGTTCTTCGTTTCGCGCCGAGAATAGCGGAATGTCCAAAGGAACAGTATGGCGATTTCGATCCTTCAGAATATATCCCTCATCATTTCCATCGCCGTCATCTATCACCTTATAGCCCGAAAACTCCGCGGCAAGCAGGTTATCGTCTCACTGCTCAATGGATTGCTCTTCAGTTCCGCCACGATCATAACGATGCTCGTTTCCTTTCGCTTCGCCCAAGGCATTATCTACGACGGACGAACGATCCTGCTGACGATCGCCGGTCTCTTTGGCGGCCCCATCGTCCTGGGAATAGCGACGCTGTCTTCTGTCATATTCCGTTTTTTTATCATCGGGGGAAGCGGCCGCTTCGTCGGGGTCCTCACCATCATCATAGCCGCAGGCATCGGCCTCTGCGCCTACTCCTGGAGAAAACGGACCCAAAAACCCTTGAATGCCTGGAGAATCCTGGCGATCGGCTATTCGGTCCACCTGCTCATGCTCCTGGCTCAGTTATTGCTGCCCGATCAGCGCTGGAAAGAAATCATCCCCGCGATCGCCCTTCCTGTTCTCCTCTTCTACCCTCTCGCCTTTTTCCTCATCTGCCAGCTCTTCATCGAAAACGAGGAGCGCGAGAAGAACCAGGCGATGCTCGAAGAATCCGAAGCCCGGTATAAGCTTCTCTTTCAGAACCATCGGTCGATCATGCTGCTTATCGACCATGAAACCGGACGGATAGTCGACGCGAACCCCGCAGCCGAGGCTTTCTATGGCTGGACGAGACAGGTACTACTCTCGAAAAACATCGCCGAAATCAACACCCTGCCAGCCGATCAGCTTCGCGACAGGCTGAACCAGGCGCTTGAGCGGAACGATGACGCTTTCATCTTCAAACACAAAAGGGCTTCGGGAGACATCAGGGATGTCGAGGTCTTCGCTGGTCCGATCGAGTATTCAGGCAAGAAGCTCGTCTACTCCATCGTGCATGACGCCACCGCCAGGATGAAAGCGGAGAACGAAGTGAGGGAACTGAACCAGTCGCTGGAAAACCAGGTTGCCAGGCGCACCGAGCAGCTTCAGGAAGCCAATGAGGAACTGGAAGCATTTGCCTATTCGGTTTCCCACGATCTTCGGGCCCCCTTGCGCGCGATTGAAGGCTTCGGTGCTCTATTGGTCGAAAATGCGGAGAGCCGGCTCTCGGATACCTCGAAGCACTCTATCGAGAGGATACGATACAACGTCCAAAAAATGAGCCAGCTCATCGACGACCTGCTCCGTCTGTCGAGAATTGCCAGGCAAGCGCTGGAGTACTCCAAGGTCGACCTTTCGCGGCTCGCGAGGGAAAGCGCGGAGGAAATGTCGGTTCGTTTTCCGGGCAGGAAAACATCAGTGTCCATTCAGGAAGGTCTGTCGGTCAACGCAGACAAGGCCCTCATGGAATTGATGCTTCTCAATCTTTTCGATAACGCGTGGAAATTCACATCGGCGCTCCCCGAGGCTCTAGTCGTCTTCAGCGCCGCGGACATTGGCGATGAGCGAGTCTATTCAATTCGGGATAATGGCGTCGGATTCGATATGGCCTACGCCGACAAACTCTTCACGCCCTTTCAGCGGTTGCATTCCGAACAGGAATACGGCGGATCGGGAATCGGGCTCAGCATCGTTCGAAGGATCGTCACCAGGCATGGCGGCAGAGTATGGGCCGAGGCGGCACCCTCCAAGGGCGCGACATTTCATTTCACCCTTGGAGGCGCATGATGCCTTCCCATAATCAACATGACGCGTCCTTCCGGATACTTGTCATCGAAGACAATCCCGATGACGCATTTCTCGTCATACATACGCTGAAAACCAATTTCACCAGTGCGGAATGCATCCACGTGCAGGGCCGTAAAGAGCTGGAAACGTTTTTAGCCCTCCCCCAGAAACTCGACATCATCATCTCGGATTGGTCTCTTCCGCAGTTCAATGGCTTGGCCGCACTGGAGATGATAAAGCGGAAAGGCATCGATGTTCCCTTCATCATCGTATCGGGCAAAATAGGGGAAGAAGCCGCGATTTTGGCCATCAAACAGGGCGTGTACGACTATGTCCTCAAGGACAATCTCGCGAGGCTTCCCACGGCGATTCACCATGCCCTCGATTATTATCAGAATGAGGAAAAAGCGAAAATCCATAACGCGCTGATAGCCCTTCAGGCGACGGCTTTGAAGGTCGCCCCGGCTGCCATAGCGGTCTTAAGCGCGGCGGGCAGGATCGAGTGGATCAACCCTGCCTACGAGGAACTGACCGGCTATACCAGCGCGGAACTGCTGGACAATGCTTTCAATAGTTCCCGCAGCGCTCTAGGCTCCCAGAAGCTGGAGTCTATACGCGAAAACCCTTTCGAGATGAAAGAACAGGTGGTCTGCAGCGTCAATAAAAAGAAAGACGGAAGCCTATATTTCGAGGAAGAAAAACTCTGCCCTGTCATCGATAAGGATGGAAATCTCGCTCATATTGTCGTCATCAAGAAAGACATATCGACCTCAGAACAGAAGAAAATGGAAATGGAGCAGGATTTGTGGCTGTCCACTTCCCTGGGGCAGGCCAAGAGTCTCGAAGGAATTTGCCAGAACGCGGCGGCATTTTTAAAGGAACAGTATCCGGACATTCAGTCTGGCATCTGTCTCTGCGCGGACGGAAAACCCGGCAAGGAAAAATGGTTCGGCGAGAAGCCGGAAAATTCGCGTTCCGAGGAATCCGAAACCTTCAGCCGACATATGACCATGGGAGAGGAAAAGATCGGGCAGCTCCTGATCCGCTATCCAAAAGATTCTCCTCTGGATCTGAAAAAACTTTTCGATTCCATGGCCAGACAACTGGAAGTCGCTTTGCAAAGCGTGATGGCTCAGCAGAAAATATCGGCGCAGATAAGGAATATATCATTCCTGAAGCTTATCAGCCGCACCATCAATAGCGATATGGACTTCGAAATGGTCATGGAACCCCTGCTTCGCCAAACGCAGAAATTCCTGGACAGCGACGCCGTCGCCCTTTATCTGAACGACAAGGAGAGCGGCCTTTTGATATGTCGGGCACAGAGCGGATTCAGGACTGGCCTCATCGAAAACGCCAAAGTCCGCTATGGCCAGCCCTATGTCGGGATAGCGGCCGAGGAACAGCGAATTGTATCGAATCCCCACATTGAACCTCTCAATGACAATAAAGAATTCGAAACCCTCATCAGCGCCGAAGCCTTTGAATCCCAACAATGCGCCCCGATCATCATCGCCGGAAAAACAACCGGCGTACTGGAAACCTTCCAGAGAAAGCCCTTCAGCGCAAGTCCCGAATGGATGATACTCTTCGACGCCATCGCGACACAGACCGGTCTTGCCCTGGACTACAACTCAATATACGCGGATCTGCAGCATGCCTACCTGGATCTGGAGCTTTCCTATGAAGCGACCATTGAAGGCTGGTCAGCGGCCATGGATTATCGGGACCAGGAGACCGAAGGGCATTCGAAACGCGTCACTTCGCTGGCCCTCTCCCTGGCCGCCCGTCTGGGCATTCCGGAAGAGGAAATATCCACTATCAGCCGCGGCGCCCTGCTCCACGATGTCGGGAAAATTGGCATTCCCGACAGCATCCTGAAAAAGCCAGGCCAACTGGATGAAGAAGAATGGAAACTCATGAAGACGCATCCGCTCATCGCCTACAATATGCTGTCGAGAATCCCCTATCTGAAGGAAAGCCTCGTCATACCCCTCTATCATCATGAAAAATGGGACGGCAGCGGGTACCCCGAGGGGCTGAAAGGCGAGAAGATACCCCTTGCCGCCCGGTTATTCTCCGTGATAGACGTATTCGACGCGCTGACCAGCGACAGGCCGTATCGAAAAGCGTGGAGCAAAGAAAAAGCGATGGAATATATACGGGAACAAGCCGGCCGGCATTTCGATCCCGATATAGTCAAAACGTTCATCTCCATGCTGGATGGCTGAATTCTCCGCTTCGAAGAAGGAAAAGATGAAAGACCCACTCGCTAAGGATAAAATCACCACAGCGACGCCAGCGTTTATATTTCTGGCCATTTTCTATGCCGCCCTGCTCATCATCTCGAACATCACGGTGGTGAAGCTTGTCCGCGTCGGCCCGTTTCTGCTGACCGCCGCTTTCTTCACCTACCCCCTTGTCTATGTCATTTCCGACATCATGACCGAAATCTACGGCTATCGTTTATCGATGAAGGCGATCTGGGCGAATTTCTCGGCCCAAGCCTTGATCGCCATCATCCTGTCGCTGACGATTCGGCTCCGCGGGATCGACGATTCGATACAGAACGCGATGACTGTCCTTTTTTCGACAACCTGGCGGATCGCCGCGGGATCGCTGGTGGCGTACTGGGTCGGGGATTGGCTGAATTCCCTCGTCCTTTCAAAAATGAAGGTCGCGCAGAAAGGAAGGCATTTCTTTTTGAGAGCGATGGCTTCAAGCCTCCCCGCTCACATGATCGATACGGCTCTCTTCAATATCCTGGCTTTTTCAGGCGTTTGGACTCCCTCCCAGATACTTCAGAACACCCTCTCCGAATCGTCCCTGGCCTCAGCCTATGAGCTTCTGATCTTTCCGATCACCTTCATCGTGGTTCGCTGGTGGAAGAAAATGGAAAAGACCGATGTCTACGACGATGGGATAAGCTATCGGCCGTTCTAAGGTCAAATAGATAACAAACGCAGTATGGGAAAGATTGGGCTGCGCTAACCGAAGGTTCGTCGTCGTGCGTCAAGTAAATCGACGAACCGGTAGGTTCGTCGCCGTCTATTTCAAGTAAAACGACGAACCGGTAGGTTCGTCGCCGTCAAAAGAAAAGGGTCATCCTCTCGGATGACCCTTTTCTTTTGACGCTCCCCCGCCCGGGTTCGAACCAGGGACCCAGTGGTTAACAGCCACTTGCTCTGCCAGCTGAGCTACAGGGGAAAGCTGTTGGATAATCTCCAAAAGCGAATGAAATTTAGCGTCTTCTCATGGCTTTGTCAATAGGAATCTCATTTCGGCTTTTTCTTTTCTTCGTCGCCCTGCTCGGCTTTCTTTCTCGCCAGGGCAGCCAGCAATCCATGGGGGCGCTCTTCGGCTGGCTTAGGCGTCTCCCGTTTTTTCCGGGGAGGTTTCGGGTTGACCGGCTTTGCTGGTACTACCGTCTTCGCGGCGCTCTCCAGGCTGAAGTCGGCTTCGGGGATCAGCTCGGGCTCGTTCGGCCCCGTGGGCTTGACCCGCCTGGCCGCAGAAACGGCCTCCAGGACTTCCCTGGTGGCGAGGCGCTGACCGGCCGATTTCATGCCCTTGCGCATATAATTTTTCGTCTTGAAGGTCTCTTCGTTCTTTTTGGTGCGGGCTTTCTTGGCATAACTGAGGGTGAACTCGAAATCCTTCTCCGTAGAGAAAAGGAGCATCTGGGCTCCTTCGGGAATGAGGGAATAATCCTTGCCGATGATCCAGGTTTCGATCGAACTCCTCTTGATGTAGGGGAAACCTGTCCCCGCGGCGCGATAGACAATCGTGAGCGGGGTGGAGCTGATCTCTTCCTTGTTGGCGACGGCCACCCATTGAAGCCCCTGATCGACGAAGAGTTTTTCCGGAACGGGCACCACCGAGTACATGCCGCTGTGCCGGACTATGAGAATGCGGTCGAAGGCTGAAACCTCGAGCAGTTTTTCTCCCGAGGAGACGGCCATCCCCAAATACCCCGACTGCTCGTCGTAGCGGAGCGCGACGTCGCGGCGTGCCGCTTCCTTGACGTCGATCTTGGAGAAGCTCTGGATGGCGGTGCGCCGCGGCCACGAGGACTCAAGCTTCTTGGCCATGCCCTTGAGGAAGTCCACGGCATAGGCCACGAGGCCGCGAAGATGCGCCTCGATTTCCTTGAGGCGATCGCCGAGCCTGCGCATCTCGTCCTTCGCTTTTTCTATATCGTACAGCGATATTCGGCGAATCGGTATTTTAAGCAGGCGTTCAATATCCTCGGGAGTCACCGCCCTGCCAATCTCCTTGGCGAAGGGCTCGAGCCCTTCGAGCACGGCGAGGTTGACCGTTTCCTGCGTCTTTTTGTTCTCGATGCGCTTGTAGACGCGTTCCTCGATGAAGATGCGTTCGAGGGTCCTGGCATGCAGCTCGTCCAGCAGTTCGTCGCGGATTATCTCCAGTTCCTTTTTCAGGACGGCGAGAAGCTTGTCGGCATGGTGGCGGACGATCTCGGCTGGGGTCGTGATCTCCGGTTTCTGGTCGTGGATGACGAGGCAGTTGCAGGAGATGCTCTGCTCGCACTCGGTAAATGCGTAGAGGGCGTCGATCACTTCCTGGGTGTACACCCCACGCTGGAGGCGTATCTCGATCTCCACTTTATCCGTGGTAAAATCGGAGATCGAGGCAATCTTTAGCTGGCCCGAGCGGGAAGCCGCCTCGATGCTCGCTATGAGGCTTTCCGTCGTCGAGGAATAGGGAATCTCCCTGATCACGATCTTCTTGGGATCGGAAGTGTCGAGTTTGGCCCGTACAAGAACCTTCCCGTTGCCCTCCCTGTAGTCCGAGAGGTCCATCGATCCGCCCGTCGGGAAATCCGGGTAGACCTCGAATTTCTTGCCCTGAAGACAGGCTATCTCGGCCTTGATCACCTCCACCGGATTATGGGGCAGGATCTTCGTGCTCATCCCCACCGCGATGCCCTCGGCGCCCATGAGAAGGACGACGGGGAGCTTGGCGGGGAAATGCCTGGGCTCCTTGTTCCGTCCGTCGTAGGAATCGACGTAGGTAGTCGTCTTGGGATTGTAGAAGACTTCCTTGGCGAAGGCCGAAGCCCGGCATTCGATATATCGCGCGGCCGATGCCTCGTCGCCCGTGAAAATATTGCCGAAGTTGCCCTGCTTGTCTATGAAAAGTTCCTTGTTCGCCAGGACGACGAGGGCCGAACCGATCGACTGGTCCCCGTGGGGATGGTACTTCATGCAGTGGCCTATCGCGTTGGCCACCTTATGGAACTTGCCGTCATCCATCTCGAAGAGGGAGTGGAGAATGCGACGCTGTACGGGCTTGAGGCCGTCCTCGAGATCGGGGATGGCGCGGTCCTTTATGACGTAGGAGGCGTAGTAGAGGAAATTATCGTTGAAAAGCTTCTTCAGGTATGCCATGGCTGCTTCCTAGAGGTCCGCGATGAGATTCTGCATGATGTATTCCCTGCGATCGGGCGTGTTCTTGCCCATATAGAATTCGAGGAGCTCGGGCACCGAGGCCAGGGTCTGTATATCCACTTTCACGATACGCAGATCCTTTCCTATGAACTGACCGAACTCAGCCGGGCTGATCTCCCCCAAGCCCTTGAACCGCGTCGTCTCGCTGCTCGGGCCGAGGGCTTTGATCGCTTCGTCCCGTTCCCTCGCGCTGTAGCAGTATCTCGTCTCCTTCTTGGTTCTGACCCTGAAGAGGGGCGTCTCGAGAATGTACACCCTGCCTTGCGTCACCAGTTCCTCGAAATAGGTGAGGAAAAAGGTGAGGAGGAGATTGCGGATGTGAAAGCCGTCGTAGTCGGCGTCGGTGGCCATGATGATCTTGCCGTAGCGCAGGTTTTCCAGCTCGTTCTCAATGCCCAGGGCCATCATGAGATTGTAGAGTTCCTCGTTCTTGTAGATGGCGGTCTGGCGCCTGCCGAACATGTTTTCCGGCTTGCCCCTGAGGGAGAAGATGGCCTGGGTGTAGACATCGCGGGAACTGACCATCGAACCGGCCGCCGACTGTCCCTCGGTGATGAAGATCATCGATCCGTCGCCCTTCTCCCCGTCGCCCAGGTGGTACTTGCAGTCCTTGAGCTTGGGAATCTTGAGTTCGATCTTTTTCGCCGCTTCCTTGGCTTCTTTCTTGACCACATTGAGTTCGGTGCGCAGCTTTTCGCTGGAGAGTATCTTTTCCTGGAGCTTCTTGGCCGCCACGGGATTGCGCCTCAGGAACTCGTCAACGCCTCGTTTCACTTCCTGCTGTATCCAGGGACGGATTTCGGCGTTGCCGAGCTTGTTCTTGGTCTGGCTCTCGAAGAGAGGATTCTGGAGTTTGACCGCCACGGCCGCCGCCACCCCCTCGCGTATGTCCTCGCCCTTCCAGGAAGCCTGGTAGAATTCGTTGACCGCCTTGAGGAAGCCCTCTCGGAAGGCCGAAAGGTGGGTGCCGCCGTCCGAGGTATACTGGCCGTTGACGAAGGAAAAATGTTCCTCGCCGTAGTTGTTGGTATGGGTGAAGGAGAACTCGATCTTGTCGCCTACGTACCAGCCTATGTCGTAGAGGGCTGAACCGTTGACCTCCGAGTCGAGAAGATCGAGAAGTCCATGTTGGGCCTTGAATTCCTTGCCGTTGAGGATGATCGTGAGACCCGTATTGAGGCAGGCGTAGGCCCACATCCGCTTTTCCAGGAACTCCATGTTATAGCTGTACTCGGGGAATATGTCCGTGTCGGGGGTGAATTCCACAAGAAGACCATTTTTCTCCCTGCCCGCCGAGTCCTCGCGGGAACTTTTCAGCACTCCCCGCTCGAAGGTCGCCTCGAAGAGACGGCTGTCTCGGTAGGAGACGACGTGGAAATTCTTCGAGAGTGCGTTGACCGCTTTGGTTCCAACCCCGTTCAGGCCTACCGAGAACTGGAAGACCTCGTCGTTGTACTTGGCGCCCGTATTGATGATCGAAACGCAGTCGATGACCTTGCCGAGGGGTATGCCGCGCCCGTAGTCCCTCACGCGGATCCTGTCGCCGGCCACGGTCACCGCGATGCGGTTTCCAGCCCCCATGATGAACTCATCCACAGAGTTATCAATTACTTCTTTTATAAGGACATAGATGCCGTCGTCGATATTCGAGCCGTCGCCCAGCCTGCCGATGTACATGCCCGTCCGAAGACGGATATGCTCAAGGGAAGACAGCGTCTTGATCTTCGATTCGTCGTATATGGGCTTGTTATTTTGTTTGGAAGTTGCCACGGAGTTATAGTAGCATAGCGGCGACTCAGGGTACAGTCCAAGCGATACTCTTTGCGTATTGACTATTAGATAGTATTTTATATATAATATTTTATCTTATGAAACCCAAAAAAACCATCACCATCTGCATGGGCAGTTCCTGCTATGCCAGAGGAAACGCCTACAATGTGGAAGCGATACAGACATGGCTTAGAAACCATCGGATGGATGCCCATATAGAGCTCGGCGGCACCCTCTGCGAGGGAAGGTGCCGCGAAGGTCCAATACTGAAGATCGGATCGGCGATCTATACGAAAGTGAATTCCGCGAGCGTAAGCGACATCCTCGAACATGAATTCCCGGCGGAGGAAGGCGAGGAAGGCGTGAAAGACACGGGAGATTCGGATTATAAGGGAGCGTCGGCGTGAATAAGGATCAAGCCATCTATACCGAGCTGACGGCCTGTCAGGATTGCTACAAATGCCTGAGGGAATGCCCCGTGAAGGCGATACGCATCTCGGAAAACCACGCCAAAGTCATGGGGGAGCTGTGTATCAACTGTGGGCACTGCGTCGAAGTCTGCCCTCAGAAGGCGAAAAAAGTGAGGAGCGATCTGGAGCGGGCCAAGATCCTGGTTCGGCTCAGGGCCAAGTCCGTGCTCTCCATCGCGCCTTCCTTCGCCGCCGAATTTCCCGGCGTACCCATGGAAAACATCGTCGCCGCGATCAAGGCCTTGGGCTTCCACGCCGTCTCGGAAACATCCTTCGGCGCCGATCTCGTATCGGCCGAACTCAGCCGTTCCATAAAAAAGAATAAACCCGGGATTCTCATCTCCTCGGCCTGCCCTTCCGTCGTTCAATACATTCATAAGTATCTGCCGGCGTTTTCGGGTTATATCGCCGATGTCTGTTCGCCCATGGTCGCCCACGGAAGGTACCTGAAGGACATGCTCGGACAGGATACGGCTGTCATCTTCGCCGGCCCCTGCATAGCGAAAAAGACAGAAGCCGACGGGTCGGAAGGCGCGATCGACGTCGCGCTGACCTTCTGCGAGCTGCGGGCGTGGCTCGAAGAAGAAAAAATCGACATTAAGACCATTCAGCCCACGAATGACGACCACCTGTTCCCCAAAAGGTCTTTCCATGGGGCGCTCTATCCTATCGAAGGAGGCATGATCGCCTCCCTCAAGCATGCCGGGCTCCAGGACGCGCATTGCATGACCTTCTCGGGCATTAGGCAGATCAGGGAGGCGGTTCAGGGCGGAGAGCTCGCGCTCGACGCCGATTTTCCCGCATCCGGGGATAAAACGCTGTTCATCGAGCTGCTAGCCTGCGAGGGAGGCTGCATCAACGGCCCCAAATCCGCGCGCGGCTCGGGGACGGTCGCCAAAAGGCTGCGGGTTCTGACCTACGCCGACGCGCGGAAATACGAGGCTCCAGCCCCCTTGAGAGCGGGGATGCTCCTCCAGCCCCGCTCGCTCATGGAAGGGCCGGTGAAGGAAGAAGCCGTCTCCGACGAGAACTTGAGGCTGGCCCTGGCCTCGATCGGGAAATACGGCCATAAGGACGAACTGAACTGTTCGGGCTGCGGCTATGACTCCTGCCGGGCCTTCGCCAGGGCTATGCTGCTGGACAAAGCCGAAAAGACCATGTGCGTTTCCTACATGAGAAACCTGGCGCAGAAAAAGGCCAACGCTCTCCTCAAAGCCATGCCTTCGGCCGCTGTCGTCGTGGACGCAGCGATGCGCGTGGTGGAGTCCAACAAGCCCTTCGCCGAGCTGCTCGGCGCCGAGGCGATGGCCATTTTCGAGGTCAGGCCGACCATGGAAAACGCCGACATCAAGAAACTCGTGCCCTTCTGGCAGGCGTTTCAGGACGTGCTCACCGCTGGCCGCGCCGACAGCCTCACGTCGGACTTCCGCATAAAGGACAGGGTCATCCACGGCACCGTATTCAGCATAGAGAAGGGCCTGCTTGCCGGTGGATTGTTCCAGGACATAACCGCCCCATGGATACAGAAGGACAGGGTCATCCACCAGGCGCGGACCGTCATGCGCCAGAACCTCAAGACGGTGCAGAAGATCGCCTATCTGCTGGGCGAAAACGCGGCCGACGCCGAATCGGCCCTCACGTCCATCATTGAATCCTTCCAGGCCCAGGGGCCGGGCGATTCCTACGACGATTCCGAAAGGACCTCGTCTTGAACCGGTACTTCGTCGAGATCGGCAACTATCAGCTGGCGAAGCAGGGCGAACTGGCCGCTGGCGACGTGTTCATGTCGAGAAAGCTTCACGATTCCGACAGGATAATCTCGGTTCTGTCCGACGGCCTCGGTTCAGGCATCAAGGCCGGCGTCCTGGCTACGCTCACCGCCACCCTCGCCACGGGCTGCATCGCCTCAGATATGCCCATCAGGAAGACCGCCAGGCTCATCATGAAATCCCTACCCGTGTGTTCAGAACGGAAGATCAGCTACTCGACCTTCACGATCGTGGACATAGAGAAGGGGACGGAGGTCAGGATCATCGAATACGACAATCCTCCCTATCTCCTGATCAGGGAGGGCGTGGACCTGGAGCCGATCAAGCTCGACATAGCGGTGACGGGCAGGGAAAGCATCGGCAGGCATCCGAAAAAACCAGTCCTTCATTGGTCCACGTTCAAGGCTCAGTTCGGGGACAGGCTCATATTTTTCTCGGACGGGGTCACGCAGGCGGGGATGGGCACCAAGGCCATGCCCCTGGGCTGGGGGCTGAAGGGGGTCCGCGATTTCACGAACGACTTGATCCGCTCCCGATCCGACATGTCGGCGAGGGAAATCGCCCGCGCCATCGTCCTCAGGGCGGCATACTACGACGGTGGAGAGCCCAAGGACGACATCACCTGCACCACGGCGTATTTCAGGCAGGCGAGGCGCCTGCTGCTCGCGTCGGGGCCGCCCATCCATCCCGAGGATGACGGCGAGCTCGCGGCGATCTTTTCCGCCTTCGATGGGAAGAAGATCATCTGCGGAGGGACGACGGCCAACATCATAGCCCGGGAACTGAAAAAGCGCATCCGGGTGTCGCTCAAGGCTTCGGATCCCCTCATCCCTCCGCCATCGGCCATGGAAGGCGCTGACCTCATTACGGAAGGGATTCTCACCCTCGGCAAGGTAATAGAATACATCGAGCAGGACTTCAAGCCGGAAAGCCTGGATGAAAACGCCGCGGCGATGATCCTCCAGCTCCTTGTCGATTCCGACGCGATCGAATTTCTCGTGGGCACGAAGATAAACGAGGCCCACCAGGACCCGACCATGCCGGTCGAACTGGAAATCCGAAGAAATGTCATCAAGCGGCTGGCTGCCCTCCTCGAGGAGAAATACCTGAAGGAAGTCACGGTACGGTTCATCTGACTAATCTGACCAGAAGCGGAGTTGCATCATGCGAAAAGCGAAAGTGACGATCTGCGTAGGCACGGCCTGTTATGTCCTCGGCGGAGCCGAAATCCTGAGCCAGCTCGAGGAGCTGAAGGCCGCCTTTGGCGACAAAGTGGAATGGGACGGCGCGCCATGCCTTGGTCTCTGCAAATGCGGCAAGGAAAACAAGGCGCCTTTCGCCACGGTCAACGGCAAGGTCGTCGAGAAAGCGACCTTAGCGGCGCTTAAGGCATCTATTCAGGAAGCGCTGGCGGGAAAAGAAAATGGCCAGGGAAAATAACGCCGTAAAGCTAAGGCGCGAGCTGCTGTTCAGAATTGCCAGGCTCATGCTGGAAAACAGGCTGGAAGCCGACATAGACAGCATTCCCTTCGAGACCACCAGGGATGGCTGGGAAATCATACGCTGCTGTATCCACCACGACAGGGCGCTGATTCGCCTCAGGCTTTTAGGCATGCTTGGCTTCTCGGCTGAAAAAATGTCCGACGTGGAGCGGCCCCTGAGGGAGTATGCCGCCGAGGCGATGAAAGCGGGGCGCCAGGATACTTTCCCGCTGACGATGATATCCGAGGCCTGCAATTCCTGCGCCAAGACGCGCTATCTCGTCACCGACGCCTGCCAGGGCTGTTTTGCCCGCCCGTGTAAGACTGGCTGCCCCAGAAACGCCGTCAGCATCAAGGACGATCGGTCCCATATCGATCCAGAACGCTGCATAAACTGCGGGCTCTGCGAAAAAGCCTGTCCTTTCCACGCCATCGTAAAGGTGCCCGTCCCCTGCGAGGAAACCTGCCCTGTAGGGGCGATCAGGAAAGGCGATGATGGCACGGCCGCCATCGATGAAGAAAAATGCATTCTCTGCGGAAGATGCGTTAATGCCTGTCCTTTCGGCGCTCCCGTGGAGAAATCGGAGCTCGTGCGTGTCATGGCTACGATCCGCGCGAAAAAGCGCGTGACCGCCATCGTGGCCCCCGCGGCCATGGCGCAGTTCCCCTTCTCCGCGGGGCAGTTCGCGGCATCCCTGCTCCGCCTCGGTTTTACCGAAGTGATGGAAGCGGCCGAGGCGGCCGATCTTGTGGCCGTGGAGGAAGCGAAAGAGTTGGCGGAGCGATTCTCCAAAGGAGACGGCTTTCTCGCCACTTCATGCTGCCCGTCATGGACAAGGGCAGCGCGAAGCATCCCGTCGATGGCTCGGCATGTATCCGATACGCCAAGCCCGATGATCGTGGCCGGTATGCTCGCGAAAAAGCGAAAACCGGAGTCTTTCACGGTTTTCATAGGTCCCTGCATCGCCAAAAAATGGGAAGCCAGGAAAAGCGCCGCCGGCTCAGGCGCGGCCGGCGCGGGTTCAATAGACGCGGTCCTTACTTCCGAGGAAGTGGGAACCATGCTGATCGCGGCTTCGATCCAGGTCAACGAGGAAAAGGAAATCGTTCTCTCAGGCGCTTCGCCCATGGGAAGGGGTTTTGGGGCGTCGGGCGGAGTGGCGGCCGCGGTTACTAGGGAACTGGCGAAACTGGCGGAAGAAGGCTCCTTTGTACCCGATGTCGAGGCTGTGGTGGTTTCTGGCCTCACGAAAGAAAACTTGGCCTCCATAAAGACAATGAAGCCGCGGCCGGAGGGAAAAGCCGCGCTTCTCGAGGTGATGGCTTGCGATGGAGGCTGCGTCAACGGCCCCTGCTCCATCGCCAACGCCAAATCCGCGAAAGTCTTTCTCGAAAAATACAAGTTCGGCGGGGCTGGGCAGGCGGGCTAGGCGACGGGCCAGGCGGGCCGGTATGCCGAATCAGGCAGGGAGCGACTTTTTCGCGATGGAAGCGAGTCCCTCCAGCACGAGGTTGGGGACGAAGCTGCCTCTGCTTGATCTCTTCAGGAATTCGCGCCCAATCTCGTCACCCGTTCCATATACCACGACGGCGCCGGCGCCAAGCGCCCGCATTTCTTCCGCCATCGTTTCAAGCATATGGAGTATGAGACCTTCGTATCCCAGCAGGATGCCTGAACGCACGGATTCGCCCGTCGAACGGCCTATCGAGCGCGATGGAAATTCCAGCTTCACCTCGGGAATCTGGACCGCCTGAAGCCTTAAGGTTTCGGCGCAGGTCTCAGGTCCGGGAACGATCGCGACGCCGAGGAATTCGCCAGCCTGATTCACGGCGGAAAAGGTGATCGCCACGCCGAAATCGACGACGATGAAAGCCGAATCCGTCAGGTCGCGGCCGGCGGCCGCGGCGCAGACAAGATCGCTGCCCAACTCAGAAGGCAGGTCGGTCCGGATCTTGATGCCGGTCTTGACGCCCGGACCGACGACATGAACCTCGCAGCCGAAAACTTCTTTGGCCGAAGCGGTCAGCAGGGGTGTGAGCGAAGGCACGACGCTGGAGATCCAGACCGAGTCCGCCTTGACGGCGGGGGCTGTCGCGCTGAAGGTGGCAGCGTGGGCTGCCTTGCTGAAAGACGCCCCGCCGGCTTCCGGCATCTCCTGCAGGAAATGCCGGAAGAGCATGGAATATTCGTCGGAGGTTCTCTGATAGAGCGCTCCGATCCTGCGGATCGCCCTCCAGGTTCCGTCTTCATGAAAACCCACGGATATGACCTTGTTTCGGATATCGATCGCTACCAGCATTCTGTCCTCCGTTCAGGTCAGGCTATTTTTTCTCCTCGTCCGCGAGACGAGCCTTGCCGCTCTTGGAACCGATGCCCCGCCAGGCCGCGACTACGGCGACCGTCAGCACGGCGGCCAGGGCCGCCTCGACAAAGCTGTTGGCGACGAACACCGAAGCCGCCGCGGCGAGCGGCAGCGCGCCGAGCAGGACAAGGGAGCCCAGGACGAAGAGCGAATTGGTGAGCGAGCCGACGATGGCCGCCGCCGCGGCGCCCAGCACCACTTTCTTCCTGCCAATGGCCTTGAAAGCCACCCAGGCCAAAAGCCCGACGAGGATGCGCGGCAGCACGGAAACGAGGGGATTCGTGAAAAAGACGTCGATCGGACCCTGGGGAGCCGTGGCCGCCTTTATGAGGCTCGTGACGCCGAAAATGCCGCCTATGATAGCCCCCGCCACAGGTCCCTCCAGCACGGCGCCCAGAATGGCCGGAACATGCATGACCGTCAGCGAAGCCCCCGCCACCCATGGAATGTAGCCGAAAGGCGTGAGAAAAAGCGCTATGGAGACGGCGCTCAAGGCTCCCGTCACGATGGTCGTGCGAATCAAGGAAGAAGATCCCTTGGTTTCGCGTTTGGATTCAGACATATCGTCCTCCCTGCCTGGTAGCCGCCTAGAAAGGTCGAATCCAGGCTTTTATATAGATATTGTCCGCAATCAGGACAATGATCGAAAAAACGACGACGAAAACCGCGGAAAGCGCGTCGCCCCGAACGGCGGGACGGCGGGGAGGAGGGGTTCTGCCCTCCCCCGTATAGCAGCGCGCCTCCATGGCCTCGGCCAGAAGTTCGGCCCGCTCCAGCGCCCGGATCGTCACCGGCACGAAGAGCGGCGCGTAGGCCTTCGCCTTCGCGATGATGTTCTTTCTGCCGGAACCGAAATCGGCGCCCCTGGACGCCTGGGCTTTCACGATTTCCTCCAGCTCGCCGGCCACGATCGGCACGAAGCGGATGGCCGTGGCGGCGGCGAGGGACAGGCGATGAACGAAGGATACCTTGCCGCTCAAGGGGCGCAGGATGTCCTCGATGCCCCGCGCCGCGTCAGATTCGGTCGTGACCGAGGTGAACCATCCAACGATGATCATCATGCCCGAAGATCGCAGCAGGATGAGGGACACGATCCATAATTCGTGCATCGTGAAGGAAAGAGGCCCGATGGAGAGCAGGGAGACGGAAAGGTCGCCGGGCCAGCTGAAGAGAAATTGAAGGACCGCCGTCAGGATCAGCACGGGGAAGATGGGCTTCAGCGTCCGAAGCAGGAACATGACGTGTATTCTTGAGGCCGCGGCGAGGCCGAGCGATAAAAATATTACCAAGGCCACCGCGAGCGGCGTCGGCGCGGCTATCGCGACCGCGGAGAGGGCCAGCAGGAATACGTACTTCGTCGAGGGGCGCAGACCGTGAAACCACGAACCCGAGTCGATATATTGGCCTATGCCGATATTTTTGAAAAATTCCAGATTTTTCATGACGGGCCTCCGCTCTCGGGCGTGGCGCCAGCCTGCCCCGGTGCCGACGAGAAACCCAAGGTCTCGCGCAGGGCTTCCAGGGTCAATGGATTCCCGTCGATACGGACGCCGAGGTCTTTCAGCCGCTTCGCGAGCCCGACGGCATAGGGTAGCGCTATGCCCCAGCCCGAGTCGTAGCGATCGTAGAAGATTTCTCGCGGCGAACCGAAATCGGCGAGCCGCCCGTCGCGGAAAACGGCGACCATATCGGCCTGCGCCGCTTCCTCCATGGAATGCGTGGCGAAAACCACAGTCCTCCCCTGCAGGGAAACCCGCTCAAGGAGGCCGAAAACCGCCTTCTGCGAGGAGGGATCCAGGGCCGCGGTGGGTTCGTCGAGAAGCACAGCCTCGGATTCAAGGGCAAAGACGCCAGCGAGGGCGAGCTTTCGTTTTTCGCCCCCCGAAAGGCCGCGCGTCATCCGGTCGCGGAACGTGTCATAAGGAATGCCCGCCGAATCCATCCACTTTCGCACCCTATCGACGAGGGGCGCCCCGGAAATTCCCAGATTCCGGGGGCCGAAGGCGACGTCGTCGGCCGCGTAGATTTCGAAAAGCGCCGATTCGGGACGCTGGATCGAAAGCGGAGCGGTGATTCTCAGTTTGCGCGCGTCGAGCGAGGCGGATTTCGTATCCTGCCCGAAGCTGATGACGGAGCCCTGGGAGGGCTGGATCAATGAATTGAAAAGCTGGAGCGCGGAGGACTTGCCTGAACCTGTCTTGCCCACCAACGCGACGCGCCAGCCTTTCCGGACGGCGAAGGAAACATTTTCCAATGCCCTCACTTCTCCGGCCGTTCCGCGCAGGTAGGAAAAGGATACGTCCCTGAAGGAAAACACGGGCTCGGAGGCTGCTTCATTTCGGGCCTCCGAGGCCGGCGAAGGCGCCATTTCGGGGCATGGATCTCGCGCCGACGCGATCCGCCCGGCCAGCGTCTCGATGTCATCGTCGAGGGAAGGCCGCAAGCCGAACAATCCGGCCGCGGCTATGGTTTTTGGCAGATCGAAGCCCATGGCAAGGGCGGCGATTCCGCCTCCGGCGGGGGCCGCCGGCGGATCGTCGTCCGCCAAATCCGGAAGGTTCAGAAAAAACCGGGCAGGACTTCCGTCGTAAGCGATCCGCCCCGCCTCGAGGGCGATGATTCTTCCGGCGCGGGCGGCGTCATTCATGTCGTGCGTCACGTGAACGACGGTCATTCCCTGGGTGACGAGCTCTTCCATGAGCTCGAGGACGGCCAGCTTGGTTCTGGGATCAAGCATGGAGGTAGCCTCGTCGAAAACAAGGCATTCGGGATTCATCGCTAGAGCCCCAGCGATTGCGAGCTTCTGCTGCTGGCCGCCCGAGAGCGAGCGCGTAGGCCGCCCGCGCAGCTCGGTCATGCCCACCTTGTCGAGGGCCGCTGAGACTCGCCTTTCGATTTCCTCGTTGGGAAGTCCAAGGTTGGAGGGACCGAAGGCCACATCTTCCTCGACGCAGCTCGATACGATCTGATCCACGGGGGATTGGAAGACGAGAGCGACGGCGGAACGCACCGCGAACAAGGAGCCGCGGAGCGCGGGATCGAGGCCTTTCACGAGCACGGCGCCCGAATCGGAGCTCCGCAGTCCGTTGAAGAGGCGCACGAGCGTGCTTTTACCCGAACCATTGTTGCCGACGACGGCGACATATTCGCCTTTGTCGATGGAGAGAGAGACATCCTTCAATGCCTGGGTTCGGGAATCGGGATATTTGAAACTGACTGAATCGAGCTTTATTAAAGGCATCTGGCCTTCCCATGCAGAGGGGGCCGCGCGTAAATGTTCAAGGTTCACCTCACGTCTCGGCGACTTGGCGTCCAAGCGTATATCGCAATAATGCCGCTAGGCGCCGCAGGAGTCAAGTCGGGGAGCCGCGCGAAGCCTCCTGATAGGCCTAGGAGAGAGCGCCGGGGCGGAAAAATAGACCATCGCTCACAAAATGAATCCTTTCCTTCCAGGTTCCTTCGACAGCCTCGGCGTGGAGGGTATCGCCCATGACGATCGCCGAAGTGCCCTCCAGGACCAGGCCGGAAAGGGAACATTCCATCCATCCTACGACTCCGGCCGGAATTTTCACGTCGACGCATTTGCCGCGAAAAGCTTCTATGTACAATGCTTCATACTTGTCGACATCGTTTCCCGAGATCGATCCGCATCGGTTCACCAGGTCTTTCTGATCGGCGGCCGGCAGGGCGATGGCGAATTCTTTCGAAACCTCCAGATCCTTGAAGGTTCTGTGGCTTATATCGAGAACGCAGATAAACCGCGAAACCGGATCGTAGTCCAGGGGACAGCACCAGGCTACAGGCGCGAGATCGTATCGGCCATCCCGGCCTTTCGTGCAGATGAAGACAAGCCCCCCGGCATTCTGAAGCGTATAGGCTTCCTTCGGCGCGACTACCTTGTATTCCATTCCAGACCTCCCTACCCTCGCGTTTCCGTGTCTCTCCAATCTATCACGCGGTGATGGACAGAAAGAAGCGCCGCGGGGATAATCCATGCATGGAACTTCTTTCCCCCGCTGGCAGCATCGAAAAACTGATCTACGCCTACCGGTATGGCGCTGACGCCGCCTACATCGGTCTCCCCTTCTTCAGCCTCCGCGCCCAGGCCGAAAACATCGACGATGAGGATGGCATGGCTCCGGACAGAATCCGCGCGATTAAGGAGACTTTTAGTCGCCCCGGCGGGCTGCCGGAGCGCCCTGGCGTCCCGCCGGGGCGGCCGGGCCCAGCGCCGGCGCGGCCGTCGCCAGGCAAGAAACTCTACTGCGCCGCCAACATTTTCTTCCACAACGACGACCTGGACGCCCTCGAAAAAGCGCTGCCGAGAATCGCGGAGTACCCCTTCGACGGATTTCTCGTGAGCGACCTCGGCGCCTACGAAATGCTGAGAAAAGCCTTTCCCGACAGGGAATTCCACCTCAGCACGCAGGCGAACTGCACCAACTGGCGGGCGGCAAAGCTCTATCGGGACATGGGCTTCAGCCGCATCGTTCCGGCGCGCGAACTTTCCCTCGACGTCATCAAGGCCATCAAGGACCATGTGCCGGGGCTGGAGGTGGAAGCCTTCGTGCACGGCGCCATGTGCATAGCCTATTCGGGCAGATGTTTCATCTCCTCTTGGCTGGCGGGAAGATCGGCCAACAAAGGCGACTGCACGCATTCCTGCCGCTGGCACTATAAAGTCTATATCGAAGAGGAAAAACGCCACGGCCAGCTGCTGCCCGTCGAGACGGGCGAGACGAGCCACGGCGGCTACACCCTCCTCATGTCCTCCCGCGACCTGTGCATGATCGACCACCTTCAGGACCTGAAGGAGGCTGGCGTCGACAGCCTCAAGCTGGAAGGCAGGATGAAAAGCGTCTACTATGTCGCCCTTATCACCCGCGCCTACCGATACGCCCTCGATCATCCGGGGGAAGAGAATCTTTTCCGCGAGGATCTCTTCGCCGTCAGCCACAGGGAGTACGACACCGGCTTTTTCTACGGCCGCGAGGGGATGGACCTGTCTGCCGTCACGTCCTACCGGCAGACTCACCTTTTCGCGGGAAGCCTCGAGAATATGCCGGCCATCGAGGATGGAGCCGCTCAGAGCCTCGACACCGACGCGGAGAGGACTTCGCTGAATTCCCGATTTGAGGACGAAGCCTGGACAAGTCCTGTTTATGCCGAACTGAAGAACAGCATCCCGGCCGGCGAAGCCATCGAGGTCATCCCCCCCGAGGGGAAGGCCATCAGGCTCAAAGCGGAGGATTATAGATTTTTCGACGCGGAAGGCTGTACCGGAGGAAAAATCCGGCACGGCAAGCCCTGGTTCCTGCAGATCAGAAAAGAAAGGCTGGGCGGGCTGGTCCCGCAAGCCTCCTGGCTGCTCCGGATGGCCGGCGGCGACGCTACGGGGAACAAGTAATATAACGAGGCGGCGATAGCGCGGGCCGGCGCTTAAGCCTTCAGGATTCCGCAGATCAGGTTGAACAGCCTCACGCAGTCGGAAGGTTTCGTGGCGTAGCCCGTCCCCGAAGTCTCCTGCCTCACGACGATGCTGCCGTAGGCTTCGTCGCCGCCGGCTTCTTTTTCGTAGCCGCTCGCGCGCAGATCCTCGAACCTGCGGTAGCTGGCGCCCTTCCCTTTCGTGAGAATGACGGCATAGAGATAAGGCACCTCGGCGCTCGGCCCCTTGTTGACGGCCGCCTGGACCTGGACGCCCACGAAATCGTCGGGTTTGCGCTTGGGCTCAATCATAAGGCGGATATCCTCGGGCACGTCGCCCCCGTTCTTGTCCTTGTCGAAGCGAAGATAGGGCGTGACCACGACGTGCTCGGGAATCCGCTCGGCGAAGAGCGCCTGGAAGCAGGGCATTTTCAGCGAAAGTACATGGGGCACGAAGGCCTTCACCCTTCCGAAAAACATGGCGGGTACGGCGAAAAGCAGTCCGTCGGCCAGAATAAGCGACAGATCGGGGCTGAAAGCGAGCGAAACACCAGCGGCGATCGCCACGGCGCTTGCCAGCATGACCATGAGAACGCTGCCGCCGATGGACTTGCCGAAGATCGCCTTCGATTCGCGCAGGGTATCGGCCAGCTTGTCGATCTCGGCCATCGAGACGGGACGCCATTCCTCGAGCCCCTGGTCGGCCGGCTTGTTCGTTATCGGCTTGAGGCGCAGGGGAATGTAGCCGAGGACAATGGCGATCAAGCCGGGCAGGAGGCCCCAGCCGAAGAGGACCTGGAGGAGGGCTCCAACGGAAAAAAGCCCGGCCGCGAGGGCCAGCCTTGCGGAAAGACTCAGTTTCATGGAAGAAAATTCGTAGTCCATCGCTTTACCTCTTTTCGTCGGCCGCGGAAACCGCTGACCGCGACATCGCGCGATTATCGCCGCTTGCTTTAGTTTCCATCCCTTTCCTGGCATTCTCGAGCTCGCCGTAGCCAGCGTAGTCCCAATACAGGGGGCAGGCGGCCTGACAGGCGGTGAAGGAAGCGCAGCTTGCGCAGGATTCGGGAGCGTAGCGTTTATTCTTGAAGTGGGCGGCGCGTTCCGAGAACCAGATATCAGAAAAATCCTTCTTCAGTATGTTTCCGAGCGATTCGGGATAGGAGGAACAGGGCAGGATGTCGCCGGCGGGATTCACGCTCAGGAGACCGTCGGCGGCGGCGCAGCTTTTGTTGCCCAAGCCCCTGGCGACGGGATTGTAGATGCAGAGCGGCGTCGGCGAATACCAGAAGAAGGTGAGCCCTTCCCTGAAGGCTTGCCGGCGGATTTCATCGACGAAGGCTCCCGTTTCCGAATAGGCCACGAAGAGCTCGGGCGCCCGCTCGGAATTGGCCGCCGGGATGTAGAGGTTCATCGAAAAACGCTCGACGCCGAGGCTCTTCAGGTAGGCGGGCATCGAGAGAAGGCTTTCCCTGTTGGGCCGGGTAAGGGTCGAGTTGGTCTGCACGCGGATTCCCTTGGCGGTCAGCGCTTCGATGCCCGCCAAGGTTCGCTCGTGCGCGCCCGGGGCGCCGCAGAGACGATCGTGGATCGCGGCGTCGGGACTTTCGAGGCTCACCTGGGCCGTCCTCAAGCCCGCCTTGTAGAGGGACCGGGCGCGCTCGGGGTTCGCCAACGTGCCGTTCGTGATCAAATTGACGCGAAGATGTTTCCCGTCGGCATAGGCGATGAACTCCTCGAGGTCGGTCCTGAGCAGCGGCTCCCCCCCGGTGAAGGAGAAAAAGGGAATTTTGGCCTTTTCCCTGAAAATGTCAATAACGCGCTTGATTTCCCGCGTATCCATCTCTTCCGAGGCCATGCCGGAAGGAAAGGCCTGCCCGGATCCGCAGCTCCCTCCGTTCCCGCAGCCCGCGTAGCAGAAAAGGCAGCGGTTGTTGCAGCGGTAGGTGACGGCGATCTCCCCCAGGATGGGGAGTCGGGTGAAGTCGAAGCCGTAGGCGACGCGCTCTGTCGTCACCTGGCGGCCGTCGCAGATATCCTTGATGTCCGAAAGAAAACCGGCGATGTCGCGCAGCTTCGCCGCGTCCATTCCCGGCAGCTTCTCGATTTTCTGGCCCGAATCGAGGGCCGCGAGGATCTTCACGCCCGTTTCGTTGGTTTTATAGACCATGTTGGGCGGAAGAATGACGACGTTGTCCTCCTCGCGCACGAACATGTAATCGCGCACGGATTCCCAGAATCCCGGCACCCAGGAGAGATCTGGTCGGTCGCCTTGGCTCCCTCCGCGCGCGTTCTGATCGCCGCCGATCAATGACCGCCTCCGGATACGCAGGCCGAATGGCATGCCGAGTGGCAGGCCGAATGGCATGCTGAATGACAGGCCGAATGGCAGGCATCATGGCAAGCGTTGTGGCAGGCCGAATAGCAGACTCCCGCTTGGCCTTCCTTGCCGGGAGTGAAGCAGCCGGAGAAGCAGGCCGAAGATCGCATGAAATCGCTGTAGCCCGTCGAGAGCGCCTCGGGAAGTCCCAGCCCCAAGAAGCGCGCGGGATGGGAATGGACATAGCAGTAGCCATGCCAGTAGTACCAGTAATGGTTGCGGGCGCGCCAGGCGAGCCGGCGTTCTTCGTCCATGAGCGCTTCGCCGCTTTTTCGCTCCGACTCCATCGTCTCGGCTTCGGCCAGCAGGGCCCGGTAATGAGCCTTCGTCGCCTCCATGTCGCAGTCCCAGAGCTTTTCCTGGAGCCCGCGTATCGTCGCCTCGAAGAAGTCCATCATCAGGCCGGACAGGACCCTGCCCTCGGCATCGAAGCAGGCGAGGAAGCTTTCCTCTATCTCGTCCTTCGCCTCATTCCGGCTCAGGATGGAAATCCTCAAGGGATTTTCCTCAGCGATCGTGATGATTCCCTGACTTCGCAGCCCTTCGAGCATGAGGGCGACGACCCTGGCGAGGGGAAACTCGAAGAGAAGCGCCACTTCGGCGGGATGCAGATCCTCGGCTATCTTGCCCGGAACCTGATAGGTTCCGGTAAACAGCTTGGGCGGCACCCAGGAATCGCCGGCCCAGGCGATTCCCTTCACGAGGGCGGCGCGCTTTCCGTAGCGGCGAAGGTTCAGCATGTAAAGGTACAGCGCCAGCGCGATGAGCGCCGCGAAGGCCGGAACCGCGACGAGGGGATTCGTCAGCAGCCTGAGGCCGCGCAGGCTTTCTCCGTTACCGCCCGAGCCTTCCGCGGCGCCGGGCTGCCCATTGGCGCCGGGCTCCCCCATGGCTCCAAGCTGCCCCGTGGCCCCTGCCTGTCCCGCCGCCTCATCGAAGGCCGCCGTCATGGGCAGATAGCCTTCGGGGAAATACAGCCGCAGGCGCTGGGTTTGCCGCGCCGCGAGCTTTTCCTGGAAAAACCTCAGCGTCAGGTAATATGAGCCGTCATCGCCCTTCGAGCCGTAGTAATCTATCTTGTTCTCGGCATTCACCGATTTTTCGGTTTTCAGAGGGACGCCGGAACGCTCGGTTTCGGTGAGCGACTCGCCAGCCACCTTCATGGGGAGTACGAGCCTCACCGTCCGCGATTCCATGCCCGCATCCCACTCGACGGGAGCCCAGTCGAAGTAGAGAAGATCCCCGAACTCCTGGCTGGTTGTCCTGCCGATGAGGCCGGCGCGGGCGAAATCCCCCGCATAGTGCAGGAAGTAGTAGGCGCTGCCGGAGAAGCCCTTGCCGTCCGAGAGAATGACATCGAATTTTCCCGAACCCATCGGTTTTATGGAAAGAGGCTGGCGGAGGCCGCCGGGGAGGTCGGCATAGCAGCCGTTCATGTCCCAGACAGGTTCGAAGGCTTCGCCCTGGAAATAGAATCCGTGCATCTGGCCGCCCGAGGCTTCCCATTTGAGGCTGTAGTACAGATCCGCTTTGCCGTCGGTCCTCAAGACCACCGTGATGTCGGCCGACTCCAGCGATGTCGAAAGGGCGGACAGGCCGCCCACGAGAGCGAAAAGCGCGATGGCGAGCATCGCCCCGAAACGCGTTCGTTTCATTCAATCTCCTCCCTGACCGACATGCGGCCGGACGCGGGCAAGCCGCCGTCTATCTGAATCCGCCGCTCCCGCAGAAGCCCCGCTTTTTCGCGCAGCGCAGCGGCAACGCGGCTTTCCGCGTCCGCGAAGGGGTCCGCGTCCTCCAGCCCAAAGCGTTTCTCGGTGGCGGCTTCGTCTTTTTCCTTTTGAAAAATGTCGACGATATCGAGAGCCTCGTCCAGCGCGGCGTCGGCTAGTGGATCGTCCTTGCCTTCACGCCTGCAGGCATCCAGATACTCGCCCGCGGCCAGCGCGACGAGTCGGACGGCATCGGCCGCGGGCCCCTCGGCGATCCTGATCCGCGCCAGCTTTTCCCTCGAGGCGTCGGCATGGCTCAGCTTCTTCGCCCTGTCGCGACCGAGCGCCGCTTCCCTGGCGGCGATGGCTGATTTAGGTCCAGCCCCGACAAGAAGAGAGACCAATCCGGCCGAAATGACGATGGCCGATCCCGCCAAGAGCGCGAAGCCTGCCGGAATTCCGCCGGCGACGCCCGCGAGAGCGGCGGCCAGCCCCGCGAAGCCGCTGCCGATCCCCAGCGGAGAGCGCGCGTACCATTTCAGATAATCCTTGGGAAGCATGCCCAGACTCTACTATTACGGCTCTCCTCGTGCAAGGAGCCCGCCATGCCGCCTTCGATTCTCCCGCTGCGGGAAACGGCGCTTCAAAGAGTCCGGCGCGGCGAAAAACTTGACAATCGCCTCCGCCTCCTCTAGGGTTGTATCATACAAGTGAAGGGAGGCTACCATGAAACACATCCGGATTGCTTTCTCAAAACTCACGCGCGGCGCCTTCCTGTCGGGCGCGGTTCTCGCTCTCGCCATGATCGCCGCTTCCTGCGCGACCACGCGGCCGGTCGTCTACAAACTGGACATCATTCCCGAGGCGAAGGCCAGGACAGAAATCGTGATGCCTCTTCTCGTGACGTTGCGCGATTTCGGCAACAACATGGCCGCACTCATGCTCACCGATTATCGCTTCGCCGACATTAAGGAAACCGGCGGGGGAGCGTATCTCTATCGTTTCGATAGAACGAACCAGAAACTTCCGCGCCACGCCTACATTGTATTCCGCCTCGAAGGAAGCCCTGCTATAGCGACCAACCTTGGCGAAAAGAACTACATTCTCCTGGACGGCGGCTCCATAGGTCTCGTGCCCGCCGACGAACCGGCCATCGTCGCCAACGGGAAATTCACCCTGCAGTTCACGAAGAGCGACTTCCGCGAGGCCTTCAATCCCTGGGTCATCGGCGAAAAGGGAAGCTACCCAGAACAGCTTCTCCTCTGGCTCAAGAACCCGGCCACCAAGGACGCGGACATGAAAAACCTGGCCTCGCTGCTGATGAGCGCCTTTCCGAGGATTATCTATAAAATGAACTGAGCGGCGCTATTTCTGCCTGCGTTTGGCCGACATGCGCGAGAGCCAGTCGGGGAATTCCTTCTCGACGAATTCGAAGATGTCGTGCGCTTCCTCGATCCGCACCTTCAGGGCTGGATCGGACTCTTTCTTGAGCGCGAGCCCCCGGTCGGCGATCTCGTGGAGGCCGGCGAGGATCTCCATGCGGGAACGCATGAAAGTGAGCCAGCCGCCCGACTTGAAGCGGAAGTAATCTCTGCGTGGCACGGGCGAGTGCGCCGGTTCGAGTATGCCTTCGGCGACGAGATGCTTGGCGGCGACGGAGACGGCGCTTTTCGAGGCTCCTAGCGTGTCGCATATATCATTGAGCGAAAGGCTGATTTCATCGGAGATGAGTATGGTGCCCAGGACGCGGCCGTTCATCCGCGGCATTCCCAGCTGCTCGAAGAAGAGTCCCAAATCTTCTATGAAATGCATCTCGTCTATGTTATGGATCACGAAGGCCCTCCGGATGCTTTGAGTATAGAGACCGGTCGGCTTGCTGTCAACGAAGACTATTTGTAGTACCTTAACTTTCTCAACTTTCTGTATTTACAAAAAGTTTATATCGTTCTATAATTACTGCTTTACGCCGGACGCCACTCGCGCGAGCGGAGAGGAGCATGCATGAACGATGATTTCCAGCCTGAATCCCTGCAGGGACTTTCCGACCAGGAAGTGATGGAGCGCCTTGCCCGCGACGGCTACAACGAACTGCCCTCGTCCAAGAAACGCTCGATTTCCCTCATACTATGGAGCGTCGTCAGGGAACCTATGTTCATGCTCCTCATCGCCTGCGGCGCGCTTTATCTCCTCCTCGGCGACCGCGACGAAGCCCTGATGCTCATGGGCTTTGTCGTCGTGGTGATCGGCATAACCCTCTACCAGGAAAACAAGACCGAAAAGGCCCTCGACGCTCTTCGCGACCTCTCGAGCCCGCGGGCACTCGTCATCCGCGGCGGGCAGCAGATACGCATAGCGGGACGCGACGTCGTGGCCGACGATATCGTCCTCCTTGCCGAAGGCGACAGGGTACCCGCCGATGCCGTCGTCCTCCGGGCCACCAACCTCTCCGCCGATGAATCGCTGCTGACGGGCGAATCGGTGCCCGTGCGCAAAAGCGGCTGGAACGGGGTGGAAGCCATCGGCAGGCCCGGCGGCGACGACCGGCCTTTTGTCTACTCGGGTTCCATGATAGTCCAGGGACAAGGCATAGCGCGCGTGCTCGGCACGGGCCTCAACACGGAAATCGGCAAGATCGGCAAGGCGCTCCAGACTCTCGATGAAGGTGAAGGCCACGAGGGTGATCTCCAGCACCAGACCGCCACCATCGTCAAGACCTTCTCTCTCGTCGGCGTGAGCCTCTGTCTCCTCGTCGTCGTCATCTTCGGGCTCACGAGAGGGGACTGGCTCCGAGGCATCCTCGCGGGCATTTCCCTGGCCATGGCCACCCTGCCCGAGGAATTCCCCGTCGTCATGACTATTTTCCTGGCGCTCGGCGCCTGGCGCATATCCAAACGCAACGTCCTCGCGCGCAAGACCCACGCGATCGAAACCCTCGGATCGGCCACCGTCCTCTGCACCGACAAGACCGGCACCCTCACCCTGAACAGAATGACCGTCGCCCGGCTCTGCTCCCGAGGCCGCCTATGCGAAGTGTCGGGCAAGGCCGCCTCGCTGCCCGACGAGTTCCACGAAATCGTGGAATATTCCATTCTGGCGAGCCCCGCCGATCCTTTCGAACCCATGGAAAAAGCGATGAAGGAACTGGGCGCCCGTACGCTGCACAACACGGAGCATCTGCACGAAGACTGGTCCCTCGTGCGCGAATACTCCCTGTCGGCGGAGCTTCTCGCCATGAGCAGGGTCTGGGAATCCAAGGACGGCCTAAACTATATCATCGCGGCTAAGGGAGCGCCCGAGGCGATAGCCGACCTCTGCCATATGAAGGCGGATGAACGAAAATCCCTCGACGTCGACATCGACGGGATGGCGGACGACGGCCTCAGGGTCATCGGCGTCGCCTGCGCCTCCTTCTCGAAGATGAATCTGCCTGAAATCCAGCACGATTTCGATTTCCGCTTTCTGGGCCTCCTCGGGCTTCTGGATCCTGTACGCCCCATGGTCCCGGCCGCCGTCGCCGAATGCAAGACGGCGGGCATCCGCGTCATCATGATAACGGGCGACTATTCAGGCACCGCGAAAAACATAGCCAGGACCATAGGCCTCCCGAATCCCGACAAAGTCATAACCGGTCCAGAAATGGACAGGATGAGCGACGCCGACCTCGCCATGCGCATCGGCGAGGTGAGCATATTCGCCCGCGCCGTGCCCGAGCAGAAACTCAGGATCGTCCAGGCTCTCAAGAGCAACGGCGAGGTGGTGGCCATGACGGGCGACGGCGTCAACGATTCGCCGGCCCTCAAGGCCGCCGATATCGGCATCGCCATGGGCGGCAGGGGCACCGACGTCGCCCGAGAATCGGCCGGCCTCGTCCTTCTCGACGACGATTTCTCCTCCATCGTGGCCGCCATCAGGCTTGGAAGAAGAATCTACGACAACCTGCAGAAGGCCATGACCTTCATATTTTCAGTCCACCTGCCCATTGCCGGGATGTCCCTCCTCCCCGTCCTTTTCGGCTGGCCTCTCGCGCTCCTCCCTGTCCACATCATGTTCCTCGAACTCATCATCGATCCAGCCTGCTCCATCGTCTTCGAGATGGAGGAAGAGGAAGAAGACATCATGAAGCGCAGGCCTCGCAGCAAGAAGGAAAAGCTCTTCGGGCCAAGGATGGTATTTACCGGTCTATGCCAGGGGCTCGTCGTATTCGCCATCGTCGCGGGCATCTACGCCTGGGGTTTGGGACAGGGGTTCGGCGAAGGCGAGGCCCGCGCCATCTCCTTTGTCACGCTCGTTTTCGGCAACATCGGCATGATTTTCGCCAACCGCTCATGGTCGCGAAGCATCTTCCAGAGCCTGAGGGTGCCCAACAAGGCGCTGTGGTGGGTATGTCTGGCGGCTGTGACTTTCCTCGGCATCGCCATCTTCGTGCCGGCGGTCAACGAGAAAATATTCAGCTTCTCGCCGCTTCATCCCTGGGAGATAGCCTTCTGCGCGGTGACGAGCCTCGTGGCGATCCTGGCGAATGAGATAGCGAAGCTGCCTGTCTTTACGAGGCTATTCGAGAAGAGATGAAAAATGACCGGGCCGTGTTTCAGCGCTTAAAATAGTCCGCAAAAAACATCGCGTCCAAGCGTGTCAACGTTAGGCGTTTTTGGTATTAATATGATTATATACACGTTAAAATGGATATAAATCCACAATTCTTCCGATAGAAACAATTTCATCCTGCAACAAGAATTAACTATGTTTCACAAAATTCTGGTGTACATATTCGAATTAGCCGGCGAGTTGCCTTGACAACATGTCAACCTGCTATAGAATGTGACCAGCTCAATCGACTGACTGAAATCAGCCAACGCAGCTGCACATCTGTATAATTAATATATATAGAATTATTAATGGAAAAGGAGATACACAAATGCGTAAAGGAACGACTCTGCTCTTGGCGCTCGCGGCTCTGTTTGTCGTCACGCCGGGATTCGTCTTCGCCGCCAGTTCGGGAGATCCTATCAAACAGTACGGGCTTCCTATGCTCATCACCAACGCTGGTCAGGGACCTGGAGGGAAGATGGCGCGGCTTCTCGTGTCGCAGACCAAGACCATCATGCTGGATCAGGATTTCTGGTACAAATCGGAGCCGGTGGAGACGGACATCAAGGAAAGACCCTACAAGGCGCTGATGGTAATCATCGGATCCTCGGACAAGGGTCTGGGCGCCTCGGGCATCACCATCGACCAGGAAATCGCCAGGCTCCAGAAAATGGTGAAGACGGCCAAGGACAGCAAGCTGCCGATCATCGCCGTGCTGCTCGAGAAGGACAAGCGTTCCACCATCGCTACAAACCCCAATGAGCGCTGCATCGACACCATCTGCCCGAGCGCGGACTGGATGATCGTCATCAAGGGCGGCAATACCGACCAACGTTTCGACAAGCTCAAGGCGAAATACAAGATTCCGCTCACCGTCATAGACAACGCCATCGACTTCACCGAGCTGTGCAAGAAAATATTCATAAAATAGAAGTAAGGGGTATTGTATGTATCTTAAAACGTCGATAGTGCTCGTCGCGATGGTCGCGAGCTTCGTCATTTCGAGCTGGAAGCTCAAGTCGCCCGAAATTTCGATGGTGATCGCGGCGGTCGTGGGCGCGATCGCGGCGGGCCTCGGCTTTCCCGTGCGGATTCTGGTGGAAGGACTCTTCACCAACTTCGATCTCGCCATCCTCTTTGTCTGCGCCTCGCTCTTCGTCAACATCTATTCCTACTCGGGAGCCATGAATGTCGTGACGAGAAAGCTCGTCCAGAGCATCGACAGCAAATGGCTTCTCCTCATCTGCATGGCTGTCTTTATGCTGATTCCGGGAGCGCTGACGGGCGCCGGTTCCGTTTCGATCTTCGTGGTGGGAGGGCTGGTGTCCACGGTCGTGCGCTACATGGGCCTCTCAGACAAGAAAACCACCGCCTTCGTGTTCATCTTCGCCATTCTCTCCGCCGCGGCTCCGCCCATCAATCTTTGGGTGATGCTGATGACGGCGCAGGCGAACATGCCCTATGTCGGCTTTTCCAAGCTTCTCCTGCTGCCGATCATCATCGTCGGCACCTTCACCATCATCTATCTGGGCTGGGGCGCCAAGAGGGAGAGCAAGGAAAAGATCCTCGCCGAACTTCCGGAAGGGCAAGCCAACATGGGCTGGTTCAGGATTCTCTGCCCCCTCGTCCTTCTCGTGGGGCTCATCCTCCTCTCGCTGTACGCGCCTTTCTCCACCCCGGTCTTCGGCCTTCCCCTCATGTTCGTTCTGGCCACCCTGGCCGCCGTCCTCTGCAATCCGAGAAAATCAACGCTCGCTGACTACTATGGAGTGATGAAGAAGACGATGGAACAGGTCTTCCCCCTCCTCGCGACGGTCATAAGCGTCGGCGCCCTGGTCAATGTCATGGCGGCCACCGGCGTACGGGGTCTTTTGAGCATCACCTTCGTGACCCTGCCGATGATCTGGATCCTTCTCACGGTGCTCTTCTTCTGTCCCGTGGCGCAGGGCAGCCTGAGCTACGGAAGCGCCATCATATTCGGCACGCCTCTCATTTTTATGTTCAACGCGGCGGGCATGAACACGACGGTCGTCTGCGCGGCCCTGAGCCTTATCTTCCCCATAGGGGACTGCCTGCCGCCGTCGAGGATCGTGGGACGCATTTCCTGCGAGACGGTGGGCTACAAGGGCAGCTACATGTCCTTCCTGAAGCAGATATTCCTGCCCGTCCTCCTTTTGGGAGCGCTGGCGCTTGTCATGCTTATCATCCCGAACAAATTCGCTTTTCTGAAGTAAGGGGGATCGCATGGTGCTATTCGAACAGATCATCCACGTCATCTATTTCATCATAGCCGGGATAATCGGATTTTTCCTCCTGCGGAATTTCTTCAAGCGCACGGCCAGGCCCGGCATCGTGTACGACATCGTCTACGCATACTGTTTCATACCCTTCCTTCTACGTGTGCTGGGCATAAAGTGACAGGAGAACGAAAAATGGAAACGAAAAAAGCCCCCGCGAGCGGAAAGGCGAGACTCTATCTCAAAATTTTCTTTCTCGCGGCCGCCCTCGCCCTCGCCTTCATGGGCGGCAGGGAATTCTACGAACTGAGACATTACAAGGAAACCGTCGTGTCGGCGCCCGGGCTGACCGAAGTGAAGATGCTGAGCGACTACCTCGAGAACATCAAAGGCACCTGGATGGACACGCCCATATTCGTGTACGACTCCGGGGTTCCCGGCGGATCAGTCCTCTACATGGCCAACGTGCATCCCTACGAGCCCGCCACCAGCCTCTCGGCCTACATCATGATGGAGAACATCAAGGTGACCAAGGGCAAGGTCTTCGTGATCCCCCAGGGCAACCGCTCGGGCTCGACCACGGGCATGCTGGGCAACGCCTATCCGAAGTTCTTCACTGTGAAGACTGAATTCGGCGGCAAGAAGTTCCGCATCGGCGACCGCGGGACGAATCCCCTGGACCAGTGGCCCGACCCCTTCACCTACGTCAACTATCCTTCCAAACAGAGCCTTGCCTACCAGGATATCAGGAACATGAACCGCACCTATCCCGGGCGCAAGGACGGGACGCTCACCGAACGCGCCTCCTACGCGATCATGGAACTCATCAGGCGGGAAAAGATCGATCTGTCGATCGACGCGCATGAAGCCTCGCTGATGTACCCCGTGGTGGGCACCTATGTCGCCCACGAAAGGTCCTTTGACCTCGCGATGATGGCGGCCATGAACCTGAGCGCGGGCACCTTCGACATGAAATGCGAATCCTCGCCCAAGGGGCTGCGCGGCCTTTCGCACCGCGAATGGGGCGACTACAGCGACACCCTGGCCATCCTCATGGAAACCCCCGAGCCCTTCATCGACCGCGTGGTGGGACCCATGACCGAGGAACTCTTCACCGAGGGCAAGGACGAGTTCCTGGCCACGGCGGCCAAACACGGCCTCACCTACGTGCCCTATAACCTGGAATTCGGCTCGCCCCTCTGGTATCGCTGCGGAAGGCACCTTACGGGCGCCCTCGAGGCCATCAACTGGATGAACCAGTTCCAGCCGGAAAAGGAAGTGATCGTCGAGTGGCCGACCTACCTGGATCTCCAGGCGAACGATTGCGGGCATTACCTCCACGACCCCAAAACGGCCGCCAAGGAGCTGGTGTTCGAGATATGATTCTTGCGCTTTTTTGCGGCTGTGTGCCGCATTATTGAAGTTACCCCAGAAAAGGAGAGCTTATGCACAAAGGAATGAAGAGAGCGATAGCCGTCCTGCTGATACTGGCGGCGGCATTGTTCATGAACGCCCAGTCGGCCTTCGCTTGCACGATCGTCGCCGTCGGCACCGAGGCCATGGCCGATGGTTCCACCGTCGTCACGCACAATGACGATTCCTCCGGAGCGGACTTCCGTCTCTGGATCACCCCGGGCGGGAAACAGGCAGCCGGCGCCACGCGCGACCTCGTCATCGATTCGCACAACTACGGCGATTTCGGCCAGTATCCCAAGGTCAAGGACTACGGAAACGGCACCCTCGTGGCCGAGATCCCCGAAGCCGCCCAGACCTACGCCTACTTCCATTCGCGCTATTCCTTCATCAACGAGAAGGGCGTATCGATGGGAGAGAGCACCTTCAACTTCGACAAGTCCACCCCCCTCCGCAAGAAGACCTATGACCTCATCTACGGAAAGAATCTCGGACTCATCGACTGCTGGAACGCCCAGGACATAGCCCTCGAGCGCGCCGCGACCGCGAAGGAAGCGGTGCTCGTCATGGGAAGCCTCGTCGAGAAGTACGGCTGGAAAGACCCGGGCGAAACCATCAATATCGCCGACGGCACCGATGTCTGGATCGCCGAGTTCTACGGACTCGATCTCTGGGCCGCCCGCCGCATCCCGAAAAACGCATTCTTTGTCGCCGCCAACCGCGCGCGCATCGACTCCATCGATTTCAACGACCACGAAAACTACCTGTATTCGCCGAACATCAAGAGTTTCGCCGTCGAGAACGGTCTCTGGTCAGAAGCTTCCGGCGTTCCCTTCTCCCCCGCCGAAATCTACGCCCCCTACGAGGGTGCCTACAGCACCCGCCGCGAGTGGAGAGCCTTCGACCTCGTCGCCCCCTCGCTCAAGCTCGACCCGAACGCAAAAAGGTTCCCCTTCTATGTCATCCCCGAGAAGAAGCTTACCGTCCAGGACGTCCTGGAGATCAAGGCCGATTACTATCAGGGCACCGACTATGACCTTTCCCGCGCTCCGGATGCCGGTCCCTACGGCGACCCCATCGTTCCCTACCACAAGGAACGCTCCATCAACCTGTTCAGGACCTGCTACGTGATGATAGCGAACGTGAAAGCATGGCTGCCCGACGAAGCCAAGTGCCTCGTGTGGTACGGCTACGGCGCTCCCGACACCACCTATATCACGCCCCTGTGGCCGACCATGACGAAGCTGCCTTCCCTGTACACGACCGGCAACCGCTATGAGGAATTCCGCCGCGATTCCGGCTGGTGGACCAATTCCTATGTCCAGCAGATCGCCAGGATCAACTACCAGAGCGCGGTCCAGGACATCCACGCCTTCCGTCAGCCCAGGATGGACACCCAGTACAAGATCGTGGACGAGATCCAGAACACGGCCGCCAACCTGATCAACCAGGGCAAGAAGGCGGAGGCCATCGATCTGCTCACCTCCTACGCCTACACCAACGCCGAAATGTGGCACACTGACTGGCTCGCCCTCGGCGACCAGCTGCTCGGCACCTATATGTGGGGCAACAAGAAAATGAAAGTGCAGACACCCAATAAGTGGTGGAGCGAAATCATGTCCAAAGCGCCCATCAAGCCAGTGGAAAAAAAGTAAGCCTGTTGTATACTTCCGGCACGGCACTCAGCCGTGCCGGTTTTATTTACGGGGACTCCTCTCGCGGGAGAGAAGCCCGCAACGGGAGCATCGTGTGCAGCTTGTCATCGTTTTCGGCTTGGCGCTATTCGTTTTGGGCCTGGCGGAAAACTTCTTCCATCAAAAAAATCTGCGCTCAATACCGATACGCATCCTCGTCAACGGAACCCGGGGCAAATCCAGCGTCACGCGGCTTATCGCGGGCGCGTTGAGGGAGGCGGGGTACAGAACGATAGCCAAGACGACAGGCTCCGAAGCCCGCGTCATCCTCGAAGACGGGAGCGAGACGCCGGTCAGGCGCCCCTTGGGGGCCAGGATTACCGAACAGAAAGCCCTCGCGAGGCTGGCGGCGCGGCAAAAAGCCGAGGCCCTCGTCGTCGAGTGCATGGCCGTGAGACCTGAGTCGCAGATGCTGATGCGAAGCCAGCTCGTCAGACCCACCATCACCGTCATCACGAACGCGCGCGTGGATCACGTGGAGGAAATGGGGCCCACCGTCGCGGACACGGAAGCCGCCCTCTCATTTTCCATTCCCCCCGACGGCACGCTCATAACTTCCGACTCCCGCTTTGCGGGTTCGCCCATCGCGGGCGCGGCGCGACGCGTCGTCGTGGCGAATCTATCTGACCTTACCGAGGATATCCTGGAACGCTTTTCCTATCCCGTCTTCCCGGAAAACCTGTCCATCGCCCTTCAGGTCGCCTCGGAGCTTGGCATTGACAGGGAAAAGGCCATCGAGGGGATGATCAAAGCCGAGCCCGACATCGGCGTGCTTCGCCTGTTCGCCGTCGAGTCGCCGACGTACAGCATGATCTTCGTCAACGGATTCGCGGCGAACGATATCCTTTCCACGGAAATGGTATGGAATGAGGCTACCAGGCTCCTGCCCCCCGATCTGCCCCTCATTCTCCTCTACAACAACCGCGCCGACCGCGAATACAGAATTCCGGAATTCCTGCGATTGCCCGGCAGATTAGGGAACATCAGGCTGCTTGTCGCCATGGGCGAGCATAGGCAAAAAGTGGCGCGCGGCTTCGGGAATTCCGGACTCGAGACCATGACCTGCGCAAGCGGAACGGACTTCGGAGCCCTATTCTCCGACCTGGCGGCTCGCGTCGGCGAATCTTTCCTGCTTTTCGGCGTCGGCAACATTTACGGCATGGGCAAAGCGCTGATGACCTACTGTATGGAACACGGTTACCCTTATGGAAGGAAGAAGGAGGGGGAATGCTTCAGGAATCTATAGGATTGAGCATCATATTGGGATTTCTCTCCAGCGAATTCCTGGGCATTTCCGCCGGAGGCCTCATCTCCCCGGGCTATCTGGCATTCTATCTGGAGCAGCCGCTGCGCCTGCTTTCCACCATGGTCCTCGCGATCCTCATATTCCTGCTTATCCGCCTTCTGCAGCGTTTCATGATCATTTTCGGAAGGCGGCGTTTCATGGCTACAGTGCTGCTCAGCCTCGCCGGCACGTGGATTTTCGAACAGGCATTCTTCTATGTCGACTGGCTCAGCCAGGACATCCGAATCATCGGCTATATCGTCCCTGGCCTGATCGCCAACGACATGCTCAAACAGGGCGTGGCTAAGACCATTGCCATGGTTCTCCTCGCGGCGATCGTCATACGCCTCGTCATGATGGTGGTCGTCTTCCGATGAAAGGAAAGGCGGCCTATTTCCAGCGTTCGCGAATAAGCGCGGGATATCTCACCGGCGCCCTGGCGGCGGCCTGCCTCGGTTTCGTCCTGCTTCAGGCGACGAAGACCGCCGTTCCCTACCCCCTCTACGAAACCCAGCTGGCCGCCGCGAGGCTGATGGCCGAAGCGGAAAGTATTCTCCAAAACACTCTCGTTTCCGAGAACATCCCCATAGAAAGAGAGCTCGATCCCAATTCGACGGGCCTGATCGGACCCGAGTGGACAGCCTTGACGACGACGCTCGGGGATCTGGAAGCCAAGCGGAGCACCCTCAATCCCAATTTCGCGGCCCTCATGGTCCGCTATTTTCACGAGGCGGGACTCAAAAAAGGAGACTTGATCGCGGTGGGCGCCAGCGGATCCTTTCCGGGCATGACCATAGCGACGCTCTGCGCTGCCCGGGAAATGGGACTCGAGGCGCTGACGATAGCCTCCTTCGGCTCGTCGATGTATGGGGCGACAAGACCAGAATTCACCACGCCCAAGATGATCCGCATCCTCTCCGACGCGTCGATAATCCCCTATTCGCTGATAGCCGTCTCTCCCGGAGCCGACGGCGACCACGGCGAAAACCCTCTCTTCGAGGATTCGCGCGCGATCATCGCCGGATTGGCAACGGAAACCGGCGTCGAGTTCATCGATTTTACCCCGCCCGATCTCGAGGCCAGCATCGCGCGACGCCTTGAGCTTTTCGAAGAGGCTTCGGCGGGGAAAAAAATCGAATGCTTCGTGAATATCGGCGGCGCCAGCTCCAACAGCGGCGCGTCCTCCTATACCCTCGATTTTCCTCAGGGCCTCGTTATGGACCCGCCGCGCATTCCCCCATCGGCCGACCGGGGCCTTATCTATGAGTATGCCGCTCGGGGAATCCCCGTGATCAATCTCCTTAACATCAGGTCCCTCGCGGCGAAAAACGGACTCCCCTACGACCCAATACCCCTCCCCCTCCCGGGAGAAGGCGATGTCTATAAAAACGTACGCTACAATACACCACTCGCCTTCGCCGCCTTGGCCGCGGCGATCGGCATTCTGGCGGCGGCCCTCATCCGGCGGAGGAAAGATCGATGAATGAAGAAACCAGCGGCAATCGCATAGACGCCATCCGCCCCGACGCGCCCGACCTGGCGCCGTTCGGAGCCTTGCCCGTGGGGGTGAAAACCGTCACCTTCACGAACCCAAGACAGGTGGACGTGGCCAGGACCGATACCGGCAAGCCAGCCCCCCTCTACGACAGGACGCTTACGACCGAAATCTGGTATCCCGCCAAGAGGGAATCAGGCCGGCCTTCCTCCGGCGAGTATGAAAAGGTCATGACGCGCGACGGCAAGACCTTTGTCTCGCTCTGGGGACGGGCCGTCAGGAACGCCGAACCAGCGAAGGAAGCAGGGCCCTGCCCCCTCGTCATCCTCTCGCACGGATATCCCGGCAACCGGTTCATCATGTGCCATTTCGGCGAAAACCTTGCCAGCAAGGGTTATATCGTTGTTTCGATGGACCATTTCGAGAGCACCTACGACAATCTGGGCGCCTTCTCCTCCACCCTGTACAACCGACCCCTCGATCAGCTTTTCATCCTGAACGCTTTGGCTCGCCTCAACGGCGAGGACGCGGGCGCGGGTACCGGCGCGGGCGCGGGCGCGGGTACGGACGAGGGCGTGGGCGCGAACCTCGCGGGCATGATTGACGCTGACAGGACGGCCATCATCGGCTATTCCATGGGCGGGTACGGCCTGATAAACACGATCGGCGGCGGCTTTAGCCCGGCCATAGTAAAAAACCCGCTGGCGCCGCCCAATATGCTCCTGGCCGCGAGGCAGGCGGGCAACCCCCAGTATGAGGCAAGCCTGGATTCCAGGATCAAGGCCGCCGTGGCGATAGCCCCCTGGGGCTGGACCCATGGGTTCTGGGATAAATCAGGCCTGGAAGGCGTCAGAACCCCGCTGATCTTCCTCGCCGGCAGCATCGATACGACGGTGGGCTACGAGCCCGGCGTGCGGAATATTTTCGAGAACTGCGTCCACGCTGAACGATACCTCCTCACCTTCGAGAACGCCGGCCACAACGCCATTGCGCCCATACCGGCGCCGAGGGAAGTCTGCCTGTCGCCCGGCCCCGAGGCCAGATACTGGAAACACTACCAGGATCCGGTCTGGGACGGCGTTCGGGGCAACAATATAGCCCAGCACTTCGTCACCGCCTTCCTCGCGAAATATCTGATGGAGGATCCGGCGGCCGAGGCCTATCTCGACCTGCCCGAGCGTTCGAAGGAATCGACGGCGGGGAGCGATACCTACTGGAAAGGCTTTACCGTCAGGAACGCGTCGGGCCTGAGGTTCGAACACCGCAGACCTTCGGGACAATGACATAAAAAAGGAGCCGTCGTGAGCGCAATCGAGAAAAACGTCGACAGGATCAGATTCGCCCACCTTCCAACGCCGATCGAGGAAATGAAGCGGCTTTCGGCCGAGCTGGGCGGACCCCGCCTTTTCGTGAAAAGGGACGATGCCACGGGGCTCGCACTGGGCGGTAACAAGACGCGCAAGCTGGAGTTCCTGGTGGCCGACGCCCTGGCGAAGGGTGCTAGGACGCTCGTGACGGCGGGAGCCGCCCAATCCAACCACTGCAGGCAGACGGCCGCTGCGGCGGCTAAATTCGGCATGGGCTGCGTCCTCGTGCTGGACGGGCGCGAACCCGACGAGCCAAGCGCGAATCTCCTCCTGGACAGGCTTTTCGGCGCCCGCATCGTCTGGGTCGCCGACAGGAAGGACAGGGAAAGAACGCAAAGGGAAGCCTGCGGGATACTGGACGCCGCGGGAGAAAAGACCTACTTCGTTCCCTACGGCGGATCGAGCCCGATAGGGGCGATGGGCTATGCCTTCGCGGTCGAGGAGGTCCTGGCCCAGGGCATAGACGCGGACTGGTTCGTCTTCGGCACCTCTTCGGGAGGAACCCACGCGGGGCTAGCCCTGGGAGCGCGCCTCTTCGGCTATCGCGGAAAGGTCCTGGGCATCAGCATCGACGAATCGGAGGCCTGGCTGAAGGCGCGCGTCTCGACCCTCGCCTCGAACGCCTCCGAGCTTCTAGGCAGACGCATCGAGATAAGGCCGGAGGAGATTCTCGCGAACGATTCCTATTGTTCGGCCGGCTATGGCGTGCTCACCGGCGCCGAAAGAGAAGCGGTGACGTTATTCGCGCGGACCGAAGGGCTGCTACTCGATCCCGTCTATACGGGAAGGGCCGCGGCTGGCCTCGTCGATCTCATACGAAAGGGTTGTTTCGGGAAGGACGAGTCTGTGCTTTTCTGGAATACGGGAGGCCAGCCGGCGCTCTTCGCGGAGAAGTACCAAGGCATTCTGGACAGGGCTTAATCGCCCACGACGCAGCGGTTCCGGCCGGAATTCTTGGCTTCGTAGAGGCGTTTGTCGGCCCTTGCCACGATGGATTCGAGCGTGTCGCCTTTGGCGGCCTTGGCGGCGCCCACGGAGATGGTCACGGACAAGGTCCTTCCATCTTCCAGTTCCACCCAGCTTTTCTCCACCATCGTCCTGACTCGCTCGGCGATGGAGGCAAGCGCATCAGCCACATTCGGGCATACAAGGATAAATTCCTCGCCGCCCCAGCGCACGGCGGCATCGAGGGGACGCACCGCCGAACTAAGTGTCGCGGCGACCATGGCGAGCACCCTGTCGCCTACATCATGGCCATACTCGTCATTCACTGACTTGAAGTGATCGATGTCGGCCATGAAGAGCCCGAAAGATGCCGCCCCTTCCCTCAGGGCGAGGAGACGGGATTCAATCATGATGTCCAGGAAGCGCCGGTTGCCAAGCCCCGTGAGCGGATCGGTGAGCACCTCATGCCGCAGGCGCTCGAGTTCGGAAAGAAGGGTGGATCGATCGCGGCGATCGGAGAATATCTCGATGGCGCCGATAATAGTGTCGGTTTCATCGGTGAGCGGCGCCGCCCATACGGTGATCGGAACCCGATGCCCGCTGCTGTGATGCATATACACGTCGGCTTCCCGCACTTTACCGTCCGAAATCGTTCCGGCGAGGGGACAGCCTTGCAGGCAAAGCTGGACTCCGTCGGGCGTGATATGCCTCAGGAGATTGTCCGAGCAGCGGGAACCTAGAGCCTTGCTTTCAGAGTATCCGGTCAACTTTTCCGCCGCGCTGTTCCAGAAAGTGATTCTCCGCTGTCGATCGACGAAATAGACGCCGCTGTCCAATCTCGACATGAAATCCCTGAGCCTCGCGTCATCACGCATGACTGGTCTCCAATGAACCAGCCGCGACCGCCGGTTCCGCTTTGGTTGTTATCAGGCTCCCCTGCAGCTTTTCAAATGAGCCAAAGCCCTCGCCTGACCTTCCTGTTCCCTTTCTCCCGACCATTCGGCGTCGTTCCAGCCTTCTATGTCGATGCTGCCTGTATACCCGCGACGCCCGAGGATGTCAAGGATAGGCCTCCAGTCGGTGTCGCCATTCCCGGGTAAGCAGGAAGCGTGCCAGCGTGTCGAGCCGTAGAGTCCTCGAGCGGCCAAGAGGCGCTTGTCTATCCGCGCGTCCTTGCCGTGGAGATGAAGGATCTTCGGGAGCCAGGCTTTCAGCTGAGCGTAGGGATCGGCCAGGGCTTCCACCTGATGGCAGGGTTCCCACTCCAGGCCGATCGCCGGGGAAGATATCGCGTCGAACATGAGTTCCCACGCGTCGGGGTTTATGGCGATGTTCCAGGAGCCAGTTTTCCACGTGTCACCCAGCCTGCAGTTTTCGAAAGCGATCCTAAACCCCGATACTTCGGCTCGCTCGGTCAGAGGGGCGAAGTATCGTTTCCACGCGGGCAATGAATCTTTCACCGAGGTTCCCGGCACGCGGCCGGCGAAGCAGCTTACCAGGCCGCAGCCAAAGCGCGGAGCGGCATCCAGGAGAGCTTCCAGGCTTCCCCTGGTCGCGGTGCCCCTTTCGTCGTCCCTTAGAGGATTGCCGTAGACGGAGAGGGCGCTGATAAACGTGCCCGTCTCCTCGGTCGCTTTTCCCACCTCTTCGGCGAGCTTCAGGAGATCGGTACCACCCAGGCCCTCCCAGAAAGAGAGAGAAAAGCACTCAAACCCCAAAGGCCCCAGCGTCCGAATGGCCATCGCCGGATCCGCGTCACCCTTGACGAGCGTACCAAGAGGTATTTTCTTCATTTCGGCAAGCCTCCAGGGATTAGTGAATCGAGAACGCGCATTACCTTGAGTCCTTGCTCGAAAGTCGGATAGTCGGCGTCGGTTTCGACGTCGGCATCCGCGTCCGCGATATGCGCTTCCGTCAGTTCGATAAAGCGCTCATAGGTGGATGGAATCAATGGGCCATCGCGCCTGATCGAGGAGGCGCCATCCCCATAATCGTCGCCCGATCCAGCCGAGCTTGCTGGCCGGATTTCGATCGAGGCGCGCGATTTCACGAGATCGAGCAAGGCCATGCCCTTCGAACCCTGAACCTGTATCGCGAAAACGTCGGTGGAGCCCCGCTCGATCCAGCTCGTCCTGAGCGTGAGGGGGATGCCGCCGGGAAGAGCGGTATTGGCCGAAAACTCCACCAGAGGAGGCGCGACCGCGCTGTCCATGAATTCAGGCGGCAACGTTTCCGCCGTCAGGAAGCCGGCATCCATCGCCTCGATGAGACTCAAGCCCTTACCCGGCTTATCCGCCGAAAGGCTTCCGAAAAGGAAAAGCAGGGCGTCCACGAGATGGCTCCCTAAATCCCCCGCCGCTCCCGAGCTGCTCTCGGAGGGGAGGAGTCTCCATTTCCAGCGCGGCACTGTTTTCCAATCGCCCCAGTGGGAGCTCGCCACCCAATCCTGGAGATAGGAAGCGTCAACGGATTCTATCGCGCCGAGTTCGCCCGTGTCGAGGACGGCTTTCAGGGCATGAAGGGCCGGGGCGTTCCGTTTAGAAAAGTTGACGATAGCCGGCACCGGCGTCTCCGCTGCTAGCCCTGTGAGCCGTTCGCACTCCGCGATACTGCGCGCCAAAGGCTTTTCGCAGAAGACGGGAAGGCCGCGGCCGAGAATAGCCTCGCAGATGCGGGCGTGCTGGCTGTCGATCACCGAGCAGGTGGCGGCATCGAAGCCTCCATGATCCAGAAGCGTCCGGATGGCGTCGCAATGATAGGGAATATCAAAGCGTCGGGCGAAATTCCGCGCGTGGTCGGCATTCCGGTCGGCGCAGGCGGTGATCGCGCAGTTGCCATTTTCGGCGAATTTCTTCGCCTGATATTCGGCCATGCCGCCGGTGCCGACGATCGCGAGACGCGTCATGGGCGCTGCCTGTAAATCGTGGTCGATTCCCTGACAATGAAGCCGGTATCCAGCCATTCCTGGACGGGCTCGATGCGTTCGTCCCTTAGGATGCTCAGGAGGAGTCTCGTCGCCTTTTTGGCGAGATTGGTGACGGGATGGTCGACGGTGGACAGAGGCGGCGTGACATCCTGAACGGGAGGCAGGTTGTCGTAACCGATGACGCTCAGATCATCGGGAATTCGGATTCCGTGCTCCGCGGCGTAATTAAGGACGCCGAAGGCGGAGCGATCCGAACTCGTCATGATGATGCTGGGACGATTGGCCGGGGCAAGGAGGCGGGCCGCGCCTCTATACCCCGATGTCTTCGAAAAATCGCCCTCGATCACCGAAGAGGCAGTTCCATATTCTATGCAAAGCTTTTTGAAGACATGCAGACGGTCGATCGCGTTCTTGTAGCGCATATCGCCCGTGATATAGCCGAAATGTTTGTGGCCCAAGTTGAAGCCGTGCGAAAAAGCCATGCGCATGCCCGGTTCAGGCAAGGCGTCGACACTATTCAATCCTTCCTGGTAGTTGTTGATGAGCACAAAGGGCACGCCCTGCTGGCGTAAACCCCTAAATGGCTCGAAATCGTCTCGAGTAACGGCAAAGAGAAGCCCATCGACCGTTTTTGACCGTATCAAGGCCATGTAATCTTCGTTGCAGCTGCTTTGCTTGTCGAGGATAACCGTCGTAGCGTAATCGTTCGCGTCGGTCTCCAAAACGACACCATCGAGGAGGGCGGGAAAGTACGATCGGGAAAAGGGAGGGAAGGAACCGTAGGAAGGCACGACAAAACCTATCGTGTTCGTGCGCTTGCGCGCGAAAAGGGCGGCTTGCCGGGAAGGTATGTATCCAAGTTCTTTGGCCGCTTCGCGGACACGGCTCTTTATGGGCTCGGTGATGAGGTTCGAGTCGTTGAGCGCCCGCGATACCGTGGATTCGGCGACACCCGCCAAATGGGCGACATCGGCGCGCGAGGGTTTCTGGGCCATTGGCATTTCCTGCTTCGGGGACTAAGGCTTTTCCGGCCGGAAAACGCACTCATTCTAGCGATCAGCCGCGCCGAAGTCCATGCCCGGGATGTGCCGGGGGCCGCGGCCTTCCGGCCGCGGCCCCCACAACCGCACTTTTATTTATTTTTAAAAAATCGATTCAGGCTGATAATAGGACTTGGCGTTTTGTTTCGTGATCAGCTCGGCGGCCAGTACGATCTTCGAGGGGATCTTTCCCTGATAGAAGCCAGGCAGGGGCTGGTTACGGGCGCCATAGATCGCGAGAGAAATGCCGGAGGCGATCATCGAGGGCGGATAGGTGACGTCGGCTTGGACGAGAACATCGCCATCCATTACTTTTTTGATCATGACCTTCGATCCTGCCCCGCCGAGGAATATCTTGATGTCCTTGCGGCCGGATTCCTTGTACGCCTGGAGAACGCCGACGAGAACGTCGTCATCCTGCGCCCAAACGGCGTCAATTTTCTTATACTTCTGCAGATAGTTGGTCATGATCTCGAGGCCTTTCTGTGTGTCCCAGTTGGCGGGCTGGGAATCGAGGATTTTGATGCCGGGGAATTTCTTGGCGATGACGTCGTTGAAGTTGTCCACTCGTTCCGAATTGATAACGCAGGGAATTCCCTCGAGGACGACGATTTCGCCTTTGCCGCCCAGAGCCTTGCCCAGCCATTCGGCCGAGACGCGGCCCATGCCAGGATTGTCGCCGGCGATGTAGACATCCTGCACGTTTTCGGTGAGGCCGCGGTCGACGGATACGACATAGACGCCCTTCTCATAGGCTTTCTTGACAACGGGGGTGAGTGGGGCTGAATCGTAGGCCAGGATGACCAGGGCGTCGATGCCCTTGACCATGAGGTCTTCAACGTCATTGACCTGTTTCGCCGGCGAGTCGGCGGTCACCAGGTAGAACTCAATGTTCTTGTCTTTGGCCTGCCAATCCTTGATGGCTTTCTGGGCATAGTAGTTTATGCCGCCAGTCCATCCATGGTCGGCGGTCGGGATCGAAACGCCTACCCTGATCTTCTGGGCGAAAACGGGGGTAGCCGAAAGAGCGAGGACTACCATGAGGGCAAGGAATGCCTTCTTCATACAAACCTCCTTAAAAACCTAGCACGTACACTATTGAAATCGGGGACCATAGGCCGACGGCCCGATTCCCGAATCTTCCCTGGTCAAAGACCTGAGCGCTTGCTTTTGGAAGAACCCCTCTGGATGAAGACCGCCCCGATGATCACGAGGCCCTTCACCAGGCCCTGAAGATAGGGTGAAACGCCGAGCATGTTGAGCATGTTGTTGATGATACCCAGGATGATCGCGCCGACGACCGAGCCCCAAATCGAGCCATGGCCTCCGGTCATGGCCGTGCCGCCTATCACGACGGCGGCGATCGCGTCCATTTCGTAATCCTTGCCCGCGTTCGTGGAACTTATGGAGTTGAGGCGCGCCGAAATGAGAACCGCGGTGATCGCGACCATGATGCCCACGATGACATAGGTCCGGAGTCTGATTTTATCGATGTCTATGGCCGAGTACTTGGCCACTTTTTCGTTCGATCCGACCGCGCAAACGTAGCGCCCGAAGCGGGTCCGGTCGAGAAGAATGGAGAGAAGGGCCGCCAGCCCAAATAGAATCCACACGGGGAGCGGAATCTCGAGAATGGATGACATGCCCATGTCCCCGTAGCTGGAATTCTGAGATCTGAATTCGCCGGCGCTGCCGATGTAGAGGGTCAGGGAGCGGAATATGGCCATCGAGCCCAGGGTGACGATGAAGGGAGCTATCTTGCCCTTGGTGACGAGAAAGCCGTTGAAGAAGCCCGCGACGAGGGTAACCGCCAGGGCCGCCGCGGCGGCGGCGAGCACGCAGAGTCCCGTTCCCAGCCAGCGCGGTTCAAAGGTCATGAGTGCCTGGGTGCTGGCGTTCAGCGCGAGGATGGCGCAGGAGCCGGCGAGGGCCGTCATGGAGCCCACCGAAAGGTCTATGCCGCCGGAGATGACGACAAAGGTCATGCCCAGGGCGATTATGCCGGTGTAGGAGACCTGCCTCAGGATGTTGAGAAGGTTACGAGGCTCCAGAAAGCGCGGGTAGAGTATGGTCGAGACGACCACCAGCGCACCCAGGGCCACAAGGGGTGCGAATTTCTCAAAGCTGAATTTCCTTGGCGCGGATGCAGCCATTTATAGTCCTCCCTTGATTCCGGTGGCGAAGTACATGATTTCCTCTTCGCTAATTTCGCTTCCGGAAAGTTCGCCCGCGATTCGCCCTTCCTTCATCACGAGCACGCGGCCGCACATGCCAATGAGTTCTTCCAATTCGGAAGAGATGAAAATTACGGAGAGGCCCGAATCAGCGAGTTCGCGAATGAAGGCGTAGATGTCATGCTTCGCCTTCACGTCGATGCCCCGCGTGGGCTCGTCGACGATGATGATCCTAGGATTCGTGTCGATGCTTTTAGCCAGCGATATTTTCTGCTGGTTTCCGCCCGAAAGCTGTTCGAGCCGCGCATAAAGCGAGGACGCTTTTATCGCGAAACGGTCGACATAAAAGCCCGTCTTTTCGGTTTCTTTTTTGCGATCGATAAGCGGTGTGGCGTAATCCCCGAGCGAAACGAGGGTCGTGTTGCCGATAAGGTCGAAGGCGGTCAGGATACCTGCTCCCTGTCTGTCCTCGGAAAGATAGCTGATGCCCGCCTTCACCGCGTCGGAGGGAGTTTTCACCTTCAATGCGGCGCTGTCTATGAAGATTTCGCCCGAGTCAGCCTTCCTCAATCCCATGATGGTTTCGGCGACTTCGGTGCGCCCCGCGCCAATGAGGCCGGCGAAGCCCAGGATTTCGCCCTTGTGCAATTCAAAACTGACATCGTGAAGCAAGCCTTCGACGCAGAGCTTCTGGACGGAGAGCGCCACGCCATCCTGGGCCGGTTTCTTTTCCGGGAATATCTCCTTGAGCTCGCGGCCGACCATCCGACGGGCCATTTCGTCGATCTCCATGGTCGCGGCTTCCTCGAGGCAGATAAAGGCCCCGTCGCGCAGCACCATCACCCTGTCGCAGATCCTCTTCACTTCCTTTAATTTGTGAGAAATATAGACGAGAGTGACGCCCTTCGCCTTCAACCGCTCCATGAGCCTGAAAAGGACCTCGATTTCCTTGCTCGTGAGCACGGTAGTCGGCTCGTCCATGATGAGGAGGCGGGAATCGTAGGCTGTGGCCTTGGCGATCTCCACCATCTGCTTTTGGGCCACCGAGAGATTTTGGATACGAGCCTCGGGATCGATCGACGAGGCATTGAGTTCGGCGAGGAGGAGGCGCGTCCTTTCAATCATGGCTTTTCGGTCGAGAAAGCCTCCCTTCTCCAACAGCTCCTCGCCCAGGAAAATGTTCTCATAGACGCAGAGATCGGCGACGAGATTGAATTCCTGGGGAATGAGGCTAATGCCTATTCTGCGGGCATCGGCCGGGCCGCGGATTTCCATGGGCGCCCCGTCGAACCAGAGCTTGCCGGCCGTAGGTTCGTAGAGGCCCGAGAGGATCTTGATGAAGGTGGACTTCCCAGCCCCATTTTCTCCGATGATGCCGAAGACCTCCCCCACCCTGATCTCAACTGAGATATTATCGAGCACCCGCACTGAGGAGAATTCCTTCGAGACCCCCTCGGTCCTGACTAGAGTTTCCATTTACTGCTTCAGAGCCTCGTCGAAAGCGAGATTCGAAGGGGCGAAATCGATGTCCCTGACGAATTCGCAGGCTTCCCTGGCTCCATATTCCCTTTCCATGCCTGAATCCTCCCACTCGACGGAGAGAGGCCCCTGGTAGCCGGCCACGTTGAGTTCCCTGATGATATTCTCGAAATCCACGTCCCCATGGCCAAGCGAGCGGAAGTTCCAACCCCGCCTCGTGTCGCCGAAGGTTAGGTGGGAGCCGATAATGCCCGCCTTGCCGTCGAGGGTGACCGCCGCGTCCTTCATGTGGACGTGGTAGATATTGGAAGCGAAATCGCGGAGAAAAATGTGGGGCGTCACGCCTTGCCAGATAAGATGGGAGGGATCGAAATTAAAGCCGAGGGCAGGCCTGTTCCCGAATTCCGCGAGGAGGCGTTCGGCCGTATAATAATCGAAAGCGATCTCGGTTGGGTGGACTTCGAGAGCGAACTTCACGCCGCGACGGTCGAATTCATCGAGGATGGGAGTCCAAAGTTTTACGATTTCGGCGAAAGCGTCATCGATCATCTGATCGGTTGTTTGGGGGAATGAATACCAGTATTTCCAGACGGGGCTTCCCATAAAACCGGTCACTACCTTGCAGCCCATGGCATTGGCGGCTTGAGCCGTATACTTCATTTCCTGAATAGCCCAATCGCGGATATTGGCAGGATTGCCCTTGAACTCCGGGGGGGCGAAGCCGTCGAGGCGGGGATCCCAGAGATCACCCACGCACTGACCGGCAAGATGAGCGCCGAGAGCCCAGCACTTCAGACCATGCTTGGCGAGAATGGCTTTACGTCCGGCGATGTAGGCGGGATCGGTGGCCGCGCGCTTCACATCCATATGATCGCCCCAACAGGCGATTTCCACGCCATCGTAGCCAAAAGATTTCACTTTGCCACAAAATTCATCGAAAGGAAGATCGGCCCACTGGCCGGAAAAAATCGTCACTGGTCTCGACATGATTCCCTCCTCAATAATTGATCCAGACAGCGCCCTTCTGGGAGCTTTCCACGCATTTGCCGATAAAGCGCACACCGTCTATGCCCATTTCAATGGTCGGAAAATCCAAATCCTCGGCCTTGGGCTTTTTGCCCGCCTTTAGCAAGGCAAGCGCACCGATATAGGTCTTGTATATGTTGGCGAAGGCCTCAAAGTAGCCCTCGGGATGGCCTGACGGAATTCGAGAATAGGCCTGGGCGCCCGGATAGAAGGCGTCCCTCCCTCGTGAGAGCGTTTGGCTCGGCTCGCCGAGCCGGGATATGCCGAGGTAGTTGGGGTTTTCCTGCGACCATTGGATGCTCCCCTTCGTGCCAAAAACCCTTATCTTTAGGCTATTGTCACAGCCTATGGCGATCTGGCTCGCCCAATAGAGTCCCTTTGCCCCGCCTTCAAATTCGGTCATGATCGTGGCGTTGTCGTCGAGCGCTCTGCCCTTCACGAAAGTATCGAGACGGGCGCAGAGCGATTTGATTTTCAACCCCGTCACATAGGAGACCAAGTTTTCCGCATGGCTCCCGATGTCGCCCACGCAATTGGATTTTCCGGCGAGTTTGGGATCCGTCCTCCAGGCGGCCTGTTTGGATCCTTCCTTCTCGCTCGGCGTGGCAAGCCATTCTTGGGGGTATTCGGTGTTCACGAAACGAATTTCCCCGATGTCGCCGTGAGCTATCATTTCCCTCGCCTGTTTGACGGCGGGATATCCCGTATAGGTATAGGTGACGCAAAAAAGCAATTTTTTCTTTTTGGCGAGTTCCGACAATTCCTGAGCTTCAGCTACCTCGAAGGTGAGGGGCTTGTCGCAGACAACGTTGATTCCTCGGCTTAAGAAAGCTTTGGCTACGGGATAGTGAAGCGCGTTCGGCGTCACGATGACGACGAAATCGATGGCATCGCCTTTGGTGCTCTCCTTCTCAGCCATTTCCTCATAACCGCGGTAACAGCGCTCGGCGGGCAATCCAAGAGAGGCGCCCGTAGCGAGGGTGTTTTCATAGTTCTGCGAAAAGCAGCCAGCCGCGAGGATCGCGAGCCCATCAAGATTAATCGCTTTTCGGTGGACATCGCCGATGAAGGCGCCTTGCCCTCCGCCCACCATGCCGTAGCGCAACTTATGGATATTTTTCGCGTCCGCGCTGGCTTCTATCATCTCGATCCTCCTCATTGGCTTTATGCACGATCTTGTTTTATGCACACGCGTGCATTTTACTCAATAAAATCCTACACCCGCTTTTTCAAACGCGCAAGACACAATATGCACTCGCGTGCATCGCGTTCCTGGCAATCGATTTGCCGCGAGCTCCGCGCTCGGCGACGAGCATGCGCGCCTCGACGATTAAAGATTGAACATATTGCTGTTGATGAGGTTTTCCAGCCATTCCTGCTTGCCCGAGGTGATTCCGTCCCTGCCATAGGCTGAGGCGAATCCGGCGAGGGTTTCCAGCGACAGCTCGCCGCGCTCGAATTCCGCACCTGCGCCCGAATCAAAGGACGTGTAACGGTTTTTCAAGAAGGCGGCGAGTTTGCCATCCTCGATGATCCGCTGCGCGGCCACGAGGCCCGCCGCGAAGGCGTCCATGCCGCCTATGTGGGCCTCGAAGAGATCGCTGGGGTCGACGGAGTTGCGGCGTATCTTGGCATCGAAGTTAAGGCCGCCGGTGACGAAGCCGCCCGCCTTCAGGATGGCGAGCATGGCCAGCGTCGTCTCCTGTAGACTCGAGGGGAACTGGTCGGTGTCCCAGCCGTTGCGCGGATCGCCGCGGTTCGCGTCCACTGAGCCGAAGAAGCCCATCGACACGGCGGTCTCCAGTTCGTGGTAAAAATCGTGGCCCGCCAGTTCCGCGTGATTAGCCTCGATGTTGATGCGGAAATCCTTCTCCAGGCCGTAGGCGCGCAGAAAACCCGCCACTGTCTCGACATCGAAGTCGTACTGATGTTTCATGGGTTCCATGGGTTTCGGCTCGATGTAGAACATGCCCTTGAATCCCTGCTTCCTGCCGTAGTCGCGCGCCATGGTCAGGAATTGGGCGAGATGTTCCTTCTCGCGCTTCAGGTCCGTGTTGAGGAGACTCATATAGCCCTCGCGGCCTCCCCAGAAGGTATAGCCCCGTCCGCCTAAGGCTATCGTCGCGTCGATCGCAGCCTTGACCTGGGCGGCCGCGTGGGCGACGACGGGAAATTCAGGATTGGTGGCCGCCCCGTTCATGAAGCGTGGGTTGAAAAACATGTTGGCGGTCGCCCAGAGGAGCTTGACTCCCGTGGCCGCCTGGCGTTCGCCCGTGAGCTCCACTATGTGCCGGAGATTCTTCTCGCTTTCGGCGGGCGTAGAGCCTTCGGGCGCTATGTCGCGGTCGTGGAAACAGTAGTACTCGGCGCCCAGTTTGGTGAAGAACTCGAAAGCCGCGTCGAGTTTCCGCTCGGCGGCTTGCATGGGCGTGGCAGGCTGGTCGTTCCAGGGGAAAAAGTGCGTCGGGGAACCAAAGGGATCCAGGCCGTCGCCGCAGAAGCTGTGCCAGTAGGCGACGGCGAAGCGAAGCTGTTCCTTCATCGTCTTGCCGCCGACCTTCCGCTCCGGATCGTAGTACTTGAAGGCGAGGGGGTTGTCGCTCTTCGGGCCCTCAAAGGGTATGCGGCCGATACCCGGAAAGTATTCCTTCGTCCCGACGAAATAGTCAGTCATTGCGTTCTCCTTATCCATACAGTGGGCTTAAGGCCCCGAGATACTTCGAGTATTCGGCGTAGGCGGCTTCCCAGCGCCCGGATTGCGCGGGATCGGGCTCTACGGCGCTTTTCGCGTCCATGGCGATATGGTCGTCGACCAGGGCTTCCAGGCTGGCCGGCCTTCCTGCGGCGCGCTCGCCGCAGTACAGAGCCTGCAGGGCCGCGCCCATCGCGGCGGCTTCCTCGCCCGCCGGGACGCGGACCGGGAGGCCAGTGACATTGGCGGCCATGGACCTCCAGAGCGCGCTCTTGGCCCCGCCGCCTATGAGGCGTATTTCCCTGGCTTCGAAACCGAGTGAGCGGAAGGAATCGAGGCCGATCTTCATGCCGAAGATCGCCGATTCCATGGCCGCCCGCGAAAGATTTTCCTTCGTGAAGTTGGACGCCGTGGCGCCGTTGACGCTTGCCCTGCCTTCGGGAAGGTTGGGGATGCGTTCGCCGTTGAAAAACGGCAGTACGACGAGGCCTTCGGCGCCGATGGGAGCTTTTTCCGCCAGCGCGTTTAGCTCGGCGAGGCCAAGGCCTAGCAGAGTCCTGATTTTTTCGCTCGCGACGGTGCAGTTCATCGTGCATAGAAGAGGCAGCCAGCCGCCTGTCGAGGAGCAGAAGGCCGCGAGATTGCCCTTCGGATCGATGATGGGCGCGCTTGAGTATCCGTAGAGAGTCCCCGAGGTGCCGAGGCTCATCGTGAGAAAGCCGTCGCGCACCGTGCCGGTGCCGAGAGCGCCCATCATGTTGTCGCCGCCGCCCGCCGCCACGATCGCCCCCTCAGGCAGGCCGAATTCGCGGGCGGCGGCCGCCCCGACCCGCCCCGCCGGCTCTTCCGGCCGAAGCAGGCGCGGGAGACAGGCCTCGACGCGCCTATCCACGAGCGCGCAGATCGGCGCCGACCATTTTCGCGCCCTCACGTCGAAAAGCGCCGTGCCCGAAGCGTCGCCGAACTCGGCCGCGTACTCACCGGTGAGGAGGAAATTCACGTAATCATGGGGAAGAAGTATATGGGCGAGGCGAGCGAAGGCCTCGGGTTCGCGCTTTTTCAGCCAGAGAATCTTGGGAGCCGTATAGCCGGGGAGCATGAGCATCCCCGTCCGGGCGAGAAGGGCTCCCTCCCCTCCCGCGGCCGCGGTGAGTTCCGCGCATTCCGCGACAGTCGACGTGTCGCACCAAAGCTTGACGGGCCGGATCGGCAGCCCCTTCTCATCCAGCGCCACGAATCCGTGCTGCTGGCCCGAGACGCCGATCCCCGCGATCGTGGCCCTGAGGGCGGGATCTATCGCCGCGAAACAAGCCTTGAGCGCCTCGCGATACCAGGAAGCCTCCTGCTCGCGCGTGCCGTCGTTCCGGGCGATCATCTCCAGGGGAGACTGGCTCAGGGCCGCGATCCTCCGTCCTTCGAAGTCGTAGACGAGGACTTTGCAGCTTTGGGTGCCTAGGTCGATTCCGCAGACTGTCTTCATGTGCCACTCCCTGGAGCTTGGTTACATCTAGAAGACTAGATCGCAAAGAGTCCATAGGCAATGCGGAATATTGACAAAACATATCCGTTATTGACTTTTCCCATCAGCGCGGGACGGGAAAAGTCTCACGGAGCGAATCGCCTTATTTTTTTAAGCCTGGTCGGCAGAAGGTTTCTTACCCTTCACCCAGTAGGCGCTCCCATCGGGTTCACGCTCCAGAAAGCGATAGTCGATGAGATAGCGCCTGAGCGCCGCGTAGTCCGCGTCGGCCTGGATCAGAATGGCGTCGACTTCTTTCTGGTCGTAAAGGCGATCGGCCGCGAAGCGCTCGGCAATCCTGCGGAGAATGACTAGTTTTTCCTTTTCTTTGCGCGGAATCCGCAGCAAGCTCCCGTCACCCTTCAGGTATTTGGTTTCTATCGCCAGGGCTTCCTCCTCGGTCACCACGGCGCGGTCATCCTGCATGGGCATCGAAGCCGGGTAGGTTATAAAACGACCCACACGCTTCCCGGACTGGTCCAGGAGCTTCATGAGGGCGAGGAAAATCTTGGCTTCCGTTTCGCGCCTGCGCAGGGCACGTCGCTGGTTCCTCACCGTGGAGGGCGCCTTCCCGCCCAGCATGGTCGCGATTTCCTTGTCGGCGTTCCCTTTATAGAGAAGGCGCAGCACTTCCGCCATCGCGTCGGGAATCCCCGTCGCATCCTTTCCCATATCGAGAATTTCATCGAAGAGATTCCCGTGGTCAGCCGCGACATGTTCCTTCATCGCGCGTTCGGCCGCGGAAAAGCCGCCGGCTGAGGGATATACGCGACCTTTCTCGAAGATGGCGTCACAACGGAGACAGTGAAAGGAGGATCCATCTTTGCCGCGGTAGTACCCGCGCGCCAGGTCGTTGCCGGATCTGGATTCAATAAGCTTTTCGTCTATCATAGAATGTATTCTATCAAGTATTTGTCTATATTTCAATGGACCTATTAAACACTTTGTCTATATTTTAATTCGCTGCATTCATTAGCCGTTGCGCGTGAATCAACCGATTCATGCCCCGCGCTGCCGCAAGATCGAGGAATTTTCACGATCAGCCTAATTTTCCTGAAGATAATGTTTGAAGCTTAGATACTCCTGCACTACAATGCACTAGGAGGCTCTCATGAAAAAAATCGTATCATTTATAATCGTGATCGGGTGTATCGTGTCGCTGACCGGCTGCGCTTCCATGCTTAAGTCGATGGGCGGCGTCTCCAAGTCGGAACTTGCCGCCTATACGACGGCCACCGACGAAAAACTGAATTCCATGAGCGCCGCCTTGACCAACGCGGAAAACGCCATCAAGGAAATCGAGGCCATCAAGACGCTCGTTGCCCAGCTTACGGCCGATCTGGAAGCCGCGAAGCTTTCGGCCGGAGAACTGGAAGCCGCTCTGGCCACCGTGGAAGAGCTGAAATCGAAGGTTGACACCCTGTCGGACGATACGCTGCTGAGGCTGTCCAAACTCATACAGGACGCCCTGGCGGCCAATACGGCGGCGGCAACGGTAGCTGAACCGAAATAGACCCCGACCATTCGCGCTCATACTAGAACTCGCGACCACCTGCGGGATAGGATAGAGAAATCGAAGCTAGGAGACGTTAGGTGGTCCTGGAAAAAATTCTATCGATATTCGTCATCATGGCGATCGGTTTCGCCGCCAAGAAATTCAAAGCGGTCGATGCGGTATTCCTGCGCGGTCTCTCGTCGTTCATGGTGAATATCGCCCTCCCCTTCGCGTTCCTGGTCAGCCTTGATCGAAGCATCCCGAAATCCGTGCTGCCCGAGCTTGGAATAATGGCTTTATGGTCTTTCGCCATTCATGGAGCATCGATAGCCCTCGCGTCCTTCGCCTACCGGCGCTTTCCGAATAACCAGCGCAAGGTGCTGTCTTTCATCACCGTATTCACGAATTCCGCCTTCATGGGCTTGCCCGTGGCGCAGAGCATAGCCGGAACCAAAGGCATGATGTTCGCCTCGATCTACAACGTCGCGTACATGATTCTGATCTACACCTACGGTCTTTCCCTTTTCCAGGAAAAGGCGGAGAAGGGACGGCTTAAAAAAATCCTGCTGAACCCGGGCATTATCGCGATCTCCTTGGGCATTATCCTCTGGTTCCTGCCCTTTTCCCTTCCTAACTTCCTGCTCGAATCGGTGGGGCTTATGGCAAAGCTTCAGACGCCGCTCGCGATGTTCATCGTCGGCGCCAATATAGCCAATATTCGCGTGGAGAGGATTCTTCCCGAAAAAGCGCTGCTGGTGGCGATCGCGGTGAGGCTCGTCTGCATTCCGCTCGCCGTGTACGGCATAATCAAGCTCACCGGCTCGACGGGGCTTGCCCCGGGCATCGCCCTCATCATGACGGCCATGCCCGCCGGCGCCCAGACCGTCGTCATCGCGGAATCGGTCGGAGCGGATTCGTCCTTCGCGTCGGAAGTCGTCTTCGCCACGACGATCCTGTCGGTGTTCACCATCCCTATTTTCGCCAGCCTCATGGCTTAGCGCGGGGCCGAAGACCAGGAGCTTAGGCGGATCGGCCTATGCCAGTTCGCTGAGGTCTATGGTGTAGTCGATCATCTTGAGGATCGCGTTCCTGCACTTCACGAAATCCTTGTCGCGGATGGCCTCGAAGATCATCCTATGCTGGGAACAAGCTTTGGCTATGAGCTCGCGATTCCCTATGGAACTCTTGTGTCGCTGGGTGACGATCATCTGCAGATAGCGGAATATCGGTTCCCTCGCCACCTCGAACGAGTATCTATAGAGTATGTTTTTCGAAAGTTTCACGATCTCATAATGAAACTCGAGATCACGCTCGATCAGTTCCTGCATCAGTTCAGAATTCCAGTCGGCGATAGCGAACACCCTCAGATTGGTCTTGTCGTAGCGGTCGCAGACCGCGCCAAGCGCCTCCACCTCCTCGGGAGAGGCGCGCTCGATGGCGAGCCTGGCGCACTCCACTTCGAGAAGCTGCCTGTACTCGCACACATTATCGATCATCTCGGGCATGAGGTAGAAGTCGGATACCTCGCCGATGTAGGTACTGAAGCTGAAATCCTTTACATAGGTACCCTCGCCCACGCGTGTTTCGACGATACCCTGCGAGTTCAGCTTCTGCAACGCCATGCGGATGGTCAAGCGGTTAACGCCGAACATTTCCGAAAGTTCGTTCTCGGAAGGCAGTTTTTCCTGAAGCTTCCACTCCCCATTCTTGATCGATGCCTTGATGCTGTCGCAAATTTCATCGGGCAAGGAAGTTTTTTTAATTTTCATTCGAATCCTTCGGCTTTTCGACGTCAAAATCGCGGTCCCGGCGCCTGCGCCGGAGAAACCCTCTTCATTGAATCGTCATTCGACCTTGAAGTCAATAATGCGAGACTTCTTCCCTGCTCAAAGAAATTTCAAAAAAAAGTTGACAGGATTAAAAACTGGCCCTATCCTGGGCCTAGCGAACAACCGGACAGCAAACAGTTCATCAGTCGATCAGTCAAACAAGGGGAATCCGAAACGATGGAAGGTTACAGAAAGATCGAGAGAACGAGCGTCCCCGACCAGATTTTCGAGGAACTTAAAAAGTCGATCATCGCGGGGAAGTGGGAGCCCGGAGAATCCCTGCCCTCAGAGATCCAGCTCGCCTCCGAATTCGGCGTGAGCAGAATGTCGGTGAGAGCGGCGATCAAGAAGCTGGAAACCTTCGGGCTCGTCGAAGTAAGAATGGGCGAAGGCACCTACGTCATCGAGTTCAACCCCGCCGTCTTCCTGAAAGGTCTGAGCTCCATTTTTTCGAAACCCAAAAATGCCCTCGAAATCCTGGAGTTTCGCAAGGCTCTGGAAATCGAATGCCTGAAATTGGGAATCAAGAAAGCCGACGCGAGCGACATCGAAGCGCTCGAAAGCATTTTCAGCGAGTACTGGAACGCGCTCTGCGCTGAGGACTACAAGAAGACTGTCAGCTACGACTACAGGTTCCATCACCAGGTTTTCCTGATGTCGAAGAACAGTCTGTTCATAGAAATCTACGAATCCATGTCAGAGCTCTTCTTCCTCCACCTTGGGGAAAACGAACAGCACTATAGGGAAGCCTATGGCATTCCCACCCTGGCCGCGGGCATGGATCACCACGGAAAAGTCCTGGCTGCCTTCAAGAACAGAGACCAGCGAGCCGCCGTGGAAGCCTTCACGAAAATGATAGACGAGCTTGTTGTCGTCTACGAACGAAAAATAAGCGTCGACCAGGTCTCCCCATGACCGCGTCCCGCCGAGCGTCGAATAAAGAGAAATTTCATATATGGCTATCCAATCGACAAGGAGGAGAGAAGCAATGAAGATCACAAGCGTGGATGTCATCAAGGTCCTGACAGGCCAGCCGAGCGTGAAGGGAACACCCTGGAATCCCATTTGCGTGCGCGTCAACACCGACGAAGGAATCAGCGGTTTCGGCGAGGCCGGACTCTGCTACGGCAACGCCAACAACGCTGCCTTCGGCATGTGCAAGGATTTCGCCGAACTCATCATCGGCATGGACCCGATGAACATCGAGAAAGTCTGGAACAAGCTGCATCGCTCGACATTTTGGGGAATGGGCGGCGGCGGAGTAATCTTCTCGGGGATCAGCGCGATCGATATCGCGCTCTGGGACATCAAGGGAAAGGCGCTCGGCGTACCCGTGTACCAGCTTCTCGGCGGAAAGACGAACGACAAGCTCCGCGCCTATGCCAGCCAGATCCAGTTCGACTGGGGCAAGGAATGCCATGCTCTCTCCAAACCCGAACAGTACGGCGACGCGGCCAGGAAGGCGATCGCCGACGGCTACAACTGCATCAAAGTCGACCCGGTCGGCTTCGACCTCAAGGGCCGGTGGATGGGCTGGAGCAACTACGGCCTCCTGGAATACGACCAGCTGAAAGTGGCAGTCGACCGCGTGGCGGCGATCCGCGAGGCGGGCGGCCCCGGCCTCGACATCATCATCGAGCTGCATTCGCTCACCGACAAGAAGACCGCCATCCAGCTCGGGCGCGAGCTCGAGAAGTTCCGCTGCTTCTATTATGAGGAGCCGACGCAGCCCCTTAACCAGACCTTGTTCCGCGAGATCGCCGACAACGTGAAGATCCCGATGGCTACCGGCGAAAGATCCTATTCCCGCTGGGGCTTCCGCGAGTTCTTCGAGCAGGGCTCGGTCGGCATCATCCAGCCCGACCTCTGCAACACGGGCGGCATCTCCGAGGGCAAGAAAATCTGCGACATGGCCCACGTCTACGACGTCGGAGTCCAGATCCACATCTGCGGCGGGCCCATCTCCACGGCGGCGGCCCTCCAGGTCGAGGCCGTCATCCCCAACTTCGTCATCCACGAACACCATGAGGCGGCTCTCCTTGATGCCAATATCAACCTCTGCAAGTACGACTACCAGCCCGTCAACGGGTATTTCAGCGTCCCCGAAAGACCCGGCATCGGCAACGAGCTGACGGACGAGACGATCGCCGCGAGCGAAGTGGTGACCATCAAAGCCAATCGCTGGGCTTGAACGGCACAGCGCAGCCGCGTAAATCAGCCGCGCGATGAAACGGCGCGCGGCTGACAGAAGCGCCGCAAAGGAGCAACAATGAAAATTACGAAAGTGGACGTGCTGCTTGTCGATGTCCCCGACAATCCCATCTGGCACCCAATTCTCTGCCGCGTGTATACGGACTCAGGCATCTGCGGGGACGGAGAAGCAGCCGTCGCCTATGTCTCCGGCCAGACCGCGGCCTTCGGGATGGTCCAAGACCTCGCGAAGATCATCATCGGGATGGACCCCCTGAAAAACGAGGTTATCTGGGACAAGATGTACAAGACCACCTTCTGGGGACAGAACGGCGGCCCGATCGTTTTCTCCGGCATCAGCGCCATCGATATCGCCCTCTGGGATATCAAAGGCAAGTTCTTCAATCAGCCTCTCCATGCCCTCCTGGGCGGAAAACGCAGGGACAAACTCAGAGCCTATGCTTCCCAGCTTCAGTTCGGCTGGGATTGGGATTCTAAAGTGGGAATGGGCAAGCAGTCCTATACGACCGAGGATTATGCTGATGTATGCCAGAGAGCCATGAACGAAGGCTACGACGCCGTGAAGATCGATTTCTTCACCTACGGCCCCAACGGCGAAACTTTCGGAGAAGAAGAGCGCACGCACATCATCCATCCGAAGTACATGCATATGATCGAGGACAGGCTCAAGGCAATCCGCGCCCAATGCGGCCAGGATCTGGACATCATCATCGAAAACCATTCCTCGCTCGATGCCCAGGCGGCGGTCCAGCTCGGACAGATGGCTGAAAAGTACCGCATCTTCTATTTCGAGGAACCCAATACCCCCACTCCGTACATGCAGAAATACATTGCCGAGAAGGTCAACATTCCCCAGGCTTCAGGCGAGCGCATCTACTCCAGGTGGCAGTATGCTCCCTACTTCGAGAACAAGTCGCTTCAGGTGATCCAGCCTGATATCGGCAACTGCGGCGGCCTGACCGAAGCCAAGAAAATCTGCGACATGGCATATACCTACGACGTGAACGTCCAGGCCCATGTCTGCGCGAGTCCCTTGTCCACGAACGTCGCGCTACATCTCGAATCGGTTATCCCCAATTTTCTCATCCACGAGCACCACATCGCCAACCGCTGCGCGTGGAACGCATGCCTCTCCAAGCACAATCCCCAGCCGGTCAACGGGTATTTCGAAGTGCCGAACGAACCCGGCATAGGCAACGAAATCTCGGAACAGGCTTACAGGCAGTCCAAGGTCGTCACGATCAAATGATTTTTCAGGATGTCCCTGTGGACATCCATGTTGAAGCAAGGAGGAATATATGAAGACAGGAACCAGAATCACCGCCACCGCGCTTGTGATTTTCTTTGCCCTCACCGGGCTCGTGTCCAATGTCGCGGCACAGAAACTGGACGTCACCGCTTTCGCCCTCTCCATCGCCACGCCGCTCTCAGCGGCTGATGAGGCGATCTGGAAAACCGTCGACGCCAAGTCCAATAACCCCAAGAAGATCGTATGGAGACATGGAGCAGTCACCGGCAACCTGCTCGACTCCCCCGTGGCTCGCGGCGACAGACAATTTTTCATCGAGATGAAGAAGCGCTTGGGCGACAAGGTTGAATTCCAGATCTACTACAACGGCAGCCTCGGCACCTCGGCGGACCAGATCCTCGGCGGCCTGCAGTCCCGCAATTTCGAGTCCTATTCCTACAACGTCGGCGCCTTCGCTGAATACACCAAAGCCTTCATGCCCCTGGACGTCATGTTCCTCGTTCCCAACCTGGAAGCGGGCTACAAGATCGTCGCCGGCGAGCCGGGAAAACTGATGAACGAAAAGTGCATCAAGGACACCGGCCTCAGCGTCATGATCATGGGAGCCATTGGCATGCGCCATATCACGAACAGCAAGCGCCCGATCGACCAGGTTTCAGACATCAAGGGCCTGAAGATCCGCACCCAGAACAACCCCCTCCATATCATGGCCATGAACAAGCTCGGCGCCGCCGCTACGCCCATCGCATACGCCGAACTCTTCACCAGCCTCCAGCAGAAAGTTGTCGACGGCCAGGAAAACCCCATCGCCAACATCTTCGCCCAGAACTATGCCGAAGTTCAGAAATACCTGACCTTCACGAACCATCTCTACACGGCTGGCGCGACGGTGACCAACGACAAGTGGCTGAAATCCCTCCCCGCCGACATTCAGAAGGCCGTTGCCGAAAGCGCGAAAATCGCCCAGGACTATTCCGGCCCCGAACTCGTAAAGACCGAAGCGAAGATGATCGAGAAACTCAAGGAAAGAATGACGATGAACGAACTCTCCGCGGATGAATTCGCCAAGTTCAGGAAGCTTTCCACCGACACCTGGACCGAAGCCGCCAAGAGGATCGGCGCCGATTACTTCAACTCGATCAAGAACTCCATCGAGAAGATGGGCTACTGATACTGATCATCGTGGCATAGAGCCATGGGCAACCCGCGGTTCCATCGAGCGGGTTGCCCTCAGTTTTAAAAAGGAAGGGATTTATGACTGTGAGGAAATTCCTCAATGAAATCGAAATATACCTGGGAGCGGTGGCGTCGGGCGCCATGTTCCTCGTCCTGTTCGCTCAGGTCGTCTCCAGGTATGTTTTCAACCAAGCGTTTTCCTGGTCGGAGGAACTCGCCCTTATCCTCTTCGTATGGTCGATCTATTTCGGCGCCTGCGCGGCTATCCGAAGACATCAGCATCTCCGCCTCGAAATCCTGCTGGACAAGGTCAATCCGAAAAATCGCCTGATCCTCGATCTCGTCGGTAACTTTTTCTTTGCCGTTTTCAGCTGCATCGTGATGTTCGGGATCATGCCCATCGTCATCAGGCTGTTTCGAAGCGGAACGGCGACGGCTGTCATCGGCATTCCGAAGTGGATCAATTACTCCATCCTGCCGGCCATGTTCGGCTTGATGCTCTTGAGACTCGCGCAGGACAGCATCCAGAAGGTCAAGGACTTCCAAATCCGCAAGCCTGAGGCCGACGGCATTGAAAAAGGCAAAGGGGAGTAAGCTATGGCATCACTAGTATTGGCAATGGTGGCAGTCGTACTCCTCGGTATAGGCGTGCCCGTTGGAATCTCCCTCGGACTCGGCATGATGGCCGTCGCGATGGGCTTCGGAACGACGAACCTGACCTTCCTCGCGCAGTCCATGTATTCCGGCTTCGAATCCCTGCCGCTGACGGCGATACCCTGCTTCATGCTCGCCGGCGCCGTCATGGAGACGGGCGGCCTGTCGAAAAGGCTCGTCAACATGGCGGACAAGGCGCTCGGGCATACGGTAGGCGGCCTCGGAACCGTCACCGTCGTCGCCTGCCTTTTCTTCGGAGCCATCTCCGGCTCAGGCCCCGCGACGGTGGCCGCCATCGGCGGCATCATGATCCCCTACATGAAGAAGGCGGGATACGACAGAACCTACGCGACTGGACTGTCGGCTGTCGCCGGAGGCTTGGGCGTCATCATGCCTCCCAGCATTCCCCTCGTCGTCTATGGCGTCGCCACCAACACCTCAATCGGCGACCTCTTCCTCGCCGGAATCGTGCCGGCCTTCATCGTGGCCGCTTTCCTCATCGTCCCCAACATCGTTCTCTCCAAGAAAGCCGGCTATCTTGGCAACGGCCAAAAATTCAGCATGAAGGCTCTCCTCAAGGCTACCTGGGAAGGCATATGGGCCCTGCTCATGCCCGTCATCATCCTGGGCGGCATCTACGGCGGCATCTTTACCCCGACCGAGGCTGCCGTCATAGCTACTTTCTACGGCATCATCGTCGGCGTCTTCATCTACAAGGAACTGACCTGGAAGAACCTCTGGAAGATGCTCGTCGGCAACACCTCCTTCGTGGGCGGCATGATGCTGACCTTCGCCCCCGCCGCGGCCATGGGCGCGGTGCTGTCCCTCCTCCAGATTCCGCAGGGGCTGACCGCCTTCCTGTTCGGCATCTCGAGCAACAAGATCATCGTCCTCCTGATCGTGAACGTTTTCCTTGTCTTTGTCGGCATGGTCATGGACACCACCTCGGCGAACATCATCTTCTCGCCGATCCTTCTGCTCGCCCTGAGGCCCTATGGCATAGATCCCGTCCATTTCGGAATCATGATGACGATCAATCTCGCCATCGGTTTCGTGACGCCGCCGGTCGCAGCCAACCTCTTCGTGGCTTCGGGCATGACGAGTATTCCTCTCGACAAAATCGTCAAGAAGGCTCTCCCTTTCATAGTAGCCATGTTCCTCGCCCTGCTGCTTGTTACCTACATCCCCGACGCGAGCATCGGATTGCTGAAGCTTATGGGAAGATAGTAACTGTTTGAGTTAAAACTAGAACGGCCGCGCCCTGGACAGGGCGCGGCCGTTTCATATTAGCGAAGGCTTGCTAACTGAGCCATTTTAGAGAGCATTCCAATACTTACCCACAGTTACAGCCTTAAGTATCCACAACCCATGTTCTCAACCTCATCCCAATTTAATCATTAAAATAATCATTGATTGTTTCAACAAGAAATTAAAAAATAAGGGGCTGTACTAGATAAAAGTCTAGATTGAGCACCATTTTCTAAGAATTTTAAGTTGATTCTTTGGTGTTCCATAGTTGAATCGGAACTCACATTCTTTCAGGAACAGATAGAAATATTTCTT
>Ga0074195_1000569_pt1 | contig 68150 bp, 70 predicted proteins | sample EPASupsiteHSE623_FD_64525 | JGI IMG/M metagenome (GOLD analysis project Ga0074195, IMG submission 64525) | Bioremediated contaminated groundwater from EPA Superfund site, New Mexico - Sample HSE6-23 | ecosystem: Environmental > Aquatic > Deep subsurface > Groundwater > Contaminated ...
TGCCCTGCCGATGCGGGATGTGGGAGTGGAGGTTGACCGGAAGGATCTCTCGATCTATGGTGACCCCTTGTTCGAGAAGGTCTTCTATAACCTGATCGACAATGCCCTGAAATATGGCGGAGATACCATGAAAAAGATCCATATCTCCTGCCACGAGACTGACCGGGGGCTCGTCATTGTCTGCGAGGATGACGGGGTCGGGATCGCAGGTGAAGATAAACAACGCCTGTTCGAGCAGGGATTCGGGAAGCATACCGGCCTCGGTCTTTTCCTCTCCCGCGAGATCCTCTCGATTACCGGCATCACGATCACCGAGACCAGTGAGCCGGGGAACGGCGCACGGTTCGAGATACTGGTACCGAAAGGTGCATACCGGTTTACCCTGTCATAATGCCGGCAGGAGCGCCGGGATCTCCCCTGTTTTGTCCAGCAGACATTTATCATTGCGCCCCGGACGCTGATCATGGCCCGGCAGGAGCACATCCATATCGTCACCGCAGGAGAGAATATCTACCCAGCCTACTCGGCAACCGTGCGGGACAACCCGGATATCACGCACACGTTCGTGTTTGCCGATATCGAACTCTATTCCAACAGCAGTCGTGACGGGGAGGCACTCCGGAAACAGAAAGACACGGCACGGGAGGCGGTGAACCAGGTCAGGACACTCGCGGCATCATTAAAGATTCCTGCCCCGCTCGTGTACGTCAGCCCCCCGGCCGATGCCACCGCCCGCGACGCGATCCTGAAGATCAGAAAAGAGCGCCCGGATGCCCGGTTCTCGTTCGACCTCTCGGCGGGCTCGAAGGATATGTGCATTGCCCTGTTCGCGCTCTCGCTCTGGGTGCAGGGCGATGCGTACTATACGTTTGCCGACCGGAAGGGTGCGGCTGCCGGTGCGAAACTCGCGGTGCCCCGGACACCTGCGGAGACGGTTGCGGCAAACCCGAATTATATCAAGATCCTCCATACGCTGTACAATACGCCGGGGAAGCAGGATCACCCGCTGAGGGTGGTGCCGCGATCGTATCTCTTCAACCAGCTCTCTGCGGCCTATATCCCGGTGCGGAAGAAGGGCGTGAAGGTTGCCGCGAACACGATGGGCAAGACGGATTTGTATACCGGGAAGAAGGCGGTAATGCACAAGCTCAGCCAAGGGACCTGCTCCAGTTTCCTGAATACCCTTGTTGGATGGGACTTGATACAGGAATTACCTGAAGGCTCGGTCAGCAACAAGAAGGAAAAATACTATGCCATCACCCCCTCAGGGGCCCTGGCTTTGCAGCTCGCAGAGATCAAACCGCGAAAACGCGAGTAAGATGTACATTTGATAATCAACTGTACAATTGACAGTCAAATGTACAATTGACAAAAATCACTTTGCTCACGCCGGAGACTTTTTTGGAAGGGGTGGGGGTACCCCCTCCTGGACATGAGAGGGGGGGTGGCTCGATTTTCGCGTGGGTGGCAGGGACCCCCTTGGGGGGTCCCCCAAATCTTTTGAGAGGGGGATCCCTTTGGTTCGATTCGGTGTGCATGCCTCACCAACACGGTAATCAAGCAGAAATTCGGTGAAACTCTCAATCCAAGAATCCGATTGGCCAAATCAACAAACTGTTAGCAAAGATCATAGCGTTCAATCTGACAGTTATTTTTCACTAAATGAACGAGAATGGGATTGAACTAAATTCCTTCAGGTTTAAACTCATCTTTTCTTATGGTATAATAGATTCCAAATTATTTCCTTAACTATGCTCCATTTTGCCACAATTATGAAAAAGATACCAACGAAGATTGCGGCATATACAATATGGTAAATGTTCACTGGTACTGATATTATAGCCTTAACAACATCGCCGTGTTCCAGATTGTAAATAAATGATCCTAATAAAAGAAGCCCAATAACAATAGCGATCCATTGAAAATCGGGATCGCTCGTAATTGAAGATCGTCGACTCATAAGCAACTTTTACAAATCTATCGACTATCTTGTTATTCGAATTCCTTTACATAACACTCCGGTTTCTGGACAGGAAAAACGTCCTTCATCGAATTCTCCAGTTCCAACCAGATCTGCAATAACTGAATTTACTGCTTGTCGTGTATCGGAATTGCCAGCATAGTTTTTCCTTAACCAATAATCTAAACTGAGTTTTTTCGAGTGATCGGTAAATGTACATTGCTGCTGACCTTGGATTATAAAATCTCGCCCCGACATTCTAATGTAACTTTTTAAGTCATCGGTGGAAAACGAATCCGGCCTGCTATAAGGAAGTGAAATTCTTGCCATAACTAACGCTCTACTCAGTGGATTATTAACATTAGTGTATCTTGCACCTAGTCTGATTGAAGGGATTTGAGGTGCAAAACTACCATTCTGAAAAACTTTTATATAGTCAATATGCATACGTTGACATATGCTTCTGCCCATGAACGACAAACAGTTCGGATTCTGGAAGATGCGGCGCAGCGGAACCCCGAATATCACGATTGCCAACCTGCTGGGCATCTCCCGGCAGGCTGTGTCCAAGGCACTTCAGGTCATGGACGAGAAGATCGAAGTGGCACTCCGGGAGATGGCGCACGCGAACCAGATCGCGATAGAAAAGATCAACGCGGAGCGGGGGATCCTGCTCGGGCGCTCGGTACCGTTCCAGACACCCGCAATCATCTTTGTTTCCGACAAGCACGGGATGCAGGTCTGGTACGAGCACGACGGCAACTGCGGCACGTGCCAGCGGTATACCGAGTGTATCGAGCTGCTCTGGGATTATGCAACCGAGCTCGGCATCCGTATCGAAAAAACCGCCGACCCAACAAAGATGGCGGAAGAATTGTTCAAAAAAGTGAAGGCGATAGTATGACATTAGCACGAATAGGTGAGATTGTTCATCAATGGATGGGCTGGTGCCCGAACACCGTCACACGGAGGGTTTGAGCGTGCTGCTTGCCGATGCTCTCTGGAACGCTATGGGCTGGTGCCCGATGGAGGCATCCATCCAGTACCCGGTGAAGTATCCCGACGGGGATACCCGGCAGAAGAATCCCGCGGGAGATGGTGGGCCGGTTGCCCGGAGATCAGCCCGGTTCATGCGCATGACCTGGGCGGTTGTGATTCTCTCATGGATAGCGGCATTCCTGATCCTGCCCCATCTCCCGGAAGTGATACCGGTCCACTGGGATCTGAACGGTGGCGCGAACGGTTTTTCCGACCGGCTTTCAGGCGCATTCGGGATTCCGGCCATTATCACACTCATCACGATCCTTTTTATCGTGCTGCCCCGGTTCGACACCATGCAGGTATCTCTCAATGCAGTCCGGGATATCTATGCCATCATCATCTTTGCCACCACGGCTCTGCTCTTCTGCATGGAAGTGATCGTGCTCCTGGTTGCAGCGGGACTTGACCTGCCGCTCGTCTCGCTCTCATCCGTACTTATCGGATTCCTTTTCATCGTGATGGGGTACCTGATGCCGCAGATCAGCCGAAACACAACTATGGGTATCCGCCTGCCGTGGACACTGAAGAGCGAAGAGATCTGGAAGAAGACTCACGATCATGGCGGACCGATCTTCATAGCAGCTGGTGTACTGGTCGTTCTCGGGAGTCTTGTTGCCGGAGTGTGGGCCATTGCCGTGATGCTTATAATCGTGACCGGTGCCAGCCTGTATATTGTGGTCTGGTCGTACCAGCTCGCACAACGCAAGCCGACGAGTGAGGTATAACCATGTTCACCAAAACATACGAAATTATCCAACACTATTTCGGCTGGTGCCCGAATGCACCGGTCCTGCGCACGGCATCAACAGTACTCTCAACCCCACCGGTTACCATCAATCCCCTGGAACCGGATGGCGGGGCGGGAGGATCGGGACGAATCAGGCGGGGGGTCCAATTCGCAGCAGGGGGTATACAAACGCTGGTCAGGAACAAACAGCTGCTCTGGTTCCCGCTCCTGACCGGCCTTGTCATGCTATTCATGATCGCAGCGTTCTTTTCCCTCATGGTATACGGAACGTACCCCTACCCGGCGATTGCCTATCCCCTTTGGCTTGCTTTGGTGTTTTCCATCGAGGCGATCACGGTCTTCTGCCTGTACTTCCTGCTGGCCGGCCTGATCCTGAGCGTTTCAGCGGGTTCTTCGGATGGTATGGTATCCTTCCGTAAAGGATTGTCTGACGCCCGGAGTCATGTGCGATCGATCGCGAGCTGGTCGGTTGGTCTGGCTTTCCTGGGAACCGCTCTCCTGGCAGCCATCGAACTCAGGTATGCCGACTCCCTGTTCATCGCGATATCCTCAATAATAGGCCAGTTCCCCTTTTACTTCGTTCTCCGGCCGGAAGTTCTCGGCCCGGGCCCGATTCCCTCGGTTGTCAACCCCCTGTCAGCCGCCACCTTCACCATCGCGGCTATGATAATCAATGTTGTTTTCTTCATCCTCACCCTGTTCGTTGTTCCGGTCCTTGTTCTCGAAAACAAGGGCCTGTCCGGTGCTGTCGCGGAGTCATTCTCACTCGCTAAAAAGGTCTGGGGGGAGATTGTTGGCTGTCTCCTTGTTTTCGGCCTGATCGTGATCGGGATTTCACTGTCTTCCCTTATCTTCCGCGTGGCCTACGGCGTTATTTCCTTTGATGACCAGTTTTTCTGGTACCAGGGGGGATGGATCGCCAGTGCCGCCCTGTATATCCTCGTGTGGTGTACCGTAACAGTCATCTGTTCGACCGCCGTGGGTGTCTCGCTCTTCGGCCTGTATAGCTATGCAAAGAGCGGCCGGATACCTGAAGGGTTTGGGAATAATTGTGGTGAGGAAGGAATCTAAAATGGCGGTCACGTTAGCAGAAACCATAAAACGCCATCTGGGCTGGTGCCCGGATGCACATATGACAAAAGCAAAGGGAAGTAATGGTGCGGGGCATACCTTCCGTTCCGGGAATCCTTCCGTGAAAAACCCCGGGCCATCAGGAACTGATGGATCCGGGAGGCGCGGGGAATGGCCGTACGAGCGGACACAATGGGGATCTGTCATAATCGGGTCGGTAACCGCTGCTGTCATCCTCATCCTGGTATCCATGTTCCTTTTCGGTATCGTCTGGGTCGCCATCGTCGTTCTGGGCATTATGATCATTGTGCTTTCGATCTGCTCCACGCTGACCGTATCGCTGGATAACGATGCCCTCCGGATCCGGTTCGGGCCGGTCGGGTTGATCCGGAAGAGTTGGCCATTGGCGGAAATCGCATCGGTTATCGTGGTTACCAATCCCTGGTACTATGGCTGGGGCATCCGCTGGACACCCCGTGGCCCGCTTTACAATGTATCCGGGTTCAGTGCAGTGGAGGTCCTGCTGCTTTCCGGAAAGACGTTCCGGATTGGCACCGGTGAACCGGAAGCATTGAAACTTGCGATCGAACAGGCGTTACATGACAGGAATGCAGCTTGAAGAAATTGCAGACACACTGGGGAAATTCACATGACATTATCTCTGGATTATATTAGAAAGAAAATCGGCTGGTGCCCGAATGCGACTTCACTTAAAACCCGGACCTGTCCGGCACCCGGGTTTGACAATCTTACCAAAACACCGACACCTGCCGGGCCGGTCGCGCCGGAACCTGCTACCAGCGGTTTGACAGAGCATCGCCCGGAGTACCAGGAGAATATCCTGCTGATCCTCCTGTTTCTCGGGGGCCTGTTCTTTGGCCTGAAGGATTTTTTCACCTTCGGGGGATTTACCATCCTCTGTTCTGCGTGCGTGTATTTCGATGCGCAGAATATTCACGCGGGTGCGAAGTTCAAAAAGGTCTCTTTGCTGGGAGAGGTTGCATCATGGCAGCCGATTACCTGGGCGGCAGCGGCCTTTGTTGGATCATTTATCGGTATGGCAATCTACCTGCTCTGCCGGCGGGAGGTTTTTAACGCAAATAACTAAAGGCGGGAAAAATTACCGGGAAATCCCGTTTATTTCCCGCCGGCCTGCTGTCCACTACCCCCTTATCCTTTTTTCACACACCTGCACCCGGCAGCTCAGGAACCCGGCTCCTTATGACAGGTTAATAAAAATCGTATCCCCCTCAACTCGGACTTCATAGCACTTCAGGGGCCGGGGCGGTCGTGCTTTTTTTGTATAGCTGAGGATGGTCCCGGTCAGATCGGTCCATCGGACCACATGCCCGTCCCGCAGGTCGAACTGTGAGTTGTGCATCGGGCAGGTGAGGATGGTCCCCCGGAGGGTTCCCTCCGAGAGGTCGGCTTCGAGATGGGGGCAGAGGAGCTCGGTTGCATAAAACTGCCCGTCTGCCTTTGCGAGAAGGATGCCGGTACCGCCGACGGTCACTTTTTTCAGGCCCCCTTCTGTGAGGTCAGAAGTGCGGGCGGCTTTCATAAATTCACTCACGGCCGTGTTCTCTTATTAGGAGATATCCCCGGATATGCTTAACCGTTCCTGACTTTCCCCCGGGTCCCCGACCGCCTTTATCTAAAAAAACGCAGGGGAAACCCTTTACGATCCGGCGGGCAACATCACCTTTGTTCATGAAGACTCCGGTGATCGTTGGGATGAAGGACCGGCTGGCGTGGCGGGCGTGGCTTTCCGAAAATCACGAGAGTGAGAAAGAGGTCTGGCTGATCTACCAGAAGAAACATTCCGGAAGTGATTCGGTATCCTACGATGACGCAGTCGAAGAGGCGATCTGTTTTGGCTGGATTGACGGGAAGGCGCGTTCCCTTGATGATGACCGGTTCATGCAGCGGTTCTCACCGAGAAAACCGAAGAGCCGGTGGTCGGCACTGAACGTCGAACGGGCACAAAGGATGATTCAAGCCGGCCTGATGACGGAGGGGGGCAGGGTCGTATTCGAAGAGGCCATGCGGGAGAACCGGATTGCTCCGTCGAGGACCAGCTTCCGGGTTCCTCCTGAGCTGGAGACGGCGTTGGCCGCTCATCCGGTTGCGGCGGAGAATTTCCGGAACCTGGCGCTGTCGCACCAGCAGATGTTCGCGGCATGGGTCGGTACGGCAGTCCGGCCCGAGACCCGGTTGAGAAGGGCAGAGAGAAGTATCGATCTGCTCGCGGAGAATAAGAAACTGACCGACGTGTTCGGCATAAAAAAGAGAGAGTAGTTTCGGTTTTACGGCGATGTTACAAGCCGTGCTCCCAGCTCGAACGCCCGTTTGCAGTCCTGCGGGAAGACCGTTCTGCGCCGTTCCTTCCGCTCTTCCGGATCAAAATAATTGAATACGACCTTGTCGTAGTCCTCGAACTGGAGTGTCTCACACGAGAAGAGCGATTCGGCATGCCCGAACGTGCGGTTGAGAACACTCTCGTTCAGCCCGGTATGGACGGTGTAGTGATATTCCTTCATCTGCGGTTCCGAGATGTTCATCGTGTAGATGAACGCTGACCGGATCTTCTTTTTGAAAAGGGACGAGGGTGGGCGGGTGTACGCGAGGTACGGGAATAAGAGCCGCTCCATGAAACACCGCATCTCCCCGGTCACGGTGCCGAAATAGATCGGGGAGCCGAGGATCAGGGCATCTGTCTCCGGTATCGTTTCAAGGACCGGGGTCAGCCCGTCCTGCATGGCACATCTCCCATAGCTCTTCCCGCCCTTCAGCTTGCAGGCAAAACAACTGGTACAGCCCTTGAAATCCAGATCATAGAGGTGGATGAGTTCTGTTTCCGCACCCATAGATGCGGCACCGTCAAGAGCGTTCTGGAGCAGCATCGCGGTATTCCACTTCTTCCGGGGGCTTCCGTTGAATGCGAGTATTTTCATGGTTGTGTTCCTTCTTTCGGGTTCGTACATTCGCAGGTCACTGCCACGAAACCTCAAGGGGTTTCCGGCGGGGGATACCATAGATCTTGTACTGCGGGTGACCAAACATCATCGCATAGGCAGATTTCCGTCCTGCGGGCAGGCCGAGCTCCTTCTGGAGCGGGTCATAGGACATTGCAGCCATAGCGACGAAGCCTGCCCAGCAGGTGCCGATCCCAAACGCCGGGGCTGCGATGTCGAAATGGGTGAGCGCGATGATCGCATCCGTAACCGCGACCGGATTATCCTCCGGGATATGGGCAAAGAGCAGGTGCGGTGCGCCCCGGCAGATCACATCATTTCCACTCTCCCATGCCCCGATCAGCATCGGGACATAACCGCTCATGGGGTGAGGGGAATTGATAAGGGTCTTCATCCACTCGACGGTAAGGCCGGCAATCTTTTTCACCTTCTTTGGATCATGGACAACAATCCATTCTACCGGCTGCCCGTTTCCACCGGAAGCCGCGTACCGGGCAATGTCGAGCACCTGTTCGATCTTCTCCTTTGGTACAGGATCTTTTGTGAAATGGCGTACTGACCGGCGTTTCTTCAGGTAGAATGCAATATCGCCGGAAGAGATCGTGCCGGCACTGGTCGGCAGGGGCACTCTCTCGTCAGGGCGGACATTCAGGAGGAGTGCCTGTGACGGGCAGGAAACCTCACAGTGCCCGCACTGGATACACCTGCCGGCAGCGGCATCTTTTACGGCGGGCAGGGTATTCTCATCGGCGGGGGAGACAATCGCCATCGGGCAGACAACAGAGCAGATCCCGCACCGGGTACAGAGATCCTGATCAACAAGTATTGTGGTCATGAATAATCTACGAGAATGCATTCCACTTTTAGTTTATTATATACACCAGATGGGTTTTTGTAACATTATTTCCAATAAGTAACTATTGAAGGATTTCGCATGAAATATGAAAAGACCCCTAAATGCAGCATAGGCAGCATCGTTGATATCATTGGGAACAAGTGGAACCTGCTCATTATCTGGCACCTGCGAAAGAGTGTTCTCAGGTTCACGGAGCTCCAGAACAGGATGTGCGGGATCAATTCCAAGACAATAACCAAGCACCTCCGGGATCTGGAGAAGCATGGCATTATTGAGCGGAAAGTCTACCCGGAAGTACCCCCCAGGGTAGAGTACTCCTTGACCGGGCGGGGCAAGGCACTCCTGCCAATCATTGAGGCGATGCTGGAGTGGGGAGGGAAGTACCCTGAACCAGGCGTGGCAGAAGAAAAAGAACAATGCTCAAAGTTGAAATGATGGGATATTACCGACTTGAGTTCAAGCGATTGAATTCTGAGTTTTTTGACGAGGTGTAGTTCCGGGCGTTGGGTATCTGGGGATTATCCCTGTTTCCGATATCCCTTTTCCGGGCGTTTCTTCACGTCCAACTCACGTTCACATTCCGTCCGCCACATTCCTTATCCTGAATCCGGACAACCGGCACTTAGGATTTTATGATAGTATCATCAGTGCGGTATTTAAAAAAAGAATAATTGAAATCTTGTACACACGCTTTCTCCAGAGATCAGGCACGAAGGTTCATCCATTCCCGATCCTTTTTTCCAAAATCAAATGATCCTTGTCTCCCCGGTTCATATGCGGTTTCCGGCATGCTGCTCATACAACTCGGTTCATGAACAGCTTGGAACTTCTGCTGGTGTTGTTCCATCAACACTTCGATCAAATCGCGATCGAGCGATGTATCGTGAGGATCTAATATTCTTACCAACGTATAGATTTCATATACAAAATCTTCAGGACTAATCTCGTATTCTTCCCGGATACTTCCCGGCATAAGACATGAGATCTGGCGGACCTCATCCGTGGTTTGTCTACTGATATAGCCCATTACGCGGTAGGATTCGATGAGTGTTTCTAAACGACTATGCCCGAATTTTTTTACTCCGCGTTGTGTCCAGCAGAAAAGGTGGAATGCTTTCTGGAGTGGGAGCGTTTCTTTAGCATGTAATGGGAGAGGACAGGAGTGTCCCGATAAACCTGTTCTCTCGTTTCCCCCTGCAGGTAATTTCTCACCAGGAACGGGATGAACGTGTACTTCTGGCAGGAGATCCTGGCGATTTTTACTGGTATTCTTTTCCACGGGTGTTTTTATCTCGAATTTTTCCTTTAATAATTCCAGCCGGGATTCCCGTAAATCAAGAGCAACTTCACGTGCTTCCAAGGCAGACTGTTTAGCCTGGGTGACCTGATTATCGGTTTTTTTACGGGATTCAGGACCAGTGGAGGGAGCGATAACAAGTGGGTTTTCAAGCTCATTCATCCGTTCCCGTATATCCATGAGGATCTTTTTGATAGAACTTTTTATCAGCATTACCTCATGTTCGAGACTCTGGAGCCTTACCACTGGATCATTTACCGATGCTGCAACAATTATCTCTTCTATCTGATCCAGATTGTCCGGCATTGCTACCATGTGATATTAAAACTTGAAATACATAAATATATTGATTTTTGAAATTGACTATTTATTAATTTTTTACTAATATAGTCAAATATTGGTTAGGCGATGCAAAAATACTGCATCCATTTCCTTATCATTTATACCTTCCAACAATGTTCATGGACCCGGTACTTTTACACATCCGGCAGGAACTCAAGAACCATGCTGATCCCGGGATACAGAAGAGCTCGAAACGGTTCTTCAAGGAAGAGATACAGTGCTATGGGATAAAGACGGCAACGGTAATCTCAATTGCAAAGAAATACTGGAAACTGGTAAAAGAGCAGCCGAAACCGGAGATCTTTGCACTCTGCGAAGAGTTGTACCAGTCAGGATACATGGAAGAGTCATTCATTGTCTCAGAATGGGCTCACTCCCTGTCCGGGCGGTACGAGCGGCAGGACTTCGATGTGTTCCGCCACTGGATTGACACCTACATAACCAACTGGGCGTCCTGCGATGGGTTCTGCAACCATACGATGGGCGATTTCCTGGAACAATACCCGGAATATATCGGGGAAATCAAACGCTGGACACAGTCCGGGAACCGGTGGATGCGAAGGGCAGCGGCTGTCTCCCTGATTGTCCCGGCAAAACACGGGAAGTTCCCGGACAAGGCAATCGAAATTGCGGATCTGCTGCTGACCGACAGGGATGATCTGGTGCAGAAGGGATATGGCTGGCTTCTCAAGGAAGCAAGCCGGAAGCACCAGCAGCTCGTATTCGACTACGTCATGAAGAACAGGAAGGTAATGCCCCGGACGGCACTGCGATACGCAATCGAACTGATGCCCAAGGAGATGAAAACAGAAGCTATGAAAAAGGATTGGTAAATAAAAAAAGCTCCCCTTTATTGTGCAGAGTGTGGATTCACGTGCACTCCGGTGATAATGACCGTGATGAAAGCGGTTTTCCTTATTCCATCATCCGGATATGATGTCCGCTTCCCTCGTCAAGCTGTTGTGCGACATGATCCCTAAGCGTCACAACCAGATCGGGGGGAATTAATTTTCCTGCCATCACATGAATTTCCTTTTTTCCGGTGGAGGGATTGACCTCGTAGGTCATGACGAAATCCTCGTGGTTTGCCATCGCAGAGAAGAGCAGATCGGTCACCGCCTCGTGAAACGGTTTTTCAGCATTCTTCCGGCGCGTTTTTCTGATAGTCATTATGGTACGTAATACGCACGGGGTAATAAATATTCATCCTAAGCCGATCCGGTTTGCGAAAAACAGAAGTCTGACGGTGATCTGCGATTAGATTCCGATCTTCTTTAAGAACCGCTCGTGCAGCCGGGTATCCCCGCCCAGTTCCGGATGAAACGACAGGGCCATGTGTTTTCCCTGCTCAACAGCAACGAACCCCTGGTCCAGCCTCGAAAGAACCGTAACACCAGCACCCGCGTGGGTTGCAACCGGTGCCCGGATGAAGACTGCATGGAACGGGCCGCCATCAATACCGGTTAAGGGAATATCCGCTTCAAACGATTCGCGCTGGCGGCCGAATGCGTTCCGGTCAACTGTCATGTCGATAAGATTGAGGGTATTGATGCGGGTATCGTCTACATGGGTCGCTACCAGCACCATGCCGGCACAAGTTGCAAAAATACCGCCGGAAAAGGTGCGAATCGGCTCATAGAGATGATTCTTGTCAATAAGCCGGGAGATCGTGGTTGATTCTCCGCCGGGGAGGGCCAGCGCATGGCAGCCTTCCAGTTCAGCGGGGTTGCGTACGGTGACAACTTCGGAAGTTTCACCGTAACCGAGACGATCGAGTGCGAGCACAAACGCATCGATATGCTCGCTCACGTTCCCCTGGAGCGCGAGGACGCCTATCTTAACGGCCACGGGTCTGGAGCACCTCATCGTCCCGGAGGGTGTGGATATCGAGACCGGGCATTGCATCACCAAGGCCGCGGCTCACCCGTGCAATAACCTCAGGTTCATTGAAATGATTGACCGCTTCGACGATCGCTTTTGCCATCAGCTCAGGGTTCGTGGACTTGAAGATCCCCGACCCGACAAACACACCGTCTGCGCCCAGCTGCATCATCATGGCAGCATCTGAAGGCGTGGCAATGCCACCGGCGGAGAAATTGACTACGGGAAGTCTGCCGCGTTCAGCGCATTCGATCACCAATTCTGCGGGTGCTTCGATATCCCTTGCATAGTCGGCCATCTCCTGCTTGTCCATGCCCCTGAGCATGCGGATCTCGCCCATGATGTTGCGCATGTGGCGTACAGCCTCGACAACGTTTCCGGTACCTGCTTCGCCTTTTGTCCGGATCATCGCGGCTCCTTCATTGACCCTGCGCAGGGCTTCGCCAAGATCACGGGCACCGCAGACAAAGGGTACCTTGAAGAGTTTCTTATCAATATGGTATTGTTCGTCAGCCGGTGTCAGGACTTCGCTCTCGTCGATCATGTCGACACCGAGCGTTTCGAGCACCTGCGCCTCGACAAAGTGGCCGATCCGCACCTTGCCCATGACCGGGATGGACACCGCCTCGATGATCTCGGTGACCTTCTGGGGGTCTGCCATGCGGGCAACGCCACCCATCTTCCGGATATCCGAAGGCACGCGTTCCAGCGACATGACGGCAACGGCCCCGGCATCCTCGGCGATCTTTGCCTGTTCTGCGTTTACCACATCCATGATAACGCCCCCTTTCTGCATGGATGCAAAGCCGCGCTTGAGGAGCTCGGTACCGAATCTCAGTTCCTCGAGTTTCATATGGCGGTACTATTGATCAGCGATCCCAATAAAAACAGAGTACAAACGGCAATCAGCGCAAACAGCACGGTGACCATGCGGGTTGCCTCCAGAATGTCTGCTCCTCCCTCGTCAAGTGTCCGTTCACGGTCACCGATCGTATAAACGCCCGGTTTTTCAAAACGGATACCAACACCACCCGCCATTGTTGCCATCACAATCCCCCCATTGAACCCGGGACGGTTCCGGCCATCCCGCCGCATAACCCTGAGGGCGGGGGAAAGACGTCCCCGCTGGAAGAAGTGCAGCAGAAGCAGAAACACCGTGATCCGGGCCGGGATGAAGTTCAGGATATCATCCATCCGGGCAGCGCACCACCCGATGCGCTCGCGTTCGTCCCGGTATCCAAGCATCGCATCCATGGTATTGGCTGCTCGGAAAACCGCAGCCCCGGTAATCCCGAACAGGGAGAAGAAGAAGAGCGGCGAGATGATACTGTCCGTGAGGTTTTCTGTCATGGATTCATAACCGGCAGAGAGAATGTGTTCGCGATCTAAGGTTGCCGTGTTGCGGGAGACTAGCATCTTCACCTTCTCACGCCCGGTCTCTATACCGTCTTTGAGGGCATCCACAACCGCGAGGGTATGCTCCTCAAGAGATCGCCATGCAAAACAACATTTCAGCAGGAACGGGGCGACAATCAGGTACCAGTACCAGGGAGCGAGAGCGGCAAAACAATAAAACGGAGCTGCGAACAGGACAATTGTCGCCAGCCAGAGAACTACTCCGGCAAATCGCTGGATGATGGGAGAATAGCGTTCAGGCTTTCCCCACCAGCCAATGAACCGGCCGAGAAGTGCAACCGGATGCCATGCTGAATGGGGGTCCCCGATCAGCCGGTCAACCAGGAGAGCGGCAAAAAGGACAATTGCGACTGAGGCTAGCGCTGACGGTACCATGTGTAGAGTGCGCCAATAATGAGGATGATGAACGAGACAATATTCAACAGTTCAAGGGAAGTATAGAGCCAGGCGGTATAGAAAATAAGGGCAATTCCCATCATTACCATCAGGAGATGGGGGCGGCCGCGGGCAATCGGCTGGATCGGCGATTCTTCCAGAATGATCGGTTTCTTTTGGAGCGGAAATATCACATTCACCCGGGCGGTTGTTTTCATCCCGCCATATCCGGCAATAATTTCGAGATCAAAGAATCCTTCCTGGATATCGGTATATATGGGAATATTCAGTACCGATTCATCAACAACGTACAGGTTCTCGTGAAAAAAATCAGTATACATGCTGGCATTTGCAGAAGAGATCGTTATGTGAATCGGAGCACCGCGATTTAAAAATTTCACCTGCAGGTTGCTGCCGGTTGCTGCCTGGATCTTTTGCCTTGGCAGCTCGATTGAATTGATTCCGCTCCGATTTAGATATATCTCCGTACCGGAATCGTTCCCCCCGGTACCCGCAGAGATCAGCACAAAAAAGGGTAACGGGAAGATCATACCTCCACCTCTTATTCCTGGTGAGTCTGGGGCAGGAGATTGGGGATGCCTTCACTGATGGGGTAGTCCACCCGGCATGCAGCACAATGCAGTCCGCCTTCCAGGATCTCTTTATCGTCTTCTTTGGTAACAGATAACACGAGGTCTCCTTTGCAGACGGGACAACAGAGGATATCCATCAGGGAACGTCTCATTACAGCTCATTCCTCATATCAATAATCTGCGTGACTTCAGGGCCGGTGGAGATCAGGGGAATGGGGCATCCGATATCATCTTCCGCCTGTTTCAGGAAGTCCTTTGCCTTCCTGGACAACTTCGCATACTCCCTGACGCCAAAGCAGTCCTGGTCCACACGATCAATACCGGTGATCGCAGCCTGCGTACACCCGTTGATCATGGCTGAGTACCTGGCCATCTCCCCGTCCCAGACACCGATACGGCGCTTCCGGTGAGTGACGGTCCCGAACTCCTTGATCCCCATACCATCGGATTTCTCAAACGACATCTCGGTGCTGAACGGGCCTTCCCCGACACGGGTGGGGTATGCCTTGAAGACTACGACTACGTCATCGATCTTTGTCGGTCCGACACCGTTATCTGCCGCAATCTGGGAGGCGGAGGTGTCTTTGCTGGTCACGAAGGGGTAGGTTCCGTAATAGAGGGAGATGCCGAAGCCCTGGGTACCTTCCAGCAGTATATTATTTCCTTTCTTCAGCTCTTCGTCGATCGCCATAGGGACATCGAGCAGGTACTCGGCAAGCTCGGGAACGTCCTTTGCCTGGGGGGAGACCCGCATGACCCGGTCAGAATTGGCAGGTCCGCATCCGGATCCTGTGCTGCCGATCGTCTTTGCTAAATGATCACTTCCCTTGTCCCGTGCAATGTGATCTTCGGTGATGATACCGCAGCGCTTGTCAACAAAGATACGCCCTTTTAATCCCAAGGTGTCAACCTCGGATTTCAGTACCCGGGGATCCACAAGCACGCCGCTGCCGATACAGAGTTTCGCGTCCTTGTAGACAAAACCGGACGGGACCATGCGGACGCCGTATTTACTTTCTCCGACCTGAACAGTGTGTCCGGCATTCGGACCCACACCGCCGCGGGAGATGATTGCAGGTTTATCCTGGAAAGCGATGTGGGCAACAATCTTGCCTTTGCCCTCATCCCCAAAAAATCCACCAACGATGATTGTGCAGCTCATATTTGTTTCATGTAGTATAAGGTTGAAGTGCAAAATAAACTATCCCTTGTCTCGCTGTAACGGTCAATGGCAAGCGAAAGAAGGGGAAATGGGGAAGAAGAAACGCGGATCAGAGACTTTTGATAAATGTCTCCATCCGGCCCAATGCTTCTGACAGGTCTTTTCTTGAGACGGCATAGGCACACCGGAGGTGGTCCTCCCCGCCCTCGCCAAAAACACTGCCCGGGACAACTGCTACTTTCTGCTCCTTGAGCAGCCGTTCGGCAAATTCCACATCGGAAAGACCGGTTCCTTTGACGGAGGGGAACGCATAGAATGCTCCCTCGGGCACGTGACAGGTCAGGCCAATGCGGTTTAACCCTGCTACAAACATGTTGCGCCGGAGGCGGTACTCGTTGACCATGCTGTTCTTATCCTCCTCGGCTGACCGGAGTGCTTCGAGCGCCCCGACCTGGCCCATCACCGGTGCACAGAGCATGATATACTGGTGGATCTTGAGTGCTGCATCGCAGAGCTCCCGGGGGGCACAGAGATACCCGATACGCCAGCCAGTCATTGCGTATGCCTTGGAAAAACCATTCAGCGTGATCGTCCGCTCCCAGAGGTCGCTGACCGTTGCTGCGGCAACATGGGTGCTGTCGTAGGTTAATTCTGCATAGACCTCATCGCTTATCAGCAGGATGTCCTTGTCGATGACGATATCTGCGATCGCTTTGAGATCGCTCCCGTTCATCACCGCACCGGTCGGGTTGTTCGGGAAGTTGATGATCAGTGCCTTGGTCTTTGGCGTGATCTGTTCCAGCAGGGCATCGGGATTGAGCTTGAAGTGATCCTTTTCCGTGCACCGGACCGGGACCGGCTTTCCACCGGAAAGTGTTACGCAGGGCGCATAGGAGACGTAGCTGGGCTGGGCGATGGCTACTTCATCGCCAGGATCAACGACCGATCGGATCGCTATATCGAGTGCTTCGGATACCCCGCTGGTGATGATGATCTCATCATTGCTGGTGTACGGGAGGGTGTAGTGCTGACCGAGATACCGGGATAATGCATCCCTGAGTGACTGGAGACCCTTGTTGGATGTATAGGATGTCGTCCCCTGCTCAATGGAGTAGATACTCGATTCGCAGATATTCCAGGGGGTCCGGAAATCCGGCTCACCAACACCAAGCGAGATCACATTCTCCATGGTGAGCGCCAGATCGAAAAATTTCCTGATGCCGGACGGAGGAATAACTTTAGCACGCTCTGAAACAAAATTGCGCATTCTCTAACCTCAGAAGGAGTACGGGAGACGCTCAGACTCCTGCTGCTCAAAAAGCGTGTGGCCGTTTTCCTTATACGATTTCATGATAATATGCGTTGCCGTCTCGCGAATCCGGTCCATGGGTGCTACGTGCTCCGACACAAAACGGGAGACCTCCTGCATATTCTTGCCCGACACGACAAGCTGGAGATCATAGGTGCCGGTCATGAGCCGCAGGGTCTTGACCTGCCGGAACCGCGAGAGGCGTTCTGCAATCCTGTCATAACCAAAGTCACGTTCAGGACTGACCTTCAGTTCGATGATTGCCGAGACCTCGCCGTTGCCTGCCCGTTCCCAGTTGATAACCGTGGAATACCGTTTTATGACCTGGGCAGCTTCAAGTGCGTGAACCCGGCTCTCGACATCGGCTGTCGAGAGATTGGTCATAGTCGCAATTTCTTCCGCTGAGAGCCGGCTGTTCTCCTCCAAGATACGGAGGAGTTCGAGATCCTTTTCATCCATCATCAATCACCTGAACCAAGTTTTCAACCACTTTGCTTCCATCTTGGAAACATCGATATCCTTAAGCCCGTTGAGCCGTGGATCTTTCAGGACAACCTCGCGGATCTTGTCCGTGTTGGAATCAAACCACATCTCTTTTGTCCTGCCATACCGCCCGCGACTCACTACGCGGGTATTAATGACCCCGAGCATATTGAGTTCCGATATAAGATCGGTAATCCTGCGGTGGGTGAGCACATCGAGCTGGATGCCCGGGGCGATATCCTGGTAGATACGTGAGACTTCCCCGCTCGTAAAGATATTCTGGCCCAGCTGCTCCAGGATCAGCATCGAGAAGAGTATCAGTTTGCTCTGGGTCGGCAGGGTTGCAATGCACTCAATCATGCTGTCGGTTTCAATCTTTGCCTGTGCCTGTTTGACGTGCTCTTCGCTAACCTGCGAAGATTCGTCCCGATCTGCCAATTCGCCTGAGATCCTGAACAGATCAAGTGCCCGCCGGGCGTCGCCATGCTCTTGCGCCGCAAGGGCAGAACACAGGGGAATAACACCTTCAGCCAATGCACCGGCAATAAATGCCCCGTCGGCACGCTGTGCAAGGATATCGACCAGCTGGGGTGCATTATACGGGGGGAATACAATCTCTTCTTCCGAGAGTGAGGAGAGGACGCGGGGATCTAAGAAATCCTTGAAGCTCAGGTCGTTTGAGATCCCGATGATACTGACTTTTGAATTTTTCAAGTCGGAGTTGATGCGGGTGAGATTATACAGTGTGTCATCCCCGCTCTTCTTGACAAGTTTGTCGATCTCGTCCAGTACGATGACCAGCACCCCACCACTGGCTTCGAGCTGGTTCTTGAGCTCTGCATACACCTGATCGGTGGGCCACCCGGTCATGGGTATGTGGGTGCGTGTTTTGTCACTCCCCAGTTCTTCAGATATATCAAGACTCTTGGCAATCTGGGCGAGCACCCGGTACTGGGTGTCGATCACTTCACAGTTCAGATGGACAAGACGGCAAACGGGGCCCATCTTACTGCTTGCTTTTTCAAGCTCGGTACCGACATACCGTACACAAGCCGTCTTACCTGTACCGGTCTTCCCGTAGATCAGGATATTTGAGGGGGTTTCGTTTCTCAAAGATGGGGCAAGAATCGATGCAACTTCTTCAATCTGTGGTTTTCGGTGAGGGAGAATCTGGGGACGATAGGAGTGCCTCAGCACTTCACGATCTTTGAATATCCGGTTATTGGTAAGATATTTTTTGAATAATCCCGTTGATGGGTCTTCTGGTTCGGGCATAGTCACTCTGTAGTGCAGAGGATTGGTGCGAATACCCTAAAAAACGATCGGTATATTCAGGTTATAAACCCCCTTACTTCGATTGGAAATAATGTAATATACCCTTTAAAAAGCCAATTGTGGCTTAATATTAAAATTTATTCTTTTTTATTTTAATTTTATTTTATAGTATGTGTTCTCAGATTGTTTTTGTTTCTTTGATAATTTTCTTAAATTCCAGTGGAAACCATATACTTTGGTAATGGGGGGGACCCCTTTTCTTCGTGTGGAACTTTTTAAAAAATACCAGAGTGTATTATTTCAAAGACAATAAAAAAAGCCATTTCTATATATTTTAGTAATAATATATATAATGATCGAAATTGCGGAAAAATAATTTTCGCAATTTCTGTTATCTAAAGAAGGAGAAGAGGAGCAAATTTCTGGGAAATTTCCACTGGAAACAAAGGGGTGGCGCCTAGAAAACTATGAAGAGAACGAATAATTCGACTAAGATTTTTATTAATGCTTCTTTTGCCATATCATTATTCATATGAACCAGACTCATCTGCAACCCATTGAAGTTTCTGCAGCAATTATCACCGTTTCCACCACAAGAAAACAGGAAAATGATACCAGCGGGGCAACAATATCCACTCTTCTTGCAGGAGCCGGTATTGCTGTAAGTCATTATGCAATTGTACCGGACCGGATAGATGCTATTCGGAACGAGCTGTATTCAGCTATGAAAACAGCAAACTGCATTATCATCAATGGGGGAACCGGCCTGACATTTGATGATTGCACTATCGAAGCTGTTGCACCACTCCTTGAAAAAAAGATAGATGGATTTGGCGAATTTTTCCGGATGAAAAGTATTCAGGAGATCGGAACTGCATCTATGCTCTCGCGTGCGATTGCCGGTGTGATTTATGGAAAGGCAGTTTTCTGCATCCCTGGATCAACACCAGCTGTTACCCTTGCAACAAAAGAGCTGATCCTTCCTGAGATTGTTCATATCCTTTCTCACATCAATAAGTAGTTCAGCTGGCATTTACCAGCGGTGCACATACCCCATCGCTACACTTTTTAGGTGAACTTGGTGTCTGCCATACCATGGGACCCTTACCGGTAGACTTCCAGTAAGGCAATTCGTTCAAGAATGAGATCGGTGAGGCGATCATCATTGGTTGTGGTTAATTCTTCACGGGTGATAGTGAACAGATCCATAAGATATGCCTGCTTTTGAGAATCTATACAACTCCAGGCATCATCCACAACACGAATAATCGGGGCGAGGGCATCCCATACAGTATCGCTATTTGGATAGCAGCAGACATACAAATGGTTCTCTCTCTCGTGAATGCCGAACGGTGCAGCCAGGGAACACTGGCGGGAACCTGCAGCAAATAAGAGCGCCTCCATTTCAAGGGTGTTCGAGACCATCGTCTCTTTAGTATAAGATCGTACTGCATGGCAAAGTGCCATATGAGCATGCCGTGTTCCTGCGAGCATGTCGGCATTAAAACAGATGATATGGGTATTATGGGCATTTGCTATAGTCTGTATGTTCTGGAGAAATGCAGCACGATCCGTAATGGTCGCAATCACAGCACGAATTTCATAGGTACCGCCATTGCAGGTAAAAAGTCCACCTACATTCTGGTTTTCATGCTCGTTGTTTTCACGTGATCCTGCAGTACCATCGTTTCCATTCATTCAGTCACCCGAATTTTGACAGTGTTGACTGTCCGCGTGCAATATCACTGTGCGCATCAGTGCTTATCTCTCCAGATGTTAAACGCCGGGATTTATCCAGTTGTGCAAAGAGCTGCTCTGCAATTCCCCGTCCAAGAATCTTTGTCGCTGTTTCAATGCCAGCTTCATCCAGTGCTTCCGGTGAAGTAATACTATTGTTAAAAAGGCGCCGGGCACGGACACGTCCTATTCCACGCAATTTCACGAGCGGGAGCAGCTCGCGTCGGATCCCGTTTTTCATGCAGATCTCATATTCCCTGATTTTCGTGTGGATAGCCGGTGCAAACATCCTTGCCAGTTCAACACTGGCGTGCAGCAGCCAGTTCACGCTCTCCACCATACCGTAGAGATCCCCGGGACCCACTGAATACCGCTCGCAGATTTTTGCATCAGGCAGTTCGTCGGTCCAATCGGAAAGGAGCATTGTCGTCTTGAGTGCCCGGTAGTAGGGCTCTGCCTCCTCCTCATCCTGTGGCGGTTCAAGCCAGAGTTCACCGGCATGCGCCTCTATCATGCGATCGAGAGCGGGAAGATCAGTGTTCCTTGCATACAGCTTAGGCATATCAGGAGTACTGCAGATGGTCTGGAGGACTCCGACATCTGCATAAACTTCGTTTTTCCGGAGATTACTGACAATAAGCGCTGCACTCCGTGGATCGATATACAACCGGGAGACCAGGCTGCCAAACTCGGTTGCGCCCAGATGCTCTCCAACTTCAACAACCATCTCAGATGCTACGAGGAAGACAAGTGCGGCATCCACTGCCTTTTTCATCAGCCTGCCTTGCCGGTGCTCATGGACATAAAAAGTCCTGTCCATAAAATCGGCGAGTTCAGCCCGGGTAGCTGCAAAACCCGAAGCGATAAGGGAGAGCACATGGGTGTAAAGTGCATCCGGCTCGGCAATTTTGGAATGGATCTTTTCTGCAGGGGCATCAATATACCGGTCGAAGAGCTCTTCTACCTGCCCCTCGTCTTTTGCGATAAGAACGGCCTCACCATAGGGATCGAGGCGCGGCCGGCCGGCTCTCCCCGCCATCTGGTGGTACTCACTCGCCGGGATTGGCTGCATACCTTCACCGGCAGAAAACCGCAGATAATCACGAACGATCACCCGGCGTGCAGGCAGGTTGAGCCCCGCAGCCAGTGTCGGTGTGGATGAGATGGACTTAATCAGTCCTTTCCGGAATCCCTCTTCCACAATCGCACGTTCAGGCCGGCTCAGCCCGGCATGGTGGAAAGCAGCGCCTTTTGCCACACAGGCTGCCAGTGTTTTAACCATCTCCGTTTCTGCACCTCTGCTCAGTTGCTCTGCATAGGTGGCAAGAGCAGGATCTTCACTCTTTATTGCGCCGGCAGCCCGCTTTGCAAAAGCTTCGGCATTCCGGCGGGAGGAGACAAAAACAAGACACTGCCCGCCCTCATCGATGGTATCAAGGCAGAGATTGAGATCATCAAAATTCTTGGAAACCTGTTTTACCGGGCGTTCCCGGTCCTTGAAATGGATGCGGTTGTTGCAGAACACCCCTTGCCGCAGGTCAACCGGGCGCCAGTTGCTGGTGACCAGCTCAGCCTCTAACCAACCGGCAAGCATCTTTGGATTGCCGATCGTTGCGGAAAGCCCGATCACTTGCATGGTGGGATTACGGCACCGCATCTTTGCAATCACGACTTCAAGCGTTGGCCCGCGACCATCGGAGTCGATCAGGTGAATCTCATCAATAACAATCAGGGTGATCTCATTGATCCAGCGGGCATTGTTGCGCAGGAGCGAATCCACCTTTTCGCTCGTAGCAACGATGATATCATTCTTTCCCAGCATATCATCGCGCCGGTCAAGATCGCCAGTTGAAATACCAACGCGAACCCCTTTGTTACCGAATTCATCGAATTTTTCGCTTGCAAGGGCTTTAAGGGGGACAATATAAAGGCATTTTCCCCTGGCAGCAATGTGACTATGCATCGCCATCTCGGCGATAAGAGTCTTTCCGCTTGCTGTTGGGATTGCAACAAGGAGGTTTTTTCCGGTGAGCATACCCCGTTCCACGCATTCTGCCTGCGGTGGATAGAGCTCCGTGATACCTGCCTGTGTATACTGTTGTTTGAGGCTTGCCGGAATCGGAAGTTCATGGATCAGCATGCTAAATCCCTTTTAAACCCCTTTAATTCCACTGAAATACTCATGTATTTTCGGTATTTTTTAAAATTACGCTTTTATTCAATATTTATTCTCCAGTGGAAATACAGCAAAATTATAAATATTGTTGTGGGATTTTCTACTATTGGCGCAATCAGTAATAATAACTTATCATATCCTGTTTTGCCTCTTTCTTTTTCCGGTCAAGGAAAGCAAAGACATTCTCGTGGGGAACCCCCTCGATCAGCATATCTACCGCCGCACGGGCGGTTTTAAGCTGCTCGGGATACCCTATTATGGCAACGGTCTTTCCAAACACCGAGATCTCCACATCGGTCATATCTTCGATCTGTTCCCGTGCCCTGCCATCCTTGCCGATGATCCGGCCCCGGAGCCGGTCCAGCTGGCGTGGACCATCCGCCATTCCTGAAAGATCGATGACTTCGAGAAGAAGATCCTCATCATCGATCATCTCGAACGCGCGTTCCGGGGAGAATCCGCGATTGATGGCGTTGATGATCTCGACCGCCCGGAGGAGGGATATGGTGTGTTCTTCCGTCCCCTCAACCTTTACGATGCCCTCTTTGCTGTCGATGGTGATAGTGGCGTGGGTTTTGGCCTCGAGCTCCCTCTTGGTAGCGCCGCCTTTTCCAATAAGGACACCCACCCTGCTTCCGGCAATCTTGACTTCCTGCATCATGTTTATTTCACCTTGGTTTTGTTGTGATTATATTCATCTGTATAACGTTGTAACACTCATCCATTGGCAGTCAACGGTTATCATGGTTCGGCAGCATTCAGTCCGGTAACCGCATTGAAGAGATCGATATCTCCCCGGGTTTCGCACCGGTTCTTGAAATACCGGTTGATATTGCGAATATCCCGCATTAAAAACTGGAGCGCCCGGGGGTGATCCTTGGTTACGGACTGGCCCATGTCGATGAAATAGAGTTTGTCTCCGAATAAAATATTGAACTCGCTCAAGTCTGCGTGCACCAGCTCTGCTTTGTTGTACAGGACATCTATCGTGTCGGTGATCTCCTTATAGATCTCTGCGGGATCTTCCATCTCGACATTCCGCAGCTGTGGGTACGCAACTTCGCCATTCCCTAAAAACGACATGATCAGGATATTCCTGTCCCATACGAGGGGTTCAGGAACTGCTATACCGGCATCACGGGCCCGTACGAGATTGGAAAATTCTTTTCTGGTCCAGGCAAAGATGAGATCCTTTTTTGCCTTTTTTACATGGGAAAACCTGCGGTCACCGGTGACATAGGAACTCATGGTGGTGAAGTTTGCGGTGCGGATACGGTAAATCTTGATGGCAATTGTTGCCCCGTCGCGCTCACCGTAGAATACATTGGCCTCTTTCCCGGTACTGATAGATCCCCCAATCACCGATAACCATTTTTTATGCACCAGCTTGTAGAGGGCAAGAAGGGTAACTTCATCGAAGACGTCCTCCCGTACCTTGAACATATTCGCATCCTTGATGCGGATGCCCATCTCCTCGAGGCGCTGATCGAACTTATCTTCTTTTTTTTCCAGATTCACGGGGGGTCACATTCCTAAATATTCCAAGACAATTATTTGATATAATCCCGCACCGGTGCAAGGATCTCTATCAGCGAATCGCCACAGGATTTCTTGAGATCCATCGGGTGGACTTCGCCTTTGCCATAGGCATTTTCCAGATCGATATAGCTTGAGAACGTCCGGTCACCGCCAAATTTCTCCGGTCGTTTGATCGTGATCTCGGGAAGCCGCGGGAAGATGTGGTGCTGGAAGATCTGGAGTACCGGGTTCTCGGGGATTTCCGGCGGGCAGAATGCTTTCTGGCATTTCTTTTTAATCTCCTCCTCAGTGTCTGCAACAGAGATATAGTTTCCCTGCGAAGAGGACATCTTCTTCCCGTCTATTCCGTTGAGGATAGGTGTATGAATGCAGACGGGTGCAGGATAGCCGAAGTTGACCAGATGCTCCCGGGCAAGCATATGGATCTTGCGCTGGTCGATACCTCCTACGGCTGCGTCAGCGCCCAGCATCGCGATATCGGCCATCTGCATGATAGGGTAGATCATCTGGGAAACGGTGGGGTGATCCATCTGCCGACCTACCTCGTCCATGCTGCGGGTTGCCCGGTTGAGCGTGATCTGCTGTGAGAGCTGGAGCACGAGCAGTTCATAATCCCGGTTGAGCTGGAGATCGGACCCGAGCACGTACCGGACGTTTTTCAGTCCGAGCCCCTCGAAGCAACGGCGGTTATAGTCCGCAAGTTCCTGCACTTTCTCCATGGTTCCCTTGCGGTTCAGGAAAGCATGCACATCGGCCAGCAGCACAATGACTTCAAACCCGGCAGCCTGAAGATCTACCAGTTTGTTTACGGTAACGAGATGGCCGAGATGGATCTCGCCGCTGGGTTCGTAGCCCGCATAGACCTTTTTCGTGGGTTTGTTAAGTAGCGAACGGAGATCGTCTTCCGTTACGATCTCGACTGTATTACGGGTAACCCGTTCGTACGCGTCCATTGAAAAGAATGGGTGATGATGAGAGTTAATGGTTGTTCTGGATCGGTGTAAACCCAAGCGCATCGTTGGTGGTTTTTATGGAAGCCGCACCATCCTTCTGCACTCCCATCATCGCACGAATCGCATCCACATTCTCCACAACGACATCTGCCTCCTGGTGGATTGCCTGGAAGAAACAGAGATCGTTTTTGTTTGCGTAAATCGAGTCTTCAAAGATACAGTTCTCATAGAGATCGGATCGTTGTCTTCCCAGATCCATGGCGAACTCCTTGAGTTCTGCAGTGCTCCGGATCCCTATGCTCTTCTTAATCAGGCCGAGCCGGGGATGGTTGTTGATCAGTTCGATTACGCGGTCCCGCGAAACATCCTTTTTCGTGGTGATCCGGATCGCATGCATGTGCATCATGGTAGTTGGCACGATCATGGCCATGGTCGTGATCGAAATATGGGGAAGTACTGAGAGGACATCCGGGCCGTGATGGCTGGGAACGCTGACCGGATCCAGGACAATCGCATCAATGGGACCTTTTTTGATCTCCCCGGGATCGGAACCACGACGTACCATGATCGCGTGCACATGAGCGACACCGTATTCCTTATCGACAGCATGGATAATCCGGCAAAGGCCCGTTGTATTACAAGAGACAACCCTGACAAACTGTCTGCTGATTGCATCCTTGTAATTGCAGGATGAATTGAATGAGAATCCGGCTATCTCATGGTCTTCCCCACCCTGCCAGAGCGCCTTTTTCCCAAGCTTCTCGTAAAGTGGCTTGTTCGTAGCCCCGACATCACCCGGTGTTGCATCGACAATGATGTCAGCGGCTTTACACATGTCTTCTACCGATCCCGCAACAGAGAGACCGGCTTTTTCAAAAGCAGATTTCTTGGAAAGATCGGCAATATAGAGTGGATACCCCCGCTGTTTTGCAACAAAGGCCTCCGCATTGGGGCGGGTCTTTGAAACCCCGATCACTTTCATATCCTTCTGAGCAGCGACCGCATCGGCAACACGCTTGCCAATCGTACCATACCCGTTGATGGCAACCTTGATCATACAATCCTACTTGACGCAGGTAAAGAAAAAACTATGTGGAATGATTGTGGGCATCACGGATGCCTCTGACTTTCGGAATAAGACGCCCGGCTTCAGGAATTTGGGAATATGTTTAAATTTATCAGAAAACGAAAAACAATTATATGAAAATCACCACCATAGCGTTTTCTGAAACACCGATACGCTGGTGGCAGATTGCCCTCATTGGAATTATCATCTTTTTATCAGGAATCGTTTCCTTTTTCTGGACCCTGATGTTTATCGGTATACTTGTTACGCTCTTTGGAATCCTTGCCCTTATTGTCGGGTTGATAATGATCGCTTTTTCCTATTCATTCAAAGAAGAGATTGTCTATAAATTCCCCATCTTTCTGGCTGGCATTACATCGTTGATCGTTGCAGCCCTTACTTTTTTGATTCCCGGTCTTATTGCACCAATATTTATTATAATTATGGCGTTTATCGCGATCATCAACAGTATTCTTCTCATTCTTGTCGGATGTTCCCTCTCTGATGAATGGAAAACACGGCTCGTTATCGTACTTCTGGGCATGATCACCCTTTTCTTAAGTATCCTGATGGCACTTTTCCCCAACCTCACCGTTGTAATGCTGGTAAAAATCTGGGGTATATACGCGGGTCTCATCGGAATTCTCTGCATAATTGCCGGGTTGTCGATGCGGACCAACAAGACCCGTTTCGATAAAATGCCGCCCCTTCAGAGCAACTCTTAAAGATGAACCAAAAAACCTTTTTAAAAAAAGTGTTTCAGTCTATGTAGAGTGACTGTATTTCAATAATTTCTGTACTGTTCTTTGCCTTCGAATAGAGATCAAGCGGTTCTTCGTTCACCTCAAGAAAACGGATTCCCCAGTTGACTTTTGAGAGAACAGCAGCAGCCCTTTCTTTTTCCCCCAGAATATAGAGCGTTGCCGCGAGCGCCTCAATCGAGGAAAGCATGCAGGGTTTACCGAAATTGACCGGATTTGCCGCCATCAAAAACGGGAGTGCCCTCCGGATGCGCCATGATTGTACCGCACCTGTATCCAGTACAACCCATGAACAGTCGAGTACGGTGATCGACCTGACGAACCGATCCGCCGGGGAGAGTGCCTGTTCAGCAGTGGGATCGAGCAGAAGGGTATTTCGCGGGATAAGGGATAGTTTAGTAAATATTTTTAAAAAACCCGCCTTTTCAAGCTTTTTAACCGTGCACTTCCGGGGATCACAGCTATTATCCCGGTATGCGTACAGGGGTATCATTGATCATCCATGCGTGCACACACTGTAATAATGTACGTGCTATGCAGCCCCTGCATACTCAATCCCTTGCTCCGGGCAGAAGGCATAACGAAACCATCAGATATTGAATTGTTCGAGCGTACTATCGCACGATGTAACCGTTTTGGCATTGAAATGGTGCCGCTTCCCTGTCCGGAGACATTGTACCTTGGCCCTGACAGAAAACCCGGGACATTTCTTGAACGGTTGAACACCCCGGCATTTACCCACCTGCTTGACGATCTGGTTCAAAAGGTTCAGGCAATCATCGATGAACGGGGTCCCCCGCTTTGTATCCTGGGAGTTAACTCCTCGCCTACCTGTGGAGTGACCAGAACCTATTATGGGAGTGAGGATCAACAACCCCCAAAGCGAACAGGGCGGGGAGTATTTCTTTCCCGGTTTCCTGCTATTCGTGCTATCGATGTTGCAACCTTTGCAAAATACCGGATCTATCTTGCTGCCCCTCTTTTTTCAGAAGCTGAGCGAACCTATAATATATCATTGGCGGGACTGCTCAGGCAACACTTGTTCGAAGTATTCCTCCCTCAGGAGGCGGGTGATGATTCTGACACAAGGAAAAAAACAGAGCAGGAACGGATCTTCTTAAAAAACAAAGAAGATCTTGAACATGCCGATATCATTGTTGCTGTCATCGATGGAGCCGATGCAGATTCGGGCACAGCATGGGAGATGGGATATGCATATGCCCACAATAAACCGGTGATTGCGATTCGCACGGATTTCCGCAGGGTCGGTATGTACGAGCAGGTAAACCTGATGCTGGAAGAATCGTCAAAGGTTGTTTCCCGTGAAATAGAATTGCTGGAATCCGTCGGATCCCCGCTTATTGGTCAAAATGATATCTGATTTTTTCAGACATCTGACACCGCATTGTTGCTTTTATCCCAAACCTGCCAAGGATGATTAAATCTCCGAATAAAACCGGGATGCAACAATCTATATCTGAATATTTACGAAATAGTAGATGATATAAATGGCAAAAAAACGCGAGGAAAGGGGAAAAGAAAAAAAATCGGGAGGAGAAACCGAATGTAATCTTGACGGGGATTACATCTCCCCAATCCAGTCGTTTCGGGATATCAATACAAAAAATATCATATCCCTTGCTACCCACAGCCGGTATGCACAATCTCTCATTATTTTGACCATTCTTGGCCTTTCGCTTCGCTTCTATAATCTTGGTCTCAACTCACTCTGGCTCGATGAAGCCTCTACGAATACGTTTGCAATAATGTCAATCCCCGATATCTGGAAAGCTACAGCGGGGGGAGAGTTCAATCCTCCACTTTTCTACTGGCTCGAACACCTTATACTGGTGTTTGGCAACAATGAATTTGCCCTCAGGTTTATTCCTGCTCTGCTTGGGGTACTGACCATTCCCCTGATTTATTTCGCAGGAAAGGAGTTTATGGATCGTAACGTCGGAATTATTGCCGCAGCAGCATTTGCATTTTCGCCGTTCCTGATCTTCTATTCTCAAGAAGCCCGGGCTTACTCGATGATGCTCTTTTTTGTGGCATTTTCGATGGTCTTCTACTTCAAAGCCCTTAAAACAAATGACCTGAAAAACTGGGCCCTGTTTGGCGTACTCTCGGCACTTGCATTCTGGTCCCACTTCTATGCATTCGTTATTATTGCCTCCCTCATCCTCTATGCACTTTTCCTTCAGGTTGGAAATCTCCGGAAAAACCTCCAGAACCTCAAAATGATCGCGTTATCGATCGTAGTATTTGTTATTCTCTGTTTTCCCCTTATTCTGCTGGCAATCCAGCTCTTCGCTACACGGACGTCCTCTGCACCAACGTTCGGTATTCAGGGATTGGGAATCATCAGTGAGACGTTCAGGCAGCTCGCGGGATTTTCTGATATTCCGATGTTCCTGCTTCTCATCCTCTTCATAATCGGCATCCTCCAGGCATTTCTCATGGATAAAAACAAAGGAATCTTTTTAGTGACAATCACTGTTCTTACGTTTGTCATCAGCTTCATTCTCTCTTATAAAATGCCCATGGTCCCCCGCTACCTGATCTTTTTTAATACAATCTTTTTCCTGGGTGTAGCGGTCTCGTACGGGATATTTTACCGTTTGATCAATAATCGGGGTATTGTTTATGGCTTTATTGTGCTCCTCGTTATCATCAGCGCCCCCATGCTTGTGACCTATTATTCAGGGTACTCGAAGGATGACTGGAGAGGGTTTTCAGGACAGATCCAGCAGATGACCAAGTCCGGGGATCTTGTCGTTGTAGTACCGGGATATATTTCTCAACCCCTCAATTATTATTATTCAAATTCATCTGATGGGACATTTGAGTTTAGTGCTTATACCGCAGAAGAGCTCAATGCCATCAACGCGGGTAAAGGCAACAACTCTGCTTATTTCGTAGTCACTGGAGATATCAGTGCGGCAAATCCTGACGGTGATGCGGTTGCATGGTTAAAAGAACATACAAAATCTCTCGGGCAGAATACCGGGATCTATCTTTTTGTATCAGCATAATTTCCCCTTTGTGAAACCCTATGTATGACCTTACGGTGATCATCCCTACCTATAAAGAAGAAGCAAATATCCGGAACATCATCACCGAAGTGGATGCGGTTTTCAAGCAGAATAATCTCAATGGCGAGATCCTTGTTGTCGATGATAACTCTCCTGACAGTACCATTACCATTGCAAATGAAATTAAAAAAATAAAACCGAATGTAAATAGTATCGTCCGTCTTGCGGATCACGGACTCTCACAATCTGTGGCAGAAGGTTTTGATAAGGCAGCTTCGGATATTCTTGTGGTAATTGATGCCGATCTCTCCCATCCCCCGGCTCTAATCCCTGCGATGTATCATGAGATCAAGGAAGGATACGATGTTGTCATCGGTAGCAGGTATATGGATGGGGGCGGAATAAAAAAATGGCCCCTCAAGCGTCGGATCATCTCGCTCGGAGCTACGTTTTTAGGGCGTTTACTATTCCCCGATGTCTCGGACCCGGTGAGCGGTTTTTTTGCCATTAGGAAAAGTGTTGTTGCAAATGCTTCATTAAAACCCCGTGGTTACAAAATCCTGTTAGAAGTGCTCGGCAAGGGAACCTGGGAAAAAGATAAGGAGATACCCTTCGAATTCGTGGATCGAGAAGTTGGTTCGAGCAAACTAAAACTCAAAACCATTGTTGAGTATGCACAGCAGGTTATCGATATCACCCTCTTTTCATTCACCCATCACCAGAGTGCGGCATGGAGGGAATGGAAACGGGTGTTTAAGTTTGGCCTTGTTGGGATCTCGGGGATCATTGTCAATCTGGGAATTTTACAGTTATTGCTCATGGCAGGAATTTCAGGGTATATTGCACTCTTTTTCGCCATTGCAGTTGCCATCCTGAATAATTTCATCTGGAACGATCTCTGGACATTCCGGTCATCACCGCAAAGACTAGTGACTAGTATCTGGCAGCGCCTCTGGTTGTTCTATACAGTTTCTTCAGGTGGGGCTATTATCAACTACGCTATTGCTGTTCTTTTAACCCAATTTATCGGAATCAATATCATCCTGTCCGATATCATCGGAATTCTAATAGGATTTGGTTGGAATTTCCTCCTTAACCGCAGGTTTACGTGGGGAAGGCGATAGTTACTTTCTGGAAATGCCTCTCCTATAAAGAATCCCAAGGATATTTCCCGAATAGATACAAACAGGCATTATACATCAATACATTACGGGAGATCGGATATGGGAAAAAAAAATAAAACTGAAGATGTATCTTCTGGAAGGAAAGGAAAAACGAGCAAGACTCCGTTTAGTTTCTTTAATACCCGGTTCGATAATATTGATATAAAAACCGTAAAAAATCGAATATTTTTCCTTATCCTTGCATCGGTTATTACAAAACTCATTGTTATCTATGCAACCACGTCTATATTTCACTCATTCATTGATTTTTTCGATATTGGGACATATTTTAAGCATGCGGTCCCTCTTATGGAAGGACAATTACCCTACATCAATTACCAGATTGAATATCCAATTTTATTATTTATCCCGATCGCTCTCGCCTTTATTCCTGCTATGATTTTACAGAGTCAGATAGCCTTTGTGTATTCATTTCAAATTCTCATGGTATTGTCCGATATTCTGATCGTGCTCTGCGTCTATCTCATCGGATTGAAAATCTGGAGTGAGAAGACCGCATTTTTGGGAGGTCTTTTCTACGCAACAGCATTTTCCACTGCCTATTTTGTATTGACAAAATCTGATGCATTTCCAACATGCATTCTTATGGTAGCTCTTCTTTTTACCGTATATGGCATGAATACGAAGGGATATATCTCTGCAATGTTGGGATTTTTTACAAAAATTTTCCCCGTTATCGCACTCCCGTTCATGGTTTTATATAATGCGAAATCCACTTCACTTAAAACAGAGCTGATCTCTGGAGGGAAAATGTTCCTTCTGTTCTGCATTTTATTGCTATTACCATTCGCTCTTATCAACCCTGATATCATCGGCACATATCTTTTTGCAACAGGTGGAAGCATCGGGGTGTATGTGAACACAGCTACCTTTACCATTCATTCCTACCTCCATGATGTTCTCCATCTGGGGATCTCTCCAACCACTGTATCAATAGTGATGTATACACTGATGGGCATCACCATCATCCTTCTTTTGTACTTTGCCTATGCAGAGCGTGAAAAAAATCCCAAAAATCTGATAAAGTTAGTACTATGTGCAATTTTCTGCCTGGTCTTTTTCACAAAATTCCATAGTCCCCAGTACCTTGTTTGGTTTACACCACTCCTCGCTCTGCTTGTTGCTGACGATATCGTAAAGATCGTATTATTCTATGTCACCCAGATCTTTGCATACATAGAGTTTCCCTTGATGTTTGGAAAATATTATGTAAATCTTAACTATACCAATCCCGTTGGCACTTCAGATTGGTATTTGACACTCGTTTTTTTTACCTTGGAATATATTGCATTTTTGATCCTGCTTTATTTCATCATCAGACCAAAGGAAGGAACGATAAATTGGATGAAAATTTTTTTCCAGACTTTAACCTTAAAAAAAGAATAATTATCACAAATGCCATAATGCATCAAAATAAACAACATTAAACAACGAAAAAACGGCAATCACAGATCAATAATCAACGCATCAGGAGAAATTATGAAAGTTGCAATAGCAGCAGGAACAAGACCGGAATTTATTCAGGTTGAACCAATCATTCGTGAACTGATAAGAAGGAATATTGAATATATATTTATCCATTCGGGTCAGCACTACGATTATGAAATGGATAAAATCTTTTTTGAAGAGATGGATGTGCCTGATCCCACCCATTATCTTGGAATCGGTTCTAAACTTCCCGGTGAGCAGATCGGTGAGATGATCACAAAATCTGAATCAATATTCCGTAAAGAAAATCCCGATATTCTCCTTGTTACTGGAGATACAAATACGGCCCTTGGTGTTGCTCTTGCAGCAAACAAATCAAAGATCAAAGTAGGTCACTTTGAAGCCGGTATGCGAAGTTACGATCGATCCATGCCAGAGGAAATTAACCGGGTAATTATCGATAATTTTTCAGATGCTCTTTTTTCTCCAACAGAGAGAGGAATCAGGAATCTGCATGATAATGGCATTCACGATAATGTTTTTCTGATTGGGGATGTGATGCTCGATTCGATAACCTACTACCGGAAGTTGATTGAAAATAAAGCAAAAACTCTTGCAGATTTATCCCTTACACAAAATCCCTATCTCCTGCTCACCCTGCACCGGGAAGCAAATACCGACAATAAGGATCGATTAAAAAATATTCTTGACGCAGTGTCTTCTGTTTCCTCTCCGGTAATCTTTCCGATTCACCCACGAACAAAACAAAGAATCCAGAGTTATAATATTAGTATTCCGGATAATATTCACGCGATCTCTCCAGCAGGATATTTTGAATTTCTGCGGTTGATATTTCATTCAGAAAAACTCTTAACCGATTCCGGTGGAGCACAAAAACAAGCGTTTTTCCTCTCAAAGCCATGTATCACGTTACGACCGAATACCGAATGGGTGGAAACAACAGAGAGCGGATGGAATATCCTTGTTGATGACAACCCGGAAAAAATAATTGAGGCGGTTTCAAACTTTAATCCGCAGGGCTCACCGGATCTGTCGCTTTTTGGGAATGGCAAAAGTTCACAAAAAATAATTGATATTGTTGTTTCAAATTTTTAGAAATGTGGGGAGATTCCTGCTAACCAATACCCTTTTATAAAAAATTATCCGGACGATGAACCCTCTTTAATGTACCAACGTACATATTTTTCAATACCTTTCTTAATATCAATTTTTGGTGTGAATCCGAGGCTTTTTTTAGCAAGGGAGATGTCCGCTGCAAACCGCATCACTTCACCTGGGCGTTTTGGAAGATGAATTGGATTCATATCTTTCAGATCCCTGCCCGTTTCCTTGGCAATGGTATCAATGATAATCCTCGCAAGATCATTGACACTCGTTTCCTTACCCGTCCCGAAGTTGATTGCCGTACCGAACATATCCAGCTCTTCCCATTTATTGATAATGAGCGAATATGCTGCGATAAGATCGTCAATATAATGGAAATCCTTTGTCTGAACACCACTTCCGTAGATCGTAGGTGGACAATTGTTCATTACCTGAGAAACAAACTTTGGTATTACCGCTGAGTAACCTTTCATTCTCTGGTTTGGCCCATACGTATTGAACTGCCTGAGAATTATTATAGGTAGGTTATACACGTGATGGTATGATGAGCAGAGGCGGTCTGCGGCTGCTTTTCCTGCTGCATAGGGTGATTGCGGGTTGAATGGATGGTTTTCATCCATTGGCATATATTGTCCGGTTCCGTAGACTTCAGAAGAAGAAGCGTATAACATCAGTTTCAGGGGATCCCGGCGGGTCATAGATCTTCTGACCGCTTCAAGTACATTCTGGGTTCCGCGTGTATGCACTTCAAAACTGGGTACGGGATTATCTATTGATTCTTCCCAGTGCACCTGAGCAGCCAGATGGAAGACCATGTCGACATTATTTACCAGTCTGTCCACAAGTTCAAAGTCCATTACAGAGCCATTTACAAAATAGAAATTTGGTGAATAGTTGTAGCAGGCCCGGATATTATCAGTTGTACTTCTGGACAGATCATCGAGAACAATGACTCTGTGTCCGTTTTTGAGGAGAAATTCGGTTAAATTACTGCCAATAAAACCTGCCCCACCTGTAATTAATACCGTTTCTTTGTGCATGATGTGATCAATTTCCTGTTTATTCATGGAATAATTCATTGAAGAAAGTTAAGAACTCATTCATAATTAGGGGAAGACAGAAATATAAATATTGTTAAAATCAAAAAAGTCCGCCAAACCCCTGCTTTTAATAATAAAGTTGTTTTAAATCATCAAGGCATACTTAACAGTTTCAAACCCCGGGATTATCGGGATGGCGGGGGTCACTGCCATTTTCGCTTGAGATACTTCGCCTTGAAAATCTTGGAGAGGATTCGCAGATTGTTGATGACCTCCTTTTTCACGTTTAGCTTAGACTCGCCAAACTCCCGTGTGTAGACTTTCACCCCAATCTCTTTCACGGAATTCCCGTTCAGGATAAGTTTTGAGATGATTTCGGCACATATCTCAAAATTCTTACTCTCAAGAGTCAGCTCGTCAAGGGCTTTTTTTTTATAGAGACGAAAAATACCACTAACACATGTGAGATCGTCCTGCAGGAGTACCCGGTAAAGAAAATTAACGGATTTGCTTATGAAGAGGCGGAACGGCGAGGATATCTCGCTTGCGAGATCCTTTTCCCGGTAGGGAGATGCAGAGATGCAATCGGCACCGGTTTCCCGATACGCTGCCAGCAGTTTTTCGATATCTTCCGGACGGTATGTGAGGTCGGAGTCCATCATGATGACCAGATCCCCCTCACTGTGTACAAGTCCTGTTCTTACCGCTACACCCATACCCTTGTTCACACCATGGGAAACGACAACAACATTCTTCTGTAACTCTTTGAGCGTGTTGAGTTCAGTAAGAGTTGTATCTCTACTCCCGTCATCAACAAGGATATATTCACAGGTTTCCCCGTATCGTTCCATAATTGGCCCGGTAACGGGAAAGAGCCGTTCCGGGTAAAGGCGGACATTTTCCGCTTCATTGAAAAGGGGTATAATAATCGATATCATTCAGGCACTCCGCTGTACTGGTCTGTAGCAAATTTCGAGAATATGAACCCGAGAATCAGGACAAAATACATCGAGATCAGCCGGTCGGTAAGTACTATCGCCATTGCATCAGTTGAGGCAACACCGAGGATGATGATAAAATAACCAAGGGATGCCTCCATCACGCCGACTCCGAGTGGAATCTGGGATGCCAGACCAGCGATGATCGAGAGGCAGAAGAATATCGTAAGCAGGATGGGATTCAGTGTGTATCCAAAAGCCAAAGCGACCACCCATAATCGTACGAATTCAGAGCCGAGCGAGAAGACGGTAATGATGAAAATGCCAAAAATATCCTGAAATGGGAGTTTCCTGATCTTGAAATCTGCAGGGATCTTTTTGAGGAAAGGAATCTGAGTAGAGTGTCTCTCCAAGAGTGAGAGGAAGTAATCTGCCTTGTAGTAAAAGAATATGAGGAGAAGGAGAATTACGGCGGTCGCTTCAAGGATAATAACGGTAATCCCCTTCAGCTCTACGAATACTATAGCAGAAGCTGCAAGGAAGAGGATCATCAATTCAAAGAATCGCTCGTAAAAGATCATGGAAATGCCGTCAAAAAATCTCATGGCATATCGCTTCTGCATGTAATAGGCTTTGTAAAGATCCCCGATTTTCCCGGGTGTAATATTTGCATAAAAAAGGCTTGCGATGCTTACAAGGGAAGCATCGTGCCAACTGATGGTTGTATTGTACTTTTCACTTAAGTATTTCCAACGATATATCCTAAGCGCGATGGTACCAAGCGATAAAAAAAATGCTAGAATGATAAGGGGAATACTAACATTAAACAGGATCTGGTAATTCTCAATTATTCCAGATCTGATGATTACATACGCAAGAATCAATAATCCGATTAGGAACAAGACATGTTGCAGGATTTTTCTATTACTTTTTATTAATTCCATAGTTCACCGCGGGCACAAAAGAAGAACAACTCACTATCATTGGCATCCGATTTATTATATCTCAATCGGTACTTTAATCCTATATCGCACATGGCATAAATCCTCATATCCTCCTACAACCAAATTGTTGTCATCATGTCCAACCTCACCGTCGCAATCCTCGCCCCCCCTGATTATGCCAAAGATCTGGGAAAAAAGGGCACCGTAAGCGATATCACCTTCTATAACCTGAAAAAAGGCGACGCCACCGTCACCTTCATCGAACCTACCCGGTACCCGGAGAAACTATCCTCTCTGTTTTACACCGTATCGGTATCGGAGCGGATAGTCCTTGTAGTCGACGAGATCAATGCCAGTTTTGGTGAATGTGTGCTGATGCTCCAGTGTGCCGGCAAATCCAATGGATATCTCATTTTAAAGAATTATATCACGCCGGACCAGATCGCCCCACTTATCAAAGGCACAGTCCTTGAGAATTATGAGGTCATTGAGGAAGACATTGTCGGTCTCCGCGAAAGGATGCTCGAAATATCCGTAAAACAGTCCGCTCATCAGAAAACACACGAAGGATCCGGAAAAGGATCTGTACCGGTTGACTCCCATTTCAATGTGAAAGGGGTCGGTGTAGTTGTGCTCGGTTTCGTGGCTCAGGGATCCATAAAAAAGCACGACACGTTAAAAGTCCTCCCCATAGAAAAAACCACCCAGATCCGTTCCATCCAGAAGCACGATGATGATTCCGATAGTGCGATTGCCGGTGAACGGGTTGGTCTTGCCCTGAAAAATATCGAATCTGAAGATCTTGACCGGGGGTTCGTCCTGACCAATGATCCCGCAATAAAATTCTCCACTATCGTTTCAGGGAAAGCACAAATCGTGAAATACTGGCCGGCCCCCCTCAAGGAAGGTATGGTGCTGTATGCCGGCCACTGGATGCAGTTCCTCCCGACCCGGCTGGAAAAAATAACCGTAGATGGGGACTGGAGGATGCCGACCATAACCTTAACCTTGGAAAAGGCGTTGGTGTACCCTCCCGGTGCACGGGTGGTGCTGCACTATCTTGAAGGTGGCAAACTCCGCGTGGTTGGTTCACTCACCATCCAATAATATATACAATCCCCATTTCTCTCTCATTTTTTCAATTTGTTACACTCTCACCATGATCTTATCTTTAAGAACGATCATCACTATTCTGAGTAACAATGTTTGAGAGTCTTATTGGATGGATTGTCCTTGGAATTGTCGTCCTCGTTATCATTGGACTAATTCTCTGGGCAATAGGTATTTACAACCGGTTCGTCACGCTGAAAAATTCATCTGAGGCAACCCTCGGCCAGATCCGGGTCGCCATGAAGAAGCGACTGGACATGATCGAGCAACTCCTCGGATCCGTAAAGAGCTATGCCAAATTTGAAAAAGAGACCTTCGAACGGGTCACTGCCATGCGGGCGAGTGTTGCGACAGCAAATCCCGGTGACCTGAACAAGGTCGAAGCGGAATCCCGTTCGATCTTCGGGCGCCTTCTTGCAGTTGCGGAGAATTATCCCGATCTCAAGACCTCCGGCACAGTCATGAGCATGATGGACTCGGTGAGAGGTCTGGAAGATGAGATTGGCCGCCAGCGGTACACGTTCAATAACATCTCGCAGGAATTCAACACGATGATAGACACGATACCCTCTAATTTCATTGGTAAGTTCATGGGACTCATCAAACTCGAGTACCTGCAATTCGAAGAAGCGATAGCGACTCCCCCGAAGATAGAATTCTGATGGGGCAACGAACGTGAGTGAAAAAAGTCAGCTGACCGCACTTGTCATCGGCGGGCTAATCCTTGGGATACTCGGGCTGGTTGCAGTCACAGTGATTCCCCCCCTTTTCGAAGGGGATCTTGCGGTTGATTCGTACGAAGCCACCTTCTTAGAGGATGGAACCCTGCAGGAACACTATACTTATGATGTTTTGTCCTCTGGCGAATATCGCATGCTCTATCGAATATGGGAAGCTCCCCTTGTTTTTGACAGCAATCCCCAGGAGTCATCTGTACGTTTTGTATCGATGGTTCCATCCGACAATACGATCGGATATGCAAAAAATAACCTGGGAATTGTCCAGCTGACCGGTGATTCCAGTGCTGTCGAATCGAAATCCCTGATTAATAACCTTGCACAGGATAATGAAGTGGGAATATTTAATCCCGGTTACTTTTCCGCAGGAAAATACCCGGTTGGTTATACCTACACACTTCATCCGCCCATTGAATACGATGCAGCTGCAACCCATCTTAACCTGAAACTTGCCGGTGAAAATCACATCCCGTACCGGATGATCAGGATCACGATTCCTGCAGATAATATCGAACAGGTGTATGCCTATCCCCCGTCTCTTACCACGGAAAAATCCGGAAACCTTTACATCATCACGGGAAGTGCTTCAGCCAACGAGATTATTGCTGTTGAGATGGTGGGAAATGCACAGGGCTTTTCCCAGGTTCCGGGATTCCGCACCGAAAAGCAGGATATCCAGGGCCAGGCCTTATCGGCAAACTTCTGGTACAATGCCCCTTATTACCTCGCCCTTCTGCTGAGCTGGCTCGCAAAGGTGGCAGTGATCCTGGTACCGCTTCTCCTCATCGTGATTTACAACCGGTATGGCCGTGAAAAAGAGTTCACCGCTCCTGCATACCTGAGTACTCTCCCCTCCACAGCGCTCAAACCCTGGCAGGTAAACCTGCTCTTCAAGGGTGATGCATTGGATTTCGATGAATGCGGGTATTACGCCACGCTTCTCGATCTTCACCGGAGAAAGATCATCTCCATTAAAGAGAAGGGTGAAGGAAAGGGCGTTGAGATCCGTATCCTATCCGGTGAGACAACCGATACCTACGAGCTGCGGGTTCTCGCGTTTATCGGACTGGTATCGGAAAACGGCATACTGGACACCGATTCGATTGCCGCGCTCGCCAAACGTGCCAGCACCGTCAGTAGTGCTGAGGAAAAAGCACTGCAATACCAGCGCTCGCTCACTGATGTCACCAGCAGGGTTGACGCATCGCTCGCGAACCAGTACATTGTGGATGGAAGGGATCATGTCGTACCCCTGGGATTTGTATCCATCGTCCTGTTTGCGATCTCACTCATTCTTGCAATGGTTATGCCGATGCAGTCATACATCCTGTTTCCCGCAGTTGTGTTGTGGGTAATTGTTGTTATCCAGTCAGCGATCGCGTTTGCTGCCCCGTCCACGCTTTTCGGGCACTGGAAGGACGACCGTTACAAAGAAAAACTGGAATGGGATGCATTCACCCATTTCCTCTCGGATATGGCCATGATCCAGAAGTATGCTCCCGCGGACCTGTCGATGTGGGGCGAATGGCTGGTATATGGGACCGCACTGGGCGTAGGAGATAAAGTTGAACGGGCAATGAAAACGCTCAATATCCGGGTAGCTGATACAGGAGTTCCCGTGGGGGTCATGGGTATGAACGCGGCGTTTATTCCTCTCATGCATTTCACTCCTCCCAGTCACGGCAGCTCAGGTGGAGGCGGCTTTGGCGGCGGTGGATTTGGCGGAGGCGGTGGTTTTGGCGGTGGTGGAGCCGGGGGCAGATAAACCTCCTATTTTTTTTGGGAGGCGGTCGGACATTAACAGTTACATGACGATCTGGTGACGTTCATATAATCTTTAAAGCCGCACAAACCATATGAATACCAAAAACGGAATCTGATTACATGCAATACACGGAAGGTCAGCTCGGCAGGGTCTTTGTCGTGAGGATCGATGACGGTGAGGATATGCTCGTCTCGCTGCGTCAGTTCATCATCGACAAGGAGATCCTAGCCGGGTCCATTACCTTCCTTGGTGCGCTGATGAACGGGAGAATGGTGACCGGTCCGGAAGAGCCGGTAATTCCTCCCGTTCCCCACTTTGTCATGTTTGAAGGCGGGTGGGAGGTATTCGGGATTGGCACCATATACCCGGGTGAAGGTGGCCCCCATATCCATTATCATGCCTCGGTTGGCCGTTCAGGACATGCACTCACCGGCTGTCTCAGGGAAAAAGCAACAACCTACCTGATCATTGAAGCGGTCATCATGGAGTTCACGGGTCTCAAAGCCCGACGGGAATTCGACCAGAAGACCCAGCTCCATCTTCCTCTCCTTGGAGATCGGGAGGTTACACCGAAGCTTACCGATTTTGAGAAAAAATCTCCCCAAAAAGAAGAATCTTCCCCCGTTGAGGAAAAGGAAGAGACCGATGATCTCCCGGGCGGACTTGCCGAGATTATCCGGGACCTGACCCGGCGCCCGCCTCCAAAATCGTCGCAATAACTTCGGATCTGAACATGCACTGTATCCCTTTTTTCCCATGACCCGGCAACCCCCCTATCTCCCGATGTCTGTCAAAGAAGCGGAGAAACTTGGCATCAGCCAGTTTGACATCATTCTTATTACCGGTGATGCGTATGTGGATCATCCCTCGTTCGGTACCGCGCTTATCGGAAGGGCCCTCTGGGATGCAGGGTTTTTTGTGGGAGTAATTGCCCAGCCGGACTGGAAGACCGATGCCGATTTTACTGCGCTGGGAAAACCCCGTCTGTTCTTTGGCATCTCGTCCGGAAATGTCGATTCCCTGGTGAACAACTTCACCCCCAACCTGAAACGGCGGAGTGACGATGTTTATTCTCCGGGGGGGGTTCCAAAACGTCCCGATCGTGCAACCATCGTTTATACAAACAAGGTGCACGGGCTTTTCCCGGACACCCCGATAGTGATCGGGGGTATCGAGGCAAGTCTCCGCAGGTTTGCCCACTATGATTACTGGCAGGATCGTGTCCGGCAGGCTCTGCTTGCCGACGCCCCGGCCGATCTCCTCATCTTTGGTATGGGTGAGCGCCAGATAACCGAGATCGCCCGGCGACTTACAGCGGGAGAACCCATCGCCTCCCTTCGGGATGTGCAGGGAACCGCATATACCATGGAGATCGCCGAATGGCGCGTCCGGCGTCCTGAAGGTGTTGTCGAACTCCCCCATTTTTCTGAAGTCTCGCAGGACAAAACAGCGTACGCCCGTGCATTCGCTCTCCATTACTACGAGCAGGATCCGGTGCGGGGAAAATCCGTTGCCCAGCCGCACCCAAAGACGGTAATTATCCAGAATCCCCCGGCACTCCCGCTCACCTCTGAAGAGCTCGATCATATTTACGAACTCCCGTTCAACCGGCGGGCACACCCGTCATACAAACAACCGGTACCTGCCCTGGAACCTGTGCAATTCTCGGTTACAAGTCACCGGGGGTGTTTCGGTGCTTGCTCGTTCTGTGCCCTTACCCACCACCAGGGAAGGATCATCCAGAGCCGGAGCACGGCATCGATCATCCGCGAGGTAATCCGGATGACAGAGATGCCGGAGTTTAAGGGCATTGTGCAGGATGTGGGTGGCCCTACAGCGAACATGTTCGGGCTTTCATGTGAACAGTGGGAGACCTACGGTGCCTGCCGGAACAAACACTGCAACCCATCCTGTAAATCTTTAAAAACAAGTCACCGGGAACAATGCGATCTCTTAGAAAAACTCCGGGAAACTCCGGGTGTGAAAAGGGTCTTTATCGGCTCGGGTATCCGGTACGATCTTGCTCTTGCCGATGATGGGGATTATCTCCGCACGATTTGTGATCATCACGTATCCGGCCATCTTAAGGTGGCACCCGAACACATTGCAAAGAAGGTTACCGGCATCATGAACAAGCCGGATCGGGCAGTTTTTGACCGGTTCCGCGAGCAGTTCGAGACCCTCCAGAAAGGAAAAAAGAGCCGGCAGTATCTCCTGCCTTACTTCATGTCAGGACATCCCGGATGCACCATGGCCGACATGATCGAGCTCGCCCTTTATATTCGCAATAACCGGCTCTACACGGAACAGGTGCAGGACTTTACTCCCACACCGATGAGCGTCTCAACCTGCATGTATTACACCGGGCTTAACCCGTTTACGCTCGAACCGGTGCATGTGCCCAAAGGGCAGGAGAAGAAGGTCCAGCGGGCACTGATGCAGTACCGCGATCCCCGCAACAGGGAATTAGTTATCGAGGGGCTCAGGGCTGCCGGCAGAACCGATCTCATTGGCACCGGCAACGATTGTCTGATCGCTGCGGAAGACCGGGGAAATCGCCAATTCATGATAAAATATCGCGGAACGAAAAAATAACCCGGTTTTAACGTTTCTTTTTATCTCCCGAAAACCCGACCTTACGTATAGCACTATACGGTTTATAGGACAAAATACCGTTTTTATGGGTTTTTTCCACCACGGTCTGAAAAATAATAATATCGTTGGGAAAAGTATCCCAAAAATTCTTAGATGCTTCTCACAAGTATAGGGGATTCATTCATAAAAGTCTGGCGAATGGGAGATTACTCCCTGCCGTAATCGTCCTCAAACCGAACGATATCATCCTCTTCAAGATATTCGCCCAGCTGCACCTCTATTACCTCAAGCGGAATTACCCCCGGGTTTTTCAACCGGTGCAGCATTCCGCTGCGGACAAAAGTACTCTCACCTTTCCGGAGCAGCCGGGTCTCCTTATCGAGCTGCACTTCTGCGGTGCCACTTACAACCACCCAGTGCTCGCTCCGGTGATGGTGGAGCTGGAGGGAGAGTTTCTGGCCCGGTCTCACCGTGACACGCTTGATTTTATAGACCCCGGACTCTTCCAGAACGGTATATGAGCCCCAGGGGCGGTGCACCTGCCGGTGGAAACGGGTGATTGGATCATCTGCTTTATTGTACAGGCTGACGAGGTTTTTCACCTGCTCCGTGTGTTTATTGTCGCAGATGAGGAGCGCATCCGTCGTGTCTACCACAACAAGATTGTGCACCCCAATGAGGCCGACATGCTTGCCGGAAGCATACACGTAGTTGTTTTTCGCCGAAAGGTACTCTGCCTTACCCACATTCCCCTGGGAGTCATACTGTTCGACGTCATAAAGTGCTTTGAATGTACCCAAATCGCTCCACGGTGCATCGAGCGGGACGACTGCGACCCTCTGTGACTGCTCGAGAAGTCCGTAGTCAATTGATATGGACTCAAGACTGGTGTAATCGGGAGTGATTCCCGGGGAGAACGCGGCAAAGATATCCGGGCGGAACTGTTTCAGTTCCTCAAAAAAGCAATCAGAGGAGAGAAGAAATATCCCGCTGTTCCAGAGATACCCGCTCTTTACGTATTCTTCGGCGGTCTTCTCATCAGGCTTCTCCTTAAAAGCCTCAACAACGTTACCAATCGACAGGGATTTTCCCGGTTTGATATAACCATAACCGGTGTGAGGTGACGTGGGCCTGACGCCAAACGTTACGAGATACTTGCTGGCAAGCGGTTCTGCTGCCCGTATCTGGTCGAGAGCCGCCTCGCCGAGAAGGTGGTCGCTGGGAAAGACGACGGCGGATGCCGAAGGGTCGTGGGCACGGACCCGCTGCATTGCCCATGCGATGGCAGGCAGGGTATTTTTTCCCACAGGTTCTGCAAGGAGATGATCATCAGGAAGTGAATATCCCAGTTCTTCGATCTGGTTCCGGACCAGGTAATGGTGGATCTCGTTCGTCACTACATAAATGCCGTCAAACCCTGAGAGCCGGGCTGCCCGTTCGCAGGTCTTCTGGAAGAGCGAGCGGTCCTCCAGCTGGATAAACTGCTTAGGATAGTATTCACGGGAAAGTGGCCAGAGACGGGTCCCGACACCGCCGGCAAGAATGATGGATTTCATGGATCACCGTGGTCCCGTGTAAAGTGATAATCAAACTTTGGACGGGTTGTATCACATAGATCTGTCCGGAGTCACCATTTATAGGATTCGATCTCCCATTCAGTCTGGATATCAGGCACTGGCAGACGCGACAGCAGGCATATCAAAAAATTTCCTCAGCCAGAGTTCGGTACAGACGATCCTCCAGATCTCCATGGAATAGGCTGACTTCCCCGCTAAAAATGAGAGATAGTTCCGGACAACGGCATCGGCATCCCAGTACGGGCGTGCGTGGAACTCATTGGAGCTGATCAGTTCCAGCACGAACGGGCGGAGTGCCTCTCTCATCCAGACCTCTTCCGGGGTGACAAAGCCCATCTTGTCCATCCGGCAGCGGATCGACTCCGGGATGATTCCTCTGAGCGCATGCCGGAGAGCGATCTTGGTAACGCCACTGCGAATTTTCTGGCTGAGCGGGAGCGATGTCACGTACTCAACGAATCGCACATCGAGATAGGGAACCCGCGATTCGATCGAGAACGCCATCGAGTTCCGGTCCTCGTAGTGGAGGAGTGCCGGCAGGTTAGTACTGGTCAGTTCGCGGAGCAGTACCTTGTCTAGGCTGCCCCCGTAGCGATCTACCATTGGTGCTGTGCATTTCAGGAGCCCCCTGCGTCTTTTGCGGACGAACAATTGCTCGGCTGCGGAACGGAAAAAACCGTTGTGATGCCTGAGGCTTCCGATGATCTCCCGGAATCCGGTTACTACATGAAACGAGCGGAACAGTCCCCCGATATAACTGCCCTGGTACGCAAGATATCCTGCCAGCAGCTCATCTGCCCCCTGTCCGTCGAGCACTACTTTGACCTGCTCACGGGCAAGCCGCATCACACAGTACTGGGCATAGATCGAGAGCGAACCAAACGGCTCGTCCTGCATATAGACCAACCGGTCGATATCGTCCCAGAGGTGCTCAGGTGAGGGTTCCGTACGATACGCATCCACCCCGGTTGTAGTAACAATCTCATCGATATACCGGCTCTCATCAAATCTCTTGTCGGAGAAGACAACAGAGAATGTCTTCTGCCGGGCCCCGATACTTGCCGGCGCCTCATCCCGGATGAGATTGTTGATCAGCACAGCCAGGGTAGAGGAATCGATACCGCCTGACAGGCACGTGCCGACGGCCACATCACTCCTGAGGTGGATGCTTGTCGCACTGCAAAGAACATTTAGGAGACCGGATGCAACCCCGTCATCGCCAGCATCCGATCGGATACGGGGACTGACCTTTGCATCCCAGTACCGGAAAGGAACCTGCGGACCATCGGCCGTCACCATCATCCAGTGTGCAGGTTTCAGCTGGGAGATATCCGAGAACATTGTTTTTTCCGAATGATCGAGAACCCCCCAGGCAAGAAATGTACCGAGCGCCTCATCATCCGGCACCGAGCCTGCGTCCGGGTGGGCAAGAAGTGCCTTGATCTCCGATGCGAAAAGGAACGAGCTGCCCGCCTGCGTAAAATAGAACGGCTTTATCCCGAGCCGGTCCCGGGCACAGAAGAGGCGCTGCTCTTTCTCATCCCAGAGGGCAAACGCCCACATGCCATTGAACCGGGGGAGACAACCGACTCCCCATTCCTCGTACGCGTGGAGTATGACCTCGGTATCGGATTGCGAGTGGAAGCGATGGCCGCTCTTCACCAGTTCTTCCCGGAGCTCAAGGTAATTATAGATCTCACCATTAAAGACCAGCCAGAGCGTGCCATCTTCATTGGTCATGGGCTGGAGCCCCTCTTCCGAGAGATCGATGATCGCGAGCCGGCGGTGGGCAAGGGCTACCGGGCCGCTGATATGGGTACCTTCACCATCCGGTCCCCGGTGAGCGAGCCGTTCGGACATGACCGAGAGGAGTTTTGTATCCGGCTCTTTTCCGTCCAGACAGTACTGCCCTGCAATGCCGCACATTATGGTAAAGGTGGGTGGTATGGGATTAAAAAGATGTGAGGGATCTGTCCTGTTTTATAAATTATGAGAGGGTCTCCTGCCCTACGGATAAAATTCCGGCATATAGTGAACTTCCCGGTGATATTAATCCCGTTTTCCGTCAATAATACCCCCACTCCCATGATGCGAATATAAGTGGCCCGGGAAGCATCGTGATGAAGATTATACCTAGTGGAAAAACCGGCAGGGAACCGAAGGTTGCATGGATAAAAAAGTGCATCATGCTCCGGTTCTTTGCCAGGAAATATTGGAGAAATCATGAAGAAAAAAACCGCTCTCATCAGCATAATCCTGGTGTTGCTGATGGTCTCAGTAATGCCATTGGCAAGTGCCGCAACTGACTCGAGTACATTGAGTACCACATCAAGTACAAGCACGTCGAGTACAACCAGTACCTCATCCAAGTTGTATGTCTCGTCAGTCACTATGGACCCCGGCGTGCTCTATCCTTATGAGCAGGGAACAATCTCAATAACGCTGGCGAACTCAGGAACAGATCCAATCGGACTTTCCAATCCCAACATTTTCAGCGAAAGTGTCGATGTTACCGGTAAGGATACCTGGAAGGCGATGAGCTATATTGCATCCGGCTCCACGATAACGTACTCGTTCCTTATTACTGCCGAACCCCCCGAAGGCAGCCATTTCGGCGTTTTTTCAGTAGAAACGAAAGATGGCAATCTTTTCCATTATCCACTCCTTATCACGGTGGATTCAACAGATATCATTGCGACCATCTCTGATGCGCCCAATGTATTTCCCCTTGCCATAGAAAAAACGGTCAACCTGAGTATCATTAATCCCCGCGACGGTGTGATTGATAATATCCATATCACCGCAACCGGCAGCGGGATAAAAGTCAGTCCGTCAGATAAATATGTCAGTTCACTCGCTGCACAAAGTTCTGTCGAGGTTCCTTTTACCGTGACTCCCAGCCAGGATACAGACCTGACATTCCATATCAGTTTCCAGAGCGGAGATATCGATCATTCCACTGATGTTGTGCTTCCTGTCATCATCGGGAACGACAAGACCGCAGCAGTACCGATTGTCAATAATGTTGTCCTTACTTCCAAAGGTTCGTACTATGACATGACGGGGGATATCACAAATACCGGCATCACGGCTGCAAAAGGTCTCACGGTAACGGTTGGCTCCCCGGCACAGGGAACGGGAACGTACGCCGAGTACGCTATCGGCAGCCTGGCATCCGATGATTCCGGGAGTTTTGAAGTGACGTTTACCTGTTCGGATCTCTCAGCGGTTCCCCTGGTAGTGCTCTGGAAAGATGCCGAGGGAAATGACTACAGCCTCACCAAAAAGCTCAACCTTGGTTCTGCTTCCGGCACCGGTAGCAACAGCTCGTCATCGCAGACTTCCGGAAGCACCGGCATGCGAGCTGGCGGTCCCCAGGGTATGGGCGGGTCCGGCGGCAATATGGGTGTCACCAGCCTCTTTTCCGGCAGTAATGGCGGTGGCCTGAGCTCGTTCTACCCGGTGATTGCGGCAGGCATCCTTGTTGTCGCTGGTATCGTGTTGTATACCAAACGCAAGTGGCTCGCTGCAAAGTTCAGGAAACAGTAAGGGGGATCAATGATGATCACCACCCCGCTTATCCGTTTTGCGGATGTCAGCAAGGTATACCACCTGGAAAGTGGCGACTTTACGGCGCTCGATCATATCTCCCTTGATATTGACGAGAACGAATTTGTCGCAATCATGGGACCCTCCGGTTCGGGCAAGTCAACGATGATGAACCAGCTCGGTATCCTCGATGTCCCGACATCGGGGGAGTTATTTATATCGGGAAGGAACGTGGCAAGTCTGACCTCACTTGAACGGACGCACATGCGCAGGGATACAATCGGGTATATCTTCCAGAAATTTTACTTAATTCCCCTTCTTTCCGCGTACGAAAATGTGGAATACCCGCTCATCCTGAAGTACAAAAAACACGATGAGTCCGGGAAAGCCAGAGCCACGCTCAACGCTGTGGGGTTCGATGATGCCATGAGTGCCCACCGGCCCACCCAACTCTCCGGTGGCCAGCAGCAGCGTGTGGCCATTGCCCGGGCGCTGGTCAATGACCCGAAGATCCTGCTCTGCGATGAGCCGACCGGCAATCTTGACCGGAAGACCGGGCACCAGATCATGGATATTCTCTGCAACCTGCACAACGATGGAAAGACGGTCATCATAGTGACCCATGATCCGAAGATCGCGGAGTACGCGAACCGGACGATCACCCTTGAAGACGGGAGAATTGCAGCATGAAAGATATATTCTTTGATCTCTCCGTCAGGAGCGTCCGCCTGAATTTCCTGCGCTCTCTCCTGGCCTCGATTGGAATCGTGATCGGTGTTGTAGCGATCTCTTCGATGGGGATGCTGGGAACCAATATGCAGCTCCAGGTAAAGGATCAGCTCTCTTCGGGAGCAGATACCATTGTCATCACCGCAGACGCGGTCAGGATGGGTCCACCGGGATCCAGCACCCAGTCATCATCGTCATCAGCAACAGGGATAACAAAAACGCAGCTTAATAAGATCAAACTGGCTGCGGGAACGACGAGCAAGATCGTGCCAATATATTCTACCAATACTGAATTCACCCTGCAATCCACACCGGGCAGGAGCACGGTTTATGGGCTCGATCCGGATGATATCACCAAGTTCCTCACTATTGAGAACGGGACAAATATCGAAGGCATAAATGATGCTCTTGTTGGATCCACCATCGCTACAACATTCAATTTAAAGATCGGCAGCAGGATCAAGATCGGCAAGGATACCGATGAGTCCCGCCCGGTGGTCAGGGTCGTCGGAATCCTCGCTGAACGGGGAATGTCTTCGGACAACGTGAATACGGATAATGCAATCATTGTGTCCAATGACTGGTATACGAACCAATACGGCGGCAAGGATGTCTACAACCAGGTGAATGTAATTGTCAAGGATATTGACACAATCACGGAAGTGGAAACCGCTATTGACACAAAATTGAACACCGATAAGAAAACTCCCGTGGTCAGGATCTCGGATGCAAGTTCCCGGCTTTCCAGCATCACGTCATCCCTGTCATCGATAACAACGTTTATCCTTGCGATCGGTGGCATCTCGCTCCTGGTTGCTGCCACGAGTATCTTCAATGTGATGATGATGTCGGTAAACGAGCGGATCCAAGAGATCGGTATCCTTCTCTCCATCGGTACTGAGAAAGGCGAAGTGCGCAGGATGTTCCTGTACGAAGCGGTTATCCTGGGGATACTGGGTGCAGGTATAGGGGGAATCGGCAGCCTTGTTATCGGGTATTCGGTAGTGAGCTATATGATAGGTACCACGGAGTTTTTCTTCCTCCCCGAGAGTATCATGTATATCCCAATCGGTATGGCGTTCGGTCTTATGGTCTGTATTCTCTCCGGGCTTTACCCGGCATGGCGGGCTTCGAACATGGACCCGATCGATGCCCTGAGGAGTGAATGAACAATGAGAGCCTGACCGAGGGAAAAGCACGATGGACCTGTTGTTAAAATTCTACATCCGGAAAGTCTTTGCGAAAATAAAAGCCCCGTCTCTCCCGAAACAAAACACGGGCCTGGCGGGAAAAACCGGAAAGGCGGGGAGAAAAGAGTTGCGGCGACAGGAAAACCTGAACAACAACGACCCGTGCGACCGTGATTGAGTGTTCGACTAAACCTCCTCTCTTTTTTCACGTTTTTGTCTTGCCAGATTGTGTACACCAGCGGGTTCAGATTATACCCGTCCCGTGACATTATTTCACTCCTGTCATATTCTGAATATAAGAAGACCGGTGAATATGATGGTGCAGGATGACTGCCCCGTTTGGCAGCCATCAGGAAAGGGAGGTGAGTTTTCGCACAGGCAGGAAAATGGAACAAAAAACGATGTACATGCCGGGTAACAGCGGTTTTTGCCACCGGTCGCCCGTGAGTGCAGACCGGTGCATACGGCGTTTCCGGCGAAATATTGCGGGCATTTTGCATACCTGCCACCCGTTTGAAAGAGCAGGATCAAGCACAGAGTTCAGGCACTATGAGTAGAGCAGATACGAGAGCATTACAAAACCCCTCAATAGATCCTGGTGAACCGGGCAATGCACAGGGCCATACGGCAGGGCAGAGAATCCTCAGAAGAATCCCGTTTCGCGCATTGTCTGCCACCTTCTCCGGTTTCATGAGATTTGGAGGAACGCCGGTGGGACCCGCAACGCCGATCGCTTCCCTCCTCAATTAAGGCAGGCAGGATCCAAATCCTGTCCTGCCACCCTCTCATTTTTCCCAAACAACAACCGGAAAACCGGGTCCGGGCATGCCTGTTCACGTACGGATAATAGATCCATACAAGTTCAATTATTACCGGTTCATGGGATGTATTTCACTTCCTTCATACTCGGATCATAAATAATGTCGGGAAGAAGGGGTCTCTCTGAAGGTGCAGCATTGCAGACCCCTACTGATAAAAAAACGAGCTCCCGGCCGGAGGGCCACAGAGCTTTTATGAAACCGGTTATCGCAGGATTACTTCTCCTTATTCTTGGTGCATTGTTCATCGCCCCGTGCTCCGCAGTGACGGCACCGGTTGCGTTATTCGTCTCGAATGTGAACGCCGGAACAGCCCCGCTCAATGTCCAGTTCATTGATTCATCAACGAATTCGCCTACATCGTGGGCCTGGTCTTTTGGTGACGGTGGTACATCCACGATCCAGAGTCCGCTGCACACCTACTCAACAGCAGGTACCTACACGGTCACGCTCACGGCAACGAATACCGCGGGAAGCGACACGGTCACCCAGACCGGGTTTATCACCATCAGCTCCGCCGCAACCGCGCCGGTCGCCTCGTTCGCTTCGAGCGTAACAGCCGGAACAACACCGCTCAATGTCCAGTTCGTGGACTCATCAACAAATTCACCCACCTCATGGACCTGGTCGTTTGGCGATGGCGGAACATCTACGGTCCAGAACCCGGCACATACTTACTCAACAGAAGGCACCTATACCGTCACCCTTACCTCTACGAATTCCGGCGGGAGCAACACGGTCACCCAGGCAGGTTATATTGTCGTCAGCGCGGCTTCCGCGGTTCCTGTTGCCTCGTTCGTTTCAACGGTGAATACCGGGACAGCCCCCCTCACGGTCCAGTTCGTAGACTCTTCGACGAACAGCCCGACATCATGGGCCTGGTCGTTTGGCGACGGGAACACCTCAACGCTTCAAAACCCGTCACACACCTACGTGACGGCAGGCACTTACACGGTCACGCTCACGGCGACGAATACCGGTGGAAGCAACACCATATCCAGTGCCGGGCACATCACGGTCACCTATGCGATCCCGGTTGCCAGCTTTACCTCGAACGTGACCTCCGGGACAACCCCCCTGTATGTCGCGTTCACCGATACCACAACCAATTCCCCGACTTCGTGGAGCTGGTATTTCGGCGATGGCGGGACATCTGCCGAACAAAATCCGACCTATGAGTATACGTATGCAGGAACGTTCACGGTCATGCTGACCGTAGCAAATGATGCCGGCAGCGATACTGAGAGCACGACTGGTTATATCACGGTTACTTCCGTCACGACTCCTGTTGCCTCGTTCACTGCAGATGTGAGATCCGGCACGATCCCTCTTACGGTCCAGTTTACTGACACCTCTTCTTACACTCCCACATCATGGGAATGGTCGTTTGGGGACGGTTCGTCCAGCACGGAAGAAAACCCCGTCCATACGTATACAACCGCGGGCAGCTACCCGGTCACGCTCACGGTTACCAATGCCGGAGGCACCCACTCTGCGACGGTGAGCAGCTACATTACCGCATCTGCGGTCACAACGGTGCCAACCACCGTGACAACAACCGTGAGTACAACGACAATCCCGACTTCGACCACGGCAGCGCCTGCCGAGGTCATGGACTCAGATGCCCTCTCCACAACGGATTCTGCATCGGACTCACTCTCTCTCACGTATATAGTCGTGGGTCTCGTGGTTATTGTCGTGATCGGCATTGCAGCGCTCTTCTTTTTCCGGCGGCCGCCGGGAGGGAGGCACAGGTCATCATGGGACCAGCAGTTGTAGGGATGATCATGCCGGCAACCCGGATGAAACGGAGGATGGTGCGATGAGACTGTCCGACCATACCAGCATGATCGTCACCGCGTTCTGCTTCATGATCCTGATGCTGGTCGTTACGGCACCAGCAGCCCCCGGTCCAGGAGAGGAAATGGCACCGGGCCCGGTAACGGGACATGATGTCCCGGCCGGCACCCCACCGGTTCGAGATCTCCCTCTCCCGGTTGCCGGGCCGGACGGTACTTCGATCCTGGCATTACTGCAGGATTCTGCCGGGATATAGTACCCCTGCAGGTTCAACTATTGCCATCCTGCATACAGTATTTCACTCCTCCCATACTGCGAATATATAATGACCGGCAGGCATTGGGATGCAGGATGATCACCCCTACAGGAGATCATTAAAAGAATGTTCATGAAGCGTTCAGGGCCGTTTTCGTATAACAGGTCGGCCGAAATGATCGGCAAATACCCGGTCAGGCTCAACACCTCTCTACGATAACCCGGCCCCGGGAATGTAAGACTTCGAAACAAACGCCGCCCTTTGCACATCGTGGTGCAGGCCCGGCCATCTCAGGAGACGAACCAGATGAAAAAAAGCAGTATTATAATGCTGATTGCATCAGCAATCCTCATCGCAGGAATCCTGGTTGCAGGTTGTACCCAGAGCACCGACAGCACAACAACCACGGCGACAGGAAGTGTTGGACAATCATCAGGACAGGCACCGGCAGTTGAAACAGCAGCGGCAGGAAATGCCGGAGGCGTTGTGTCATCCGAAACATCCGGCCCGGCCGGCACCGGTGACAAGCCGCAGTTCAACCAGACTGCCGGATCGAAGGGAACCCCACCCGATGGCATGCAGATGAACGGCACCCGGCCCTCAGGAACTCCTCCTGAAGGTATGCAGATGAATGGAACGCGTCCGTCAGGCACACCCCCATCGGGAACACAGCCCTCCGGCACGCCACCGTCCGGATCATAAGATCGCAGGTGGCATCATTTAAGAAATGCAGGAAAAGCAAGGAGAACGAGCCTGAATTTAGGGGCCGGCCAGATGTGCTGGCCCTTTTACCAGGAACAGGCCCCGGGATGGATGGTTATTGCCCATCCCCTCAGGGCCGGACTTTTTTCAGGTCATCGAGTAACTGTACAACCGAACCATACCGGTCCTGCGGCTTTTTTGCCATGCATTTTGCGATAATATCCCGGATAAAATTCGCATCCTGTCCCTCAACGGCCAGTGGCAGGGGCTCTTCATGCAGGATCGCATGAGTCACCTCGCCCATTCCCCCGCCCCGGAAGGGAACATTTCCTGACAACATCTCGTAGAACAGTACACCGAGCTGGTAGATGTCTGTCCACGGGCCGGGCTCGCCGTACAGGTTCGGGGCCAGCTGCTCGGGCGCCGCATATTCAAGGGAGAACCCGATGAGACCGGACTGTTTGGTCCCCTCTGCCTTGGAGAGCCCCCAGTCCGAGATCTTCGGGGTTCCATCCGGAGCGATCATGATATTGTCGGGCTTGATGTCCCGGTGGACAATTCCCTGTTCGTGGGCGTACCGGAGTCCTTCGGCAGCCCCTTTGACAATCGTCAAGGCCTTTTCTGTTGCAAGGGGGAACTTAAGGGTTGCAAGGGACGATGCAACAAACTCCATCTCGATATAGGGCACCGGGAAGATATTGGCAGCATAGATCTCGACGATGTTTTTGTGATGGAGCCCTTCCCAGACATGGAGCTCTTTGGTGAACTGTGTCCCGGTCACTTCATCGAACCGGATGGGTATCTTTACGGCGACATCCCGCCCCTCTTTCTCGTCCCATGCCCGGAACACCCGTGACACTCCCCCTTCGGCAACATATTCTGCCGTCGGGTATTTCTTTTCCAGTGCCGGGGGAAGGCGGGCTGCATAATGGAGTTGATCCAGTCCCGTTGAATCCTCCGGCGGGACGGTCTTTTTGACGACCGTGACGTTACGCGAGGAGACATTGTTATCTTCAGAATCACCCTCGAACCGCCCTCTGCGCTTCCATTTTCTCTCAAACCAGATGCCGGCGACAACGGAAATGACGATGGCAATGGGAATTACCCACCAGTACTGTACCAGAAGGGGAAGGAACGGGTTGAACTGCCCGGAGGGATTACCGCTCCCTAGGGAAGACGGACCCGGAGCAACCCCCGGGTTTCCCTGCTGTTGGGATGCAGAGAATTCAGGTATCTGCAATCTCCTGTCCAATGGCGATGCATTGAGCAGGGTTGCACTACTGATCAGCGTATATGATGCAGGTGTGCTGACAAGGGGAGCACGGTCAATGTTCTCCGTAATGGCATTTTGATTCGGAACAGCACTTTGTATCGTGGAACTTTGTATCGTGTAGGGCGTATCCCCTATGCCGTCGCTATTACTGTCAGTACTTTCATACCCTTTCCAGAAATTTCCCACCTGCCCGGAAAAATCGTGCCCTGAATACTGGTAGGCCTGCCGGCCTGATGACCAGATATTGTCGGCAGATATAGCAACAACCTGTTTTGGATTGTCAAGATAATTCAGGTAAAAGATATTGGAACGCGAGCTGCGATCCACCTCAATACCAACAGAATTATTCACCAGGGTATTTTCTGAAAAAATGTTACCCATCGCAGATTTCAGCCCAATCCCATTGTCGAGATCCCTGACCGTGACAGCACTGATCCGGTTATTGTTTGACTGTACTAAGAGCCCGTGCGGGGCGGTTCCGGAGATGATCACCCCGTTTAATGTGATACCATCCGATGCAAGGGTGATCCCGGCATCAGATGATCCTGAAGAGACGATCTCCGGCAGATTGTTTGTGTCCAGGGCCCCGAACACAACCGCCCGGTTGATCAGGAGGTTCTCGTGATAGGTCCCGCCTGCAAGATAGATGCTGTCGCCGTTGCTCGTAGTGTTGATCAGGTCCTGGATCGAGCCGGTATTTTTCCCGTCGTAGGTGAATACGTTTGCCGAAACCGGGGAGATAACGAGAAGCAGGAACGCAATTATTACGATAAACCGGGTTGCACCCGCTGCCGGTAATCCTCTCCTCCGGATATTCAGACTCACCTGAGCTGCCATCTGCCCTCACTCGTTTGCGATGAACAGGAACCGTGCTGCATCTTCACCCATGGCGAGATCGATGATGTCCCCGTTTTTTACGGGTATTTTGTGCATGGGTGCGATAAGCTCTGAGTTCAGGTAAGTCCCGCCCGAGCTGCCACGGTCCTCGATCTGCCACCCGGCCACTGCCTTTGTTACGATGGCATGGGGTTTTGTGATCCGTGTCACTGACACGTACTCTTCAGGAAGGGCAATGTCTCCTTCGCTGAGCTTTGACGGGTTGTCCGGATCGATCCTGCCGATAAGTGCCCGCTCTTTTTTGAGAAGATACGTGCGACCCGCACCTTTTCCTGTCATAAGGTGGAGTGCCGGGGAGTCTGGACCGGATTCCTTAAGCACTGCCAGTCGCACCGATTCAAGCGTTCCCTGGATCTCGCCGTATCCCATGGGGATATTAACGCGTGAAAAAACGCCGAGGTTCTTGATGAGCATTTCCATACTTCCTTCGGCAAGCGAGAACTTCCAGACCGGGTGAATACCCTTTACGGTCTCCCGCCCGAACCCGGCCTCTTTTTTTACGAGGCCGATGTGGACGAGCTGATCAATGTGTTTTTTGGTGTTGGCGTAACTGGTATCGATGCGGGACGCGATCTCACTGATCTCTTTTGGCTCTTTCTCGATCACCTTGAGAATTTTTAATCGTACCGGGTTGGAGAGTACTTCTAAGTATTCTGAAAGTTCCTGCAAAAAAGCAGGATCCGATGAGATAGAAATCGTTTCTTTCTCTGCCATTTTGAAAAACTCCCCGCACGATAAAGAACGATTATGGTATCGTTCGTGCGCTTAATCATAATGTCACCCTCCCTGATAAAAATGGTTGGTATTTTCCTGTGACCGGTTTTTTGCCGGGTTCCTGCCTTCCCCGTCGATAAGTGTTCAGTTTTCCCGCTATGTATGATCCCTGCGGGTTCAATATATCCCCCCGGTGTATCATCCTCTCACCGGTACCGTATCATCAATATATCCGCCCGGGTTGTCAACGGGACATCCGATCGTATCATTCGGGGATACCGGTAAATGACATCAGGGAATTTTGCAAGACAGATAATCATCGTGGCGTATCCCGTCACCCGGGGGGTATTTCCGCATGGCAGATGATAACCCGTGGTTCCTCATCACTCACCACGAAATCGGGGAGATACAGAAACGGCTTAAAACCCTTGAAATGGGATTACCGGGAATCAGCCGTCATCATATCAGGGAAATTACCGACATTCTCCATGAAGTGCAGGGACGTCAACCATGACGTTACAGGAAATGATAATGAAATACCGGGCGGAGATCCTGCTCGGTGCAATCCTTCTCCTGTCAGGATTCCTGAACTTCTGGAACCTCTGGAATACGGGTTTTTCAAACACGTACTATGCGGCAGCGGTCAGGAGCATGCTCGAGAACCCCGGCATCGCCTTCTTCAACTCGTTCGATGCCGCCGGGTTCGTGACCGTCGATAAACCCCCGGTCGGGCTCTGGGTCCAGTGCCTCAGTGCCGCCCTGCTGGGATTCTCCGGCTGGGCACTGGAATTGCCGCAGGCACTCGCTGGTGTCGGGTCGGTCGCGCTGGTCTATGCTATTGTTTCCCGGCCATTCGGGAAACCCGCCGGGCTGGTCTCTGCTTTTGCCCTTGCCGTGACGCCGATCTTTGTTGCAGTCTCCCGCAACGGCACCATGGACGGATTGTTGATCTTTGTCCTGCTCCTCGCCATTTTTATCGGTCTGAAAGCCGCCCGGGAACAATCGCTGCTGCTCCTGCTCACTTCTGTTTTTCTCATCGGCGTCGGGTTCAACATCAAGATGATCCAGGCCTTCATTGTCGTTCCTGCGATCTTTATTGTTTACCTGCTGGGGATGCGCGACAGCACCCGGAAAAAACAGATCCTCCATCTTGGTCTTGCCCTGCTGGTGCTGGCTGCAACCTCCCTGTCGTGGGCGGTTGCCGTAGATATGATCCCGGCCAGCCAGCGCCCGTATATCGGAGGGAGCGGCGACAATACGGTGCTGGGTCTCATTGTCAACTATAACGGACTGCACCGGCTCGAAAATGGTCAGGCTGGCGGGGGTGGTCCCGGTGGTGCACCAATGGGAAATACTCTCCAGCCCGGGGGTCCGCAGGGAACTTTATTCACCGGTGATGTGTCCCGGAACCGCACAGCCGATCGTCGCATGAACGATAATGCTGCCGGTAACGGTTTGGCACCCCCCGGCCAGGGGCAGGGACAATTCCCGGAAGGCGGACCTTCCGGTGCACCACCCGGTGCATCCCTGACAGGCGATCGACAGGGCGGGGGCATGATGGACGAGAACGGAACGCCCGGTCTCTTCCGGCTCTTTGGCGAGGGCCTTGCCGGCCAGATCAGCTGGCTCCTGCCGTTTGCCCTGATCGGGCTGCTGGCATGGTGGAGGCGCCCTTCGTCTTTTTCCCGGAAGGGCTTTGAAGATGCAGGCTGGTTCAGTGAACGGGGACTCACCCTCATTGCAGTGGGTCTCTGGCTGCTGCCGGGGCTGCTCTATTTCAGTTTCACGACCGGGTTCTGGCACACCTACTACCTTGCCACTATCGCCCCACCGCTTGCTGCGCTTGTGGGGATCGGTGCATCCGGTATGTACGAGGCCTACCGGTCCGGTGGGATCAAAGGCTGGCTCCTCGTTGCCGCAGTGCCGGTGACCGGGCTTTTCGAGACGCTGTTCCTGTATTACGATGTGGCATGGTCCGGCGTCCTCATACCGGTTCTTCTCACCGGGATATCGGTGAGCACCCTCCTGCTCGCTGCATTGAAGATACATGACCGGAAGACAAACGGCAGCCTCTCAACGATCATGGCCTGCGCTGCTATCGCGTGCCTGTTCATCGCCCCGGTGGTCTGGGCCTGCACCCCGCTGGTGTACGGAAACGGGGGAATCCTGCCGGTTGCCGGTCCGCACTTGGACCGGGGCGGTGCCGGTATGGGAGGCGGATTCAACGGAACCGGGGATGGGGTGTCCCGGCTCGCGGAGTATTTGGTCTCCCATAAAGCGGGCGAGACCTGGATTGTTGGCGTGCCTTCGGCAAACAGCGAAGGTGCGGGGCTCATCATCAGCACCGGTGAGCCGGTCATGTCGATGGGAGGGTTCTCCGGCAGCGACCAGATCCTGACCGAGGACTCGTTAAAAGACCTCATCGATGACGGCAGGATCCGGTATTTCCTCGGATCTTCCGGTGGCGAAGGCAGAACGGGCTCCGGAAATGCCGGGCTCTTTACCTGGATCAGTGGAAACTGTGCTGCGGTTCCTGCTGAAGACTGGGGTGGCAGCACTGCCACTGTTCAGGACCGGGCATCCGGCATCACGAACAGGACTCCGGCAGTATTCCCGGGAGGCACCCTGTCCGGCTTTGGTACTGCCGGGCCCGGGGGCCAGAACACCCTCTATGATTGCGCCGGGTACCGCGGGCAGACCACATGACCCCGTCAGGATTCACCCGGCCTGGCCCGGTCCAGTATAGGATACAGAACTGGATCCGCACCGAAAAGATGGTCGGGTTCTTCCTGATCGGGGTTGTCACCTCTCTCATTGATATCGGCCTGTTGTATTTTTTCTGTACTTCTCTTGGCATCTGGTACCTTCCCGCAGCCGCGGCATCGTACTGCTGCGGTATCGTGGCCAGTTATATCCTGAACAAGTATCTCAATTTCCATGACCGGGACCGGCATTATCTTGTCCAGTTCTCGACGTTCACCGCGATCTCGGTCAGTTGTCTCCTGGTCAATCTCTGCGTGATATGGATGGCCGTGGAACTGTTCTCCCTTGATTACCTTACGGGAAAGATCATTGCAACCGTCTGTGCGTTTTTCTGGAATTATCACGGGCAGAAACGGTACACGTTCCGGGACGGGAAGTGAGATGACATCACCTCTGCGACAGGATAGAACAGGAACTGAAGTCTCTGACGGGGAGGGGGATCTCTGTCACCGGGTGTCAGAAATCCTGTACCGGATAGAAATCGATCGTAGGAAAGAGAAGCAGCACCTGGCATCTGTTATATCCCGGCTGCTGTTGTTTCGTACTGCGGAGGAATCGTGACCCGTTACGAAAAAAGATTGTTGGGGCTATTTTTAGGGGTAGTTAGACTGAAACAATGCTTTTAATTACAGAAGTGTTATCGGTAGCAAGGGTAAAAGTGAGAAGCGAGCCGTCATTTTTGGATTTTTCCATTAAATCGATATATTTTTTGTAGTCTGGAATATTTTTTGCAAGGGTAAAAATGCGTTGAGATGGAGTAAGCCAGACTATAGTATATTCAGCATTTACATTTTCGTCTACCATTATCACTTGCATCGTTATCTGATTTGCCATATCCGGGGATGATTCTGGTTGCGCTGGATTAGGAGTGACATTATTTGGTGGTAGCTGAGCTGTAACGATCTTCACAACGTTGATGTCCACGCTGTAGGCGGTCTCATTGCCGGTTACCGGCTCCCATGAACGCAGGTACGATGCAGAGAACTTCTGGGCACCGGGGTCCTTTGCGATGATGACCCAGGTGCGGGTTCCGCCCACGCCGGTCATACCCGGGGCCGCGTCATTCATGCGGTAGTCCGATGACTGGAGTTCGAGGCCGGGCGACAGGGTTGCATTCCACTGGAATCCGGTGGTCGGGTTTTCTGCAAGCTCAACGGCAAATCGCGTGGTTTGCGCGATATCTCCTGATTTCCCGTTATCTGCTTCGGTAAAGGTGACCATCTTCTTTCCTCCTGTTGCCAGGGGTGTTGTCATATCGGTCGGTGCCGGTGGTGCGGTCGTTACCTGGGTTGTGGCCGGGGGAGCAGCTGCCGGCTGGGTGCACCCGCTGACGAGCAGCACCAGTGCCAGCAGGATCGAAAGGCCGATGATCCCGGGAAGGTATCGCCCGGTAAGAGGTGGTGACGATGTCATGATCAAAGATGGTGACGGGTTTTGGTTTATACCTGCCTTTGACTTCGAAAAATGTTGCAGCTATGGCCGGGTGGATAGGGTCATTCACGAGCGAACATTTTTCAGAATACCTGAAGAGAGCCGGAATATTCTGCTGCTACAGAAATCCTGATTTAAATTTCAAAAAAAAATTAGGGCAGAGGATCTCTCCTCCTCCCCGTTTGTTCTTATCGCATTACTTTGGTCCGCTTCCACCAGATTCCATATGGTCGAGCACCCTGTCCCACATTACCAGCAGGCCGGGGATGATCACGTAAGCGAGCAGCCCTGTCCCGAGGAAGGCTCCCGTGAGGATGAGTTCGGTGTCCATCATCCTCACCCGAGTGCTGTTATCGTGTCTGCCCAGGTCTCGACCCTGTTCCGGATCGCTTCATCCGTGTACGAGGTAAGGCTCACCTGGTCGCGGCTGAAGTTAACGAAGTAGGTCTCGTTATTTGCATCGCGGCACTTCAGGGTCGCTGTGTACTTCTCGTTGTCGGAGTCCCGGTACGGTGTTCCGCCGAGGACCGTTGCAATCGCGGTGTCGGCCACGATCTGGTTTGCTGCGCTTGTGAATCCCGCGATGGTTGACGCCCGGATGGTGATCACTGCGACGGTCTTTGCTTCCCCGTCCTGGAAGACGATGCGTGCGGTGTATCCCTGCCGGCTCTTTTCTACCGGGGCGTGGCTCACCCCCTGTTCGGTCCAGGGGATGCACTGGAAGGGGTTGTTTGTGATGACGCCCTGGACAATATTGTCAAAGGCAGTCACATCTGCCAGCGGTTCGGTCATCTTGCGGACCGCGCTCTTTATTGTGGTGCTTGTGGTAAAGTCTGCCATAATCTATCACTCCTTGTTCTTTTTCCTCCATCCGGCTTTCCCACGGCTGGGCCGGGGTTCTGAGCCGACCTCCGCGTTTCGCATAAGGATCCTCCGGACCCTTTGGTGCGAGCAGACGAGGGCTCTTCCGGCCGGTGCCGTTTGGTTCGGCCAGGATTTCGGCGGGAAGACGATGGGTCTCATCGTGTTCCCGGTGTTGTTCGGACTTCTGTACTGTCGCGGGGCGCCCTTTGACATAACAACATCAGCCTGTTGGGTATAACGGGTAATTTGGGGGGTGTCGTTCCGGGGCTGTGGCATGGCTGGTTGGGGTATCCGGGCATACCGGCGTGCAAAAAGAGTGATCGGGGGATATTCTTGCTGAATCCGGTTTGCCGAATCAGCGTGTGGGTAGCGGGAAAGGCTGTTGTACTGGATTTTTTACGACCGAAACAGGTTTCGTGGGCCGGGATCGCGCAGATTTATTGCTATTATTTGACGCTCTTGGGGGTTCCGGCGCCCTGCGCCTCCACCCCCGCCGCGTGGGCATCCCCCACGTTGGGATAGCTCTGAACTGGTTTAAGAAAAAACTTCGAAAAAGGGGGTCAAGGGGATGCTCCCCTTGGGTTGCCTCCCCCTCTGGGGGAGAGAGGGGGTCACTCTCAAAATTGCCATAGAAATGTCGAATGGTTGGAAAAAGAGGACTATTATTTCCTGTCTGATTCCATCAGGTCCTTTGCGAGCCAGACTCCTCCAGGGAAGACATCATAGAATCTCCACCGGCACTGGGGTGAGTATACCCAGATCATCTTCCGGTAATGGGAAGAGATCTTCATGGACTGGAGATACCTGACTTCTTTCGTGAAGAACTCGCAGAGCGCCGGTGCATCCGGTACCGGCCTACGTGAGCGGACAACCTCAATGACCAGCGTGTAATCCGGTCTCATCCCGATGAGATCGAAGGGTATCCGGGACTTTCGGATCGTCGCCGCTATGTATCCCCAGGTCTCCAGTATCCGTGTTGCTTCGCAGATGATTGCATTGCTTCGTGTATATTCCGGTGGCCCGAAGGCCAGTTCATTTCCTCTCGTTTCATGAAAGATGATTGTTGTCTCACCCGCAGCAATCGGGCCGGTTACCGGCTCGGCTGCACGGGGAATAATCCGGTTGCTGTACAAGGCACCGGATGCATTTAGACCCGGTTCGGCCACGTCTCCTTTTTCCGATTCGATCTCGGTCATGTTGTTTCACTTCTGGTTTTTTTCTGATGTTTACCCTGCATCGCAGGAATCCCGAACGCGATTTTTTCGAGCGCTGGTACTCTTTCCATTTACCTCCAGAAACACCGGTCAGGTTGGAGCCGGGGCTATGGTTTTGTAATCGGTGACCTTCCGTGAATTGGCGGGTTACCTACGGGACTAATGCCTCGAATAAACACTCAAACACCTGACCTGGCGTTTACTTACTATTTCGGAAGAATGTGTAGAGCGAGAAGAGTGGGGCGTGGCCGCTCGTTTTCCGGTACCGCTTCCCCATGTCCAGAACGTTTCCACTGGCTGCTACAGGAATCAACTTTTCACCGTTAGCAACTGAAGAGGCTGAGGTGATCCAGCGGATCGCTGCTGCGCACTTTTCCTTAAGCGCTGCAAAAGCCTCCTTTGCCCGTATCTTCAGTTGTTCGATGAGTTTGCTGATCATTGTATTGATCCGAATGTTGGCAAAATTGGATTATATACTAATTGGTAGCTTCGGAATTTTTCGCAGTATTCTGGCTTGTATGCGGGAAACGGGGCTCGTATTGTGGCTTGATTGGCATAACCTGCCGGTTAGCTTTATCGGGACACTGTGGGCGCGGCAATTGGTTCTGGAAAAGAGGCGTTTGCGGGGCCGGATTTAAGAGAGGGTGGGGGAGGTGCGGCAAAAATATAGGTCAACTTTTAGATCATTATGTTCATAGGTGAAAAATTAAAAATTAAACTATTTATTTAATAATGACCCATGTGCATTGATATTATATAGGAAAAATTATGGCAGATTCTTCGAAAAATAAAAACGATTTGAAAAAGGATATAGAATCTGATCCTAATAATCCCTGCAATCATTGTAATTACGCGCAATTTTTATCAGATTCTAATCAAAAATCAGAAGCGGATGATCATTTTTCCAAAGCTTTACAAATTGATCCTGAGAAAGAATGTATTCACGTAAAATATGGTATTTTTTTATCCGAATTAAAAAAATACTCTGAAGCGGAAGAACATTTTAAAAAGGTTCTGGAATTACATCCTGACGAAGCTGTGCCAAATAGAAACTATGCAATTTTTTTATCTGAAGCAGGATCCGATAAAGCAGAACAATATTTTGAAAAAGCGTTAAAGCTGGATCCAAATGATGATAAGAATTACCTCGTTTTCTGTCGCTATCTAATTAAAATTAAGAAATTTGATAACGCTGAAAAATATTTAAATCAATTGCTTGAATTAAAACCAGAAAATCCAGAAGCGCAATCACTATATGCCATTTTATTGGAGAATACTAACAAATTCGATGAAGCTGAAAAACATTTTAAAAAAGCTCTAGAATTGGATCCAGAAAATGGAATACGATATCTACACTGTGGTGATATATTATTTGAATCTGAAAAATTTGTTGAATCTGAAATCTATTATAAGAAAGCTCTGGAATTAATGCCAATTGATCCGATTATACATGATAATTACTCTAATTTATTATCTCGATTAAAAAGATTTGATGAAGCAGAAAACCAGATAAAAATTGCCTTAGATATTGATCCAAATAATTCGGATTTTCATTATGATTATGGTCTTTTATTAAGTGAATTAGGCAGGAATGATGATACTGAACGCGAATATTTAAAATCAATCGAGTTGGATCCGACAAATGTCCGTGCACATAACAATTTAGGCTCATATTATTACGATTTAAAAAAATTTGATGAAGCTGGGAGCCATTTTAAAATTGCAATAGAATTAAAACCGAATGTTTCTCGTTTCCATTACAATTATGGCAATGTATTAACTGCATTAAAAAAATTTTGTGAAGCAGAAAAAGAATATAAAACTGCGATAAAATTAAAACCGAATGACCCCTTGGCTCATGATAATTATGCATCCTTATTATGCAATGTAAAAAGATATTTCGAGGCCGAAGAACATTTTAAAAAAGCAACTGAATTAAACCCCTGTAGTTCATCTGCTTATAACAATTATGGTATCTTGTTACTTGAGATGAAAAGGTATCAAGAGGCTGAAGACAGTTTTCAAAAAGCCTTATTATATAGTCCAGATGAAGCGGATATCCACATTAATTATGCTGAATTATTGCAAAAAATAGAGCGTTTTTCTGATGCAGAACGGGAAATCAGGCAGGCCCTTAAAATAGATCCTTCAAACCCAATTTATCTTAGCAATTTAGGAGATATTTTTACAGATGAAAAATATTTTGAGGATGCTATAAATATTTATCAAAAGGCACTAGAACACTCAAATGCAGAAAAATCACTCCTTTCAACAATTCATAATAATTTAGGTTGGATTTATACCCAAAAAAGTGAAAACCGCAGATTATCTCTAGACCTAAATCGTGCTAATGCAGAGTTTAGTAAGGCAATTGAATTAGATGACACTAATGCAAAAGCCCATAAAAATCTTCGTCTAATAAAGAAAAATCTACCATTGTATTCTGTTCTTTCTGCTTCAAGATGTGATACTATTGCATTTTGCCTGTGCCTATTTCTTGTGATTCCTTTCATACTATTTTTAAGTGAGAAAATATCGGAGTATACCTTTGCATTGATGTTTTTAATTTTAGTAGCAGGGTTCGTAGGGGTGTTTTTATCCAATGAATTCTCAAAGTTCTGGGTCGGTCCGAAAGGAGCTGGATTTGAAAGGAGCGTTGGATTCTCAAAAAATTCATCAGATTTACTTACTATGTCATTGAGTAAAGAAAAATTTGAGCAATTTACTAGATAAAATTTTTTCAGGGTTCAAAAACATCGCGTTTCCCAATATATCATTCAAAACCAATGCATCTTAAAGAAGAATTTGATGAAATCTTATTTTCGTTCTGCTACACTCCTTGCACAACTCGTCCCCTCAGCTCCCTCCCAATCCTGCCTCACTCAAACCTTTTTAACCTCACCTCGCCAAAAAATTTTCAATTACCCCCACCACTCCCGCTCGAAAAATTTCAATCACAATCACGATAGCGTTTGAAAACTGATCAGCGATCGATCGCACCCTGCTTGAAAAAATACAATCACGATCACGATCGCGATCGATCGCTTCCAAAACCGGACCCCCTTCCGACATGAAACCGCTCCGGTTTTCACTCCCGGACCCTGCTGTAAAACCATCAGCTGATCCATCGTACCCTGCCCGGAATTTTTCAATCGACCCCACTACCCCTGCCTGAAAAATTTCAATCGCGATCACAATCGCGTTTGAAAACCGCTCAGAGATCGATCGTACCCTGCCTGAAATTTTTTAATTGCACCTTGATTTTTGTAATAACACGCAATCAACTGTGATAAAGTTAAAAAATTATGTCTATAGCCCGATTATCAATATAATGGTGAAAAATTGTTTTGTGACGATTTCATAACAACTGCAAATTTCAAAATTATACCCAAAACTACTAAAACGACAATCCCGATTGTTGCCGATGTTGCTGCTGGATACATTGTTAGTAAAACCGTGGCAAATAAATAAAGGCTTACAATAGCCCCGATACAATAGCCAATAGCATATGCAGTATCCCCCAACCCAATTGCAAGTGATTCAATAATGGTGATTATCGCAAACAGACCTAAAAAGAGAGGAATATTTATTGAATCTCCCAAATTTCCTGAAGTTGAAATGGCTTTTGTAGCCTCTTGGACTGTTAAAACCATAGTAATAAGAATCGCTACAATAATTTCAATCAAGGGAACCGCGATTCCCTCCACGATACCCGCGAAAAAGTTTTGAATTGAGTTCATATTTTAGTCCTATTTGGTCCGGCCGCACGTTTGACCGGCTTCTTCTTGGCCGGAACCTTCCCGGCCGCCTTCTTCCCTGCCCCCCGGACCGGTCCCCTCGTCTCGCACGGGATGCACTTCTCCAGCTTATCGTCAATGATCCGGTACGCGTTAGCAAGAACCGAAGAGTTCGAGATCATACCCGACAGCAGAATTACCTCCAGCACCTCTTCCCGGGTGGCTCCCATCTTGATTGCCGCCTGCATGTGGTACCCCGTACAGTGCGGGCACTTGAGCGCCGCTCCCACCGCCATGCTGATCAGCTCCACGTACTTGGGGTCGAGCGGGCTCGTCTGCGCCACCGTCCCCTTGTACAGCAGGTGCGATATCAGCACCTCGGGTCGCTCGCCCATCCGCCTGAAGACGAGCGGCACTTTACCGTATTCGATCTCGATCGCCTTGAGCCACTCTTCCGCCGTAACATCGGCGCCCTGCTTCACGATCAGCGCGAGTTTGTCCTCGAACTGGTCCTTTGTCGATTGTGCTGAAACGTTCTTTGCCATCATATCACCTTCATGCACCGGCGCCGGGAATTGCCGGGTATTTCGCAATGAGTTATATCGCGATATTGGTCTCGGAGAATGGCAGGACTTTTACCAGGATATAGTCCCGCATCCGGGAGGGCACGATCTCCGAGACGTCCCCGAGCGTGATGCCGTCTTCGATCTCCATGGTCCGGAGCTGCGGGGCGAACGTATCGTACGGCAGCTTCACCCGGAGGCCCGTCATCTGGACAGTGAGCGGCGTGGGGGACGTCACGTCCAGGATCGCGGGGATCTTCTCCCGGATCAGGTTCATGAGCCGGGCCGGTGACACCGAGAGCGGGTCTTTGGCAATATCCTCGCGTTTCTTCTCCAGCACCCGGGTGATCTCCGCGATGATCTCGTCGAGCTTGTCCAGCTGGTCGGCCTCCTTGGTCCGGCGCATGAACCGCCCGACCCCGCCAACGTAACCCTCGACCGGCGGGTCAACGATCCGGATCAGCGTCTCCTTGTCCGGACCCCCGCAGACAACAACCGGCACCTCGATTCCCCGCAGGAGCTTGGGCATCTTGAACTCGATGCAGGTCTCGAAGTTGCCCATCAAAAAGACCGCGATATCGTGCTCGTTGATCACGTCGCGTTCCTCGTCATTCAGGCCAGAGATCCGTTTCCCCGGCCCCCGGGCCAGGCTCACCATGTTGCTCTTGGCCCCGATGCGGCGGACATACTCCGCGATGTCGCACGACGGGTGGGGCAGGTGGTGGATCTCGAGGCTCATGCTGACGACCGCGATCTCGGTGCCTACGAGCGGCGAATCCGTTACTTCGCCGAAGATCGGCCGCGAGATCTCCCGGATCAGCTCGATATCGTCTTTCGGCACAAAGCACTGGAGCACCACTTCCTGCGCCAGCACGTGCTTCTGGACCACGTACCCCCCGAGGTCCTCGATGAGGTCCGTCACGATGTCGTGCTGGTAGATGCCGCCTTTGTAGGTGACGGGAACGAGCGTCATGGCACTTCCCCCATGAGCGCAAACTTTGCCTTCACGATGGGGGCCAGATCTTCGGCCAGCGTGTTCTCGCTCGCAATGAAGGTGAACTTCCCCGTCCCGAAGTTCTCGCTCCGGAGCCGGAAGCCTTCCGGCGCAACGCACCGGAGGGCATAGATGAGGTCACGGTTCACGGACTCGCCGGGA
>Ga0074195_1000570_pt1 | contig 68094 bp, 59 predicted proteins | sample EPASupsiteHSE623_FD_64525 | JGI IMG/M metagenome (GOLD analysis project Ga0074195, IMG submission 64525) | Bioremediated contaminated groundwater from EPA Superfund site, New Mexico - Sample HSE6-23 | ecosystem: Environmental > Aquatic > Deep subsurface > Groundwater > Contaminated ...
GGCTGGTGCTGGCTCTTTACCGCGGTCGAACACTGGAACGCCGAATGCGTCGGGTGGCATGTCGCCAAAACAGGGGACCGGTTTGCCGCCCTGCAACCGCTCTCCATGGGACTGAAACAGCGATACGGCTCCGTTGGCAAAGGCGTTGCCCGTGGTCTGACCTTGCGGATGGACAACGGCAGCCAGTACCTTTCGGAGCACTTTCAAAATCAGATCAAGTTCTGGTGCATTGCACCCAGTTTTGCCTTTGTGGCGCAACCAGAGACCAACGGCGTGGTGGAACGGTTCAACAAAACCCTCAAAGACCAGATTATCCATGGCCGACAATACCGGAATGCCGAGGAACTCCGGGCTGCGGTCGGGGCTTTTGTCGAAACATACAACCGACATTGGTTAATGGAGAAACTCGGATTCAAGAGCCCTTGGCAAGCTCGGCAAGAATTCGATAATCAATTGTTCAAGGCGGCAGCGTGATTCTTAACTTGTGTCCAGGGAACAGGGCGCGCTACACAATAAGTTATCTTTTTCTAGCCTTGAGGAACTCAGGATCGTACCCGATCACATACTCTTCATTATCTTCATTCCTAATACTCAGAAAATTCCTGTTCCCCTTATCAAAAGGACACCTCGGTACAGCACAAGGCTCGAATCCGAACTTTTGATAAAACTTCACATCCCCAAGCACAAAGATCGTACTTTTCTGAATAGCCTCCTGTCTCAAGGCAAATCGCAGTAACTCAGACCCGATCCCCTGCCTTTGCATCTGTGGTTGCACCGCTATAGGCCCAAGATGCAGCCCAACGATCTTCTTTCCATTGTAGGCATTCGTAAATCCAATATAGGCGATAATGCTATCGCGAATCAGGCAGACCCATTCGTGCATTGTCCGACCATGCTCATGCAGTTTGTCGAATAGCCGGACCTCGCATCGGCTGGGAGCAAAGGCATGATCCAGTAAAGATGCCGCCTTGGGATAGTATTCAGGGGTGAGTTTACGGATTTTCATGGTTCAAGCGATATTCAGGATGGTGTATCCGGTTCCTATTACCGGAAGGGCGAACAGGACAAGCGCCCCAAGGCATCCAGCTTTGCCGGGTTTGTTCTGGTTGCCCTGGCTTTGCTTGTTCATATCCTTGGAGAGGATGTAATCGAGGGCGTTATCGTCAATCATTGCCCTTGGTTGATCAAGCCCGCGTTGCTTATCTCTCGACAACTACCGCTATTCCCATCCCTCCGCCGATGCACAGTGTGGCCAAGCCGTTTTTTGCCTCCCGTTTTTCCATTTCATGGAGCAGGGACACCAAAATGCGAGCACCGGAGGCCCCGATTGGGTGCCCGAGAGCTATTGCGCCTCCGTTGACATTGACCTTGCTCATGTCAAAACCCAGATCCTTTGCCACCGCGACACTTTGCGATGCAAATGCCTCATTGGCCTCAATCAGATCCATCTCGGCAAGGGTTTTCCCTGCCTTTGCCAAGGCCTTGGGAGAAGCCGCTGCCGGGCCGATGCCCATGATTTCCGGCTTGACTCCGGCGGAAGCATAACCCGTCAACTTTGCCATTGGTTTGATCCCCAATTCTTTTGCCTTATCGGCCGCCATCACGATGATGACCGCAGCGCCATCGTTGATGCCTGATGCATTGGCCGCTGTTACCATGCCATCGGATTTGAATGCGGGCCTCAGCTTGTTGACTTTCTCCAGAGTGGAGTCGGGGGTGTAATGTTCATCGGTGTCGAACACGAGGGGATCGCCTTTTCGTCTCGGAATGAGTACCGGAACGATTTCATCCTGAAAACGTCCGCTGGTAATAGCCGCTTCCGCCTTTTTCTGCGAATCGACCGCGAAACGATCAAGTTCCTCCCTGGAAAGATTCCAGTTCTCGCATATATTCTCGGCCGTTATCCCCATGTGACAATTGCTCATCGCGCAGTGCAGGCCATCATGGACCAGCATGTCGATGATGCCATTCGTTGGGGCGTTCATTCTGTAACCAAAACGTGCCTGCGGCAGAGCATACGCCGTGGCGCTCATGTTTTCCATGCCGCCGGCCACGATGATATCGGCGTCACCACACTGAATTGCCTGGGCGGCCATCACAATGGACTTGAGACCGCTACCGCAAACCTTGTTAATGGTCACGGCGGGAACATCTTGGGGAATGCCTGCCTTGAGCATAGCCTGACGGGCCGGGTTCTGTCCCAGCGCCCCGGTGAGCACGCATCCCAAGATCACCTCGTCGACCATTTCCGGCTTGATACCGGACCTGTTCAGGGCCTCTTTGATGACAAGAGCTCCAAGTTCCACCGCTGGAACGTCTTTTATCGAACCACCGAATTTGCCGACAGCAGTTCGACACGCACCGATAAGGACCACGTCACGCATTGTTCATCCTCCTTCAGTTGGATCAAGTTTTTTAGCGGACCTCAACTCACCCCGACAGCATAAATCAGCCCCGAATCGCTGTTAAAGACACTTGAGCCAGCCGATGCCCCACATGCAATGCCCGCAAGGAACATGGCTGCCATAACAATCATTGGCACCCAGCAGGTTGGTGTTGACCAGATCGACGCACGGCCCTGCTGAACAACCCCAACAGGGGGCATAATTATTCGATGCTACCTCTGCCCGAAAAGACGTATATGCGGGCTGTTGCCAGATCATCTCTAATGGTTGCTCTTCGAGAGTGCCAAACACCAGTTCCTTGACATGGATCGACTCCTGGTTCACCCTGCTGGGGCAGGTGTGCCATAAAAAATGACAGGGCATGACTTGCCCACTTCTATTGATAAAAACAGCCTCTTGCTCAATGAACGGGCAGGAGCGCTGTCCGTCGGCGTGTGCATAAAGCGGTGGCAGGAAAAGCTCAATTCCACGGTCGGTCGCCAACTTTTGTGCCCTGCGGAATTCCTCCTCCACCTCTTGCGGGTCACTGCCGTTTCGTGCCGCCAGGTTGGGAAAATGGAAGGTAATGTCTTTTTCGTTCGCTTCTTTTTGCATGGCCGCGCCAAGTCGCAGGAGGGTGCTGTCGGACGAACTCTTGGGAAACCTGAGCTGCGCGGAAGGCAGGTCTGCCAGATCTACCCCTTGGACAACGGCTTCGGCATCCCATTTTTCAAAGAGTTGTGTGGCCTCGTAACTATTCGGATTAAAAAGGATCTGCTCGGCCATTGCGCCATCGAAGGAAAAAAGATGGCTGGCGATGATGTAGGCGATGCCGTGAATGTGCCCCCATTCGACAAGAGCTGGTAACTGATGGAGAGTTTCTTTTTGCAGCACCACCTCGACACCTATTTGAATCGCTCGACGGGTGGTTTCTGCTGCTTCCGAGAGATTCGCGATCGCCTTCTCTACCGAGGAACGCTGATGCCCCACTCGACCAGAGGGGGCCGTCTGTTGCGCGTTCAGATCGTCAAGCGACAGGCAGACGGTATCGATTCCGGCTTGGATGAGCCGCAAGGCGCGTGTCTTGTGCAACAGCAGGCCGTTGCTTTGAAAACCAATGTGTCCATCAGGAGGCATGACGGCTCGCGCCAGAGCGATTATCTCCTCCAGATCGGGATGGAGCAAGGGCTCACCAAGGCCGTTGAGGACTAAAAAATGGGTCTTCGCCAGGGAAGGTGCCAGTTTTTTAAAGAGCTCAATCGGCATGTCTCCTTCCTCGATGCAACTTCCCTCTGCAAACTTAAGACACATGGGACACCGCAAATTACAACGCGTTGTCAGTTCAACGTAAACCTTTTCCGGATTCTGAATGGACATACTCTAATACAACACTGAAAAATAATCTGAAGCCGGAGCACTCCGGTAAGCAAAGGAAGAAGGGCCACCGATAACATATACCCCACTTCAATGGCAGGGTTTCACCGCCTCAATCGTGGCAGAAACGATAAAAGCGGCCACCGAGGCCTCTGGCGTCCAGGTACGGATGAAGGTCTTGCTTGCTTCCTTGGGGGATATTTGAATCTGCACAAAACCGGTTGCTTGCAACATGGCTTCCAGCTCTGAAATCAGGGAAGCGCCGGCAACGCAACCGGCATGGAGGGCCAGGTCACGCCTGATATGCTCAGGCAATTCAGCGGTGGCGACAATGTCGGAGATGGCCAACCGGCCGCCCGGTTTGAGAACACGGAAGGCATCGGTGAAGACTCGGGATTTATCGGGCGATAAATTGATGACGCAGTTGGAGAGGATGACATCGACAGAATTATCGGCCACCGGTAAATGCTCGATTTCTCCCAGGCGAAACTCGACATTACGATAGTCGTTGTTTGCCGCATTGGCCCGAGCCTTGGAAAGCATTTCCGGCGTCATGTCCACCCCGATCACATGACCGCTCTCGCCGACCTGACGAGCCGCCAAAAAGCAATCGAATCCGGCACCGCTGCCGAGGTCAAGGACGACTTCGCCTTGTTTGAGGGCAGCAATAGCTTGGGGATTACCGCAACCCAGTCCCAAATTGGCCCCCTCGGGGACAGCATCGATCTCTTCGGCGGTGTATCCTAACTGATGCGACAGATCGGGATTGGGGCCGCTGCAACAGCTCGGACCACAACATCCTGACTCAGCCGCATGGCTGTACAGTGCTCGCACAACTTGTCGGACCTCATCCTTTTCCGGCTCACTCATGGCATCCTCACGCAATTACTCTGAAACGCCTCCCGAAGGTTTAGCTTATCCAGGTCTCTATTTCACTTTGTTTGGGTACTCGGCCAACGCACTTCACCTGTCCGTCAATGACAACTGCCGGGGTCGAAAAAACTCCGAGCTGGGCGATCTCTTGAAAGTCCTTCACTTTGACAATAGTGGCTTGAACGCCTTTCGCCGCGACTGCTGCTTCAACCGCCTTTTGGGTTTTCTCGCAGGAAGCACACCCCGGTCCGCACACTTTAATTTCCATTTTTTCCTCTTTAAATCAAACAATTGCATTGAATAGATAGCCAGTGAACACTATCCCGCATCCCACAACAAGAACAAAAACCGCGATCAATTTTGGTTTCAAGACCTTGCGAAGAATGATCATCTCCGGCAAGGAGAGCGCAATCACGCTCATCATGAATGCCAGCACTGTCCCGAGAGCCGCCCCTTTGCAGAGCAGCGCCTCGACGACCGGCACAATGCCGGCGGCATTGGAGTACATGGGGATGCCGACGACCACCGCCGCCGGAACAGACCACCATGCATCCTTACCCATAATCTGGGCCATGAAATCTTCCGGTACATAGCCATGGATAAAGGCGCCAACCGCGATACCGGCGACCATATAAATCCAGACTTTGCCAACAATATCAAGGACAGCGTCCTTGCCCTGGTCGATCCGATCCGACCAGGAGAGTTTTCTTTCCAAAACGAGTGCTTCTCCAGCCCGCATTTCCCGAACCCAATCCTCAATCCAAGGTTCGAGTTTCAGGCGACCGATAACCCAACCGGCAATCATGGCAATCAAGAGTCCGGTGCTGAGATAGAGGGCCGCGACTTTCCAGCCAAGCAATCCGTAAAGAAGCACCAAGGCAATCTCGTTGACCATCGGGGCCGCAATAAGAAACGAAAAGGTGACCCCCAAAGGGATACCCGCCTGGACAAAACCGAGAAATAAGGGAACAGCTGAACAGGAGCAGAAGGGGGTGACAATCCCGAGCAGGGCTGCCATGACGTTCCCCGCGGTTTCACGCTTGCCGGCCAGATATTGCCGGGTGCGTTCCTGGGTGAAAAAGGAACGGATAACGCCAATGACAAACACGATCAGGGTCAGCAGCATCATGACTTTCGGCGTGTCATAGAGAAAAAATTGGATGGCGCCACCAAGTTGGCTGCCCCTATTTATCTCAAAGAAAGAATAGGTTATATAGGAAGAAAAGGGCTCCAGATTGTTGTAGATGACAAGCCAGAGCCCAAAGCTGAGCAGGCCAAGGAGGATGATTTTGCCCCATTGAACATTCTTTTCGATGACAGCTTGGCCAACAGTTGCCTCTTTTGTGCAACTACAGCCGGAAGATTGCAGCGGTTCCATTCAGGCCTCAATTTTTAAGTGTAACTACACGCCGGCATGCGGTTTCCGGCAGTGTTTCGATCATTCGTTGCAGGTCGGCATCTTCGTTCAGCCAATCTTTGAGGGCCGTCAGCATAGCACCCGCATAAACCGATTCCTTCCCGTCAGCCTGGCTGTAGATCATCCAGGTCCCCTGTCGATCTTTGGTGACGAGGCCCGCATCTTCCAGGATTTTCATATGACTGGAGACCGTCGGCTGGGCGATACCAAGGACTTCCTGTATTTCACAGACACAGAGTGCGGTATTTTCCAGTAATTTGAGGATGCGAACCCGATTGGGATCCGATAACGCTTTCATGACGCGCAAGAATGGCTTCATTGAGACCTCATGTGAATATCTCTATATTTATATTTTTTGATATATAAAACCGGTCAACGCGGTTGTCAACGGGTTCTTGAGCGGTCCGGATACCGACCGAAATGGGGCCAAAGGTAGGCTCCGCTCTTTCGACACTTCATGCTGCTGGATCGACGATCTTGTCGAACTTCAGCATGATCGTGCAATACGGTAGGGAGAGTTTTGTCACTTTTTCAAAGGAAAAATGGAATCATGGGGATTTCCGCGAGCAATTCGCTTGACAAAAACACTTGGTCGATTTACCAAATAACAAATGAAAAAGCAACGACCGACTGAAAAAGAGATAGCGCTCATAGAAGCAAAAGCTAATGTTTTAAAGGCATTGGGCCATCCAACCCGCTTATTGATGGCTGAGCGTCTTGCCGACGGGGAAAAATGTGTGTGCGAATTGGCTGAGTTTATCGACGCCGATTTTTCGACCATTTCAAAACATCTGTCTGTCCTCAAACAGGCGGGGGTGGTGGACGATGAGAAGCGAGGCAAGCAGGTATATTATCGGCTCAAAGTACCGTGCATTCTCAAATATATGTCGTGTGTCGAGGCTGTCATCAAGGCAAGCGTGAAGGAACAGGTTGATATGCTTGCCTAACGGGGTAGCTTTTTTTGTCTTTTGCATGGTCACTTGGCCAAACATACAAGAGTTGCGTTATGGAATGGAAAATTGAGTGGAAATATCTCCTTCTGATCACAGGCATTTTTTTGGCCTGTTATTATTTGCCTGTAGGAACCGAGCGGTTTGATCATGCCATTCTGGAGGCCTTCCACCTCGTCAAATGGTACGCACAAGAACATGTGCTCCTCTGCCTGGTCCCGGCTTTTTTCATCGCCGGGGCGATAGGTGTCTTTGTCAGCCAGACATCGGTGATGAAGTACCTTGGTCCAAATGCGAACAAAGTAGTGGCCTATGGCGTGGCTTCTGTTTCCGGCACCATTCTTGCCGTGTGTTCTTGTACCATTCTCCCCTTGTTCAGCGGCATTTACAGGATGGGGGCTGGTCTCGGGCCGGCATGCGCGTTTCTCTATTCAGGTCCGGCCATCAATGTGTTGGCAATAATACTCACCGCACGCATCCTTGGAACTGAAATCGGTATGGCGCGAGGCGTTGGTGCGGTTTTGTTCAGTGTGATTATCGGAGCGTTGATGGCAATTATTTTCCGGGGAGAAGAACAGGAAAAAGCAGCCATTCAAATGGCATTGCCAGAAGAGGAGGTAAAGCGTTCTTTATGGCAGAATGTTCTGTATTTTGCCGCAATGGTCGGGATTCTGGTGTTTGCCAACTGGGGTAAACCGCAAGAACCGGAAGGCGCATGGGCAGCCATCTATTCCATCAAGTGGCTTGTTACCGCTGGGTTTGCTGCCGCCTTGGGATTGATCTTGATTTTATGGTTTAGGATGAGGGCGTGGAAAGTCGGTTTGATCGCCGTGCCTGTGGTTGCTCTGGCCTTGCTTTCTCCGGAGCAACCCGTCGTTGCTTTTGCCGCGGGATTTGTCGGCCTTTCTGTTTTCACCAGTACCGACAAGGATGAACTGGGAGATTGGTTCTCGTCTTCATGGGGGTTTGCCAAACAAATCCTGCCATTGTTGCTCTTTGGCGTGCTGATTGCCGGAGCATTGCTTGGTCGGGTCGGTCACGAGGGCTTGATTCCTTCGGACTGGGTTGCCAAGGCTGTGGGCGGCAACTCCCTTCAGGCTAACTTTTTCGCCTCATTTGCCGGCGCGTTTATGTATTTCGCCACTCTGACCGAGGTGCCGATTGTTCAAGGGCTGATCGGCAGCGGCATGGGCAAGGGGCCTGCTTTGGCACTGCTCCTGGCTGGCCCCGCTTTGAGTTTACCCAGCATGCTGGTCATCAACAGCGTTCTTGGGGTGAAAAAGACGCTCACTTTTGTCAGCCTGGTCATCGTCATGGCCACGTTCAGCGGCATGTTGTTCGGGTCGGTTTTTTAAATTCTTTCGATAGAGAGGAACCTATGAAGATTCAGGTTTTGGGTCCGGGATGCGCTAAATGCACCAAACTCCTGGAGACGGCAGCCGCCGCCGCCAAGGAACTGGGACTCGACTATGAGATGGAGAAAATTGCAGATATCAATCAGATCATGTCCTTTGGGGTAATGATGACGCCAGGATTGGTGGTGGATGGTGAAGTGAAAAGTGTCGGCAAGGTGCCATCGCTCGACGAAATGAAGAAATTCTTGCGTTAAACATGAGGAGAAAACAATGAGTACGATGCAAGGTGAATGCGGCTGTTCTTGTGGAGGCAACGCGGGGCCGAAAATCATTTTTTCCTGTTCCGGATGCGCCGATGTCGGTGAATTGGCCGATCAGGCAGCCCGCAAATTGACAAGGGACGGCGCGGGCAAGATGGCTTGTTTGGCCGGAATCAGTGGCCGCGTGAGTGGTATCGTCAAATCAACCGAGATTGCCCAATCGATCTTGGCGATTGATGGGTGTCCTCTCGATTGCGCCAGAAAAACATTGGAGATCGCCGGGTTTACCCGAGTGAACCATCTCCGCCTGAGCGATCTTGGCTTTGAGAAGGGTAAGGCCGAGGTTTCAGCATCTTCTATCGCCTCGGTCATCAGCAAGGCGATGATCTATTTATAGACAAAGGAGTCGAAGGTGAGAAACAATTGTTACTCGGGCGTGGTTACGACGCTCGCGATGTCGATAATGATCGGACTCCTTGTGCTCACGCCAACGGCAACCAGGGCGGAACAACTCCCCCAGGTTCCGGCACCGGGCATGGTGACCATGGTCGACCTGGGAGCCAAGAAATGCATTCCTTGCAAGATGATGGCCCCGATTCTCGCGGAGTTGGAAAAGGAGTACCAGGGAAGAGCCGCGGTCATCTTTATCGATGTCTGGGAAAAACCAGAGGCCGGTCCCAAGTTTGGCATCCGTGCCATCCCGACCCAAATCTTTTATGACGCGCAGGGCAAGGAAGTGACCCGGCATGAAGGATTTCTGGACAAAGAGTCTATTGTCACCAAGTTTGCGCAACTGGGGGTCCGGTAACCCGTGGATCAAATATTTCTCACGATCAATTCATGGATGACTCAGGGCCTCCTTTTGGGGGCCCTGGGCTGTTTTCTCTGGGGCATGGTCAGCGTCCTGTTCAGCCCCTGTCACCTGGCTTCCATTCCGCTCATCGTCAGTTATGTAGCTGGGCAAAATCAATTGGTGGCGGGAAGAAAAGCGGTGCTCTATGCCATATTGTTTACATTTGGCCTGTTCATCACCATTGCCACAATCGGGGTCATCTGCACCCTGCTCGGGCGCATGCTCGGCGATGTCGGACCCTATATGAGCATCGTGGTGGGCGCCATTCTGGTCTGGGTGTCACTCGATATTCTTGGTGTCGCGAAGTGTTCGATGGCGGGTGGCCTCATGGCGAAGATCAAGGTGAAAGGATTGTTCGGGGCGTTCATTCTGGGCCTGGCTTATGGCATTCTTTCCGGTTCTTGCACCTTTGGTTTCATTGCACCTATTCTTGCTATTATTACCGTCCAGCAAAAGATACTGACCGGACTCGTCTTTATTCTCCTCTTTGGTATAGGACATTGTATTCCCATTGCTCTTGCCGGAAGCTCCACAGCAATGGTCAAACGTTTTCTGGAAAATAGCGCGTGGCAGCAGGGAAGCGGGATTTTCCGTAAACTTGCGGGCATTTGTATCGGTGCCCTCGGTGTTTACTTCATCAGTCAGCCCATCATTGCAATCGTATAACCCTCCTAATCGAAATTTTACTCAAGGTGAAAGCTGCCTAGGTTCAACCGGTTTCCTGTTTATGGAAAAATTGGTTGCCGACGGAGGAAAACGGGGCAAACTTTCTTCGCATGCGTCTCCAAGGTCTGGTTCAGGCTCGTTAACGAACTGAAACAATGGGAATCTTTATCCCGATAACCTGATGCCATAGATCCAGTTGCAGAAATAATCCCCAAGCCTAGCGTGAAACCTGATTACACCTCATTAGCCAGTGAAGACCTCATGCTGCTCGTGGGAGAAGGGGATACATTTGCTTTTTCCTGTTTAGTCCACCGCCATCAAGACACGGTCTTTCGCTTTATCTATAGGTTTTTTGGAAAAGAAGAAGAGGCCAACGACCTCGCTCAAGAGGTTTTTTTACGCATATGGCGTTATTCTCGGAAGTATAAGCCAACATCCCAATTCTCAACCTGGCTGTACACTCTGATCGCCAACGTTTGCAAACGCGAGTCACGATCGTTGTGGCGGCGCAATATCAGCTTGATAGGCTCGTTCTGGATATCCGGCTCCGATGTTCCAGAGGCCACTGCCCATACCCCTTCGCCCGAAGATGCGGCCCTTCATGCCGAGCAGAGCCGCTTGGTCCTCGCCGCGATCGAATCCCTGCCGCCCAAGCAACGTCTTGCCTTACTGCTCCGGCGATATGAAGAATTATCGTATCAGGAAATCTCCGCCATCATCGGTTGTTCCGTCTCGGCGGTGGATAGCTTGCTGGTGCGGGCAAAAGACCAACTGCAAAAAAAATTGGTCTCTCCCCAAAAATAACCGCAGATTTTCCGGTTCTCGTGAGTTTAATCAATTAAGAAGGTGCACATTTGGCTTGGGCACACGGAGAAAAGCTTATGGGCAAGCCATCCCCCCTGACAACGGATTGCACAAGAGTGCGCACGAAACTCTCAGCTTTTGAGGACGGAGAGGTCTCGCCGGCATGGCGCGCGGATATCGAAGCGCATCTGGCGAAATGCTCCGACTGCCGGCAGGCATTAACGGATTTACGTTGTCTCTGGAGGGCGCTGGAAGATGCCGTTCCACCCCGACTACAGCCTGATTTTGCGCAGACGGTGATGTCGAGAATGACAGAGCAATCCGGTCTTGGATTGCTCAATTGGAGGCATGTTTTCCCTGCCATGTTGCCCGCGCCAGCGACCATGGCAATTCTGGTGGTTTTCGGGCTCTTCATCGGGGGCTGGATGGGGCAAACGGTTATGAAAGATAGGTTGATGACAACGACATCCCAGGAACAGGTGGCCACCCTTGCCGCAATGGATGCGTTCGCGCCAACCCCGAGGGGTTCACTCGCCGAGGGGTATCTTTTATTGGTGAGTATTACTCCCCTGGTGAAACCATGAAAGGCAAAATATGGATTTCCGTTCTCGTGCTCTCTCTGGCCATGAACATTGGGGTCGCCACCATGTTTGGCCTGCGTTTTGTGCAAACAAAAATGACTGACGACCCCCAGAAATGCCCCTTTTCTTCGAACGATGCCCATTTATATACACTCCTGGGACTCACCCCGGAGCAGCAGGCGGCAATAGCGCCTTTGGCGCGGGATTTTCACGATCATATCGGCAAGCTGTCGAGCGAGATTCATCAAAAACGCAACAGCATGATCGCCATGATGGAGCAAGACCCCGTCGATATGGACCAGGTCAATCGAATAAGAAAAGAGATGCAATCCCTCCAATCCACCGTCCAACAACATGTTTTCGAGCACATCTTGAAAATGAAGCAGATGCTGCGACCAGAGCAAGGGAAAATCTTTTTTCAAGCTCTGCGCCAGAACTTCATTCCGCAGAACGTGCACTCTCACGAATAATCAGGAAACCGGCGACAATGCGATTTGCGTATGTATGGCGGGAGCTCACCCTCCGCAAAAGGCGGCATCTGACCGCCATCCTCGGCCTGGCCGTGGGGATTGCCCTCCTGGTCATCCTCCAGGCCCTGGCCGCAGCTTATCGGCAAGCGGCCCGAGCACCGCTGGCCGAGATCGGCGCCGACATCACCATCCAACGTCCCGGCGATGTCCCCCAGAATTTGCAGGGGGCCGTGTTTCCCTGTTCGGCGGTGACCATCCGCCAGCAGGAGGTGGAGCAGATCAGCCGGTTGTCCGGTGTCCGCGCCACTGGGCAGGCCCTGTTGCTGTGGGTGTTCGATCAGGAACAATTCACCATGGTGCTGGGAATCGATCCCGCCAATTCCCTGGGGCCTGGCAAGCTGCGCAATTTCGTGGCCAAGGGCCGATTCCTGGAGGGAGAGGGCCGACAGGCACTGGTCGAGAGCACCTATGCCAGGGAAAAGCAGATCAAGGTCGGCGATACCGTGACCATCCTGGATACATCCTATCCGGTGGTCGGACTGGTCGATGGTTCGCGGGCCTCAAAGATCGCCCTGGCCAATGTCTATCTGCCACTCGCGGAGGCGCAAGCTCTGGCTGTGGCCTCTCCCCAAATCCAGGGTGTTTCGCCCTTTGCCAGGGGAGATGTCAATCTGGTGTTCATGAAGGCCGATCAGGCAGCAATTCCAAGCCTGGCGGTGGCACTCAAGACCGCCTTGGGCGACAAAACCTCGGTGGCCACACCAGCCTCTTTTCTCCGTCAGTTGGGCAACCTTTTTGCCCTCTCCGACAAGTTCGCCTCAGCCACTTCCGGTATTGTCATGGTCGTGGCCTTCTTGATGGTGTTCAAGACCATTGCCGGCGGCATCCAGGAACGGGCCAGGGAGATCGGCGTGCTCAAGTGCCTGGGCTGGACCAGCTCGAACATCAAGGCCCAACTCCTGGCCGAATCGCTGGTGCTCTGCCTCCTGGCAGGGCTTGTCGGGATCGGCTTTGCCGGGCTGGTCTGTTTTGGCCTGAGCTTGCAGGAGTTGCAGATCCCCATTCCCTGGGAGATGAACCCCACGCCGCATTTCCTCCCCGGCGGCGGGGAACCGGTTTTCAAGACCGTGCGGCTGCCGGTGCAACTGTCCTGGCCATTGATCGGCCTGGCCCTGATGCTTGCCCTGATGGTCGGAGCCATCACCAGCGGCCTCTGTATCGGCCGCATCACCCGTATCAAACCTTCCGAGGTGCTCCGTCATGAATGATCCTATCCTCGCCGCCACCGATATCCGCAAAACCTTTGGCGACATCGAGGTGGTCAAGGGCGTCTCGGTTGACTTACAACCGGGCGAATTTGTCGGTTTGGTGGGCAAGTCCGGTAGCGGCAAGACCACGCTGATGGCCCTGCTTTCCGGTCTGGAACGGCCGACCTCGGGGCAGACCACCCTGTGCGGCAAGGACATTGGCGCCGCAACCGAAGACGAGCTGGCGCTTTTCCGCCGGGCCACCATCGGGTTTATTTTCCAGTCGTTTCAACTGATCCCCACGCTGACGGCCTGGGAAAATGTGGCGGTGCCCCTGTTCCCGGAAAAGATGGCGGAAGAAGAACGGCGGGAGCGAGCCACCTCCCTCTTGCGGCAAATGCAGATGGAACATCGCCTCGATCAGCTCCCCGGCACCCTGTCCGGCGGAGAAAAACAGCGCGTGGCCATCGCCAGGGCCCTGGTCAACCACCCACAGATCATCTTTGCCGACGAGCCCACGGGCAACCTGGATTCGCACACCGGGCAGGCCATCATGGAGATCCTCACCACCTTGCATCGAGAGCAGGGCCTGACCATTCTCATGGTGACCCATGACCTGGAACTGTCACAATCAGCCGATCGCCTGCTGCGGATGCAGGATGGAGCCCTTGTCCCATGAAAAAAATCCTCATTCTCCTGATGGTCTCGTTCGCCTTGCTCCTGACCGTGGCTGCCAGAGCAGCCGCACCGGTGGAGGTCGATGTTCTCTACATGAATCATGGGCCGTTGCAGCCCACCCTGGACAAGCTCAAGGGGCTTTTTGCCGGTTATGGCGAAAAAATAGCGCCACGCTGGCATGACTTTGAAAGCCAGGACGGGGAAAAATTCATGGCAGCCAAAGGCATCCGCCGGCATGTCCCCCTGATGATCTGGATCAATGGCAAAGAGGCTGTCTCCGGGTTTCCAAGCGGCTCCGGACCGCAAATGTTTCAGGGGAAATGGACCATGGAATCCCTGGCCAAGGCCCTTGATCAAGCCACCCAGCCGCATTGAGGCCGGCACAGGTCATGCGCCTTTCCTATATTGTCCACGAATTGCAGCATCGTTCCTCGCGAACCCTGATCAATATTCTGGGCATCGCGGTGGGCATCGGTCTGTTTGTCTCGATCAACGCGGTTGCCACCGGCTACCAGCGGGCCGCCAGCCTGCCGTTTGCCAACCTGGGCGCGGATTTGATCGTCCAGCAGGCAGAAAAGAATCAGCAATTGGGCCAGGGGGGCCTGTCCATGCGAGGCATTAAGCTCCCTTTTTCCAATCAGGTGCTCTCTGCCGAGCAATGGTCGACGCTCAGGACAATTGACGGGGTTGCGGCGACTTCCGGGGCGCTCCTGTTGTGGGAATTCCTTCCCGGCGGATTCCGAACCGTCATGGGCGTGGACCTGGCGCAACCCGACCTGGGACCGGTCCGGCTGGGTCAGTGGCTCAGCCAGGGCCATTTGCCGGCCCAACCGGGCGAGGCGGTGATGGAAAAACATTATGCCAAGTTTCGCGGTGTCCGTCTGGGCGATGGGCTGGAAATTGGCGGTAACCCCTTCAAGATCGTCGGCCTGCTGGAGGTCCGCGAAGGGGCGCAGGTGGCGGCGGCGAATATCTACCTGCAACTGGCGGATGCCCAAGCGCTGCTCGGCGGCGCACCGGCCCCGCTCAATGTGGCCTACCTGCGGCTGCGCGATCCCGCCGAGCAGCAGCGCATCGAGCAGGAGATCGTCAAGGCCTCGCCGGGCCTATCAGTCAGCAGTTCCGACACCTTCATGGAACTGATGGGTGGCGTCTCGATGATCTCAGGCCAGTTTGCGCTGGTGGCCTCGGTGGTGTCCCTGCTGGGGGCGATTCTCTTGATTCTCAAATCCATGGCCGCCAGCCTGGTGGAGCGGGCGCCGGAAATCGGGGTGCTCAAGGCGGTGGGATGGACCCGGCGGGATATCCAGGCGCAACTCCTGGGCGAGGCCATGGTCCAGTGTGGGCTCGGCGGCCTTCTGGGGCTGGGGTTGGGGTACGCGGGGGCCTTTCTGGTCGGCACGCTCTCCCTGTCCATCGCTACCCCCTGGGCGCTCAATCCCTTGCCGGCTGCCGCCAAGATCGATGAATTGACCGGCCAGGTCATCCAGTTGCCCATTCGGTTTTCCTGGGAATTGTTGACGATCTCCTTGGGCATTGTTGCGACCACCGGCGGCATTGCCGCCTTGGCGATGGGCAGGGCAGCCGCAAAGATGCGACCGGCAGATATATTTCGGAAATTATAAAGAGGACCCGGTGCGGGCCTGCCCGCGCCCATTTGAAAACCAACTGGAATCAATTAAAATTACCGGTAATCAGGAGGCCCTTCCATGGCACTTGTCGAGGCCAAAGAACTCAAGAAAACCTACCTTGCCGGCGATATTCCGGTGGAAGCGATTCGAGGCGTCAGTTTTTCCATTCCGCCAGCCTCTTTCGTCTCGTTTATCGGTCCCTCGGGCAGCGGCAAAAGCACCCTGCTCAACATGATCGGTTGTCTGGACCCGCCCACGGCCGGCGTTCTCACCGTAGCCGGCCAGGATGTTTCCCGAATGAATGCCAGGGAATCGGCCAAATTCCGGGGAACCCACATCGGATTCATCTTTCAGGATTTCAACCTGATCCCCGTGCTCACCGTCTTTGAAAACATCGAGTATCCTCTGCTGATGGTCCAGAACTGGCCGGTCCAGGAACGGAAAGAACGGGTGAACACACTGCTGGCGGCAGTCGGCATGCAGGAACAAGGGTATAAATACCCGCACCAGATTTCCGGCGGCCAGAAACAACGGGTGGCGGTGGCGCGTGCCCTGGTGACCCGGGCTGAACTGGTCCTGGCCGACGAGCCCACCGCTAATCTCGACCGGGAAACCGCCCTGCACATCATCACCCTGATGAAAGCAATGCGGGATGAATTTGGCACCACCTTCATCTTCTCCACCCACGACCCCAAAATAGTCCGCAACGCGGAAACCGTTTTTACCCTGGAAGACGGACAACTCGCGGCATCGAAGACCGAGGGAGGTTTCCATGGTTAATATCGTCAAGATCGCCGTGCGCAATCTGCGCCGCTACCAGCGCCGCACCCTCCTCACTTCGTCGTTGATCACCCTCGGGGTGGTGGCGGTGCTGCTCTTTATCTCCGTTTCCGGGTCGTTCAAGAATATGATGATCGGCCAGATCACCGATTCCATGCTCGGCCATCTCCAGATTCACCAGAAAGGGTACCTCGCCTCCATCGATACTTTGCCCCTGAACCGGAATCTGCAGGAAAAACAGGTCGCTAAAATCGAAGAAATGCTCAACGGCAACGAGGCGGTCGCAGCCTTTTCGCCGCGCATCAAGCTGGGGGCCATGTTCAGCAACTATACCGAGACCACCAATATCCGGTTGAATGCAATCGATCCCGAACAGGAGATGCGGACCATGCCCGAGCTCGTGCACCGCATCGTCAAGGGAGAAAAGAAGGGACTGCTCAAGAAAGGGGAAATCCTGGTGCCGGAGCTGCTCGCCAAAGGGATGAAGGTGGAGGTCGGCCATGATATCGTCCTGGTGGCCACCAACAAGGACGGCTCGGTCAACGGCCAGTCCTTTATCGTTCGCGGCATTGTCGAAGGGGTGACCGGTCCCGGCGGCCGGGACGGCTATATTCATATTGATGATGCCCAAACCCTGCTGCGCCTGGAGGGCAAGGAGGTCAGCGAGATCGCCATACGGCTCAAGGACATGCGCCAGCTCGACAAGGTGTTCACAGCGATGAGTGCAACCTTGGAGCCCATCCGCACCAAGATGGACAAGCCGGTTTTCGAGGTCCATACCTGGGAGAAACTGACGCCTTTTGCCAATATTGCCAAGATGATCGACCTCATGACCCTGTTTATCAAAATCATGCTGGTCGCCATTGTGTTGGTCAGCATCATGAACGTCATGGTGATGGCCGTGTACGAGCGGATTAACGAAATCGGCACCATTGCCGCCATCGGCACCAGTCCGGGGAAAATCCTCTCCCTCTTCCTTGCCGAAGGTCTTTTGCTGGGAATTTTCGGCACCCTGCTCGGGATCATGCTCAGTCTGGTCACGATTGCAGCCCTCAAGGCGGCCCGGATCAGTTTTGATTTTGGCCAGCAACAGGGGATCATTCTCAATCCATCCGTCACCTTGACCGATATTGTGTCCATCGCGTTGATCGTCATTGCCATTGCGGTGCTCGGCAGCTTGCAGCCCGCTTGGAAGGCGGCCCGGATGGACCCGATCACCGCTTTGCGCCACGTCTGAGGAGGGCCCATGAAAACCACCCTGTTTGCTGGTACCGCCAGCCTGTTCCTGCTGTTTTTCAGCTTAAGTTCCGCTCTGGCTGTCGATGGTGCCGCCATTCTCCAGCAGGTTGACCGCAAGATGCAGCCGGAGTCCTATGAGATGTACCGGAAACTGATCAATGTCGAGCCGGACGGCAAATCCAAGGAGTTCGTCCTCTATACCGTCAAAAAGGGACAAGACAAGATGGTCGCCCTGTTTTTGTCTCCGGCCAGCGAAAAGGGGCGAGCCACCCTGCGGTTGAATGAAAATATGTGGCTCTATATTCCCAACGTCGGCAAACCGATCCGGATTACCAGCCTCCAGTCCGTGGTCGGCGGGGTCTTCAATAACGCCGATATTCTCCGCCTCGACTTCAGCGTCGAATATTCGGTCCAGCAGGCCAGCGAGGAAGGCGATCACTACCTCCTGGTCCTGAAGGCGAAGAACGCGACCGTCGCCTACGATGGGCTGAAGATGGTGGTGGACAAGGCGACCTTGCTCCCCAAAACCATCGAATGCTATGCCGCCAGCGGCATGCTGATCAAGACCCTGCGCTATGACAAGAGCAAGGATTTCGGCGGCGGCATTGTCAGCCCCTCGGTTTTGGAGACCGACAGCCCCCTTTATAAGGGGTATAAATCGGTCATGATCACGGCCAAAATCCAGAAGAGGGACTTCGCCGACGAGGTCTTCACCCTGAACTATCTCTCCAAGGTCGATGAGCTTCGCTGATCGGGGGCTCCGTCACCGGGCGGCGGCACTCCTCTTGTCGCTGTCTCTCTTGGTTGTGCCCACTTCGAGAACGGCACGGGCTGAAGCGGCATTCTCTTTGGATGCGGCGGAATTTGAAAAGAAGACCTGGAGTTTTGGCGGATTCGCCGAGATCAAATGGGAACACATGGATGTCCGGCAAGGGTCGGCGTTGGCGCTGCTGAACATGTATGACGATCCTCAAGCCGATTGGGATCAATTGAGCGGCAGCCTGCAACTCAATGGCGCGTACGCAAAAGGAATCGCGCAACTGCACTGGTTGCTCAACGCGACCGGGCAGGAGGATACCTTCGGCTGGAGGGATACGGCCGATGTCTATGAAACTTACCTCAATCTGGCTCCAGCCTCGGGAACGACCGCCTCGGTTGGCAAGAAATCGTATAAATGGGGTAAGGGATATGCCTGGAATCCGGTCGGATTTATCAATCGGACCAAAGACCCGAACAATCCGGAAGAGGCCTTGGAAGGATTCATCACCTCGGATTTGGAGATAATCAGGATTTTTTCCGGCGATCTCCAGAATATCGCCCTGACCACGGCGCTGCTCCCGGTCTGGCAGGGGGTAAACGAGGATTTTGGCGCGGCGGACAACCTCAATCTGGCGGCCAAACTGTACCTGCTCTACCTGAATACCGATATCGATTTTATCGTCTACAGCGGCAATAGCCGAACCACTCGTTTTGGCGGGGATTTCTCCCGCAACCTGACGACCAATTTTGAAATCCATGGGGAGCTTGCCTATATCCCCACGGTAGACAAGGTAACCTTGGACGAGCAGGGGCGACGGATGCGCCAATCCGGCAGCGCCACGTCCTCTCTTATCGGTATCCGCTATCTGACCGAGTTTGACCTGACTTCGATCATTGAATATTATCACAACGGCCTTGGCTATACCGATGAGGAGATGGATCGATTCTATCGGCGGGTCGTTGTCGGGGGAGAGCAATGGACGCTCACGGGCAACGATGCCCTGCTCCAACAGATGCAACAACTGGCCAGCCAAGGATATTCCCGCCCCAATCCGGGGCGGGATTACCTCTATGCCCGGTTTTCCTTGAAAGAACCGTTTGATATTCTCTACTTCACCCCGGCGGCGACCTTTATCGTCAATCTTGACGACCAAAGCTTTTCAGCAACGCCGGAACTCACCTACACCGGCATCACCAACTGGGAACTGCAACTGCGCTTTTCTCTATTAAACGGTGACCCCTCGACTGAGTTTGGCGAGAAGCAAAACAGCAACAAACTGGAATTGCGCATCCGATATTTCTTTTAATCACTCCAAGAGGGGCATTTGTCATCAAGGCAGATTCTCGGGCAGGGATTCGATAACATCCCGGATTTGATCACGAAGGATTGTCTGTCGCGGTTCGTTGGCGTGGTCGATACACTCATAAAAACAGCTTCAACCCCTTGTATCGGTATTCGGCAATAAAGGCCTCTACCTGCGCCTGAATTTGATTTCGTATCTCCCGAATTCCAGCCAACTTGGTCTCCCGGCTACCCTCGAGACGGGAAGGATCGGCAAAAGGCCAATTGAGCCGCAGGGCTCGGCCAGGAAAGAGCGGACACTGTTCGCTCGCCTGGGGCGAACAGACCGTGATCACCACGTCAAAACTGCGCCCCTGCCTGAATAGATCAAGTGCCGCCTGGGTGGTGTTGTTACTGAGATCGTAGCCAATTTCGTCCATGGCCTCGACCACCAACGGGTTGATGGTGCCGGCTTCCAGGCCGCAGCTCTCGACCGAAAAATCGTCGCCGCCAAGGCGCTGGAGAAAGGCCTCGGCCATTTGGCTGCGGGCTGAGTTGTGTTCACAGACGAAGAGGACATGGAGCATGGTTCACCTCTCTGGTTTGACGCAGACATGGCAGACCCCGGCAACAGTCCGCTGTTCATAGGGAAAATATTTTTCTTTCAGGCGCCGGGCCACATTCACCAACCCAATCAAGACCGGCACCTCGACCAGGGGACCGATGACCGCGGCAAAGGCCTCGCCGGAGTTGATGCCGAAGACGGCGATGGCCACGGCTATCGCCAGTTCAAAATTGTTGGAGGCAGCGGTGAAGCTGAGGGTGACGGTTTGCTCATAAGTCGCCCCGGCTCGCATCGACAGGAAGAAGGAGACCGCGAACATCACCAGAAAGTAGATGGTCAGGGGCACGGCGATGCGCAGCACATCAAGGGGCAGTTGGACAATGTACTCGCCCTTGAGCGAGAACATCACCAGGATGGTGAACAACAGGAAAATCAGGGTCAGCGGACTGATTTTCGGAATAAACACCTCTTCATACCAGGCCTTGCCCTTCAGCTTGATGCCGATCAAGCGGCTCATCATGCCGGCGATGAAGGGAATGCCCAGATAGATAAACACCGATTGGGCGATCTCGCCGATGGAGACGTCCACCACCGCGCCTGCAAGGCCGAACCAGCCGGGAATGACGGTGATGAAGATCCAGGCGTAAAGGGAGAAGAACAGCACCTGAAAGATCGAATTGAAGGCCACCAGCCCGGCGCAGTACTCGGTGTCGCCGTCGGCCAGATCGTTCCAGACGATGACCATGGCGATGCATCGGGCCAGGCCGATGAGAATCAGGCCGACCATGTAGTGCTGCTGGCCGGAGAGCAGGGCAATGGCCAAGAGAAACATCAGCACCGGCCCGATCACCCAGTTCTGCACCAGGGAGAGCAGCAGCACCCGGCCATTGCGGAAGACCTGGCCCAACTCTTCGTATTTGACCTTGGCCAAGGGCGGATACATCATCATGATCAGGCCGATGGCAATGGGAATATTGGTGGTGCCCACCTGGAAGGCGTTGATCACCTGCTGCACGCCGGGGATGGCATAACCGAGCATGACGCCGGCAAACATGGCGAGAAAGATCCACAGGGTGAGGAAGCGATCGAGAAAACCGAGCTGTTTGGGTTGCGGCGACATGACACATCCTTTTTCAAAACATTGATCAGAACAAATCCACTGGCAGGGCAGGGTCTATACGTTTTTAAGTCATTAATCCGCCCAGACGGATGCGTCAATCCCTAACAAGAATAAACTCCGTGCTGATGAGGATGAGATGAGGATTTGATGAGGAAAGCGTGAGAGGTTTTGGTGGTCGGCCAGGGCGAAACTTTGGGGACAAGACTCCCTAAGAGAAACGGGCCGCCCGCGGGCCGCCCGTTTCTTCTCTTTATCCGGCGGAGAGGGTATTACACCTTGATCAACCGCACCCTGGTGTCATAGAACGAGACACTGCCGCCGACCTTGTCGATCATGCAGGTATTCTTGAGGTGGGGATCGACCCACATGGCGGCGTTGGCATGAACGCCGCCGGCCCGCTTCTTGTCGCCCTTGACCACCTTGCCGTCGATGGTCACATCCACGGCGCCCGAATCCCAATGGCCATGGCCCAGGGTAAAGGTGACCACCCCGGGCCGGATGGTCTCGGTCACCTGGACCTTGCCGATCATCGATTTCTTGACGCCGTTGCCAAGGTCCCACACCCCTTCCGGATTGGTGGCCGAGACCACCCTGACCTGATCGCCACTCTTTACCCCCAGCTTCTTGGCGTCGCTGGTGTGGAGGATGATCCCGTTTTCCGGCATGAGGTCGGTGAGATAAGGCATGGTGATGGTCCGTGCCTTGGTGTGACGGACATCGCGCTGGGTGATCAGGTGGAGCGGGTAGCCCTCGGCGAGCTTGGCCGGCTCAACGCCCAAGGTGTCGGCCACCGGCACATAGCGGGCCAGGCCGTGGTAGGATTTACCGGTGAAGGCATCCTTGCAGCCGGCGGTTTTCTCCTGGTAGAGGTTGATCTGCTTGCCGTACTTGTTGGCCACCTGTTCGCCCTTGTAGGTGGCGCCCTGGCTGTCAAAACGCCCCCCCCGATTGAGTACGGTGACCACCTTGGGCCAGGCGGGACCGGCGATCTTCTGCCAGCGCTCGGCATCAAAGACGTTCTTGGGCAGGTGCCGCCGTGATTTGAGGAACAGATCGATCTCTTCCTGGCTTGCATCCGCCACCGGCTCCTTGCGGTCCAGGGCGATGTTGGCCACCATGCGGATGTAAAAATCATCCGGCCGGGTGAAGTCCTGGCCCTCGCCGAAACCGTTCGGGCCAAAGCCCTTGAGCCCCAATTTTTCGGCCAGGGCCAGCCAGAAGGTCTCGTAGGAGATCGGCTGCTCCTGGCCAAAGACCGTGACCACCTCGTTGGGCGAGGCAATCACCGGCTGGCGCACCGGCTGGATGCGGACCGGCATGTTGGGGTGCGAGCCCTGGAACTCCCAGCGCTCCAGGAAGTGGAGATCGGGGATGATGTAGTCGGCATACATCGAGGTCGGGCCGATGACGATGTCGCTGGCGATGTAGAGCGGCAGCTTGTCGAGATCGAGCAGAGCTTGAATCTGGGTATGGCCGGCCGGCAGGGAGTAGGTGGGTGCCCCCATGTAGGAGAAGACCACCTTGGCCGGGTAGGGATAGCCGTCGGCGACGGAGGGCAGGATCTCCTCATAGACGTCCGAGGAAAGCGGCCACCAGTTGCGTTTGGCCGGATAGGACTCCTTGCCTTTGAACAGGGTGGATTCCTCGTACTTGATGTCGTGGCGGATGATCGAGGTGCCGAAGGGTTTCAAACCCTTGGGGCCGATCTTCTTGAAGTTGAACGGCTGCTTGTCGGTGCTGGTGGAGGTGCCGTCGATGTTGAAGGTCGAGGCGGCGATCATCCCGCCCTTCCAGTCGAAGTTGCCGATCAGCAGGTTGAGGTTCATGAACGAGGCGATGTTGTAGAAGCCGTTGGTGTGCTGGGCCGGGCCGCGATGGACATCGACACAGGCCTTCTTGCCATGGCTGGTGAACTCCTTGGCCACCGCCTCGATGGTGGCCGCGTCGGTGCCGCAGAGGGCGCCATATTCGGCGAGGGTCTTCTCCTTGGCGACCTCCAGCATCAGTTGCAGGCTGCTCTTGACCTTGACTTCCTTGCCCTCGGCATCCTTGAGCACGGTATCGACAAACAATTCGCCGACCATGGCCTCCTTGTCGTCGTTGGGATCAAAGGCCACTGGCTGGCCGTCCTTGAGGGCCACCAGATATTCGAAGTCGAACTCCTTGCCGTCCTTGTCGGTGCGCTTCTCCGCCGCCTTCAGGCCGATCTCCTGGGCGCGGAGGAACTTGCCCGGCTTGCCTTCCTTGTCCACCTTGATCAACCAGGGACCGTTGCTCCAGGTCAGTTCCTTGATCGCGCTGGCCGCCGCCTTGTTGCAGCAGGCAAGGAAGTTGGCGTCATACTTCTTGTTCTCCAGGATCCAGCGGGTCATGCCCAGGGCAAAGGCGGCGTCGGTACCGGGCAGCACCGGCACCCAGCGCTGGGCTTTCGATGCTAGTTTGGTGCAACGCGGGTCGAGCACGGTCATCTTCAACTGGCCGTCGGCCATCCGCTGGGTCATGCGCATGGCGCGGTTGGTGGGGCCGTAGTTGCCGTCAAAGAGGTTGGCGCCGACAAAGAGGATGTAGTCGCTGTTCTCCTGATCTGCCTGCCAATAGAACTTCTGGCCGTCCTTGAAGCCGGTGCCCACATACTGCTCGCTCATCGCCTTGCAGGCAAAGTAGAGCGAGCCCTGGCAGACCGTGGTGTGGCCATGGGTGTTGTTGGTGCCGAAGGCACCGGTGAAGGCGCTCGCGAAGTTGGAGCGCCCGCCCTTCTTGCGACCCCAGAAATAGACGAACTGGTTGTTCTTCGGCCCGAAGTCGGGATGGTCGGGATCGATCAGGGCGGCCAGGTTGGCGGCATGCTTGGTTTTGAACTCCTCGATGGCCGCCTGCCGCTCCTCCGGTTTCTTCTTGCGTAGGGCAACCGCATCCTTGCCCATCTCCTCGAAGGCCTTGTTGTCGGTCAGGGCGTACAATTCTTTCAGGCCGGTGATCTGGCGATGCTCCTCGCCGGGCACATGGGCAAACAGCTTGCCGCCGCCGACGATCTCGTCGATGGCCTGGTTGAAGGGAACCGAGGTCCATTTGTTTTCCCCGCGTTTGCCGGTTCGTTTCAGCACCTTGGTCACCCGGTAGGGATCGTAGGCCCCTTGGTGAGCGGCCTGGCCTTTGGGGCAGAGACCGGCATCGACTAGGGCGGCATGGGCCGGCGTTTCCTTCATCTCCAGATGGGGATGAAGATTGAAGGGATTGTAGGGGTTGCCGTCGATCTTGACCGCAACGCCATCCAGGATTTTGACCTTGATGCCGCAGCCGGTATTGCAGTTGAGGCAGGCGGAATACAGGGTGTTTTCCGTTTTCAGCAGTTCGTAGGCCTGGACTTGAGTCAGTTCGCCGGCCTCGACCCGACTGATGAGGTCACGGGCGAAATCGAAATGGGTGGCCACGATGGCGCCGCAACCGGCCAAGGCCGATGTTTTCAGGAAATCGCGGCGGGTGACGGTTGTTTGTGTCTTATTTGCCATAGAGCACCTCCAGCTTTTCAGTGGCGACATAATAGACGCGGGGCGCGGTTTTCTTGGCCGGCTTGAGCACCTGGATCTTGTTGGCTTTTTTGACCTGGGCGATCAGGCTCTGGGGGTCGTTTTCATCGCCGAAATACCCGGCCCGGCCGATGCAAGTGGTGATACAGGTGGGCAATTGCCCTGCTGCCAGCCGATGGACGCAGAAATGGCATTTACGGGCAGTGCCGACCGGCAGGTTCTTGCCGGAGCGCGGCCATTGTTGGCCGTATTCGTAACTGGCCATGGTCTCGTATTTCTGGATGGCCGGCGTGCCTTCGCCATGAAAACGGCCTTCGTCCATGGTACGGGCATCGTAGGGGCAGGCCGGCACACAGGCGCCGCAGCCGATGCACTGCTCGTAATTGATCATGACGACTCCGGCATTAAGGCCGGTGGTCTCCTTCCAGGTGGCGCCATCCTTGCCCTTGACCGGACAGGCGGCAACACAGGGCGGCTGGTCGCACTGCATGCAGGGCCGGGGGAGAAAGGTTCTCGAAACCTTGGGATATTTGCCTTGCTCGTATTCATGCACCGGGCGATAGTACATGCCGGGCGGCAATTTGTTTTCCGAGACACAGCCCACGGTGCAGGCATGGCAACCCACGCACTTGCGCAGGTCGATCAGCATGGCCCAGCGGCGATTCTTCTCGGGCGCCTTGAGGGCTCGCTCGAGATCCTTCTGCATCACTACCAGAATATCTTCGTTCTGCATTCCCTACCTCCTCTGACGGGCTTATTTCGTATGACAGCTCTCGCAGTTTTCCTTGACGCTGAAGGCCTTCTTGCCGTTGTGGCAGGCGCCGCAGGATTTGCCCTGCTCCATGGCCTTCATGGTCACCGCCTTGTGTTGCTTGGTGTTGGTGAAGAGCTTGGCATGGCAGTCCCGGCACTTGAGGCCTGCCTTCGACACATGGTTTTCGTGGCTGAAGACCGTGTTTCCCCCTTTGTTGTTCATGGTGATGTCACCGCCGCCGACGCCGGCATAGGCAACGCTTCCGGACAAGACAACAAGTACCGCAACTCGAGCCCACTGCATGGTCACCTCCCTATATAAGGTTTATCGACTATATGAATATATCCGGCTAAGCAGATGTTTACAAGATGGGAGTGGGAATCGTTGACGATCATTTTCCGCTGCGGTATTTTAGCGCGATGCAAACGATCACTGAATTGTTCAAGTCACTGGCCGATGAAACCCGACTGCGCCTGCTCGTCCTCCTGCAAGGGGGGAGCGAGTATTGCGTCTGCGATTTGATGCATGCCCTGGACATGCCGCAATCGACGGTCTCCCGCCATTTGGCCTACCTGAAACGAAACGGTTGGCTGCAGGATCGCCGCGGCGGGGTGTGGATGTATTATTCCTTGCAGAAAGACATGGATGCCTTTCTTCAGGCCCAGCTTGTCCTCCTCATCAATCAACTGGCGAACAATCCCCTCTACAAGGCCGATAGGCAGCGTCTTGAGGCCTACTTGCCGACCAAGGATGCCAGCGCCTGCAAATAACCGGGGATAGGATTATGGATTGGGGCTGGCCGTTTCCTTGTCTTCCCCGGCTGGATTGGCTCCAGATTGAGATCAGCTCGGACTGCACGGCCAACTGTTGCTATTGTCCCCGAACCGTGTACCAAGACCGGTGGCTCACCCGGCACATGGAGGAGGGTTTGTTCCGCCGGTTGCTGCCGGTTTTCAAAAAAACTCGCCTCGTCCACCTCCAGGGGTGGGGCGATCCTTTCACCCACCCCCAATTCTTTCACTTTGCCCGCCTGGCCAAGGGTGCCGGCTGCCAGGTGGGAACCACCAGCAACGGCATGCTGCTCAACGAACCGTTGTGCGCGCAGTTGGTCGAAGAAAACATCGACACCATCGCTTTTTCCCTTGCCGGGACTGGCGCGGAGAACGATCGATATCGCCGTGGCACACGCCTGGAGCAAGTGCTGGCGATCATCGAGCACATTCACCGGATCAAGCAGCGTACCGGTGCCGACCGGCCACATGTGCACATCGCCTATGTATTGCTCAAATCCGGAAGAACAACGGTTGGCCGCTTGCCCGATTTGCTGCGAGATAGGGGCATTGCCCAGGTGGTCATCAGCACCTTGGACACCATTGGCAGCCCACGGTTGGCGCCGGAGGCGTTTTCGCCTGACGACAACCAAGAAAAGGAGGCATTGCGTCGGCAACTGGGAGATGTCGTTGAGGCGGGGCGTGAGGTTGGCCTGACCATTCACTGCCGGCTACCCGCGTTTGCCCAAAAACATGAGGAAAACCAACGGCATCTTGACACGGAGCCTCCATGGTGCACCGAAAATGTTCAGCGTGCTGTCTTTATCGGCGTGACAGGCAAGGTCTCGCCTTGTGTCTTTGTCAATTTGCCCATGATCGCTCCACCGCCCCATCCTCCCGGTTCCATGGCGCGCCCCTATCATCCCCTCTCGTTTGGCAACATAGCGACTACCCGTTTTGAAAAAATCTGGCATGCCCAGCAATACTCATCCTTCCGCAAGGCCCATCGCTCCGGGGCCATTCCTCCCCTGTGCCGATTTTGTCCAAAATTTGGCTAATCTTTTTCCATCTCGCAACATCGTCCCCCGCAAGACGAACAACATCGCCCCTGAGAGAGATCGATGGCATCGGTCACCTTTTCAAACCAACCAGGGCGATAATCACCCGTGCAGTCCACCCTCCTGTCTTGAGCCGGCCGACATGCATTGGCCCGTGGCAAACCTTCCAGCCGCGCCTGGTCGAACCACCATTCATCAACGGTAGCCCGCGAGTTAAAGTCGTTTTTAAGCTTGGCGCGATACCACGATGTGGTTATATTCTAAAATATTCTCTGTAAAGAGGCGCATGAAATACCCTGCTCAAGGATGAGGCGATCAAGATCTCCTTGGCGGCCATACGGTGGTGCGATTTTTTCGTTCAGTTTTGCCACCGCACCCGTGTGGAGTTATCGCCCGGCGTTGAAAGAGTGCCCTGTTGTTCGCGAGCTATTTTGTTGATTTCAAATTGAAAAGAATGAGCGGACTATTACGAACGCTTTTGATCGTTATATTTTGGTTGTTGCCGCCGCCGGGTTTTGCGGAGGAAATGCAATCCCCGCCGGCTGATGGTCAACCGTTGGCGGCGGAGCAGTGGACAACCTATGACTGGAATGCATCCGCCGGTAAGAACGGCCCCGCTCGTTTTGAGGTTGCGCCGGGGAAAGATGGCGCCGTGCTCCAGATCATTGCGGCAACGCCCAACGATGCCCGTTTTGTGCACCAACTGCCGGTGGAACCGGATACGGTGTATCGGTTCGCCTGCAAGGCGTACAGCGAACATATTGGCTCCGCGACCAGGGGGGCCGGAATCTCCGTTTTGGGGATTCTGGAGGGCTATTTTGATACCACCGGCCTCAATAACGCATGGCAGTCGCTTGAATTTTATGGAAAAACCGGGCCGGATCAACGAACGATTGCCGTTACGGTGGGCATCGGCGGCTACGGCAGTCTCAGCAGCGGCATGGTTCGGTTCCGGGATGTCAGGGTGGACAAGGTCGAAGACCCGCCGGCAGGCATCCGGATAGCGGTGCTGCAGCCTCCGGCCGCACCCGCCTCGGCACCGGACATCTGGAGCCGCGCCGGTGGGCTGGTCATTGCCGCTTTAGGCCTTATCGGCCTGCTGCTGGCGGTATGGGGGCATGGCCTCCGGCGCCGGAGTGGCAATGTCGTTGAAAAGGTGTCGGCCGATCGTGTTCCGGCTGCGGCCTGGCGCAAGATCGACCGAGGCGACCTGGCGGTAATGGCGGCGCTGTCGACGGTCTGCCTGCTGTTTTCCCTCTATAATCTCGGCAATCGCGTCGCCCCGGAGACGGGCTGGCAGGCCCATAAGGGAGGCGAAGCCGCGACCATCGAACTGGGCCGCGAGACGGATCTTGCCCGGATCTATTATTATTGCGGCATCAATGCCCGCAGCGGCGACGGCAGCCGCTATACCTTGAGCGTTCGTACCCCGGACGGGGATTTTGTCCCCTTGACCTCCTTCACCAAGGAGGATGTGGAGATCTGGAAGTTCATCGAGGTCAACGTCCGGACCAGCGGGGTGCGTCTCACCGCCGAGACCCCCGGGGGACGCTTGAACGAGATCGTCTTGGTCGAAAAGGGGAGCCAAACCCCGTTGACCGGCCTCACCATCGGTGAAATAACCGCCGCCGACGTTGGCCAGGGAAAACCGGAAAACCTCATCGACGAGCAGTCGTCCTTTGAGTATACCCCCTCCTTTCGCACCGGTTTCTACTTCGACGAGATCTACCATGCCCGGAGCGCCTGGGAAATGCTCAACCGGATCGAACCGTTCGAGACGACGCATCCGCCGCTGGGAAAACTGCTCATTTCTTCGGGCATCGCCCTCTTCGGCATGAACCCCTTTGGCTGGCGGATCGCGAGCACGCTTTTCGGGGTCGCGCTGGTGCCGCTGCTGTACCTTTTCGGCCTGAAGCTCTTTCGCCACCGTTTTTACGCCTTCGCCGCCGCCTTCCTGATGCTGGTCGAATTCATGCGCTTTGCCCAGAGCCGGGTCGCGGTGATCGACGTCTTCGCCGTTTTCTTCATCCTGGTGATGTACTTTTTTCTCCTCGACCTGTTTCCGGAACCGGGGACCCGCGCCCGGCGGAGCGTGCAGCGGACGCTGTTTCTCGCGGGGTTGGCCTTCGGCATCGGCGCGGCGTGCAAGTGGATCACCCTGTATGCCGGCGGCGGCATGCTCCTGCTGGTGGCCGGACGCACCATCACGGAGCTGCGGCGGCGAGAGTATCCCGCAACGTACGGGATCGCCGGCTTTCTCCTGCGGCGCACGGGCGTCTGCCTGCTGGCCTTCGGGGTGATCCCCGCGCTGATCTATCTCCTTGCCTATCTCCCGTTCCTGGCCCTGCCCGGTCCGGGGCACGACCTGATGGATGTCCTCCGCCTCCAGGCGCACATGTTCAACTACCATCAAACGCTCCAGGCTACCCATCCCTTTGCTTCACCCTGGTGGTCGTGGCCGCTGGATCTGTATCCCATGTGGATGTACACCGGGGCGGGCCTGCCCGCCGGGGCCGCCTCCACCATCGCCTCTTTCGGCAACCCCGCCATCTTCTGGCCGGGTGTGCTCGCCGTGGTCGCTGTCGCCCTGCACACCGTGCAAAGACGCGACGCCACCATAGGGGTGGTGCTGACGGCCTTGATCTGTCAATATCTGCCGTGGGTCGGCATCAACCGGCTGGCCTTTATCTATCACTTTTTCTCGACGGTCCCGTTCGTGATCCTCTGCATCGTGGCGAGCGTACGGACCGTGGAGCTTCGTTATCCGCGCTTCCGCGTTGTCACCTGGGGTTACCTGGGGATCGCGGCGGCCCTCTTCCTCTTCTTCTACCCGGTCCTGTCGGGGTTGCAGGTCCCACAGAGTTATGTGGCCGCGCTCCGGTGGCTGCCAACCTGGTACTTTTAGTGCATGGCTTTACAGGGGCGGCACGAGCCCCGTTAACAACCGATGTCGCGGGAAAAGGCCCGCATTATGAAAGGTAACAGAATGAAAAATATAGTCATTTCCGTAGTGGTCCCGGTGTACAACGAAGAAGCGGTGATCCATGAATCCTATGCCCGGCTCAAAAAGGTGCTGAAGGGGCTGGACGAATCCTATGAGTTGATTTTCGTCAACGATGGCAGCCGCGATGCCACTCCGGCCATCATCCGCTCCATCTGCGCCACTGACGCTCATGTCCGCCTGATCGATTTTTCCCGTAATTTCGGCCACCAGACCGCTATCACCGCCGGGATGGACTATGCCTCGGGTGAGGCGGTGATCGTCATCGATGCCGATCTCCAGGATCCGCCCGAGGTGATCCCAGAGATGGTCGCCAAATGGCGACAGGGCTTTGATGTCGTCTACGGCCAGCGTGCCCGGCGCAAGGGGGAGACCCTCTTCAAGCGCTTCACCTCGGCCGTCTTCTACCGCTTTCTCCAGAATCTGACCGACATCCACATCCCGGTCGATACGGGAGATTTCCGCCTGATCGACCGCAAGGTGTGCGACGCCCTGAAGAGCGTCAAGGAGCGCAATCGGTATATGCGCGGGATCATCAGTTGGCTGGGATTCAAGCAGACCGGCGTGGAGTTTGTCCGGGAAAAACGCTTTGCCGGGGAGACCAAGTATCCCCTCAAAAAGATGCTCCGCTTTGCTTTCGATGCCATCACCTCATTTTCCCACAAGCCGCTGAAACTGTCGACCTATGTCGGGGTGACCGTCTCCCTCTGCGGCTTCGCCTACCTCCTGGTGGTCATTTACCTGCGGCTGTTCACCGACAGCACCATCACCGGCTGGGCATCGATGATGGCGGTGACCCTCTGCTTCAACGGCGTGGTGCTGATCATGCTGGGGATCATCGGCGAATATATCGGCAGAATCTACGATGAAGCCAAGGGGCGCCCGCTTTACGTGGTGCGGGAAGAACTGAATTTCGCCGGGGAAGATGTCCGGGTGGAAAACCAGGCCAAGCCGGTAGTTGTCCCCAAGAACGAGAAAGAGCGCTATTCGCTGGCGGCCTGATCCGGTTCGGGTGGCGTTGTTGCGAAATAACGACTGCATCCGGTCCAGACGAGCAGTATCCAGAGGCCCAGGTTGACAAGGGATGTTGCCAGCAGGAGCGGGTCGAACCGGGCGACGCCATAGACGTTGTCGTGGCTGAGCGCCAGCACCTGGGCCATGTTGAAAAACAAGGTGGTGCTGAACCCGGCGTAGAGCAGCAGCGCCCGGCGGTCACGGCTGACAATGTATAAACCCAGGGCCAGGGCCAGCGCCGGAAACAGATAGCGTTCATGCATCTTGGCCGCAAGGACGAAGACCGATGCCGCGAGAAACAGGGGCGCGTACCAGAGGCGGGAGGGATCCTGACTGCGCAGCATGACATAGGTCGTGAAGAGCACGATCAGGACGATGAAGATATTGCCCCAGACCCCATAGGGGAGCCAAAGGAGCCGCTGCCCCGCATCCACCAGGTTGCCGCCGGTCAGGGCAAAGAGGTTGAAGGCGTTGAGGCTGGCGTAGGGATAGGAGGCCAGGGTGCTGCTGTATTTCGAGATGATCCATCCCGGACTCTCCTGCACCGCGAAAGGAAGGATGGCCAGGCAGAAGAGGGCGAGCGCCGTGCCGCCGAACATGAGCAGGTCCGCCAGGGCATGCCGTTTTCGGCGTAAGAGCCGGATGCCGAACCAGAGCAACGGCAGCGGGGCAAAGATCAGCGCCTGGGGCTTGATCAAGAGCGCCACGGCAAAGGCCGCTCCCGACCACGCCGGGTTGTTTCTCAGCAGGATGATCCCCAACAGGATCGGGAGGGTCAGGACGCTATCCACCTGGCCCCAGACCGCCGAATCGAGGATGACGGCCGGATTGAAGGCGTACAGGGCCGACCACATCAGTGCGGTGGGGGCGCTCCAGTAGCGGCGGGCAAGGCGGAAGAAGAGCCCTGCCGTGACCACGTCCGCCAGGATTGCCGGCAGCTTGAGCAGGACCAGAAAAGCTGGGCTGGCAAAGTCGATTGCCAAGAGGAGTCGCAATTTGCCGACCAGCCAGAGCGGATAGATATAGCCGGGGGGATAGTCGGCGAAGAAGCCGGGCGAGTAGAACGAGGTCAGGTCGTCGGCGGCGTGCGCCGCCCAGGCGCTGAAGGTGCCAATGTCGGCATCGTAGCCCCGGGTGGTGGCCGACAAGGCCACCCTGAGCAGCATGGCTGCCCCCAGGAGCAGGGGCAATCTTCCCCCGATGGACACCGCCGTTCCTTCCCGGCTTGCCCTGCCGGTGGCCATCCAGGTCCCCAGCAGGAAGAGTCCGCAGCCGAGCACCGTCACACTCCACCAAATCCCCGTCATTTCCGTTCCCCCTCCTGATGACCTGTCATCAAATAACTTGAACATTTTGTATCTCATCTTCGGGCCATCTTTGGCTGCGGCTCTATCGCAAAATCCTCGACGTAGCGCTGCTACGCCTGCGGTTTTGCCCTGGTCGCCACAACCAAATCTGACCCAAATCTGAGCGCAATTTTGTACAAGTTATTTGCATCCAGGCCTTTAGGGCCTGTTCGCCAATACCCCTATCGAAAGACCCAGAGCTTGCTGCCGAGAAAATTGGCGGTCAGGGCAGAGGCTGTTGCCCCTGCTTTGGCCACGGTCAGATCCCATCCGGATGCGCCGTGGAGCAGCTTGAGGACCACGACCGAAATGAGCAGTGAAATTAAATTGATGACGATAAAGCGGACCACCTCGCCAGTGGAGAAGCCGCTGGAGCGAAACGTCCAGATCTTGTTGAGCAGATAGCTGTTGGTGGCGCCGCAGGAGTAGGAAATCACTTGCGCGGTGAGGTAAGGGACACCGAGCCATGTCAGCAGGAAAAAGGTGGCGACATCGACCCCGGTATTCAACAGGCCAACGAGCGAGAATTTGATCAATTCACCAAGCGAATGGCGATGTCGGGCAATCAATCGTTTCATGGTCGTTGCGGATCACGTCCTGGTCCATTTCTTAATCAATACATGGACTTTTTTTGGGTTGCCTGGATGCACGTCGTCCATTCCTACGAAACGTCCTGTCGGCCGTGCTGTAAAAACAATCCGTTGCCGAAATGGAAGTGCAATGCACTATAAACAGGAAACAGACTGATTCAACCACCGCGGAAAGGTGAAGGGTAAAAATGCAAAAGGTGCATCAACTCGTGAGTTGATGCACCTTTTGTTTTCTTCACCGGTCAACTGCGTGCAGCTAACCGGGTGGGGCAGGACTGATCTTGATCCTCATGGTTGCAATCATGGCTCCGGCCTGCTCCATGCTGCCAATTTATCCCTTATGGCATGAGGCACAGCTCACCTTGTTTCTGTGTCTTGAATGGACATTCGCCCAAGTTTCGGTCTTCTTGCTGTGACATTGGGTACAAGCCTTCACCGCGGCCGGAACGCTGTGATATCCCAGCTTGGTGAACGGTACCATACCGGTGCCATCCGGGGTGGTGCCCAGGTTGTTATGACACTCGGTACAGGAGGGTGCCTTGGCCTTGGGATCGACGCCGTGGGTAATCAGCATCTCGGCATCGGTATTGACCATGGTGTAGCTCCCGGTCAGCCCTTGTTCCTGCATCCCTTTCTGGACCGCCTCGTCAAACCGTCCGGTCATGAACATCCACATAATAGCCGGCGGTACAATCTTGCCGCTTGAATGCAGCGGCATCACCGAGGCGTGTCTCTTTATGGGGACAATTGAGGATTTGCCATCGAAGGCCGCGCCGTTGGCTTTGGCCATGTGGTAGATCCCGGTCGTGGGATCGGCCGCGATGGTCTCGCCGACGTTATAGACATAGGAGGTTCCGTCAAACCAGGTGTATTCCGGTTTCACATTGGCCTGTTTGACTTCATGGCCGATAAAACCACCCTGGCCGGAGCAAAGGTTGGGATTCCATACCGGGGTCCTGAAGTCTCGGGACATCTCCGTCGCCCCACCCTTACCAAAGGTGCGGATATGACAGACCTGACAGCTTACCTGGCCGGCTGCGTGCCGGTTCAGGGTCGCATCGGTATGCGGAGCGGCGGTATGACAGGTTTGGCACGTAGGCGGAGTCGCCTCTGTTCCTCGCAGGTCAATGCCCCGGCCGCTGATTTTATGGTTCAGGGCGGCGTGACAATCCGAGCAAGTTAGGTTGGCGCCACTTTGCGACAGATGGAAATCCTGATCAACGGTTGCCGTGGCCGAATTCAGGCCCAGGTCGCCGCGTTTCGCCCAGTCAGCTCCACCAGCGGTGGCATGGCACCGCAAACACGATTTGGACGTGGGCATGTGCACGCCCCTGGCCAAGGTGACCATATCGGTGCCGGCAGGCATCTTGCTGTAATCAGGTTCAATCATGTAGTTGCCCTGCGTGTCGACCTTGCCGAAGATATAGGTCTTGATTTGTCCCAGGACGTTGGTCACGGTCTCGGTGCTGGCCGGATCGGTAACGAATTTTCGCTGATAGGTGTCGTTATGACACATCAAGCAGTCCACATCCGTTGTCTTGGGAGCATCCGGTGCATTGCCATCGGCACGGATATGACAGGCAAAACAGGCGCTTTGTGACGACATGGCGTAGGTACAGAAGGTGTTGATACCTCCCTTGCCCTTGCCCAGCTCCTGACCATTGGTATTGGTCAACTCCGGGGTGGGAGCGGACCATTTCATGTGCAGGCTGTTCACCATTTCCGTTCCTTTGCCCGCGTGACACGCAAGACAGGTAGCCGGACCATCATAGGAATTGATGGTGTTGTGCGCGGCTATCGGGCTCGGCGTGGGGGTTGGGGTCGGCACCGGAGTTGGAGTCGGTACCGGGGTAGGCGTCGGGGTGGGCACCGGGGTTGGGGTCGGTGTCGGCACCGGGGTTGGTGTTGGGGTGGGTACCGGCGTTGGGGTCGGTGTCGGCACCGGCGTCGGAGTGGGCACCGGGGTTGGGGTCGGTGTCGGCACCGGGGTTGGTGTTGGGGTGGGCACCGGCGTTGGGGTCGGGGTCGGCGTCGGGTTGGTCGACAGGGCACTGGCAATAGCTGCGATCTGGGCGCTGGTCAACCTGATAGAACCCATGCCGCCTTTATTGGCGCTTATCGCGGTTTGGATCTGGGTAGCCGTCTTGCCTCTCATGCTCGAAATGGAGTGACAGCTAGCGCAGTAGCTGTTGAACAAGGCGACGCCGTCAATTGGTACGGGTGTAGGGGTCGGAGTGGGCACCGGGGTTGGTGTCGGTGTCGGCACCGGCGTCGGCGTCGGTGTGGGCACCGGAGTCGGGGTCGGAGTCGGTGCCGGGGTAGGCGTCGGTGTGGGCACCGGAGTTGGGGTCGGCGTCGGCACCGGAGTAGGCGTCGGTGTGGGCACCGGAGTTGGGGTTGGTGTCGGTGTCGGGGTTGGTGTCGGGGTTGGAGTCGGAGTAGGTGTAGGGCTTTTGGCGACAACAAAAGTGCTGGAACGTCGAACCGAAGTTCGGCGATCCTTGATTTCACAACTGTAGCTCCAATTCCCAGTGAGTGCGGTGCTCGAAACCGAATACTTGTAACTTGCCTTGGTCCCGTTGATAGCCATTGACCTGGCATCGACTACCTTTGAACCATAGGGATTCCTGATGGTCATTTTTGCAGAATCCAACGGGAGCAGCCAACCTCCGGTGGCTGTACACACAAGGTCCACGGAGGACCCTCGGGCGACTGTCTGTGGTGTAGCCGACATGGTAATTGATCTGCTTGTGGTGGAGCTGTAACCGTCGTCCTCTGCATGAGTGATGCTCGATGCCAGAAGAACGATAGCTAAGCCGGTACTGAGAATTTTCATTAACTATCCTCCTTTAATGATTCACTACTTCAATGAGTTACGAACAGGCAGTTCGACACATTGCAACCACTTTGTGAGATAGCAATAAGCAGGCCAGAATAGTTGATAGCTACCACAAACAGGGACTCGATATCTCGACCGGGCGCCTCTTACACCATTAGATTTGAGAATCATTACGATTTTTCGTTGCGTCGTTCTCGACAAAAAATGGTTCCCACCAGGGACAAAACATCCGATCGGGCGGATACGGAAGCTTCAGAGCACAGCCGATAGCTTCAGGACCGAGAAGAGGGTGGGATAGGTGTCGCTATCATGCAACAGGGGGTGGGGTAGGGGAGGGGGCTCAACCGATGGTCAGCAGTTGCAACAGGGTTACCAGTATCAGGGTGGCGAAAAAAACACCATTGAAGACCGTGCCGAGTAATCGGTAATCGGGGGAGGGATGCCGCAGCAGGTGCAGGCCTAAAAAGGCGGGCAGCAGCATGGCCATGAGGGCGAGGAGCAGACGCGAACCCGGTTGGAGCAGATCGCGGTCAAGGGCCAGGGCCAGGGTAACCACGGCAAAGGCACCGATCCAGACCAGCACGATCCGTTTCAGGCTCGGTTCGGAAAACAGCCGGATGAGCGAGGGTTGCGCCGCGTTGCGATACTCCTCTTGATAACGGAGGAGAATCAGGCAGAAATGGGGAATCTGCCAGAGAAAAAACAGGGTCAACAGCAGCCAGGCGCGACTGTCCGCCAATCCGCCGCCGGCACCGGTCCAGCCGATCAGGGGCGGCAGGCTGCCGGCCAGGCCGCCGGGAATGAGGGCGAATACCGACACCTGCTTCAACGGGGTGTAGATGCCGTTATAGAAAAAAATGGCCGCAAGGCCCAACCAAAACGGCAGTCGGCCCTGGCCACTGACCAGCAGGGTCGTCAGGCCGAGGAGGACGAGCACCAGGCAGAGCCCCAGGGCCTCGTGTTTGCCGAGACGGCCGGTGACCAGGGGACGGTCTTGGGTGCGGCGCAAACAGGCATCGGTGGCCGCCTCCTGCAGGCTGTTGCCGCCGGCAGCACCGCAGGCCAGCAGAAGGACACCGCAGAACACGCCGCCCAGGGCGGGGGTAAAGGTCGGGGTGTGGAGGACAAAGCCGAAACCAGCGGAGAGGGCCACCGGCAGACAGAGAGTGATCTTGATCAGTTGCCCCCGGAAACGGAGGGCAACGGCCAGCGGACCCCAGGCGGGCCGTTTCGCCGGCAGGGAGAGGGCGCTACTCGCCTTCCTGTTCAAGCCAGGCATCATACTCCTTGCGGGGAACAACCTTGAGTTTGGCGAGCATCGTCGAGTGACCGAGGCCGCAGTATTCGGCGCAGAGAATGTCGTATTCGCCGGGGTCGCGGGTCCGGAACCAGACATAGGTGGGGTAGTGCTTGAGGGCGTCGACCTTGACCCGGAAGGCCGGCAGGTAAAAACTGTGGATCACATCCATGGATTCGATGTTGAGCTTGATCGGGGTGTGCTCCGGAACGACCAGGAGATTTTCGGATTCCTTGTCGTTGGCGTAGACGAAAATCCAGGAGAACATCTGGGCCAGGACTTGGATCTGGACCGATCCGGCCGGGACGGTGCGCAGGCCGGTATAGGATTTCCAGCCGACCACGAACATGGAAAGGGCGATCAGGGTCGGGAGGATCAACCAGACCAGTTCGAGCTGCCAGTTGTCCCGGATGTCAGCGGGATGGGGATGGCGGCTGCGGCGGTAACGGACGACAAAGGTAATCATGGTCAGGGTGATGCCGGTCAGGAGCACCGCCGCGAACGTGAAAATGTATAAGAACGTCTGGTCTACACCGACAACGGGGTCCATTGCTTGTTCCCTTGCTTTTTATATGAACGATGTTGGTTCCGGCGACGGGACGGGCCGGCCGCAATCCTTTCAGGGTTCGTTGTGGCCGGCCAATTGGTCCGGCCCTGCTGGTTAACGAAATGCGACATCACAGAAGGTCAATCCGATCATGATGGCCAGCACACAGATGGTGACCAGCACGGAGATCTTGATCGCCCAACCCTCGTATTTGAGGTGCATGAAAAAGAGCAGCACCAGCGAGACTTTGGCGCTGGCGATGGTCAGGGTCAACGGCACGTTGAAGGCGCCCAGGTCCAGATAACTCACCCCAATGGTGATCCCGGTGAGCAGGAGTAGGGCCGCCAGGACCAGGGCCAGGGTGGTGTAGGAGGTGAGATGCTGTTGGGCTGAATCCATGGCAGACTCCTGACGTTTTCAGAGAATCAGGTAGAAGAGCGGGAAGACGAAGATCCAGATGAGGTCGACCAGATGCCAGTACAGGCCGGAATTCTCCAGGATCGTGAACCGATGCGCCGTAATCCGGTCGCGGTGCACCAGTACCAAGCAGAGGGCGAGCAGGGACATGCCGATGATCACGTGCAGCCCGTGGAGGCCGGTGATCACGTAATAGAGGCCGAAAAAGATGTTCTTGCCGGGAGGGGCGCTGGCCAGGAGCGGCGAGTTGGGATAGATACCGACGGCAAATTTATGGCCCCATTCGAAGTACTTGTTGACGAGGAAAACGGACCCGCACAGCAACGAGGCGGCCAACAGCAGCAGGCAGAGCCGTTTCGCCTGCCGCCTGATCGCGGTGAGCGAAGCGGCGACCGTAAAACTGGAGACCAGCAGCAAAATGGTGTTGAAAGCGCCGATCACCCGGTTGAGCTCCTTGCCGTTTTCGGCAAAGGCAGCGGAATACTCGTGAAAATAGACGGCATAGAGCACAAAGAGACCGCCGAAGAGGATGATCTCGGTGTAGAGGAACAGCCACATGCCGATGCGGGTCCCGGTGCGATCGTGTTGGCTTGTCATGGTTTTATTTGCTTGCGGGTCATGGATGAGGTCGATGTCTCCCTGCACAAACCGGACGTCAGGCTGCCGGCGGCGATTTCAATTGCTCGGAAAAATCATAGGGATAGTCCTTGATCCTGGGCTCCCTTAAAAAGTTGTGCAGCGGCGGCGGCGACGGCACCGACCATTCCAGGGTGCACCCGCCCCAGGGATTGCTCGGGGCCTTGACCCGCTTGCGGAAACTGAGCAGCAGGTTGATCAGCATCAGGAGAATGCCGGAAAACAGCAGGATCCCGCCCACCGCGGCCAGGCCGTTGCCCCTGGAAAACTGGGGCAAATAGTCGTAGTAGCGCCGGGGCATGCCCATGAGCCCGAGGATGAACATCGGCACGTAATGAAAAAGGAAACCCACCGTGGCCAGGGTGGCGGCGATGTAAGCCCTCCGGAAATCGTACATGATCCCGAACATCTTCGGCCACCAGTAGTGCAGGGCGGCAAAAAAGGCGAAACCGGTGCCGCCGAACATGGTGAAGTGGAAATGGGCGACCACGAAATGGGTGTCGTGAACATGGATATTGGTTCCGGCGGCACCGAGGACCAATCCGGTCAAGCCCCCCACCGAAAACAGGTAAATGAAAACCAGGCCGTACAGCAGGGGCGGCGTCATCTCGATGGAGGCCTTGTACAGGGTGGAGACCCAGGAAAAGACCTTGACCGCGCTCGGGATGGCCACCAGGAAGGTGAGCAGGGAAAAGACGAACACGGCAGTATCGCTCATGCCGGAAACGAACATATGGTGCGCCCAGACCAGGGAACCGGCGATGGCAATGGCCAGGGACGAGTAGACGATCGCCCGGTAGCCGAAAATGGCCTTGCGCGCGAAGGTGGGAATGATCTCGGAAATAACCCCCATGCCGGGCAGGATCATGACATAGACCGCCGGATGGGAATACATCCAGAACAGGTGCTGATAAAGGATCGGGTCACCGCCCCGGTTGGGGTCGAAGAGGCCGATATTGAGGAATCGTTCGGCAATCACCAACAGCAGGGTAATGGAGATGACCGGTGTGGCCAGCAATTGGACCCAGGCAGTGGCATAGAGCGACCAGGTGAAGAGCGGGATCTGCATCCAGCCCATATTGGGGGATCGTTTGCGGTGGACCGTGGTGATGAAGTTCAGACCGGTCAGCATCGACGACATGCCGAGGACAAAGGCGGCAAAGACCGTCAGCGACACATTGTGCTTGGTGCCGATGCTGAAGGGGACGTAAAAGGTCCAGCCGGTATCGGGAAACCCGCCGGCGGTGAACAGGGAGATAATGGCCAGGATGCCGCCGAGGATGTAGAGATACCACGACAGCAGGTTGAGCCGGGGAAAAAAGACATCGTCGGTGCCCAACTGGATCGGCAGGAAAAAGTTGCCGAAGATCGCCGGCAGGCCTGGAATGACAAATAAAAAGATCATGATCACCCCGTGGAGGGTGAAGGCCGAATTGTACACGCCGGCGGACATGATCGTCCGGCCCATGGTCATCAGCTCGATCCGGATCAGGAACCCGATGGTGACGGCGATGGCGAACCAGAACAGCACCGCCCAGAGATACATCAGGCCCAGCCGTTTGTGGTCGTGGGTCAGCAGCCAGGCCTTGAGGCCCGACTGTCCGGCGGGTGAGGGTGTTTCGAAAAAGGAAGGTGTGGTCGACATGGGCTATGGTTTGAAATGGGGTTGGTCGGTTTTCTTCCGGCGGAGGAAAAATAGAAAGGAGATGCCCCCGATGAGCAGCACCGCCGCGGTCACCATTTTGAGGGTGAACAGGATCTGCTGATTCTGTCGGGGGTTGGAGGTGAAACAGAAGGCCAGGAGGCGACGGATGGAGGTCGCCGGGGTCCCTTTGGCCGCTTCGGCCAGGGCAAGGTCGACATCGCCGGGAATAAAGGAGCCGTAGACATACTTGATGATCCGCCCCTCCGGGTCCAGGGCGATGAGGGCCGAGGCATGGATGAAGGTGCCGTCGTCCTTTTTCTTGAAGGCATAGCCCACGGCCCGGGTGAGTTGCCGGATGTTGTCCTGGTCGCCGGTGAGAAAGACCCAGGTGTCGGAGGGCAACTCCTTGGCCAGGAGCTGGATGTAGTTGGGTCGGGTCTCCGCCGCGATCTCCGGGGTTTCGTCGGCATCGAAACTGAGGCTGATCACCCGGAAGCTGTCAAGATCATGTCGACTTTGGCGAATCGCCTCCGCCAGGTTGGCCATCTCAAAGGAACAGCCGGTCGGGCAGCGGTAATAGATCGGCAACAGCAGGGTCGGCCGGTCGACAAGCTGCCGGAGACTGACCGTCTCGCCCCGTTCGTTCTTGAAGACGGTGTCCAGCGGCACCAGTTCGCCGGTCTTTTCCCGCACCCATTCGCCGGGATCGACATTTTCCGGCTGCGGGGTACGGGGTTCCTGGCGCAGGGCATCGGCGGTGGCGGCTTCCGGTTGGCCGGGAGCCGTCATCGCGGGCGGCGCTTCCTTGACGGCCTGACGCCGCTCGTCTTGGGCAGCCGGATGCGCGGGACCGTGCGCCGCCGCCGTTAAGGGCCACAACAGCAGCAGGGCCAGCAGCCGGAAGAGGGGATACCCCGGCCTTGCCCGGCTCATTTCTTGGTGCCGCTGGCCAGGTTGACCGTGATGGTTTTGGCAAATTGATGCTTCATCTTGGTGGAATCCCGGTCCGGTCCATAGGCGAGCATGACCACGGTGTCAGCCTTGGGATCGATCACGCCATCGTTGGCATCGCCGCTGTTCAGGGGGAGGGAGAATTCCAAGGTGGTGGTGGTGCCGGTTTCGTTGCCGCCGAGAACGGTGACATTGTCCTTGCCGTCTTTCTTGATATCCGGGGTATGTTGCGTCGGCTGGATGCCGAAGTCGTCGGATATCTCCACCTTGCCGTCCTTGACGAGCCCGATGATGATATTGGCATCTTTCATCATGTCCGTGGGATGAAAACCGATGCCCACCCAGCCCGTGGTGGGAGCTGAAAGCCGGACAACGAGATTTTCCCCGCTGATGCTCCAATCAAAGGTCATTTTGTCGACCGCGAGCGAGTGCTGATACTGGGCGGCGCCCAGACCGCCCGCGAGCAGCAGGGAGAGGGAAGCGGTAACCAACAGGGATCGTGCGGATTTGATTGCTGACATGAACACTCCTCGTCGATGAAGATGAAATGGTTGCAGAGGCGACCTGAAGCCGTTCAAGCGGCCTCTGATTTTCGCAATGAGGCAAAGGCGGCAGCGGTTATCCGGCGGAATGCCGGGGGCACCGTCACCCGCCATAGACCAGTTCGCCGCCGGCAAAGCCGAGACCGCCGGCACAGGCCAGGCAGGCCGCATAGACGATGAACAGCTTTTTCGTTTCCGCTCCCTGCTTGTTCAGCCAGACGGAATAGCCGAGAAGCCCGGTCAGCAAGGTCGCCAGCACCAATTTAACGACGATGAGCGGTTGGTACCGGCCGGCATACAGGTGTTGCCAGTCGAAAATACCGGCAATAATGGTGGGAACGATGAAGATCAGGGCAAGAATGGAACAATGGAGGCAGGTCTTTTGAAAATCGGGCTTTTTGGCATACCAGGCAAGCAAACCGAAGAAGAAGCACCCCATCACCATGCCCATGGGAATATGGGTCAGAGCCGGATGGAGTGGATGATGAAAACCTACCTTTGCAAGCAACGCGTACAATGATTCAATCATAATCCACCTCGTTCGCTGTTAAGAATTCATCCAACTTGCTCAACGCATCAAGAACGTCATTTTTTGCACCAATGCCCTAATAAACGGTTTATATGTGGAGACAACGTTGCCCCGGTCTGTTGCCGAATTCGCGGCCGACATTTTTTTGGGGTGATAAAACCATAAGTCCTCCCGAATATTTTTGCTAGATTTCCTTTCGAGAAAAGAGAAAATTTATTATTAAAAACCAATTGTTGCAAAGATGATTCGCAAGTTGCAACGACAGCAAGCGGTCATCGCCCCAAAAAAGACGGGAAACAGCATCCTTCGACAGGGGGTCGAAGGGGATGCCCTGTTCAACCGAGGTTCAACACCATCGCACGGAGCATGGCCATGAAGATAGGAATACCCATCGGTTTCTTTCACCAGGCAGCACGCATCGTCCTGTTCTGCCTGGGCCTGACCACGATCGCAACCGGGGCCGGCGCCGCCGACCTGCCGGGTTCCAAGGATCATCCGCTGCTCAAGCGGTTCGGCGGTTCGGAGATTGTCGCCTACGACAGCAAACGATTCGTTGAATACGAGCTGCAAACCTCCACCTTCACCAATTTCGACCTGGAGGCGCACAAACGGCAATACGCCAGCCCGCCGCTCGCCCTCGAAGGGGCGCTGACCCGTATCTGGTACGAGGCGGCCGGCGATACCAGCGGTGTCGAACTGCTGCGCAACTATGAAAACGAACTGACCGGACAGGGATTTGAGGTCCTGTACGACTCCACCAAGGACGGGGCCGCGACCAAATGGAACAACTTCCTGGCCTCGTTCAGCACCATGGACATCAAGACCAACCGCAGCAGTTATATCTTTTTTGCGGCGGAAAAACGGGACATCAAGGTGCTCAGCGCCAAGAAACAGCGAGCTGAAGGCGACATCTACGTTTCGTTGATCGCGGTGCAGTGGAACAAGGACGATGCCACCTACAAGGCCAAACGCGGGGCGTACCTTGCCGTGGACATCATCGAGGTCAAACCCATGGCCCAGAACATGGTCACGGTCAAGGCGGACGAGATGGCCAAATCCATCGCCTCCGCCGGTCGGGTCGCCCTCTACGGCATTCTCTTCGATTTCAACAAGGCGGACATCAAGCCCGAATCGAAACCGGCCCTGGAGGAGATCGCCAAGTTGTTGCGGGCCGATGCCAAGCTGACCCTGCATGTGGTCGGCCACACCGACAATGTCGGCAGTTATGAAACCAATCTCAACCTGTCCAAACGGCGGGCCGAGGCGGTGGTCGCTGCCCTGACCACCGACCACGGCATCAGTGCCGGCCGTCTGACCGCCAATGGAGTGGCCAATCTGGCCCCGGTGGCGGTCAACACCACCGAAGAGGGGCGGGCCAAGAATCGGCGGGTGGAATTGGTGCCCCGGTAGCCCGAAGAGTGCTGCAAACACCACGGGGATGACGACCGCATGGCCGCCATCCCCGTTTTTGTTTCTTCGGCAGGTGTCGGCTCGGAACGGTCGGCGTCCCTTGTTCCTGAGCGTCCTATTCGCCGAACGGGCGGACCGTGACGATCCAGGGCTCCAAACGGCGACCGTAGGCCAGGTGCACGGCATAGCGAGGTGTTTTGCCTTCGCCCGGCGGCCCCTTGCCCTGCTGGACCAGGGCCTCGATCGTCCGTCGGTGTTCCAGGGGCACATGGATGGTGTCGATGCTGACCGAGTCGATGGCCCCGACCATGGATTCCCGGTTGCCCTCGCTGCCGGCCACCAGCCGGATCACCCCCTGGACAACGATGAACCGACCGGGATTGCTGTACCGATTCCTGAGCTGGCGGGGATCGGTGCCGGCGTCGATGGCAAACAACCGCGACAGGGTGAGCTCTTCCGCCCGGATTCGCTTCTTGGTCTGCTGCCGCGACGCTTGCAGGCTTTTGTCCCCCGGATTGGCCCGGATCGCCTCCTCCTCTTTTTCCAAGGCCTGCTCCGCCCGCCGCATCGCGTCGAGATAGGCCGGACCATTGAACTCCAGCACCAGGAAGACCTCCCGGGCCATGGCTTCCCATTGGCCCGACTGTCCGGAAGAGGCGCCGACGGCCGGCCGGAACCCCAACTGGTGCAGTTTTTCGGTTGTCAGCCACGCCGGCTGGCGGTTGGAGACCTCGGTCTCCCCGCTGCCCAGGCTCCGCCAAACCAGCCGCAAGGCCATGCCACTGTTTTCCATTTCCAGGCGGTCGATCACCGGCAACTCGCGTTCGGTCAGCCACAACAGCCCATCGGGGGTGCCTTTTCTGTTATCCTCCACCCGAGACAGCACCAAGACGTTGACCGCTGCCAGCAGGGCGAACCCGAGGGCGAACAGGAGATAGGTGGGCCACGTCGGTTTCATGCCGTCCCCTCCTGCAGCCGCCCCATCGAAAAGCGCCGCAATCCCTTGAGCAGCAACAGCATTCCTATGGCGGTCAGCCCGATGATCAGGAAAAACTGGTATTTGGGCATCCAGTCCCACCACCAGTCATAGAACTTGGTGTACAAAAAGAGGGTGAAGAACACGTTGCCGGTATTGACCACCTCGGGCCAGGCCAGCACGATGCCGAGCACGATGGCGATGCCGCTGATCGCAAAGCCGATGGTTTGATACAGGGCCTCGATCCGGTCCCTGGGGAGATCCAGATAACTGATTTCGCCCCAATTGCTGAGAACCAGCACCGGCAGGAAAAACAGCAGCAGGGCAAAGACCCGGTAGAGGGCAGCAAAGCCGGGGTATCGCGGGTGCGGAATGCAGGAAACCAGGAAGAAGAGGCCGGCGGCGGGAAAGAAATGTTCCGGCCGCTCGCCGAAGGAAATCCAGTAGCAGCCGTTCCAGGTAGCCGCCTGGGCGGACAGGTAGGCGGCGCAACTCAGGATGCCCATGGCCAGCAGCAGGCGCGCATCGGCGGCATAAGCCAGGAGAAAGGCGAATCCCGCCCAGAGCAGCAGGGCCTGGGAGGTGGGGGCGAGGTTGAAGATCCGGCCGAGCATGGCGAGGTTGAGCACGAAGCAGACCAGGCTCACCAGGCCAAAGAGCTTGGCGAAATAGCCCGACCGCTCCAGCCACACTGCTCCCAGGGTGCAGAGCAGGCCGCCAAAGGGCATGGTGACCAGGATGATCACCTGGGTTTTGGTGGCCAGCCCGCCCCAGTATTGGAAGTAAAAGAAGAAGACGCTGGCCGCCAGCCCCAGGGCGCCGAGAGAGGAGGTGATGCGCATCCCCAGGCTCAATTGCTTTTCCTTGCTGGTGACATCGATGTCAAAGGCGGCGGCAAGGCGGTGCAGGAGTTGGTCGTGGTATCGGGCCACTGCGGCGCGCTGGCCGAGTTCGAGGGCGAGGATCTGCTCCTGTTCGACGATGCCCAGCTCGGCGCGGAAGGCCTCGATCTGGTCGGCCCGTTGCTGGGCCTCGGTTTTCGAGCGTATCTGCATGGCGTCTCCTGGGCAGGAACCGGCCGGACCCGACCCGTTCATCCCTTGAGGAATCGTTGCACGGCCTCGGCGATGTGGCCGATCTGCTGGGGGCAGACCGCGTGGTCCATGGGATAGGTGCGGAAGGTCACGTCGTAGCCGCGATCCTTGAGGAATTCGGCGGCCCGGATGCCCAGGGCCGGGGGCACCACCGGGTCGTAAAGACCGTGGTGGATCTCGATGGGCAACTCCCGGTTGGCCACGCTCAGTTCGATGGAATCGCTGGTGGCAAAATAGGTGGACATGGCGATCAACCCGCCCAGCGGTTGGGGATAGCTGAGGCTTGTCTGATAGGCGACGGCGCCGCCCTGGGAAAACCCGGCCAGGAGGATGCGGCGGCTGTCGATGCCGCGCGTCAGTTCGCGGTCGATAAAACGGGAGATGGCTGCGGCCGAGGCCTCTAATTGGGTGCTGTCGACCTTGCGGTCGATGTCCATCTCCAGGATGTCGAACCAGGCGGGCATGATGTAGCCGCCATTGACCGTTACCGGGATGGAGGGGGCATGGGGAAAGATGAAACGGATGCGGAGCTCCGGCGGCAGGTTCAGTTCCGGAACGATGGGGGCGAAATCGTAGCCGTCGGCGCCGAGTCCGTGCAGCCAGATGACAACGGCGTCCGGATTCGGGAGCGTTTCCTGTTCGATGGCCGGCAAAAGGGGCATGGCAACACTCCTGATCGGGTGAAGGATTGCAGTGGTGGAATTGCCCTCTTATAGCACGATCAGCACCAAAAAACCATGAACACCTCTGTCAATCCGGCAAGTTGCATGCCGCGAGCCGGCACGGTCGCACCGCAATCCTGGGTCGCCGTGGGTTTATTCATCGCAGCAAGACGTTGATCCGCTGCTCGATTTCCGCACGGGGGGCCACCCCGACCAGTTGGTCGACCAGTTGTCCGGCCTTGAAAAACAACAGGGTCGGCACACCCCGGATTTGAAAGCGTGCCGCGCTCATCTGTTGGGTGGAGGTGTCGAGTTTAAAGACCAGCAGGCGGCCGGCATACTCTTGGGCAAGGGCTTCGACCACGGGAGCGATCATGCGGCAGGGTCCGCAGGTGGGGGAATAAAAATCCACCAGGACCGGCAGGGATGATCGCTCGATCCGCTGCTGAAACTGGGCATCGGTGAGCGGATTGACCATTCCCGAGCGTGGCGCCCCGGCAAGCGAATGGCCGCAACGGCCGCACTTGGGGGTGAGGTGGTCCTTTTCGCCCGGAATCCTGTTTTTGGCCCCGCATCCGGGGCAAACGATCAATGCATCCATCGCGTTCTCCGTATTGATGGCGGAGGTGAAATTCGAATTCGCCGGTTTTTGAAACGAAAAAAGCCTGGGCAGAAGCCCAGGCTTTTATTGGTAAGCATTGGTACGCATATCGCCAGATGATTGTTTGCAAGTGGTCGGGAAGAGAGGATTCGAACCTCCGACCCCAGCGTCCCGAACGCTGTGCTCTACCAGGCTGAGCCACTTCCCGAACCGTATTCCTTGGATAAGCAAACTGACCGCATCTGTGCGATGCGGCTACCCATTTAGCATGGTTTTTTCTCTGTGTCCAGCCCTTTTCCACGGGTTGACAAAACTTCTCCAAGCGGTTTGACGGAACGAATCAACCGGTCCTCGTCGCGGTTGAGCGTTGTTCGGACCGGCCCTGCCGTCAAATAAAAAAAGCTGGCCATGGGCCAGCTTTTTTGCCACGTAACGGAAGTTCGTCTCAATTGACAGCGTCCGACAACTTGCTGCCCGGTTTGAACTTGGCGATTGTCTTGGCGGGGATTTCGATCATGGCGCCGGAACGCGGGTTTTTCGCTTTGCGTGCGGTGCGCTTGACTGTAGAAAATGTTCCGAACCCAATCAGGGTAACCTTGTCACCCTTGCCCAATGCATCGGACACTGCCATCAGCATTCCATTCAACGCCTTTTCAGCCGCGGCCTTGCTGATGTCTGCCGCTTCCGCCATGGACTCTACCAGTTCTTTCTTGTTCATTCTTCCCTCCCAGAGTTTTTAGCATTGCCACAACAGCCAGGCTCTCTCACCCGACGCGGCATTTGTTGACAACGTCGAAACTAAAATAAAAAAAAAAATCTTTGTCAAAGGAAAAAAAGTTTCTCTCGGCCTCCAAAGCCCGGCTACACAAGGTTTTTTAACACATGGGGTGAATAGCGATGGCTTTGCGCTACTCTCTGCCCGCGAGATCCAACAACACCTTCCCAACACCGTTTTGTTGCAAGTAACGGAGCAGCGCCAGCCTGACCCCGCTATCGGCAAGCACCGCAAAATCCCTGTTCCGGATCTCTACCTGCACTCCATCTTGCCGGTCAGCTCGCAGGCGCACCCGGCAGCCGGTCAAGCCGAACCGTTCCAACCCCTCTTCCAAGTCCGCAATCTTTCGGAGCCGTTCGCTGGTGACCGCCATTCCGGTGGGGATTCTCGTCGCCAGGCAGGAGGCGGCAGGGCGATCCCAGGTGGCCAGTCCGAGTTGTCGGCTCAACGCACGAACATCGGCCTTGTCGAGCCCCGCTTCGACCAGCGGCATTCGCACCCCCAGCTCATGAATAGCGCGCAGACCGGCACGGTATCCTTTGAGATCGTCGGCATTGGTTCCGTCCACCAGACAGGAAATGTCGCCCGTTTCCATGCGTTCCCGAAACAGGGTGTAAATCCGGTGCTTGCAGAAATAACAGCGGTCTTCCCCATTGCGGCTGAATTCTTTCCAACCAAGGGGGTGCAGGTCGATCACCTCCAGCTCAACCCCCCGTGGATACCCGTTTTCCGCCGGCCACCGGACCGCCCGTTCGATTTCGCCGGCTGGCAACAATTCGGACCGGGCAAACAACACCAGCACATTGCCGACCCCCAGGGTGTCGAGGGCGCATTTCAGCAGGAGCGAGCTGTCGACACCGCCGGAAAAAGCCAGCGCCACCCGAGCGCATTCCTGAAAGATGGATCGCAGTCGGTCCATTTTGGCGTCAAGCTGCACCCTGCCTACCCTCCGCGCCTTCCAGGTGCCCGAAAGGCCCATGCTTTCTGCCCTGGCGGGCCGCAGACGGCAACAACGGACGATACCAAGAACCTGTTGTCGGCACAAACATCTGCCTGGACATTAACAATTATCTCACCGAAAACGTCTAAAAATTTCTGATATTAACCGCCCCGTACAGTTCGATGAGAAACTTTTCCGCCACCGGAGACAGGTTGATGAATTCGGCGCCGTAACTTTGTTCCGTCCCATTCACGATTCGCACCTTTTCGTTCAGCTTGAAGTTCCTGCCGATTCCGCAGCTTACCACCAAGAGATCACCGATCGCATACGGTTCGGACGACTTGATTCGCACACCGCCGAGACTGATGTCGATGAGCACGGCGTGGGTGTATTTCAGGGTGGCGGTGCTGTAACAATCGGCGACAATTTCACTGTCGGTGATCTTCTTGCGCTGGATTCGCTTGTGCCGTCGCCGTTCCGTTGTTTCCAAAGGATATTCGTCGATAGGCTTGATTGCTGTATGCACTTCGCCACCATTGGCGATGCTTGTAAAAAGCGGAATGTCGTGTGCTTTGATGTGGGCAAGGAACCAATGCTCGAGGAACGTGGCCGTCTTGTTCTCGGAGCTGCTTCTGTTGCGGAAACCGAGCCGCAACTTGCGAAACTCCTTGATCATTCCATAATGTTCCAGACAATGCTCCTGTAAACTTCCATGATTCACGAAGAGTTCCTCTTCCGCCTCAAAATGGCGAAACACGTAATTCTCAATCACGTCGAGCAGGGTCTCGATCACCTTCCGGTCGGCCATGGCCTCCGAAGCCTTGTTCAGATCGTTGATCAGATCGAAAATAATCTTGTGCTGGGTATCGATCAGACCAACGCCCACATTGAGTTCCGGGTCCCATTTCGCAACTTTTTTCATACCTCACCTCAAAGGGCCCTGCTGGGAGCGTTCATTTTCTGCGGGCAGGGAACCTCCGGCACCCGAACCGGATGCAAAGCAACCCCTCAAAATCATGCGAGGACCTTTGGCGCCTCGCGAATCGCGGCCCCATAATAGCACAGATTCGTCAGATTGGAAGGAAAGAGAAGCGGAAACGGCACCGCCCATCGATCTGCCGCAGGCAACGCAAACCAGAGCAGGACAAGCGCGTGCCCGTACCACGAGGTGGCTTGACAGGTACCGCATCGGTGCGGCTGTCACCCGGCATCATTCGCGACATAGAGATTGAGGCACTGCTGGCGGGAAGCAGGGAGGCAAAACGGGGGTGGGGCGGGAACCGGCCGGCTGCTCAATTCGGCTCTAAAAACAGTACCTTCCCCTTGAGGCCGGCGGGCAGTTTGTTGTCCTTGTTTGCCAGTTCGACGCGAATACCGAAAGTTCCGCTGGCAGCATCCATCACCCTGTCCACGATCACGACCTCTCCCTGATAACTCCCTCCAACCGGCTCTTCGGGATGGACTTCAGCCTTCATTCCCTTGGTGATCGAACCGAACAGACGCAGAGGGACAACAACTTCCACGTTGAGAGGATTAATCGTGGCCGCTTTCAGGATAGGGGTATTTTCACCCACATATTCTCCCGAATAAAGGACCCGTTCGGTCACCACCCCGTCAATGGTGCTGACAATGGTCCGCAGTTTGAGGCGTTCTTCGGCTTCCCGCAGTTGCATGTCGAGCTTTTTTACCTCGGTCTCGATTTCATCCTTTTCCTGCTTTGAAATCAGATCGTTCATCGACAATTCATGGTTCCTGGTATTTTTTCGCTTGGCCAAGGCCAGGAGCGTCCGGGTTTGCTGCACGAGCGCATCTTCAACCCCTGATTTCAACCGGGCGAGGACTTGTCCTTTTTTAATGATGTCGCCTCGATCCACCAGCACCTCTTCGAGAATTCCGGGAACCTGGCTCCTGAATTCAACCTTGATATGCGGTTCGATCATGCCGTCCCACGTTTCCGAAGCAAAACCTCGTGCTCCCCACACCAAGACCACCATGCAAGCGACTGTCATCGCCTTGCCGACCGCTGTCATCACGTCACCCTTTTTTGTTATCTGATCGGATTGAATCACTGTTTTTCAATGCAGCCAAGAATTGACGAGCTGAATGTCTTCGATGTTCAGGACTCCCGTGGCCTGTTTGAGCTTGACCGAATTGACCACATATTCATAACGGGCCTTGGCATAATCCTTTTGACTCATCGAGAGGTCCTTCAAGGCATCGAGCACCGACACCGTATCGTAGAGCCCGGATTTGTACCCCCGTTCTCTGGCGTCGAGCGCCAGGGCATGCGATTTTATGGCCTTGTCGAGGGCGCCCACCCGACTGGCCGAGCTTTTCATCCCGTAATAGAAATCGCGAATCTGCCGGATCGCCAGCCGTTCCTGTTTGATGACATCCTGACCGGCCTTCCGATGAAGGGCCAGGGCCTCGCTGACCTTGGAACTCGTCAGGCCACCGCTGTAGATGGGGATGGTCACGCGGCCAAGCACCTGGAAGGTATTGACGTCACTGCCGCCGCCATACAGCGAGCCGTCGGTATCGTTCCGGTTCCATCGGCTCACCAGGTCAAGGGTCGGATAATGGCCGGATTTCTGACGCTCCACCTCTTCCGAGAATTCAAGCGCCTCAAACCGTTTGACCAGCAGGGGAAGATTTTTCATCCGTCCCGCCTCGACCCATTTTTCGACATCGTCCGGGGAAGGATTGCTGATCGGGATAACCGTCTTCATCGGCCGGAGATCGGCCGCGGGGACGCCTGTGATTTCCATGAATGCCTGGATCGAGACGTCTAAAACCCGCTCCGCTTCAATCTTATCCGCCTGGACCCCATCCAGTCTTGCTTGGGCATCATACAATTCGGTCAAGGGAATCAGCCCGTTTTTGTTTTTTTCCGAGGCGAGGGTGTAATGCTTTTTCAGGGCTGATTCCTCTGTGCGGATGGACTGCAAGGTGTCCTGGGCGGCCAGGATGCTGAAATAGGCCACGGTTGTCCGGGCAAGAAGATCCTGCTCTTCCAGGAGTTGTTCCATGTCCGATTTGTTGAGGGTTGCTTCCGCCTGGGCCAGGGTGGCCAAATTCTCCCGATGAAAGATCGGTTGGGTGATTTGCGCCGAGTATTGCTTGGATGGATAATCGGTCCTGGTCTTCGCATAAACATCGTTTTCCGAGCTGAGAACATCCTGAAAATTATGGACAAGCTCGGCGTCCGCCGTGGCGACCGGAAAGAATTTGGCCCATGCCTGCCGCAGGGTTTCCCTGGCGGCGTCGTGCTTGTACTGGGCACCGCGCAATTGCGGGTCCTGTTCGACCGCGAGCTTGCACGAGGCCATGAGGTCCATTGCCGCTGCCGCGGTCGTTATGCCCAGGAGCAGGCAGGCCATAAAGATCGATCGTGTTGTCTGTGCAGTCATCGTCGTCGCGCCTCAGTGAGCTGGTATTGCCGGCGAGTGGGGGGATGAGAATGAAGGTGGTGCGGGTAGGTTCAAGTTTGCCAAATTTATTCCACACGCCCGGTAAAGGAAAGCATCTGGTCGAGTTTTCGGTCGGCCTGGAGTGTTTCGCGCCGTATAGCGGCGTGCTGTTTCTCGGCGTCGAGTTGTGCCAGATAGATAAGGAGACGGCGAGCCCACATGGGCAAGGCCTGTTTTTCCGGAAACATTTTTTTCAACACCTCGGGTATTCGTTGCCAAAGGTCCACTATCAGCTCGTCCTCCAGAGAGGTTATGGAGATGCAGCTACCCGGATCGCCCTGCCGGGCGGATCGTCCGTACAGTTGCCGGTCGATCCGGCGGGCTTCATGATGTTCGGTCAGGATCACATGAAGGCCGCCTGCCCCGGCCACCCCCTCTCCCAGATGAATGTCGGTGCCCCGGCCGGCCATGTTGGTGGCCACGGTAATCCGATCCTGGCGGCCCGCCAACTGAACAACCTCTGCCTCATGCTTATCCTGGCGGGCATTGAGGACCGTGTGCGGCAGCGACAAGTCGTCGAGGAGCCGGCTCAGGTGTTCGGAGGCCTCGACAGATCTGGTGCCGACCAGGATGGGCCGTCGATTCCGATGGAGCTCCTCGATATGCTTGATTATGGCTGCCCATTTCCGGGTGCTGGAGGCGTAGATCTCGCTCTGGTGCTGCCTGCGTCGACACGGGCGATTGGTGGGGATGCGAATCGTCTTCAGACGGTAAACCATCCACATCTCCCTGGCGATCTCCGCTCCGGTGCCGGTCATTCCGGCGAGATGGAGGTAGCGCCTGAAAAAACGCTGGTAGGTGATGCGGGCGACCGTCTCCTGGATCCCGCTGATTTCGCACCCTTCCTTGGCCTCGATCATCTGGTGCAGTCCGCCTTCCCAGTTGCGGTCCGGCATGACCCGACCGGTGAACTCGTCGATGATCTGGATCTTGCCGTCGCTGATCAGGTATTGCCGATCTTTGCCATAACAGTGAAGCGCCTGCAGGGCAATGGTGACCAGTTCCTCCCGATTGGGTCGAATTTGCCAGAACGGCTCGCGTGCCTGGGCGAGCGCCGTCAACGATTCCTTGCCGCGTGCCGTCAGCGAGGCCCTTCGTTCCCCTGTGGCAATGGTAAAATCGCCGGAATCGGCCAAGCTGCGGGCAAGCTCAATGGCCACCTGGTAGATCTGGTTGGCAAATCGTGAAGATTTCTGCCCGGCGATGATGAGCGGGGTCCGTGCTTCATCGACCAGGACACTGTCGGACTCGTCGACGATCGCGAAGTGCAGGCCCCGATGCATGAGGCGGTCCACCCTGGGCGAACGGTGGTACAGCCGTTCTATCTGAAGATGGGCCGGAGAGGAGGCCGCCCCAAGGACGATCCGGTCCTTCAGGTAGTCAAAGACCAGTTCCTTGTTGTTGCAATAGGTTATGTCGCATGCGTACGCCTGGGCGCGGTGGCGGGCTTCCATTCCCTGGATGACGAATCCCACGGTAAGCCCCAGGGCATTGTAAATCGGCTCCATCAATTCGGCATCCCGCTGGACGAGATAGTCGTTGACGGTAATCACATGCACCGGCAGACCCGCCAGGGCAGCCGTGCAGGCAGGCAAGGTTGCCGTCAGGGTTTTTCCTTCGCCCGTCGACATCTCGGCGATGTTCCCCCGCAGGAGCGCCAGCCCTCCCATCAACTGCACCGGGAAGTGGGGCATGCCCAGAATCCGGCGCGCCGTTTCCCTGACCAGGGCGAAACTGCGGGCAACCAGGTCCGGCCTGAAACCGTCACGGCTCAATTGGCTCTTGAGCAGGTCGGCTTCCCCGCGCAGCGTCTGATTGTCGAGTTGTTCCAAACGGGCACCGATTTCCGCAACCCGCCCGACAATCCAGGCGAGGGAACGGTGGCTCGTCTTCCAACGGTGGAGGCAACCCCAGGAGAGATATCCCCACAACTTCGTTCCGGCATGATCTTCTTCCTCGATCCGCTCGGGATAACTGGCGGCCGGATTGACGTGTTGCAGAAGAGACGCCTTGCTCGTTGCCTTAAACATCGAGTCTCGAAAGGAAAAGTTGCCGCAAGGTCCGCCACCAGCGCAGGACAAGAGGTTCATAACCATGATCGAAGCGGAGATAGACCCGGTCCCCGACACTGACCGCGGACCACTCCAGGGGGAGTTGCACGTCGAACTGAAAGGTCCGGCTGAAGGTCTTGGTGCCGCTTTTCTCACGGGGGTCGACAATGTTCGCCCCTCCGCCCTCGACGCTCAATGTCCTGCTGGGAAGATGCTCCGAGGCCGCCGGAACCTCGCGCACCAGGGAAAAAGCATGAATCTTGGAAAAATCCCGGACAAATCGTGCCATTCCCTGCACCATCCGCTTTCGGACCAGACTGACGTCCTCCTGGGGAACCACGGCCCTGACCGTGACAGTGGCTTTCGGAAAGATATACCCGATGGTCTCCCCCTGTTTGAGGTACTTCCCCGGGAGATCTTCCGGTTGCGGCACAATCAGGAAGCCTCCACTCTTTCCCTTTGTCACCAGGTCCTGCACCCGTTCCCTGATCCGCGCCAGCCTGGCCTGCTCCTGGGCGAGCTGTTCTTCCAGGATCGCCGTCTGCACCCGATCCTCACCCTGCTGCGCCCGATGTTGGGCCGTGAGTTCCGCGATCTTGGCCAGGGTCACCTTTTCTTCGGCCTCGATGGTCGGTTCTTCGCTGACGAGGATTGTGTCCTGCGCTGCGACCACGGTTCCGGATGGCTGGACGACGTCTTTCACAAAACCGTTGGTGCCGGTCCTGACAAACGATTGTTCAGGTAACCACACCACGCCTTCCACCACGGTCCGCAGGGGAAACGGCACCACGGCGATTACACAGAAGATGCCCAGCCCAGCCGTCACGCTGACCGCGAGGGCCCGGCCACGGTGGCGCCTGAGCCGGGGACTGGCCATCAGGTAGGAAACGGATTTGAAAAACGGCAGGATCAGCATCGACAGGACGGACCAGAGGGTGATGACCAGACCGATAATGAGGAATTTTTCCGCCAGGAACAGACCGATGCCAACCACGATCATCAACCGATATACCCACGAAGCGGGCCCATAGGCAACAAACCAGACCTTTTCCGCTGTGGTCTCCATCGGTGGTTCCAGCTCGGACAAACCGAAACCGTACCGCTCCGTCAAATAGCGGAGATAACTGCCGGCTCGCTGGGCGAGATTCGGAATTTCCAGCCAGTCCGACAGGATATAATATCCGTCGAACCGAATCAGGGGGTTGGAGTTGAATAACAGGGTGGAGATGCTGGCCACCAGCATGACGTTGTAGGCACAATTCCGCAGCAGGCCGGGCTCGACCTGGATCCACACCGCCAGGGCAATAGCGGCGAGGAGCAGTTCGAACATCATGCCCGCCGCCGCCACCGCCATGCGCCGCGATTTGGCGATGAAGCTCGCCGAGGAGCTGACGTCGATGTACGGCACCGGCGTGAAAACCAGCAGCATGAGTCCCAACTCGTGGACCTCTCCTCCCCAGACTTTGGCCGTCAAACCATGGCCCAATTCGTGAAACAGCTTGATAAAAGGAAAGAGGAGCCACACCAGGAGCAGGTTCTTGGGGGTCATGACCCGATCGAGAACATTGCTGGAAAGCTCGGGCCAATGCTGGGCGGCAAAGAAAAGGGCCGTGCCGACAACGGCCAGCCAGCAGATCAGCCCGCCGGCCCCCAAGAGCGGCCGGACGACCGGCTTCAGCCAGGTCAGGAAACGATCGGGGTCGCAGAGGGGGATGCGAATCGACAGCGGGTTGAGAAAGGATTGCGCCGTTTTGGTCCGGGTCTGGATCTGGAAGCGGCGAAACAGCTCCGCGGCATCGGGAGGGACGTCGGATTGCAGCAGATCGGCATTGTGCAACTGGCCCAACAGGGTCAGGACTTCGTCCTGAGTGGGCGCGTGGTCCTTCAATCGCAGGCCCGCCTTCTCCCAGATGGCCTGCACGGTGAGGTTGCCGTCCATCAGGCCGATCACGGCATAGGCATCGGCGGTAAAACGATGAATTTTCCCCGAAGCCGTATCCTGAATGACATACCAGATCTGACCGCGATAGATGTGACGGCGGATTTCGAGATGGGTTCGCAGCCTGGGGCGCAGCGTTTCCACCCGGTACCAGAACTGGCTGAATCGTGGTTTCATCGCGGCCAGGCTTCCTTCAAGGCGTCCAGGCCCAGAGCTTCAGGCGGATCCAGTCCATTACATCGTGGGTCCAGATCCACAACAGGCTGCGGCTGTCGCTCTCGATCTTGCCGATGCCCTCCATCCCCGGCCGCAGCAGTTCGGAAGCCTGGTCCAGTTGGGCTTCGACCCGGAAGTAATTTTTGCCCTCCTCGGAGATGGAAACCGGGGTGACCCGCTTCACCACAAAGGGAAAAAAATCGTTGGGCAGACTCGACAGAATGAGAGCACCCCTCTGCCCGGTCTTGACGTAGGCGAGATCCCATTCGTCAACCTGAATGATGACCCGGTAAAGATCCAGCGGCGCGATCTTGTACAGTTCTTCGCCTTGCTGGACGGGGGAGCCGAGCCGCTGATGGAGGTCGCCGCTGATGACGATCCCGGCAAAGGGGGCCACAATTCTAGTGCGCAGCAATTTCTCGTTGAGGAGATCGGTCTCGGCCTCGGCCTGCTTGAGCTGGGCGTCGGTGATCAGCGCCGTCGCCCGTTCGTGATTGGCGACGGACTGGCGGTATTTTTTGAGATACTGCTCGCCCACGGTCAACCACTTTCGTTTTTCCAGCGACAGGTCACGGTCGTCCAGGGTGCAGAGCACTTGCCCCTCGGGCACCACATCGCTGGCCCGCGCATCCGCGGTGGCGATGAAACCGTCGAAAGGGGCGGCAATGGTTCGTTGCACGGCTCCCTCGATCACTGTCTTGGCGGATATTCGATGCACCGTCTGGACAAGCGAGAGCACGACAAGCAGAATTGCCACGCCCAGCGCCCCCATTTTGACGGCAAAGCCCTGAGGGCCGACCAACCGGCGGGAGAGACGGAGCGGCGCCCGCAGCATGCCGGCTTTGAACCAATGTTCCTGTTGCCAGTGCGATTCCAGGATCGGCCCGAGCAGATATCCCACACCCTTGAGCAATTCGATTGTCGCCGGATCAAAGGGGGTGGAAGACCGCTCAAGAAAAAGGGCGCCGAAAATGGCTGTTCGTCCTTGAAGCGGCACGGTGCACGCCCCGGCCAGATGGTGACGGTTGATGAAATCGGTATGGAGTCGAGTGACATGGACCTCAGTGCCCTCGTCCATTGCCGGGACGACAAGGACACAGTGCTGGTCGATGGCCTCTTCCATGACCGATTCCGTCGCCTGGACCAGATTGCTCCGTTTTTGAAACGAGCTGGTATTGGAGATGGCAAGCACGGTCACGGCATGGTGCTTCATAATGCCGAGACTGACCCGGTCGCATTGCAATCGGGAGGCCATCTCGTTGACCAGCGCTATTCCCACCTGAAGGAATTTTTCATCCTGTACCGAGCGGGCCGTCAAATCGATGAGCGTGGCAAGGCGTTCGATGGTGGCCCGACTTTCATCGGCAAGCGACCGGCGGATCAAAACCTCCATCCAGGCCCCTCCCCAATGGATCTGCCGCAGCACGGCCTGGAGCAGCGGTTCCGGCCGATCCGTGAGATCAAGGACGGTCACGCCGTGAATCCTGCCGGACACCTCCAGTGGATAGGCGATGTGACGGCTTTGCTGCCCGTTGTCGGCGGTAGTTTCTCCGATGGCCATGACGCCGCGCCTGCCGGCGAGGGATTGTTCCGCTACCGCGACCAGGTGTTGCAGGTTATGGGTGGGGGTCGGCCAGAAGGCTACGGGAGAGTAGGGGCCGACATCGGGTTTACCGAGAAGAACCAACGCGCCGTTCACCCCTTCGATCGAAGCGCAGAGCAGCGCCAGCCACGAGGAAGCAAATCCGGCATAGTCGCTTGAGTCAACGAATTGCGACCAAAGTTTGTCGCCCGCTGCAACAGAGCCGTTGTCGTCGGTGCGGTAATCCATCGGTCAGTCAATTTCCCTGTAAATGATGGAACGAAGGCACATGGAGCTGATGCATGGTTTCTTTTTCCTCCGAAGTTGGGACAAGTTTATAGCGAAACATCCTGGAAAGGAAATAAAATCAACTATCTTTGCCGATTTCGGCACGCATGGCCAATGGAAAATGTCCAACGGGAGCATCGGGCGAACAACGATACCGCTATCCGCGCAAAAAAACCGAGGACAACGATAAAGCCCTACCCATGCATGTCGCCGGTTTTTATTAAAAAAAAGTAATCATGTCGATCAGTTTTTCGGAGAGTTTGCCCAGTTTCAGGGTGGTCGGTGCGGTCTCGTCAGCGGCGGGCACCGTTACCCTGATGTGGGCGTTGGGGTTCAGGTCGGATTCCGCCAGGTGATTGACGAACCCGTTGGTCCAGGCCGGGCTGGCGGTGGTGGCCTTCACCGGCGGGGTTGCGGCGTGGCGGGTGGTACCTGCGGTCGTATCCCACCGGACCAGGCCGGGCACCTTGTCGGCCCCGGAACGAGCGATCTTGTTGGTCGGCATCGTCGAACCGTCCCGGTCGTGCCGTAACCACCGGTTGGTTTCGCCGGCGATGGCGCCCGACAGTCGGTCAGCAATCTGGGCCTTCCGGATGGCTTCGCCGTCCGTTGCGCTTGTGACCGCGATCCGACCGTCGGTGGGATCGGCGCCGGGTACCGGCACCGGGGTCAGGACCAGGCCGCCGTCGTTCAGGTTCACCCATTGGAGATCCATGGTGGTGGTACCGGCTGCTGGCAGGCCGATCACCCGGAACACGGCCAGGGCGATGCTGCCGTTGCCGGAGACCACCGCCTCGGTGCCGCTCATGTCGATCTTTAACAGACCGTCGTTCGCACCGTAGAGGAACAGGTTGAAGTCGGTGGTCAGGTCGCCGCGGCGGACCTCCTGGAGTTGCAGGGTGGCCGGGTCATAGGCCAGGCGGATCTGGGCCGAGTAGAGGCCGTCGGCGGGATCCACCGTGATCGGCACTGTCACCAGGTCGCCCTGACGGGCGGTCAGGGTGGTGGGGATGGAGACCAGGGGATCGGGCCCCACCGGCGCGGTGGCGGTCACGCCGGCCGGCAGGTCGGGGATCTCGGGCCGGTTGTAGGTGGCGTTGCCGGTGGTATACCAGGTGGCCTCCTGAAGGATCCGGCTGCCATCGAGGGAATCGAGCTTGGCATTGTTAGTGATATCGCCGATGATCACCGGGTCGACATTGACAAAGGCGGCAAAGCCCTTGTCGTTGCGGACCACGACCCGGGCCAGGAGCTGCGAGTCGTCGGTGGTGATGATCTTGTTGCCCGAGGTGTCGCCGAAATAGGCCACCACCTGGAGACCGTCATCGTCGACCACGGTCTGGTTGCAGCTCACCACGGTGAGATCGAGCACCTGCTTGTCACGGTACGGGGCATCCGTGGGCACGGTGGCCACCAGTTTTACCAGGTCGATGGCTCCGGTGGGCAGGAACGTTCCGCTGGCGGTGGCGATCTCCACCGTGACCGTGCCGTCGACGATGGCCGAGGTCACCGTGCTGCCGGTGGGCAGGGCCGATCCTGGCTGCACCGCGCTGATGGTCAGCAAGGCCGGATCGTACTCGAGCGTGAAGCTGATCTGGTTGATGTTGCTGCCGTTGCTCAGCCGGATCGGGATGTTGCCCGCGGTCGCGGCCGGCACATTGATCGCCTGTCCGGGCCCGCGGACAAAATCGGGGATGCTCAAGGTCGGGGCCGACGCGGTCACCGTGAAGGAGGCGGTGTAATTGTCGCCGCCGGTGCCGTCGTTATTGCCATCCAGGGGCTGGCCCGAGCTGTCGCGGAACCCGTTGGCCGCGCTGCGCAGGGTCACGGTGTAGGTATCCGGGGCCAGCACGCCGCCGGTCTTGATGAAGGTGACTGTGCCTGCAGCGGCATCGACCACCATCGAGCCGATCATCGCCGTGCCGGCGGTGTTGGTCAGGGTGAGGTCGGCGGCACCGAATCCACCGGTCTGGGTATCGTACAGACTCAGCACGGTCGCATCCAGCGGATGGTTGAAGGTCAGGGTAACCCCGGTGGCGGTCGGCGTCATGCCGATCACCCGCAGCGGCATCGGTGCCATGGTCACATCCAGCCCGGCGGTGTTGCTGACGCTGCCGTTGGCATCGGTGGCAAAGGCGGTAATGCTGTAGCTGTCGGCTGTGGCATAGGTATACGTGACCGTGGCCGGGTTGCCGTTCACAAGTTGGGTGAAGCCGTCACCCCACTGGATGGTCCAGCCGACGATGCTGTCCACCGGATCGGTGGCGTTCAGGTTCAGGGTGTACGGCGCCTCGGCCAGGCCGGTTGCCGCCCCGGTGATATCGGCGGTCGGCGCCACTTCGTCGACCACGATGGTGAAGGAGCTGTCGGTCGTGGTCTCGCCATCGCTGACCCGGACCTGGATCGTCTGGGTGGCCGGGCCGTTGCCACCGTTGTAGGTGAACAGTCCGGCTTCGGTGATGGAGGCGCCGTCGGGCGGGCTGAGCAGGGAGAAGGCCAGTGTTTGCGCGGGCAGATCGATGTCGCCCGCTCCGATGGTGAACGAGAGGCTGCTGCCTTCGTTGACATGCCGCTCGCCCACCGGGGTGATGACCGGGGTATCGTTGACCGGGAGGACGGTGATGGTGGCTGTGGCGGTATTGCTGTCGGCCTCCCCGTCGTTGGCCTTATAGGTGAAGCTGTCCGTGCCGTGGTAGTCGGCGTTCGGGGTGTAGGTGAAGCTGCCGTTCCCGTTGAGGGTCAGACTGCCGTGGGTCGGGCCGGAGACGAGGAGAGACGTTAGACTGTCGCCGTCGATGTCGCTGTCGTTGGCAAGAACGTTGCCGATAATATCCGTGTCTTCATTACCGCTGGAGATGTCGTTTGTGGAAACGGGTGGGGTGTTGACGACAGTGACGGTGGTCAAAGCATCGGCGCTGGCAGGTGGGGACTCCTGGTTACCCACATTGTCTTGGGCAATGCTATAAAAGCTGTATGAGTGGCCATTCTCGCCGGAATAGATGGCGGATGTTTGTTGAATGGCGTCATCTTGCCAGAGGGTCCAGGCGCCGCCATCCACGGCAACATAGACATCATAACCGGCAATGCCGGAACCCACATCGCTGCCGCTCCAAGCGACCTGGAAAGCAGTTTCGCCGGTGGTTTCCGGCAGGGCGGCGACGCTGCTGAAGGGCCGGTCGACGTCGATGGTGATAAGGGCCTCCTTGGTGGGGTCGGTGCCCTTGGAGGCGTCGTGGGGATCTATCTGGTTGGTGGCGATCAGGGTCTGACTGTCAAAGGAGATGAGGGCGATGTTGCGGATTTTGGTGCCGGTAGCGAGGCCCTGTTTGGGATTGATCAGGTAGGAGACATGGCCCATGCCCCGACCGGTGCCGTCCTCCGGCGGCAGGAAGCCGGTCAATACATCCGGCGGCAGTTCGGTGTCCGGATCCAGGGACTGGAAGGTGGCCGAGACCAGGCCGGTGGCATAGTTGATGCCCGCCTCGATGAGCACGTCAAAGGTTTTTTGATTATAGGTCATGGAGACCGTGGTCTCGAAATGGCTCCTGTCCGCCGGGACGCTGATGACGGTGTCGCCGAATCCGATCTCGGTGAGCTGGAAGGTGGACCAGTCGAGGTTGGCATCCAGTTGGTTGGTGATGGTCACCTGCTGGGCCGGGGCAGTGGCGGTTTTGTCGTTCTCGAAGTCGATGCGGTAGGCAAAGGGGGCGTTGGTGGCGACGTAATTGTCGGTGCCGTAGCCGGAGGGGCCGGTTAGGGCGTTGGGGTCAAACGCACCCGATATCTCTGAAGTGATAGGGGAGCTGGGATCAGTAGGGATACTCGGGGGCACCAAATCATTCCGACTAGGCCATCCTAAGTCTTCTTTAGTCGGCGGCCAATGAGAACGATGACCACCACCGCCATGCCGATCTGGATCATAATACGGAGATAAAGGACCACCAACGGCTCCAAACGCGTCTTCGATGCTTTTGCCCACTATTTTGGGAATCGAGGGCAATCCTTTTTTGCCTACCCATTCAGAAGGATCAGTAAACCATGGGCGGTATGGGGCATTTACCCATTCGTAGTAAGGTTTATCCTGATACTTTTCATGGGTCCAGTAGTCCTCCCATCCATTCTCATTGGGATCGATGACTCCATGACCAGTTGGGTCGATACATAAAATAATGGAGTTGAAGCAGTACCCGTACAGATTCAGGCCACCCAGCACATTAATCGGATCCTCCTGAGTAAACCTCCCCAATCCGGCATCATACTCTCTCGCCCGCATGTAAATCAGCCCATTCTGATCATCTATCACCCCCAGCTCACCCACAAACTCAAAAACATTGGCCACGGTCGCGCTCTCCTGCAACACCGAACCAAAGGGATTGTAGGCATAGGTGTTGAGCACCTGGCCGCTGGCATTGGTGAGTTCGCTGGTGGAGCCCAGGGCATCAAAGGTGTAGTAAGCGAGGTTGGCGCCGCTGAGGGCGGTGAGCAGGCCATAGCCATAGGTGTAGCTAGTCAGAAGGTTGCCGGAGACGTCATAGGTGCCGACGATGTTGCCCAAGCCGGCCGGATCGATCACCGAGGTGGTGGTGGTGCCGTTGGCGGTGGTGGTCACCCGGTTGCCCAGGGCATCGTAGCCGTAGCTCCAGGTCCCCTGGGGTGAGCTGATCCCGGTCAACTGGTTCTCGGTGTTGTAGGTGTAAGTGGTGGTGCCGGAGGCGGAGATCTCCTGGATCAGGTTGCCGTCGAGGTCGAAAATATAGGTGGTATCGCCCACCTTGGTGTATTGGTTGAGGTTGTTGACCGTGTAGTTGACGACCACCCCGTTTTCGATGGTTTGGATGCGGTTGCCCATGGCATCGTAGGTGTAGCGCAGATCCTGGTTGGGGATATTCGCCGGATCATTCGAGGCAAAGACTGCATGGGTCAACTGTCCGATGTCGTCATACGCATAGCCCCAGGCGCCGTCCACCGTGGTCATCGAGGTGCGGCGGCCACGACTGTCGTAGGTGTAGTCGAAGCGGGAAACCACTGAGCTGTCTGCACTGTAGTTGACCAAGTGGAGGAGCTGGCCGGCGGCATCATAGCCATAAGTGGTGTAGACGCCATTGCCCAGATCCTTGCGGGACAGGCGACCGGCGGCATCGTAGCTGTAGGCGGCCAGCACCGTGCCGTTCTCGTCGGTAACCCTGCTCAACCGACCGGCCGCGTCATACTGGTAGTTGGTCTTGTGGCCCAGCTGATCGGTGCTGGAGGTGCGGCGGCCGCCAGCGTCATAGGTGAAGAGCAGGTATTGGCCGCCGGGATAATCGACCCGAATCAGCTCATCCTTGCTGTTGTAGCTGAATCGGGTGGTGCCGTCGCTGTTGGTGGCGGTGAGCAGGTTGCCCTGGCTGTCATAGGTATAGGTCGCTGTCGAGCTGTCGGCATAGGTCTTGGAGAGGATGCGGCCGTCGCTGTCATAGCTGTAGCCGACCTCGCTGCCCCGGCAATTGACCCATTCGGTGGGCGAGCCTAATGAGTTGTAGGTCCACTGCTCGCTGGCGCCGCCCGCGTAGATGATGGAGGTGAGGTTGCCGTTGGGGTCGTAGCCGTAGAGGGTGGTGTTGCCGTTGGCGTCGGTGAGTGAGCTGAGCCGGTTGTAGAGGCCGGCGTAGGTCATGCTGGTGGCATTGCCGTTGGCATCGGTGGAGCGGATCAGGTTGCCCTTATTATCGTAGCTGTAATAGGAACTGTGGCCGGCGGCATCGGTGATGGAGGTGAGGTTGTTGGTGTTGTCGAAGGTGAGACTGACGATGTTGCCCAGGGCATCGGTGGCCTTGACCAAGAACCCGCGGTAATCGTAATAGAGTTCGGTGGTCTCGCCCAGTCCGTCGGTGAGAAAGACCGTGCCGGTGGAGTCGTAGGTGAATGTAACTTTGTTGATATTCTGATCAAGGGAGGCGCTGGCAATGCGCCCCTGGTTGTCGTACGTAAAATACCGGTGGGTGGAGTCGGGGTAGACCACCGTGGCTAGATTGTGGTCGTTGTAGGTGTAGCCGGTGACAGCGCCGGTATCGTCGATGACCGAGTCCAGTCGCTGGTTGCTGTCGTAAATGTAGGTGGTAATGCGGCCGTCCTGATCAACCAGGCCGGTGAGCAGGCCGCCCGTATAACTCAGATGCAGGTACTGACCCGAGGAGTGGGTAAGGCTGGCGAGCAGGCTCCCCGTGTAGCCGCAGGTAATGCGGTTGGCGTTGGTGTCTTCAACATAATCCAGCGTGCCGTCGGCCTTGAAGGCGTAAAGGAAACCGTCGCTTTCGCTGAGGGTATAACCGCCACCGCTGCGGGTGGTGAGAGCGCCGTAATCGCCCAGGCTGGAAAAGTACTTTCCAGCGGTGCGGCTGTCGGGCTGGAAGGTGCGGATGGAGCCGCCAGGACCGGTAATGCTCACCGTGCCGTCGCTGCTGGTGACCAGGCTGTAGTCCCAGTTGTTGGACCAGCCGTAGCCCAAGGTATCGAGATCGTTGCGCAGGGAGATTGAGCCGGCAAAGAAGCGGGAGAAGGTGATAGCGATGCCCGGCGCCTCGACGGCGGCATCGAAGGCGCTGGTCAGAGTGCGCATCGGGCCGAGGCCGTCGGCTTGGGCAAACTCGAAGGCCAGCAGTTGGGAGATGTCGTTGACGCTTTCCCCCAGGGTGCCCAGATAAGCGGCATTTGCATCGAGCATGGACACATAATCGCCCCAGGTGGAGCCGGTCTGGGTGATGAAGTTGTTCCAGATCGGATTCCACTCGGCATCGGTCATGGAAGCCGGCTGCATCACATTTTCCAGTGAAGACCAATCGATGGCCGTGGTGTTGTCGGCGGTGAGCACGCCGAGAGAAAATTCGACGGCAGTGTCGGAAAAATCCCAAGGTTGCAGCAAGCCGGCATAATAGACTGGCACGGTGACTGATTCTCCCGGTTGGAGGATGCCGGGAGTTGCACCGCTAGCCAGGATTTGTGCTATGTAATTGAACCCTTGAGGCTTTGATGAGGTCCAATATCCTTGGGTGACCTGCTTAATTGCCAAGGTCATGAGCGGTCTGTCGCTGTCATCCGGGTCAGCCGAAGCCAAAACCAGAATGGGGGCAGCCATGGCGACGTCGCCGGTATTGGCGTATTCGACATAGATGGTCGCTGTCACGTGCCGGCCCAATGTGGAAGGAATAGTCAAATGGGTCTCAAGATGGGCCTGGCCAGCCGGCTTCATGGTGAAGCAATTTGCCAAGGTGGCGGGGAGGGTTCCGGGAGCAGTCACCCGGAGGCTGTAGGGTTGGGTTATGTCGTCTGGAACGGAACCAGCCGCAAAGGTGGCTCTGATCTGCGTATACGAATCGACCGCTATCCCACTTGCGGCATAGGTGGTGCCATCATGGGCGACCAAGGAAACAGTCGTTCCTTCGACAAACCCTGCGCCGGTAATGGTGATCTGGGCATCGGCGTTGACGGCGTAGTGGTCCGGGGTGATGGATGTGATGCTCACCTCTGCGGTGGTCGCAGTCAGCGTGTAGCTACCGGGCGTGCTGGTGGTGTTGCTGTACACCAAAACATACCAGGTGCCGGCATAGGCCATGGGCGAGAAGATGGCCTGATCGGCGGAGGCCGAGGCAGTGCCACACAAGTCGTAATCGGCCCTGGTGGGCGGGGCACCGAATTTTGCGTAGATTTCGTTGACGTTGGTGTTGGATGCGTCGTCTAGCTGGATCTTGAGTTGGCCGGACTGCGGCACGTCAATTTTGAACAATTGCGCCTGGTCGGAACCGGCGAATTGCCCGTTGTAGACCGTGCCGAGGTTGAGGTCCATTACCGTTGTTTGCAGGATCTTAAAGGAGTAGGCGTTGCCGTAGGCGCCACCCGTGCCACGCGCGGTGAGGGTGTATGTCCCGGAGGATGGCAGTGTGAGCAGATCGGAATCCGCCGTGATATCGGTAAATCCTGTCCATCCGTTCGGACCGGTAAGGGTAAAGACAAGGCCGGAGGCAGAGGTATTGAGCAGGTCGAACTTGATTTGCTGGTTCTGCGTCGCCGAGAAGGTCCAGCGGTCCACGCTGTAGGGCGTTTCAATGCGGCCGGTGGTTTGCTCGTTGATGGTCATGGAGGAGATGTCTGCGGTGACGTCCCACACGGTGACCAGGTAGTTGCCGGTCACCGCGAGATGACCCGCTGGGCCTTCAACGTGAATGCGATAGTCGCCGTCAGCAGGAATGGCCACATCGCTGAGGATAACAACCTGGCCGGAAGAGATGCTGGCGCTGCTTGCCAACACGGTATTGTTCGCGTCAACAAGTTCCATGGCAACCCATCCCACACTGGGAGAGAGTACACTGCCGCTGCCGGCATCCACGGTCACGGTCACGGAATGACCGGCATGGGCAAAGAAGGTCCATTCGTCCATCTCGCCCGCCACGGCAATGGCCCCTGGCGTGGCATTGCCCATATTGATTGGACCGCTGTCTGCTATTTGGGTGACGGTGCCGCCGGTAATCGTGCCCGCTATCTGGGCGGCCCGGGTGTAGAGATGGAATCCGTTTAAATCCAGTGTGGTGCCAGTGGGGACAATGAGCGAGTTGGTGTACAACGCTTCTGGGTCGGCACCGGCGGCATTGTCCGCTATATCAACCAACTTGACGCAGGTCGTCCCGGACAGAGAAACGGTACTGTAGAGAAAATTCTTCGTAAATCCGGCTGAGGTAGCGCCAAGATCCTGGCTCATCACCTCCAACTGCTGTGGCGACGAGAGGGTTCCTGAACCATCGAAACGCACTATTCCCGATGGTGTGTAGAGATTGGCATTGGCTGTGTTACCCTGCAGGTTGCCACTTATGGAGATGGCCCCGCCCGTTGTTCCGGTGATAATACCGAAATCGTCCACGCGGAATGAACCGTTGAAGTCGATTACGCCGTTGGCAAGAGGATTGAGAATACCTTTGTTGGTAAAGGCACTGGTGTTGATCGTCAGAGTGGTGCCGGAAACGGTAATTGTGCCCAGATTGATGAATTGACCGCCGGAACCAGAGGTGGTGAAGATGTTGCCTCTCCCCCAAGCAGGTTTCCAATCCACAGGGAAGACCCAAGTTGCACCGTTGGCAGCGGTGAGGGTGGTGTACTCCAGCTGGGTGACCCCCGTTACCCCCAGAACGCTCCCCGCGCCATCAAGGACGATGTCGTTATTGTTGCCGCCGCTGCTGTTGCGGCCAATCGTGCCGGCGAGATCCACCTCGCCACCTGCGAGCGCCTTGACATGCGTGGTGTAGGAATAGGTATCTCCCCATCCATCCGTGTATGCCCCGCCCCCGGCGAATGTCGTCAGATGAGACAGCC
>Ga0074195_1000571_pt1 | contig 68055 bp, 58 predicted proteins | sample EPASupsiteHSE623_FD_64525 | JGI IMG/M metagenome (GOLD analysis project Ga0074195, IMG submission 64525) | Bioremediated contaminated groundwater from EPA Superfund site, New Mexico - Sample HSE6-23 | ecosystem: Environmental > Aquatic > Deep subsurface > Groundwater > Contaminated ...
ACTTTACTACCTAATGACAGAGAGCTTGTGGCTAAATTTTTGAAAATGGATAAATATATAGACGTTATCATTCCTCGCGGCAGTAAAGGATTAATCGACTTCGTAAGAGACAATTCTAGAATTCCAGTGATCGAAACTGGAGCTGGAGTTGTTCATACTTATATCGACGAATCTGCAAAAGCTGATATGAGCGCAAATATTATTTTCAATGCAAAAACTACTCGACCAAGTGTGTGCAATTCTTTGGATACAATGATTATCAATAAAAAACAGTTGAAAAATTTACATCGAATTTGCGGAAAATTGGCAGAGAAAAATGTAATCATTTATGCCGATACCGATTCATACAAAGGGCTTGACGGAGAATATCCAAAAACACTCTTATTTAAGGCAAAAAAAGAATATTTTGGAATGGAATTTTTGAGTTTAAAAATGTCTATAAAAACCGTAAATAATTTACAAGAAGCTATCGATTTCATTACAAAATATAGCTCGATGCACAGTGAAGCTATCATTACAGAAAACAAAAAAAACGCGGAATATTTTCTAAATAAAGTTGATGCGGCTGCAGTTTACGTAAATGCATCGACTCGTCATACCGATGGAGGAGTGTTTGAACTTGGTGCAGAAATAGGCATTAGCACACAAAAACTTCATGCTAGAGGACCTATGGGAATAAAAGAACTCACAGGTTACAAATGGGAGATAACTGGCACAGGACAAACACGAGAAAGTGGCTCCTGTAACATAATTAGGTAGACCTTGACTTATCACGGCTTTATGTTTATAATGCTTTTTGAGTTTTTTTGTCGGGTACCCTCGTATGTTCGAGCGGTCATCGACTTGCTCATTCAAATGTAGGGTACATTTCACCAACCGTGCGCACAACGCAAATCGCGTATAGCGCACAAACACGAGGAGAAATCCACAGATGTCAGACAGAGTCCGCAACAACGCTCATCGCACCGAGAAGCTGATCAAGACCCGTTCGGGGCGCAGAACCGGTCGACTGGCCGTTCGCACGGGACGCTTCGTCCTCCCCGAGGACCACGGCGACTCGGCTGACGTGTCCAACGCGACCGACACGACCGTTCGCGGTCACGCTACCCCTGATGAGGTCGCGGCCTACAGCCGCATCGGTGGCGACGGCCGCGCCACGTTCGGCGACCTGCCGGCGTTCGCGAAGCTCCGCGACAAGCTCCGGGGCCAGCCCCAGGACTAGTCCTTCGGGACGCAACGATCTAGGGGCTACACAGTTCCACAACACTTCACCGCCGTAAGGCAAAGGGTGTGTGGGGCACAGCCTCCACCTATTTCTCTCTCGTTCATCTTCCCGTTGAACTGTACCCTACACATCCTTTTTTCAAATCAGAACGTGAGTAGATAAGCGAATTTTTGCATGTCCGCTTATTTAAGTATTGACAAGATTTTCTATATGTATATAATGTCCTCTGTTTTAACGTATTAAAACAATGAAGACCATAAAGATGACACAAAAACAGTTGACCGACCTTTACGAGGCTATTTTGAAATTAAAGACACTCGATGAGTGTAAAAAATTTTTCAGAGACCTTTGTACTCTTTCTGAACTCTCATCTATGGCTGAAAGACTAGCCGTAGCAAAAATGATACAGAGAGAAGTTTCTTATAGAGGTATATCCACACAAACCGGTTCAAGCACCGCTACTATAACCAGAGTTGCTCATTGGTTACATCATGGCATGGGCGGTTATAAGATCGTGCTTGATCGAACGAAAACCAAATAAGCACGAACCTTATCTAACCGCCTGGAATGAGGCGGTTTTTTTATTAATTTAACAATAATTATCATGAATAAAATTGCACCAACTATATTACAAGGAACACGAGACTTTCTGCCTATTGAAATGGCAAAGCGAAACCTAGTAATGAATAAAATCAAAAAAGCTTTTGAGAAATTTGGATATGATCCGATCGAAACCCCTGTGATTTGTCCTGCTGAAACTATTTTAGGAAAATATGGAGAGGAAGGAGAGAGACTTACTTATAATTTTGAGACAGCCGGAGGAAGGAAAATTGCATTACCATTTGATCTGACAGTGCCATTTGCTAGGTATGTGGCAGCAAATTATAGAGATCTACCAATTCCTTTTAAAAGATATCAGATACAAAGAGTGTGGCGTGCAGAAAGGCCACAGAAAGGACGACTTAGAGAATTTTATCAGTGCGATATAGACATTATCGGAACTAAAAGTCTGGTTGCAGAGGCTGAAATTGCAAAAATAATAGTAAAAGTTTTTAAAGAGCTTGGATTTAAAGATTTTGTTATCAAATTTAATTCTCGGAGACTTATTAATGAAATTTTGAAGTCGCTAGGAATCAGTGAAGAAAAAACGATGGATATTATAAGAATAATAGATAAATTGGTAAAAATAGGACGAGAAGCAGTGATTCAGGAATTAAATAGCATTTCAATTTCTAATGCAGAAGAAATTCTTGAGGCTTTTTCACCAGCAGAATCTCTAAATAAAACATTAGAAAAACTCTCAAACTTCGATTTAAAAGAAATAAAAGAATTTTTGGCAAATTGTGAAAATTTAAAAGTTCCTACTCAATATTTAGAATTCGATCCTTCGCTTGCTAGAGGCCTAGATTACTATACTGGCTTGATATTCGAAGTTACCAGTAAAGACGCAGATTTTGGCACATTATGCGCCGGCGGAAGGTATGACAATCTTTGTTCTCTATTCTGTGATGAAGATTTTTCCGGAGTAGGAGTTGCTTTCGGATTTGAAAGAATAATGCTCGTTCTAGAACAAATGAAAAATCTTGAGAATGTTAAGCTTAACTCCAAAGCATTAATCACAATTTTTGATGAAAATTCCACTTCAGACAGTTTGAATATTTATGCTGAATTAATCGATGCAGGGATAAACTGTGAGATTTATTTCCAACCGGACAAACTCAAAAAACAGTTCCAGTTTGCGGATAAAAAGCGCATTCCCTTTGTAATTATTCGCGGTCCAGACGAAATAAAAGATGAGAATGTAACTATTAAATTAATGGAAAGTGGAAAACAAAAAACAATACCATCAAAACAATTAACAACTTACTTATCTGAATATTATGAAACAGAAAAATAACAAAATTAGGATTGCGATACAAAATAGCGGACGACTCCGCGAGTCGAGTTTAGATTTCCTTAAGTCTCTTGGACTTAAATTCAAGATTACTGAAAGAAGTCTTATAACTCCATGTCTCAACGCAGATGTAGATATTTTGTCTGTTCGCAACAGTGATATTCCTAAATATTTAAAGAATAACAGTGCTGACTACGGGATCGTCGGTGAAAATGTATTAATCGAAAACAAATCTAAATTAAAAATAATGAAAAGGCTTGGATTTGGGCTTTGTTCTCTTGTAATTGCCATTCCGAAAAAATCAAAGATAGTGTCACCTTCTGACCTTAGAGACGAGCGAATTGCAACTTCTTATAAGAATACTTTGAAAAATTATCTCAAAAAAAATAAAATCAACGCTTCGATAGTAAACATTCAAGGATCTGTAGAAATATGTCCGTCAATAAACCTTTCTGATGCAATCTGTGACATCACTCAAAGCGGAAATACATTAAAAGAGAATGGGTTAAAAATCTTAGAGAAGATTTTGGACTCCGAAGCAGTTTTAGTAAAAAACCCTTACTTAAGCCAACAAAAGAAGACTTACTTTGAAAGATTTATGAAAAACACATTATGAAAAAATATTATTTCGAAAAACTAGATAAATCAAAAATCGAAAAATTATGCAAAAGACCGGCCATAGATTTTGATAAAGTAATTCCTGTCACGAAGTCTATTCTGGAAAATGTTAAAAATAATGGAGACAAGGCATTAAAAAAATATAACTTAAAATTTGATAAGGTTTCTTTAACTAATTTTCAAGTAAGCAAATCTGAAATCGAAAAAGCCTGTAAAAACATTCCTTCTGACATAAAAAAAACTTTCAAAATAGCCGCAAAAAATATTGCAAAATTTCACAAATCACAGCTCGTCAAAGAGCCAATTATCGAAACCATGAAAGGAGTAACATGCTTCCGAGAATCGCGAGCTATAGAGAAAGTTGGCTTATATATTCCAGGCGGTACCGCTCCTCTTCCTTCCACAGTTCTGATGCTTGGTATTCCTGCTAAAATCGCTGGATGTGAGGAAACTATCATGTGTACTCCATTGAATAGTTCCGGAAAAATTCCTGACATTATTTTGTTCGTAGCTTCATTAGTTGGAATTAAAAAAATCTATAAAGTTGGAGGAGCTCAAGCAATTGCTGCAATGGCTTATGGTACAGAAACTATTCCAAAAGTTTATAAGATTTTTGGACCTGGAAATCAATACGTTACTTGTGCGAAAATGTTGGTTTCTACTGATGGTGTATCTATCGACATTCCTGCCGGACCTTCTGAGGTTTTGGTAATTGCAGATAAAAATGCAAATACCCGTTTCGTGGCTGCAGATCTGCTTTCTCAAGCTGAACACGGAGCAGATTCGCAAGTAGTTTTGGTTTGTACTGATGAGAATAAAACTAATGAAATTTTGAAAGAAGTTGCCGAGCAAATTGTAAAACTTCCGAGATATAAGATTGCAAAAGAATCTACTGAGAAGAGTTTTTCCGTGATCTGTAAAAATTTAGATGAAGCGATAAGTTTCTCGAATAATTACGCACCTGAACATTTGATTTTGAACATTAAAAATCCTGAAAAACAGTTGGTAAAAATTAAAAATGCCGGATCTGTATTTATAGGACAGTATTCGTGCGAATCCGCTGGAGATTATGCGAGTGGCACAAACCACACACTGCCCACTTATGGCTATGCAAAGTCATTTAGTGGAGTGTCGATCGACAGCTTCATCAAGAAAATTACTTTTCAAAAACTAACCATGGTTGGAGTAAAAAATATCGGAAAAACTGTTATGAAGATGGCTGAAGTAGAAACATTGGATGCTCACAAAAATGCGATGAAAATAAGACTTAATTCCCTATTATGAATCAATATGTAAACACACAAATCGGCAAAATGACCTCATATAGTCCACCTATAGAAGGTCGCTCTAAATATAATGGATTACTTTTGGATTTTAATGAAAGAACTGCTCCCGTGAGTCCAAAAGTAGCAAAAGCATTGAAAGATTTTGCGAGCAGTCAAAAGGTACAGATGTATCCAGAATATTCGGACATAACCCCTAAAATTGCTAATTATGCTGGTGTGAAAAATGGCCAAGTAATGATAACAAACGGCTCTGATCAAGGAATTGATCTCATCTTTAGAACTTTCACAAAAAAGGGAGATAAAGTAATAATTCCAACTCCTAGTTTTGCTATGTTTGATCAATGTGCAAACATTATTGGAAATAAAATAATTCAACCAGTATATAAAAAAAATAGTTTAGATTTCCCTCTAGATGAAGTGTTTTCTTTAATCAAGCCTGGAGTTAAACTAGTTGTTATCTGTAATCCAAATAATCCAACAGGAACTATTGTTAAACTGAAAGATATAAAGAAAATTTTAGATAAAGCATTAAAAAATGGCACTTTGGTTTACATAGATGAGGCTTATTTTGAATATTCCGGGATTACGGCCACCGGATTGATCAATCGCTATCCTAACTTGATCATTTCCAGGACTTTTTCAAAGGCTTTTGGACTTGCCTCTCTAAGAATTGGATATGTCATCTCAAACGAATCAAACATCAAGGAAATGTTAAAGATTCGAGGACCTTATGATGTTACTACTCCTGCCGTGGTTGCTGTGGATGCTGCACTCCAAAATTTGGATTACATGAAAAAATACGTAAAAGAAGTCATGGAAATTTCTAAACCAATGGTAGAAAAATTCTTTAAAAATGAAGGAATAAAGTTTTTTAAGTCATTTAGTAATTTCATTCTATTTAAGCCTAAAAATCAGCAAGAATTCGAAAATCTAGAAAAAGCTGGAATCATGACAAGGCCACGCAGCGGTGCGAATATAGACGGCACAATTCGCCTCACAATCGGCACCGAAAAACAAATGAAGCAATTTATAACAACATATAAAAAATCTGAGAAATACGCATTCTTAGATAGAGATGGAACTTTAATTTTTGAACCGCAGGATACTTTTAAAATTGATAGTCTTGAGAGGCTTAAAATACTTGATGGAGTGATTGATGGGTTGAAAAAGCTACAAAATGCAGGATTTAAACTTGTAATGGTTTCTAATCAAGACGGGATAGGATCTAAAAAGTTTCCAAAAAAAGATTTCGAGATTCCTCAAAATAAATTCCTAAAAATTCTTCAAGAAAATGGAATTATCTTTGAAAAAATATTTATTTGTCCACATTTAAAAACAGATGATTGCGATTGCCGCAAGCCAAAAATCGGCCTCGTGAGAGATTTTCTAAAGAACGACAGAATTGATTTTAAAAACTCTTTTATGAGTGGAGATAGAGAAACCGACAAACAATTCGCAAAAAATATCGGAGTTAAATTTATAAAAATGAACCTGAACGGATCGTTCAAAAAAGTTATTAATCAACTTGGATTATGAAAAATAGAACTTCAAAAATAGCCAGAACTACTAAAGAAACTGGTATTTCAGTCGAATTAAACCTCGATGGAATTGGGAAATATAAGATTTCTTCTGGTATTGGTTTTCTAGATCACATGCTTGAACTCTTTTCTAAAAATTCACTTATTGATTTAAAAATTAATGCAAAAGGAGATCTACAAGTCGATGAACACCACACTGTTGAAGATATTGGGATTGTGCTTGGACAAGCTATAAAACAATCTCTTGGAGATAAAAAAGGCATTACTAGATATGGATCTATGTTACTTCCAATGGATGAATGCTTGGTTGAATGCGCTATCGATCTTTCTGGAAGAAATTATTTTGTTTGGAATATTGGATTTACCAGAAAAAATCTTGGAGACATGCCAACTGAATTATTTGAAGATTTTTTCAAAGCTATTTGTGAAAATCTCGGTGCAAACATCCACCTAAATCTCAGATATGGAAGGAATAATCACCACATCATTGAAGGAGTCTTCAAAGCCTTTGCTAGAGCCTTAAAACAAGCAATGTCTCTAGATCCAAGACTCAAAGATTCATTACCATCAACAAAAGGAATTCTTTAATAAAATATTTATGATTCAAATAATTGATTACGGCGCTGGAAATATAAAAAGTATTACCAACGCATTAAAAAAACTAGACGAAAATTATGCTGTAATAACTTCTCCTTCACAGATTAGGGGCGATGCAAAAATTATTTTCCCTGGAGTAGGAGCTGCTGGAAATGCCATGGACCGCTTAAAGGAAAACGGTTTTATAGAAGCTATTCCTAGGCTCAAAAATATGTTCCTTGGCATATGTCTTGGCATGCAACTTTTAACTGAGTTTTCTGAGGAGGGAATGGTTAAATGTTTGGGGATTATAAAAGGGAAAGTTGATAAATTTAAAAACACACCTAAAGTCCCTCAAATTGGATGGAACAAGGTTTCATTTATCAAAAATGACCCCCTTTTTAACAATATTCCAGACGACAGTTATTTCTATTTTGTGAACTCTTATTACGTCAATGCTGATGAAAATTATGCCTTAGGAAAAACAAATTATGGAGACTTATTTACTTCTGTGGTTCGTAATAGAAATTTCTATGGAGTCCAATTCCACCCCGAAAAATCGGCTGAAATAGGTCTAAATCTACTCAATAACTTTTGTAAACTATGTTAATAATTCCTGCTATAGACATCTTGAAAGGCAAATGTGTTCGCCTGCAGCAAGGAGACTATTCTAAGGTTACCGAATATAATGACGATCCTTTTCTTGTTGCGAAAAAGTTTAAGGAACTTGGAGCTAAGAATTTGCATATAATAGATCTGGAAGGCGCTAAATATGGGCAAATTCTGAATAAAGAGAAAATCATGGAAATAGTTGAAAAATTAGATCTCGATGTTCAAGTTGGTGGCGGGATTAGGACTTTTGATGATGCAAGAGTTCTGTTGGGCAAGGGGGTAAAAAGCATCATTCTAGGTAGCAGTGTCTTTTCCGATATAGATTTAATAAAACGATTGGTAATGGTTTTTGGTAAAGAGAAAATCATTATTTCTATCGATGTCAAAAATGGCATGGTAATGATGAATGGATGGAGGAAAAACAGCATGAACTCTCTGGATAGTGTCTTGACCGATGTTAAAAATCTTGGGATAGAAACCATTATTTTCACAGATATAAAAAGCGATGGAAATCTCTCAGGTCCTAATTTTGATGAGATTAAAAAAGTGCTAGAAAGTGGGTTAAAAGTAATTGTTGCTGGCGGAATATCGAGCAACGAAGATGTTCGCGAATTAAAAGAATTGGGCGTTTATGGTTGTATAATTGGTAAAGCTATTTATGAGGGAAAAATTAATTTGAAACAATGTATTTCGGAGAACATTTCTATGAAAAGTGGGTTATCCAAAAGAATTATCCCCTGTATGGATATTAAAGACTCTCGGACTGTAAAAGGTGTAAATTTTGAAAATTTAAAAGATGCCGGAGATCCTGTAGAACTTGCTAAGTTTTATAGCGAGAACGGAGCTGATGAGTTAGTGTTTCTGGATGTTACGGCTACTATTGAAAACAGAAAAACACTCTACGAACTGGTAGAGAAAATCTCTGAGAATATCAATATTCCTTTTACGGTTGGTGGAGGCATAAGAACAAGGGAGGATATCCGAAGACTTTTAAATAGCGGCGCTGACAAAGTGGCTATCTGTTCTTATGCGGTTATAAATCCCGAATTTATAAAGGCTGCAGCAAAAGATTTTGGCTCTCAGTGTATAGTTGTCTCAATAGATGCAAAAAGAAACAATAATAGATGGGATGTGTACATAAATGGCGGCCGCTTGAATACCAGACTAGATGCAATAAAATTCGCAAAAAAAATGGAATTCCTTGGAGCTGGTGAATTATTAGTAAATTCTTTAGATAGAGACGGCACAAAAACTGGTTACGACATCGAATTATTAAGAAGAATCTCCGAGGCAGTGAATATTCCTGTCATTGCTTCCAGCGGAGCCGGAAATAAAAAAGACTTCCTAAAAGCCTTTAATGAAGGACGCGTAGATGCCGCTCTAGCGGCGAGTATTTTCCATTATAAGAAAACCACGATTTCGGAGATTAAGAAATATCTATCTAAAAATAACATCACTGTAAGATTATGAAAAAATTGAATTTCAAAAAATTAAACGGATTAATTCCAGCAATAATCCAAGACGTTAAAACCGATAAAGTACTTATGCTCGGTTTTATGAACAAGGAGGCATTTGCAAAAACTTTGAAAGATAAATATGTAACTTTTTTCAGCAGAACAAAAAATCGTCTTTGGCAAAAAGGAGAGACTTCAGGAAATAAACTCAAAGTTGTTGAGATATTTAAGGATTGTGACAATGATTCTCTTTTGATCAAAGTAGAGCCAAATGGCCCTGTCTGTCATACCGGAGAATATTCCTGTTTTAAAGAAAGTTTTAAAGGATGTGATCCGATTTTTTTTAATCGTCTTTTTGAAATAATTGTGGACAGAAAAAATAAACTGCCAAACAATTCTTATACAACTTCTCTCTTTAAGGCAGGTCTCAAAAAAATAATCGGGAAAATCGCCGAGGAGTCCAGCGAAGTTATATATTCCGCAAAAAAAGAGTCAAAGAAACGCCTTGTAGAAGAGTCCTGCGATTTGATATTTCACCTATTCGTTTTGTTGGCTTATAAAGATATTTCTATTTCGACTGTAGAAAAAGAGCTTATCAAAAGAAACACAGCCAAATAATTTGTGAAGTCTTAATGTTTGACTATAAACATTTTTCCTTTATATTTGTTATGCTCATTTCGTAATTTAACCAAATTTCCTATGGAAAAAAGGAATGAATTGTCCGTTGCAATTATTGTTGCTGCCGTGCTTGTATCTGGCGCTCTTGTTTTTGCTGGATTTAAGATGTCGAATCCTAGCCAAGATGCTATTTTTAAGGGTATTGATGCATATGTAGAAATGAAACAGGCTGAGGCCCAAAAAGCTCAAGCAGAAGCAAATAAACCAAGGTTTGTTCAGGGAGATTTCTCTGGAGAAAGTGCAATAGCTGGAGATATAAGTGCTCCAATTACTATTGTCGAATTCTCTGATTTCCAGTGTCCATATTGTGCAAAATTTTATGAGAATGCTTACAAAGAACTTAAATCAAAATATATCAGTACAGGAAAGGTAAAATTGTATTTCAGACACTTGCCTTTGAGCTTCCATCCTGGAGCTATGCCAGCAGCCATCGCTACTGAGTGTGTACGTGAACAAAAAGGAGACAGTGGATTTTACTCCATGCATGACAAAATTTTTGCTAATCAGGGAATATTTAGTGGTGACTTGAATACCATCAACACTAATATAAAAACCGTTGCTAAATCTGTCGGTGTAGACATGACTAAGTTCAACGACTGTTACGACAATCAGAAAACTAAAAGCAAGGTTGACGCTGATCAGGCAGCTGCAGCTTCTGTAGGTATTGATGGAACTCCTGGATTCATAGTAAATGGCCAAATTATCTCTGGAGCTCAGCCATTTGCAGTATTCCAAGCCGCAATAGAAGCTAAAAGATAAACATATGACACAAAAAGCATTTTCTTTTTCACTTCCCGATCAAGATGGGAAAGTACGTTCTTTGAGTGACTATAAAGGAAAGGTCGTGTTGTTGTATTTTTATCCGAAAGATATGACTCCCGGATGTACTGTTGAAGCACAATGTTTCAGAGATAGACTGAACGATTTCCAGAAGCTTGGAGTGCAAGTTTTGGGAGTTAGCGTGGATACCGTTGAATCTCATAAAAAATTTGCAGAGAAACATCATTTAAATTTTCCCATTCTATCTGACACAGATAAAAAGGTTGTTGATGCGTATGGTGTTTGGAAAAAGAAATCTTTGTTCGGCAATACATTCCTTGGAATAAAAAGAGAGTCTTTCTTGATAAATGTGGATGGAGAAATAGTTAAACACTACGAAAAAGTTAGTCCAGCAGCCCATCCTGAGGAAATCCTGAAAGATGTGAAAGAACTTGGACTTTAGGGTAGTTTTAAGATTTTTCGTACAAATAAAATCTTATTTTGATTCCGTTTTCTTCGTCTTCACTGAGTAAAGTTTCTTTACTGAATTTTTCTGGAATTTGTGGGAAAAACGTGTCACAGTCGTAAGAATTTTCTATTTTAGTCAGATAGATACCTTCCAGTTCCGGCATTTCTATACTTTGTCTGTAGATTGAAGCACCACCTATCATGAATATCGTTTCAACTGATTCATCTTCTTTTAAAACTTTTATTCCGTCTTCTATAGAATTCCTAACAGGAATTCCTTCTCTGTCTGGTTTATAATTTATGTCACGCGCAAGGACTAGATTCTTTCTTTTTGAAAGTGGTCTACTTGAACCTGGAAGCGATTCCCAAGTTATATTTCCCATTACGCAAGCGTTCTGTTTATTTGGATCTTTCGTAGCTGTAGTTATTTTCTTAAAATGTTGCATGTCTTTTTTTAAATCCCATGGAATCTTCCCACTCTTACCAATTCCTAAGTTTTTTTCTGTAGCTACTATTATGTAAATTTTTGAATCTTTCATGTTGTTGATTTTTATACTGCTATTGGAAATTTTATAAATTCATCGTGTTCATAATCTATTAGTTCGAAATCTTCGTAAGCAATCTCCCAGAAAGGTTTTTTTGCAATTTTAAGAGTTGGCAATTTGTGTGGAGTCCGAGTTAGTTGTAGCTTCAATCCTTCGATATGATTTTTGTAAATATGTGCGTCTCCTATCGTGTGAACAAAAAATCTTGGAGTTAGGTTACATTCTTGAGCGACCATCATTAGTAGGGCTGCATAACTCGCAATATTGAATGGAACTCCAAGCGCAATATCTGCACTTCTCTGATATAGCTGACAGTCCAAATATTTATCTACTACGTAAAATTGGAAGAACGCATGACAAGGAGCTAGAGCCATTTTATCAAGATCTCCTACATTCCATGCACTGACTAAAATTCTCCTAGAATTTGGATCTTTCTTTATTAGATCTATCGCATTCTGTATTTGATTCACATGACTCATTTTGTAGGATTTCGTTGACTTATCGTATGTGAATTTTTCCCAATTTATCCATTGATATCCATAAAGTGGACCTATATCACCTTGTGCATTTGCCCAAGGATCCCATATGGAACTGTGAGGTTTTAATCCATCATTTATGTTTGTAACTCCTTTCAAAAACCAAAGAAGTTCGTAAAAAACTGATTTTGTTACAACTTTTTTTGTAGTAACCAGTGGAAATCCCTCACGAAGATCATATTTTTTCTGAACACCGAATAATGAAATTGTTCCTGTTCCTGTACGATCGCCTTTTTCGTTTCCGTTTTCCAATACTTCTTTTACTAGATCTAAGTATTGTTTCATAGGAATTTTTGTTATTTATCGATTTTTACAATATTTCTGTCTAAATCTTGAAATACACGGCTGCCAACTGTTTTTGACTGACCTTGGTATTTCCCTTTATATGGATTTTCGGCTGCAGCGTCCATTTTGCAGAATACAAGTTGGCATATACGTTTTCCGGCCTGTAATTTTATTGGCAATGAACTTGCGTTATACAGTTCAAGCGTAATTCTTCCTTCAAATCCTGGATCTATCCATCCTGCGTTTTGTATAAATAATCCCATCCTTCCAATGGAACTTCTCCCCTCCACAAAGGCTGTAAGATCGTTTGGTAGTTTCACGTATTCTTGAATAGTCGCTAGAAGAAAAGAGTGTGGCGGAATTGTGACTGAATCTCCTTCTATTTCTCGATAATGAATCTCCTCGTCCATACTTAAAACCTCCATTTTGTTATCTTCTAGCACTAAAAAATGGTTCCCTATGCGACAATCTATGGATGCTGGCTGAATAGACTGCTCATCTATAGGATCGACAACAAGCTCCCCGCTTTTAAGTAGCTTCTTCAAAGTTTTGTCTGAAAGAATCATAGTCTTTTTTATATTTTATTGCCCGATGTATTTTTAGCCTAACAGTGGACTTTAAGCAATAAAAATTCTTGGACTTTTAGCTGGTTTTAGGGTTTAAAAACCTATCCAAAATCTTTATGAATTCTTTAGCTATATTTTTCCCTGAAATTGTTTTGAATAGTTTTCCTTTTGTGTAGACCAAAGCTTTGTCTTTTTCATTCTTCCCTGGAAGACTTATTGCAATATCTGCTCGAGAGGCTTCACCAGGTCCATTTACAATACAACCCATCACGGCAATTTTGAGAGTTTTAAAATCCGGATTTTTGGAATATTTGGATGTATTTTTTTTGAGAAATATCTCAGTATCTTTCGCAATTTTTTGGAATAGTTGATTGGCTGTTCTTCCACATCCCGGGCAGCTTGTAACCTGTGGATGGAAATGCCTAAATCCAAGTGACTGTAATAAATCTTTGCAAGCTTCAACCTCTTTTGTGCGTGATTCTTTTGGGCCAGGAGTCAGTGAAATTCTGATAGTGTCACCTATGCCATCTTGTAACAAAATTGCTAAAGCCGAGGCGCTCGAAATCACTCCTTTAATTCCTCCTCCTGCTTCCGTTAGCCCTAAATGCAGCGCATAATAACGCTCAGACTTTTGCATTTCTTTAGCTAGAAGTTTGTAAGCTTTTATCACATCTTGTACTTCTGAGATTTTTACGCTAAGAACGATTCTGTCATGAGGTAATCCTATTTTCTCTGCTCTCATAGCTGAATCCAGAACGCTTTTTACCAAAGTAATAATTAATAACTCGTTGTATTGAATTGGATTTTTTGACTTTATGTTTTTCTCTATCATTTTTTGGAGTAATTCTTTGTCTATAGAGCCAAGATTCCCTCCGATTCTAACTGCTTTTTTATAACGAATCGCCGTTTTGATAATCGCTTCGAAATTTTCATCGTGACTCCTGCCATAACCGACATTTCCAGGATTTATTCTGTATTTATCTAAAGCTTTTGCACACGCCGGATAATCTCTTAAGAGCCTATGTCCATTAAAATGAAAATCCCCTATCAGTGGAATATTCTTGTAGCCTTTTTTATTTAATTCAGTGCGAATTTTAGGGACTGCTTCTGCGGATTTTTCGTCATTCACAGTTATACGAACAAGCTCTGATCCTGCATTCACCAATTCTATAATTTGCTTTACTGTCGCAGTTACATTCGCCGTATCTCTATTCGTCATGGACTGGATTGCGATCGGATTTCCTCCGCCTATTTTTATATTTCCTATTTGTACTGCTGGTGTTTTTAGTCTCATTTAATTTTAATTATGCGTCCTGAACCTAAACATCTATTTCCCTTATAGAATACTGCGAATTGTCCTAGAGTAATAGCTCTTTGTGGCTGAGAGAACTTAAGAATCAATTTATTTTTCTCTGGCATGTACAATGTTGCTTTTGCAGATATTTGGGCGTAGCGAATTTTTGCCTCTACTCTCGTCTCTTTATTTGGAGGATCTACTAATAAATTGTATGGAGAAAGATGTACTTCTTGTTTGTACAGATAATCGTCCAAGTCTTCTTTACCAACTATCAAAGTGTTCTTTTTGGCATCCATGCCTATTACGTAGTACGGACCATTTGGTATTTCTATTCCTTTCCTTTGGCCTATTGTATAGAAATGCAGGCCATTGTGTTTTCCCAATATCTTCCCCTTTGCATCCACAATATTTCCTTTCTCTATTCCGATTTCTTTTTCCAAAAAAGATTTCATGGACTTATCTGACACGTAACAAAAATCCTGACTTTGTTTTCTGTACAAATAGAATCCGAATCCCGCGTCTTTTGCCATTTTATAAACTTCATCTTTTGTATATTCCCCCAATGGAAAAAGAATTTTCTTTAGCCATTCTTTTTTGAGAAATGATAGAGAATAGGTCTGATCTTTGTGAGCGTCTTTTGACTTGTATAGGCCATTTTTCTTTATTTGGGCGTAGTGACCAGTTGCTACATATTTTGCGTTATGTCTCTTTGCAAAATCCAGAAGTTCCGTAAATTTCAGCACGCGATTACAAATCACGCATGGATTTGGAGTGCGTTTTGCTTTTAGTTCTTTTTTGAAATATTCAACGATTTCTTTATTAAACTTTTTGCCAACATTTAAGATGTAGTGTTTAGCCCCCAATTTTTCACAAACGTGTTTTGCTATCTCAAAAGATTCATCGCTACAACAAACATTTTCTCTCAATGTATTCGATGGATCGTCCCAAACTTCATATTTCAAAGACACTCCTAATACATCATATCCTTGTTTTTTCAACAAAAACATCGCCATAGTGGAATCCACTCCGCCAGACATTCCAACCACTACTTTTTGTAAATGTATTTTGCCCATAATCTTTTAAAAAACGGCATAGATAGAGTCGACAACATAAACCCAAGTGTTGGAACTATAGCATTTAGAAATGGATTTGGCAGCCCCACAAAATAGAAGAAAATCACTATCACTAAGTATGTGAGAGCCGTAATAATAATTTTTCGCGTATAACTTAGTTCCCAAGCTTTGTCCGCTTCTACTTTTCGATTCCTTTCATGAATGGCCGTTATTTCCTGCTCTATGTTCATAAATGGTTGATTAACGGCCGTATTATACTAAATTTTGTAAAAATATCTAATTGTGATAAAGTTCCTGCGGTAAATTTTAACAAAATTTCTATGCCAAAAGTTACTTTTAAGAATACCGGAGCATCAGTTGAAGTTCCGGCAGGCACAGCACTAAAAGATGTGACCAAAAATAATAATTGGTCCATAGCTTACGGTTGTGAAGATGGAATGTGTGGCACATGCATGATAAAAGTCACAGAAGGAAAAGAAAACTTGAGTGCAATGGAAGACAAAGAAAAAGACACTCTTTCTGCTATGGGAATGGATACGGACGCATATAGACTTTGCTGCCAGTGTAAAATCAATGGAGACTGTACGTTGGAACAATAATTATTTAATTTTCATTTTTTATGCTAAAACTTCGTGATAATAAATGGGGTTTTGATATTTCATTAGACAATCCTTTCAGAATTTTTCGTGTACTTAGAGAAATAGCTGTAAGTTCAATCGGTGAAGTAGACATAGTAGATTTGTCTCGTGGAGATCCAGGATATGGATTTTCTCCTTCTGTGAGAGGTCGTGAATTTTATGCTTTCTTACTCGAAATCGATACTATTTTGAATTATCCGAAAGAACACTTTGTCTCTGATAATAGGGATGATTTTGACACTCTCTGGAAAAAAATCCAGGATCATGCTCATGCCACTTATTCTCCAAAAAAGGCAGATAAACTTATTGAAGATTTTTATTTTTTCCTTACCAGAATCGAAAAATATTCAAAGGAACAAGGTCTTGATTGGGACAAAAAGAAAATAATTTTTGAAACATTTAAATACTCTGCATGTTCCGGAGGAAGTTATCTTGATCCTCAAGGTGAGCCTCTAGCCAGAATGGTTGTGGCAAATCATTATAATGAAAAATTTGGTTTTGGGATTGATTATAAGGATTTGGTTTTCATTCAGGGTGTTTCTCACGGAATCGCTACTGCATTCAAATTATTCACAAATGAAAAATTAGAATTTTTACAAAAAGGGGACAATGTACTTATCACCTCTCCGGTTTATTCTCCATATAACACAATGATGGAAAATCGCGGACTTAAGCCATACTCTATTCCTGTTAATCCTACTACCGGACAAGTAGAAGGAGATTTAGATCAGTTACTGAAAGACGCTCCGGATAATATAAAAATGATATGTTTGATTGATCCGAATAATCCAACTGGATTCATGTGCAATGAAGAATTTTTGGAGAAGATCGCTAAATTTGCAAAAGAAAGAAATGCTTTAATAGTGTCTGACGAAGTTTATGGAGATTTCTTCTTTGAGAGAAAGAAAACCATTATTCACTTTGCTCCTGAAAGAACGATTATGATTGGAGGAAGAAGTAAAATCGAAAGAAGCACAGGCCTCCGGTTCGGTGAATTTATTGTCAAAAAAGAAGCACAAAAATATATTCCTGAACAAATATTAAAAGGTAAATTGGATCAAGCTCCTGACTTCATGAGTTTGCTTGTCTTTGCAAAAGCTCCGGGTGGAGGGATTCGTGGCGAATTCCAACATGTAACTTTTGTAACTGGTCCTGCTCAATATATGGGAATTGCTCATGTAATTTTTGGTGAAGACGACAGAAATGAGTATCTACGAAGAATCAGAGTGAATATGGAAAGTTTCTATGAAATTTTGGGCTTAAAATACAACAAAAATCTTTATTACGCTTGCTTCGACTTGATGGATATTCCAGGAAATACACGGAAAGGCATGGAGCCAGAAGATATATTTGTAGGATTGGCAAAAAAGGGAGTAGTTCTTATTCCCGCAAATTTATTCTTCTCTGAAAAAGAAAGATCTCAAAAAGACCTTCGGAATATGGCTCGCGCATCTCTTCCGAATCTGACTTTTTCAAATTTACAAAAAGCAGCCAAACTTATTAAAGAGTATATGACTGCATAAATTATAGAGAACTAAAAAGGACCACGTCCCTAAGATAAATTGGGAACGTGGTCCCAAAGGTGCTGCTCTAGCGAGAAATATCTGTGAGATACCCTGATATCAAGTATCAAATGCATTGATACCTCTCCTTACGACTGAATTAACAGTATAAGAACGAACTAAGATTCCATGGAAGCATAACACGAAGGTTACGTCCCCCACACAGCCCGCACCCAGACGTCACCGCCTAGATAAGGAACTGAACGATACTCGTACCTGACTGAAGTGATCCGAAGACCTCCTCATGGTAAGAATATCCAGGAAGATGCTTAAATTCTATCGAGAGATACCCACAGCAGTAAACCCATAAAAGGACACCACTCCTTCTAAGGACACCTACTACTTTCAACCAAATGCTTCACAGCACAGAGGTCGATGCGAGTACGACAGCCCGGAAAAAAGTCCGAGCAAGATATTTCCCTAGAGGGGGCTATACTCATCACGTAAGCCAAGGGTAAAAAAATTTGACCCTTAAGGAACATACGGTAGGAATGAGCATAGCACTCTCCAGGGAAACGACTATATTTTAATGATCTTTGTTTTTCGGTGTGTAAACATTTAGGAGCCACGTTCCCAAGATTAGTCGAGAACGTGGCTAGTAGTGCTACTCTAGAAAGAAATATCTGCGATGTGACTCTGATGACAAGCATCAACCGCATTAATAGATCCACTTAAAACTGAATAAACAGTTAGAAGGAGGAAATATTCACAGTAGTAAATCCTAAAGTAAGCACCGCCTTACAAAAGGACAAAAACTACTTTCAGTCTACTACCTCACGATAGAAGAACTGATGCGAGTACATAGTTCAGAAAAAATCTGAACGAGATATTCCACCAGAGGAAGTTGTGCTCAACCAAAACTTAAATTAAGTACAACTCTCTCTGGGGGAACAAAGTTTCATGCCTGTGATGTAAATGATCTTTGTTTTTATTTTTTGTTCGATTACATAGTACCACTTTTTTGGAGTTTTCGCAAGTGTGAGATTTGCCTTTTTTGTATAATCATTATACAATAGCATCACATTTGGCTTAAATAAGCCAGATGCTCTGTTTCTAAAAAAGTGCATTTTATATGAAAATTGGTATTGTAGGGGGTGGCGCAGCGGGTATGATGGCGGCAGTTACACTAGCTGAGAGAGTGAAAAATAGTGAAATGTTTCTTGTTGATAAGAATCTGAAGCTTGGCATGAAGGTTTTAATTTCCGGAGGTGGCCGCTGCAATGTGACTACCGGGATTGGTGACACAAAGGAAGTTTTAAGAAGATATCCGAGAGGAGAAAATTTTTTGAAATATGCAATGCATGAATTCTCTCCAGCAGATGTTTGTAAGTTTTTTGAAGAACATGGTGTTAAATTAAAAATTGAAAAGGATAATCGTGTATTCCCTTCCTCTGATAATGGAGCAGATGTTATAAGAGTGTTCGAGCTGATGTTTGCAAAACATGGAGTGAATTTGATTTTAGATAATGGGATTAGAAGTATTGAAAAAGCAGATTATGGGTTTTTGCTTCATTTCGATAATAGAGAGGATATGATCGTGGATAAGTTAATTTTGACAACAGGAGGTCAAACTTATAGAAGTACTGGATCTACAGGCGATGGATACACTTTTGCGGAAAGCTTAGGTCATAGTATTACAAAATTAGCTCCAAGTCTTGGAGCCCTTATATTAAGAGAGGAATTTGCTAAAAAACTAGCAGGAGTTTCTTTCCAAACTGCACGACTGAAAATCGTCGGCCAAAAAAATCATGAGTTTACAGGGCCTTTTATATTTACTCATAAAGGAATCAGTGGACCTGCAATCTTTGCCCTTTCTGCGCTAGCCGCCTATGAAAAATGTCCAATGAAGTTATATATAGATTTCTTGCCTGGAATTTCTTACGAAGAATTGCGGAAAAAATTAGATAAAGATATTTCTTCTGGTGAGAAAAAATTATTTATAAATATTCTTGGCCAATTTATTCCTAGATCTGTTGCAAAAAGTTTCTTTGATCTATTGAAAATCTCCGATCTCAGAAAAGCCAATGAAATATCTAAAAAGGACCTTAACCATATAATCGAATTCTTGAAAAATCTCCAATTAAATATCTTGGATCGCCAAACCGGGGAAGAATTTGTAACTGCTGGCGGCATAGAACTAAAAGAGGTAAATCCAAAAACGATGGAATCTAAAATATGTCCAGGGTTATATTTTGCCGGTGAGATTTTAGATATAGATGGATTTACCGGAGGATTCAATCTTCAGGCTGCGTGGTGTACCGGCAGACTTGCCGGCATTAGTGCAGCTAATTGAGTTTTTGCCTTAAACATGCTATAATGATGGACTAAATTAATCATTTTGCATGTCTGGAATAAGAGCTCCCGGAGATGATGATGCTCCTGCAACTGGCGATCAACCAAAAATGCCAGAGAATCTTCCTCCTGAAGCTGAACATAAAGGTGATGCTAAGGAAACTGTTCCGGAGACTGATGAGGACGTTGCGGCTATCAATGATGAAATCCATGAACTCATCATGCAGGCAGCAAAGGCTCCTGATTATACCGCTGCTCTGGAGCGCCTTGGTGAATGTAAAAATTTCGAAGAGCTGTTTGATGCAGTGAATAAAGAAGCCAATGACTTGCTTGGACAAGAGCCTGCCGTTCAAATAGTTTTGGAAAAAATAGTTGCTTCCGTTGGTAGAGAAAATTTTTCTCCAGAACAAGTTCAATCTCTAAAAACAGCAGTAGAAACCAATGATTTTGATAATTTAAAGTTTCCGAAAAGGAGTCGAGAATATGGATTAACTCTCGGACTTACTGCAATAAAGAATAATATTATTAGAGATTTAATGACAGCTGCTCTAGATAAATATGGTGAAAAACTAGGATTAACTAGGGCGGAGACGACTGTAATAAAGGGATATTTAAAAATGATCTCTTCAATGGATAGAGTATATATCAGATGGAGAACAGAGCTATATCCTCCAGAATTGTTAAAAGAACTTCGTGAGATGGAGACAAGAGGAGAAGATCCTAAAGAATATCTAGAGAAACAAAAATTAGATGATCCTTATGCTGTAGTGAAGAAAAAAGCTAATGGAAAGTATGAGTCCGTTCCTTATACAGTGGCTTTTCCCGAAGAATACGCAGAGTTACTTAAGACCCTTGAAACAACTATGAGTCACTTAGAGGATTATGGACCTGCTGCCTTTGGAGAACATATGGATAAAGATAGAGTTTTGACGTATTTAAATGCCTATAAAAAAGCTTTAAATTTAAAAAGAAGTAAAAAAATTGGTAAAGAATGGGAATCAGTTAGACTTTGGAAGGATGTGGATAGAGCATGGGTAAAATGTCAGGATAGACTGCAGTGTGTTCATGGGATTGAGTCTGGATATGAACCTTCTGTTGATCCTTCTGAAAGTAAGGTTATTCCTGAGTTGAAAATCGTAATACAAACTACGACTAGAAGTGCAGAAAAACTTATAAAACAAATGACAGCTGAAAATGCAGAAATATTCCCACGATGGATTGAGTCAAAACTTGGCAAAAAAGGAAGGAAAGTAGCAAAGACATATGCCGCTACAGGCAGATCTCATGTTGGAATTGTTACGATGATAAACGGAGGTGGAAATTCTATGGATTTTCGTGGATCAGCTCAACTCGGGCCAAATTACGAGGACGTACAACAGGAAGTCGGAGTAAAAGCATTTGTTGATGCAAAAAGTCAGTCTAAGGTTCAGAAAGATGCAGCATGTAAAAATATTTTCGGGGCTGAGGGATACGATGAAAAATGGAGTATAAAAGATCCATCTGTTGAGGATCAATTTAATGCAGAATTTACTGCATCGCATGAACTTGGACATGTATTTATGGAAGATATTGGAGATTTTGATGAAGCGAAAGCCACTTGGGTTGGACTTGTATCAATGTATGAGCGAAATAAAAAAGGACAAGTCCCTAGAGATGTTGTTGTTATGGCGATGAGACAACATGTTAAATGGTGTTTGGGATATGTGACTGCTATTGAGGAAGACATAGAAAAATATGGGAAAGAAGGTCTAGCAAACGTTAGAATATTTTTAAAAACTGGCTTACTTACAAAAGGAGCAAATGGGAAATATGAATTTCATGAGGATAAAATTGACCAGACTTATGAAGAGATTGGGAATGTTTTTGCAAAAGTTATAGAACTCTATGTCGATCCTGAAAGAGAAACTGAAGGATCGGATGCAAATGTTGCATATAATGAATATGTCGACAGTATGACAAAACTTGGAGGGGAATATGGCGCAGAAATCGAAGAGTTAAAAAGGATTGGAAAAGGTGGTGGAGAAAAAAAGAAGAAGGGGCAGTTTAAAGCCGTGCCCAGGGCGAAAGGTTAACATCCGCATCCTCCATGACCTCCAATTGCTAGGCCACAGCAGTCTCCGCAATCTTCTCCTTTGATTGATTTTCTCATATTCGGGTTGGTTAGAAAATAATATCCTAGCGTTGCGCTAGGATATTAACATAGATACCAGAAAAAAGTCAATATTTAGAGATCTAGATACGAGGTTCATTATGGGTGTGAATATTTGTTAATAATGCTGTGATATAATCTGTTCATGAATAAATATGAGAATTTGAGTAAACCACAGGCAGAATTTGATTTTCACAACAGAGGTATTTTAAGTGAGAGCGATATACGCTCTATGGCAGATGAATTCTTGGATGATTGCAGAAATAGAAAGTTTAAAAAAGTTCTTTTTATTACCGGAAAAGGCCTCCATTCCAAGGGTGGTATGCCAATAATAAAACCTTTTTTGCGAAGATATTTAAGCAGTTTGCCATTCGTAAATAGAGTTTATGAAGGAAGATTTGATAGAGGAGGAGAAGGTACGCTCGAAGTTACGTTGGAGTAGCGTCAATGTGGTCCGGCCACGGATCGCCTACCTCTCAACTACTTAGCGGGTAACGAGAGTCGAACTCGTCTCTCAGCCTTGGGAAGGCTACATAATACCGATATACTATACCCGCGCATGTCAGGTCTTGAAACTGGTCCCGTCCGCCAAGGCAGATCAGGGCGATATGGATGTGACGCGTGTAATTATAGTATATGTTTTTTCCTCTGCAAATAGGTAAAAATCTTGTTGTGTTTTCTATATGGCTTATGTAAAAATGGTGAAAACCGTTAACTCATTAAACGGTATGCCTTATCTAAGCCAACTACTAGACAATAAAATCATGGATTCAGCCGACACAGTAATTGGTCGGCTTGAGGATATTCTGGTTATGCCTAAGCCAAATGAATATGTTCCTCTTGAGTTTTTGGTTGTAAAAGTTAAAGGTAAAAAAGAATTTGACTACATTCCATATGAATATGTTGAAACATTTACAAGTAATGAAATCTCTTTAAAGTTTTTGGCAAAAAAAATTCCTTTTCAAAAAACTGTAGATGAAAAATTTTTGCATCTCAGGAAACATGTATTTGACCAACAAATTGTAGATCTTTCGGGCGCACGAGTCGTTAGAGTTAATGATTTAAGAATCGGAAATTTCAGTGGAGAAATGTGCGTACTTGGCATTGATGTGAGTACGAAAGGATTGCTTCGCAGACTTAAAATAGAGTGGTTGGATTTATTCGATTTATTGAAAGTTCATCTTATAGATTGGCGTGAAGCTCAACCTCTTCAAGGGTCACTAAAATTGGATAAAGTAGTTGAGAATCTACAACATCTTCATCCTGCTGATCTTGCGAACATCATCGAGGATTTAAACATGAAACATCGTAACAATTTGGTGCAATCCTTAGGTGCTCAAAATGCTGCTAATGTATTTGAGGAAGTTACTCCAGAATTGCAAAAAATATTGATTAAACATTGGGGACCAAGAAAATCTTCCAGGATTCTCTCACAGGTTTCTGCTGAAGAAATAGCGGATCTTATGAAAACTCTCCCGGAAGATGAGGCTCAAACTTTTATATCTTATTTAAAAGACAATAAGGCTAAAAATGTAAAAACTTTGATTGAATATGAGGATGATACTGCCGGAGGTCTTATGACTACTGACTTCGTATCTGCACATTTGGATTGGACCATTGTAAGAGCGATCAACGAAGTGAAAAAACTTTCTAATACTTTAAGGTCTATTGTTTACATATACGTTATTGATGATAAAGGTATTTTCTGTGGACCTGTTTCCATGAGGACTCTATTAATTTCTTCTCACAGAAAAAAATTAAGTAGTCTGGTTAAAGACTTTTCGATTAGTTCTGTGCTTCATCCAGAATATAAATTGGATAAAATTATCGAGATCATGACAAAATATGATCTTTATACTTCAGCTGTTGTCGACGAAAACAATAAGCTGTTAGGTGTGGTTTCCATTGATGATATTATGAGACACTTATTCCCTCACGCTTAGGTCTCCATGAAAAATATATTTCGAAAATTTAAGATGAGGATGATTCTGCTGTTCGGGATAGTAGGCCCGGGAATCATTGCTGCAAATGCCGATAATGACGCCGGTGGTATTGCTACACTGTCTACGGTTGGTGCTCACTTTGGTACCAGTATGCTGTGGGTTTTATTGTTGATCACTTTCTCATTGGCAATCACTCAGGAAATGGGAGTTCGTATTGGACTTGTTACCCGTCAGGGACTTGCCGGACTTATTCGTGAAAATTTTGGAATACGTTGGACCGCCTTTGCAATGATTCTCATGTTAATCGCCAACATGGGAACTGTCACCGCTGAATTTGCCGGAGTGGCTTCCGCTCTTTCTTTGGTGGGATTGAATAAATATATCGTCGTCCCTCTTGCTGCACTCGGAGTGTGGTTTATTTTATATAAGGGTTCTTTTAAAACGACTCAGAAAATATTCTTGATATTCTCTTCTTTCTATATAGTTTACATTATCAATGCTTTCATTATTGGACCGGATTTTGGACAAGCCGTTAAAGATGCTTTTACTCCACATCTCGAATTTACCACTCCTTTCTTGATGACCATGATAGCTTTGATTGGTACCACTATCACTCCTTGGGGACAGTTTTTCATTCAATCTTATGTTGTGGATAAGGGATTGGCATTAAAGGATTATAAAGCCGAAAAAACAGAGGTTTATATTGGAGCTTTCATTACTGATATAGTTAGTTTCTTCATTATAATTTCCACTGCGGCTACTCTGTATGTACATGGAATAAGAATTGACGATGCCGCAGATGCAGCTATCGCCCTTCAACCCCTTGTTGGAGAAGCTGCCGAGTTCCTTTTTGCGTTTGGATTGTTTAGCGCGTCAATGCTTGGAGCGTTCATTTTACCTACCGCTACTTCATATTCTATATGTGAAGCGTTTGGATGGGAGTCAGGATTTGATACCACATGGAAAAATGGGAAAATCTTTTATGGAATAATTCTAGTCAGTATTGTCGTACCAGCAGCCCTTGTTTTAATACCAGGGATAGACCTAATAAAAATCATGATATGGTCTCAAGACATGAACGGTATTCTGCTTCCATTCATCCTTATATTTGTAATGAAAATCATCAACAATAAAGAGATCATGGGTGAATACACAAACAAACCAATTGGAAATATTGTTGCCTGGATAACGATTATTGGACTCATTGCAGCTACTGTTGTTTTAGTGGTTGCTTCCTTTCTCGGGTTGAATTAAAAATGTTATTTTTCTTTTTCGCATTCCAAGTTTGTTCCAACGATTGATTCGAATTCTGTGTTTAACATAATTGTGTGACCTTGTTTCAACACATCTTGCTTCATTTTTATAACTTTTACTCTTCTACCGTTTATTCTCAAATAATCTCCTGGCTCAACATAAAAATGATCGCGTAAGGCCTCTTAAAGCCCGATTTTGTCTGGACCTATGTCTTTTGTGAAAAGTATTTTCTTTCTATTCAGCAATTCTTCTTTTTCTCTTCTAATGTTTGCTTCGTACGCCTCTTTGTATTTATCCAGATGTTTCATCGCTCCCTCCGATCTAAAAGTTTCACTAAACTCTGCTAATAATTCATTTAGTATTGCACCTACTTGATCTTTGTAATTGTCTCTTACGTGTCGCCCTACTTCCAACTGTAATGCCTGGAAATTTTCTCCAAACCCTTTAAAATCAAACAATCCATCTCCATAGCGCATTTTTGTCAGGGCTGGACTCCCGGAATATGCTCCAGGGCTGGTGACTACATTTACTGAAGCATCTTCTTTTTTTGCATTTTTTATTCCTTTTTCTTTCACTTTCGCAGCAAGTCTTTCTTGTATCCAAAATGCTAGAAGTGGATGAATCGGGCCTCGACCATTTGTTTGTTTTGCTGCAATTTCAAAATCATTTCCTGTAGAATCCACTTTCCCATGTAAATAAATCGCCAAGTATGGGTTTTTTGCCTTACCATCCCCATCTAGATTCCCTGCCCTCTTTAACATTCTTCTTGTTAAAGCTCTTTCGCTTTTCACTCCATGAATGTTGAATTCTTCACTCAAAACAGTTCTTTCTGACCGTATGGAAGTTTTAACATCTGCCGGTAAATGGTTAACATCGGCCGCAATACGAGATTTTTTAAAAATCATATTATTCCCCACTTTCTGTCCTATTTCATTTACGCCGGCTTCGTAATCAGTCACTCCATGTTCTTTGCACCAAGCCTGAATAGCATCACTCGGAGGAGTTCCATGGACTACATCTACATGACCTTTTACCTCCGGTGCACCTTCTGCATAGTCGTAATATTCAGCTATTTCTTCTTCTTCCAAAACTTCCCTTAAGCTGTCCGGCAAATCCCTTTCTTGTTCGTGTAAAATTAATGCCACTTCTCTTCTCTGATGTGCGCGTATAAGGTGTGGCTCCAGTGCTCCATGCGGATCCAATTCCCTAGCTTTTTCTACTGATAATTTTTCTCCCTGCAGGATTCTTTGTATTAAGTCTTCCTGAGGATTTTGTTCGACAAAGGCCTGAATATTTCTTATTCTTCTTTCTCTTCCTTCTTTTGCGCGTTGTCTTAAGTGTAGTTCTGACATAACATTACAATTACCCCATCTTGCTATTTTACCATATTTTGGACCACCTGTACACTGCCTGGTGCAGGCTTGTTGCCGCTAAATTAATTTCACTTGTATATCGACTTATTCTTCTTTAAAATTTTTTTTGCATTTATAATCCACTCTTTGTGAAAAATCCTTGGACGACTGAAGAGAAAAAAATTCTTTCTAAATTAGATACTCCTTCTAAAATACAAGTTTTTCTAGATGGACTGACATATAATTCAAAATGGAAAACCTGTTCTCCTCGAGAGGTTATGAAATACAAAAGAGCTCACTGTTTTGACGGAGCCTTATTTGCTGCAGCTGCACTTAGAAACCTTGGATATAAGCCACAAATTATGGATCTGCGAGCATTTTCGAATGACGACGATCATGTCCTTGCCGTTTATAAGAAAAATAATAAATGGGGCTGTGTAGCAAAATCAAATTTCACAACTCTACGATCACGCGAACCTATGTACAGATCTTTACGCGAAATGGCGATGTCATATTTTGATTTTTATTTTAATGCTATTGGAGAAAAAACTCTTCACGAATATTCTGCGCCATTGAATCTGGAAAGATTTGATAAATATAATTGGATGACAACTGATGGCGATGTGGACTTTATAGGTGATCACTTAGATAAAATCAGGCACTATGAAGTAATGGATGCCAAAACTGCAAAAACCATGCCAAAAGCTAGCGAGATATTGGTGAAAGCTGGGATTTTGGGCTCTGATCCCGAGGGGTTGTTTAAAGTTTAGTGCTTCAGTGGAGGATCTACGTCGATAAGGAGAGTTACTCTATCTATCACGTGGACTATTACCTGGTCCGGTGATCCCATTCTGATTTGATCCACTGCGGCTAATGCAAAGGCGTCTCCAATCTTCTGAACATCACTTAACTTCGGACTCCTTCCTCTCACTTTTGCCATGGCTATAAGTAGATAAATTTGGGCAGTGTTGTACAATAACAAGGCCTCGCTTTCACGAGGATTGCTCCATCTTTCATCAAGCTTTAAATTTTCAGGAAGGTGTCCTCCGTTAACTATCCATTCCAAAATTGCTCGTTCTTCTTTCTCCGGTAATTGTGGTATCCCGCAGATGCGTTGATATTCTCTCAAGCTTGCTAAAGCGTCATCTATCGTTCCTGGTGTGTCCAGTGGTATTTCCACAGAGGCATCATCTTTGTCATCATCTGCGGGTTTGCAGCCATCTGAATCTTCTTCACTTTTATCCTTTGTTAAACACTCTGTTCCAGCAATCATATAAATCGAATAAAAATTATGAGTTTTCAATTTCCCATTTTATAACTTTTTTAAAGTTTGATAAATTTACTATCCCCGATCTTCATAACTGTTAACAAAATGGCTATATGTAATGATTCCCGTGGCAATCCTGATGTGGAAGATTTTAATAAAATGGGCAGTTTCAAGCCTTGCCCAGGGCAAAAAGTCACTTAGCAATTACCACAACATCCACCTTTTCCTCCGCCATCACGTTTACATCCACCGCATCCACCACCTAACGTTAATCTACGCATGATAATTTTTGTTAAAAAATATTATTGTTTTTAATCTTTGTGTAAAATTCCTAATAAAAGAGCTAATATCCATCCAACTACGAATCCTACTATAAACGTGACTACTAATAGGATTATTGAATTTATCCAATCAATTGGTTGCACCATGAATGGATTGTTCAGGGAATGAATTCTCAGAATCCAATCCATCAGCGGCTGAGCAACTCCTGTCACAACAAGAACAAGCCACATCAGATGGCATAGTGCCACAAATGCACCAACTGCTAATCCGACTTTGTATTTTACGATATTCATAGTCCGAGGGGTTAAAAAATATTATATCGTTAGCTAGCGACTATGTTAGTTGAATCAGATCTTTTTATCAAGATACGAAGGGGTTTTGTTGTGTTGATTTACCAAATCTGACTATTTAATCTTGTCTCGTACTGTCTCTGGTAAAGATATATTCCAAGTGCCGCTCCTTCTGGTGATTCCAAAATTGTTTCCATTTCATCACGCGAGAGGTTTCTGTGTAAAATCGCTTCATACATTGCTTGGCTTATACCCAGTGGTACTTGTCCAGGACCAACTGAAGCCAATCCATATTGCATCACGTCTCCTTGCTTTCTGAATCCTATTTTCCTTACTATTCCAGGAATCATATCTGTATCGCCAAATACCCCATTCAATCCTTCTCCTAAAGACTCTTGCGTCCCTTTTCCTATTCCAACTCTATCCCAATTGTTTTTTATTCCAGTTTCCAGAAGTGCTGTTGCCAGTATTCTCGCTGTTGTGTGATCATCCAGATTGCATCTCTTTAAAAACTCAAACATTTTTACAAAAGTTGGAATACTTCCCGGGTCTATATATCTACCTTGAGGGCTGTAACTTTTTAAAAATCTTTCATCAAATTCACCTTTGCTCAACTGACAAAGTATATCTATTGCAATTGATTTCACCTGAATACCACGGTTTGCAAAAGTGACTCTTTTTTCCATCAATTCATCTGTTTTTGGGAATGAATCAAAGTCTCCCGGACTTGTATGAGTTAGCTCTCTTTGAATTTCAGATCCTAAAAACGCTTCCGGACTTTTTAGGGTTCTTGCAACCTCCAGTCTTGTCATTCCGGATGTACTTTCTGGTGCTACTTGTTTTACCGCGTCTACAGTTGCTCCTTCAATGTATCCATCAGATCCTGTTCCTAATCCTTCTTGCAAAGATCCCATATATTGTGGTTCCAGTTCGACGTTGTATGCAGAATCCGCAGCTATCTGTAGAGACGATCCTATTTCAAAGCTTGATGAGGATAGTGTTGTATCAATATTTTCCGGAGTACCTGCTAATATATTTTCTAGAATGTGCCTATATGATTGTACTTCTTGTGCCCTCTCCGGAATGGTTAATGAGAGAACATGACCTGTCCATGCGGATAACATTCTCCCAAAATTTCCCAATGTTGTGCCATCTTGATGCTGTGAATGGAATAAAATATCTGGAGTTTTCCCCTTTCCGGCAAGTCTTAGTGCTTCTGCCAAAAGTTTTTCTCCGCGTTTATCATCTACTTCCCAATCGAATGAAGATAGTGCCCAATTGCCTACATCTATTCCGTTTTCTTCACAAAATTCCACAAAGTCCGGCGAAAATATATCGTGAGTTCCTGCTCCATATGGAGGTCTTACATTTCTTACCGAATAATCCTCATCTCCCGTAGCAATTCGAATTATTCTTTTGAATATTTCTAACTCATCATTAAATTCTTTGGACGTTTCATGTTGCATGTGCATTTCACTTTCTTCTTCTGCGTGAAACATTCCATGGAATCCAATTGTGTTTCCCCGTTCACTGACTTCCCTAGCTATTGCCAATTGTTCCTGGTCTAATTTTGTCCTTAAAAATTCCGCCAATCTTCGTTCGTATTCTTTTGGATTTTCATCTGCAAAACTATGATCAACTCCAGCTCCATCTTCTAGCCATTTCATCCATCCTCCCGGAGATACTTTTCGGTCTGATTCGTTATTCTCTTTGCCTTGAATATCCACTCCCAATTCATCCAGAGTTTCCTGTGAAAAAAACTTTGCGCCTGTGTAATAAAAAATTGGAGTTTTAAATTCGTGTGCATCCAAAACTTCTATCAGTTTTAAATCGTTTGGATGTGGGCCATCATCAAAAGTCGGCTGTATGTGACTTAAAGGACTATTTAAACCTTCTGGCCATTGTCCAATTTCCGCAGCCTGAGCCGGATTTGACTTGAATCCTTCCAATGGAGTTTCTTCTTCTGGGTCTGTGGAAATGAGGGCACTTTCATCGCAAGTTCTCATCCATTTTTCGATTCTATCATGAGTATCTGACTGTATCGTTGCACAGGCTACCAATAATATAAAAAGCGGGACTCTTCCACTCCTGCTTACTCTGTCCACTATATTTCTCGGACTTAGAATACCCATTTTGACAGTTATTATTTTCCTCTAGCCGTTTGGTTTCTATATGCTCTTGTGCCAGCCATATATTGGCGTGCCGTATTTTTATAAATTGTAACAGGAGCTGAACATCTTTGTTTCGGACTTTCTCTTAAAGCTGCCCCTGTGCATTCCACTGTTCTTGTTCCCACTTTTTTGCTTAATAGTCCAAGTTCCACTTTTTGATCTAAAACTTGTCTTACTCTTGCATCTATGGACTCCATTGTTATATCCGGCTTCCCGTCTTCATCAAAATCTTTTCTATCTTTTATTGCCTTTCTAACTCTTTCAACCATTTCATCCAAGCTTCCGGTACTATGTAACAACATTGGTATTGTTATACCGACGGCTAAGGCTCTGGTATATCTCTCACCAGGTCCTTTTTCACGTGGTTTTCCATCTCCATTTGTTACATAAAAATCTATCACTCCCATTCTCATATCATCCGTCCATGCGATTCCTTTAAATCCCAACCTTTCTCTCAATCTTGTTTTTACAATTTCCGGACTTAAGCTCCCCGGTGTATTTGGATTTGTAAAATTTTGAGCGTGTCCCACCATCAAACCTTTTACCGGATCTGTTGTTGTAAATGAGTCGTCTAGATGGTGTTCTTGCCATATCGCTTCAAGCTCTTCCCTCGCATCCTGTAGTTTTGCTCTAGCTTCTTTGTAAGCTTTTGTTTTCATTGTTTTTCTTCCCTTGTTTTCCATTTCTTCTGTTAAAGTTTCCAAATATCGAATATCGTGGGTTAATCTGCGTACCCTAAAATCCAATGCGTAGGCTTTGTATACCGGGTCGTGAAACAATTCTCCATTTATCGCGTCTAAAAATGGCAACATTGTGCCATCTCTTTTTGTCATGGTGGATACCCCCTGATCTTCTTCTTCATGTGGGTTTGATCCCATTTTACCTGTTCCCGCGAAATGTTTTGGGGCTATCATTGCTCCGTTATCTGCGCTCTGGAAGCCTTTTATGTAGTGAAATGCCAAGACCATTACAGTATGAGCGCTTTCTCCATAAGTTTCGTCATTTTTTTCCATAAATTGATCTCCATCCACATTGTCTACTAAATCCATCACCGGAGAAAAATTCACTACAATTCCTATGTCTCTACACATCTTTGCTATGGCTGCTCCGTATTCTTCCATTTGTTTTCTAAACTTTATTTGTCCTTCGAAGTCACGTTTCCTCACCAATGAATCAAAAATTCTTCCAAGATCCTCTTGAGTAGGCAATTCTAGATTTGCCCTATCTTTAGCTATTTCTAGAAATTCTTCTGGCACGCCATAATATCTAGCTTCTTCTCTGGTAAGTCCTAAATGCCTTGTGAATCCTCCGACTATATCCATGGATATAAATGGCGGTATTTTGCTTTTTGCCATTATTTCTATCGCAGTTCTATTTGTTTCATCCAGAGATCTAGCATCAGATCTAAAAACATGGACTCCACCTATTGTTTCACTGGATTTCAACCAGTCGGTAAGCCAGTCCGTAAAATCAATAAGTCTTGGACTCGAAGTTAATTTTCTGTGGTTTAATGCACGATCAGTTAGGTCTCCTGCACGGCTGCCGAATGCCGAACCATGGTATAATTGTGCGACTTTATCTTCTAAGGACATTTGTTCTACTGTGAATTCCGTTCCATCATATGGGAATTCTATTTCATCTGCGTCGTCTCTGGTTGCCTTGTAAGCAATTGGAAGAGCCATGGCTGCGAGAACTCCAGCACCTAAAAGGTTCCTGATTGCTCGTCTTGTTCTGGTACGAGACATAGCTTGCATGAGCTGAATCATGAGATTAACCATGTTTCCTTGCCCAGGCATAACCGAGTTCCGGTCTTCTGGACCGTTTTCCGGGGCACTACCTGGCACCCTATTTTCCGGAGGACGAGATGACATAAGTAACTTAATATTTAGAGGCGTATATTAAAGCATATTTTAGCCTGTGCGTCAACCGTCTTTCCAGGTTAATTTACGAATTTACCGTTCTCGTTAAAAATTGGCTTTTTGGACAATTGACGAACAGGGCTTTTTGAAGTATAGTATGGCCCCCAGTTGGGATTATAAATTGATTTTTATGGTTGGACACCCTTATGCAAATTTACTGAGGACGATCTGGAAATTCGTCAAAGGAATGAGGAAAAAGTTCATAATAACTTATTCCATGTTCATTGTGGCCAATGTTGTTTTAATGATGCAACCATATTTTTTGGGAAAATTCATGAATGTTATTCAGACCGGCGGAGACAATGTGATCATGGACAGCGCAATTATTTTGGGTATTTATGTCTTTCTGGATGTTGTTTTTTGGGTATTTCATGGCCCGGCGAGATGCATGGAAAGAACAATGGCTTTCAATATAGGGAGAAATTTCTCCGTATATATGTTTAATCTTGTAACTCAGCTCCCCCTTAAGTGGCATAACGATCATCATTCCGGGCACACCATTGATAAGATCAAGAAATCCAGTGATGCGTTGGTGAATTTCACCGATGAAATGTATGTCTATGTGGAGACAATTATTCAGTTTTTATCTTCAATAATAGCGATTGTCTTGATAATGAAATGGGATGGGTTACTTGTATTCTTGTTTGCCATGGGGGTGCTTGTAGTGATTTTCAAATTCGACAAGACCCTTGTAAAAAGTCTGCAGGATATAAATAAAAAATGGCATGAGGTTGCGGCCGCTTTTTATGATTATATTTCGAATATAATTACTATTATCACTCTGCGTCTCGAGAAATTGGCAAAAGGAGATTACATGAGAAGAATAAACTACATTTTCCCAGCCTACAGAAAAATGTCGATAATAAATGAGACGAAGTGGTTTTCCGTTTCGATGGTGATGTCAGCAGCGTACTTCATTATAATTATGTATTTTGTTTATAAGACTTATAGTTCCGGTGGAGCTATATTGGTTGGAACGCTTGTTATGTTATACGGTTACGTGAATAAATTTATCGAGGTTTTTTATGGAGTGGCTTGGAAATATGAAAAATTTGTCACAACAAGTGCAAATGTTTCGGCTGTAGATAGCCTTTTAAATGCTTATGAGAAACTCGGACCGAAATTAAAAGGACCTTTGGTCGAAGGCAAGTGGAATAAAATTGAAATTAAAAATTTATATTTTAAATATGAAGAGCAAAAAAACGTACATACTCTCGAAAATATCAATTTGACACTAAAAAAAGGTTCTAAAGTGGCTTTCGTTGGAGAAAGCGGCAGTGGGAAAAGCACGATGATGACTATTTTGAGAGGACTTACCACTACAAATCGTGTAAGTCTGTTTGTTGATGGTAAAAAATATCGTGATCTGAGAGCTCTTTCTGGACTTGCAACTTTGATTCCACAGATGCCGGAAATTTTCGAAAATACAATCGAGTATAATATCACGATGGGCATTTCTCATTCAAAAGAAGACGTTATGAGAGATATCGGCCTTGCCTGTTTTGATACCGTTCTGAAAAAATTGCCAAACGGGTTGGAAACAAATATTCGTGAAAAAGGTGTAAATTTGTCTGGTGGAGAAAGACAGAGACTGGCTCTGGCCAGAGGAATTTTTGCCAGCAAAAACAGTAGTTTAATTTTGCTGGATGAGCCTACTAGCAGTGTAGACTCTGCAAATGAAATGAAAATATACGAAGGACTGTTAAATGAATTCAATCATAAGTGCGTCGTTTCAAGTATTCATAGATTACACATGTTAAAATTCTTCGATTATATCTATGTTTTTAAGGATGGAAAAATTGTAGAAAGTGGAACTTTTGAGGAATTGAAAAATAAAGAAGAAGGAATTTTGAAAAAACAGATAGAAAAGTTGAAATAATGGGTTTGACATAATGAATTTTCTGCATATAATTTTTCCAGCATTGGGGTAAATGGCCCCGACCCTGTCTAGTAGCAGCGGTCGAGGACGACCGCAAAGCAAAAAATAGGGTAGCACAAGGAGAGGTTCGCATGGCCAAGAACGGAAGATTCTGGTGTAAGAAGTGCGGCAAGAAGTTCTCGACGCTCAAGGAGCTTCAGGAGCATCAGGACGCCCAGGGCAAGTGCCCGGACGCGCAGAAGAAGCGCAGGAAGTCCGGCAAGGGCAAGGGGCGCAAGTCGTCCAAGTAGCTGATTCGGCTACAAGGTCTGTAGGGTGTCCACCCTACCGTTGCATCTGATGTCTCTGAAATTCCCGCTCGACGATTCCACAAGAATCTAGACAGGAACTCTCACGAGACCCCACTTTCCAACTTTTCTTCTCCACCGGCAGTTACCATTCTCCATCCACCGATTCCGCGTGCTACCCTACAGACCTATATTGTATGTAGGGATACTGGTTTATCGATCGGTTGCGGTTTTTATACTGCATCGAAGGATTCCGCCTATCTTTTTGCAACTAGGAGGGATCTTTGGTTTTGAAATAGTTCCCTTGTGTGGATATGGCAATCTGCCTATTTTGTTGCCGTAAGAGCTGAGATTATAAGCTGCTATTAGTTGTGCGAGACTAAATACATTATCCGTAAGGGTGATGCCAAATTGTTTTTTTGCAGTATTTTTCAGAGAAGATAGTTCGTTCTTTTTTAAAATCATCTCTGTTTTTACTGTGTAATGATTATTCTTGTAACTGCAAACCACTTTGTCCTTGAATAATTTATTGAAAATCTTTGCCATTGGAGCGGTATTGATTTTCTTATGATGAATAAACGTGTATTTTATTGCCGTTTCTCTCTTGTCTTCATTAAGTTTCATTAAAGGACTTTTGTGTATTATCAAATCCGCTTCCTTCTTTTGCGGGCTAATATATTTTTTTGCGTCATTTTCTCTAGCTTTTATACTTTTTAAAATTTGTTCCTTTGTATATCCTCTTTCGACCATGTCTCTATGTAACTTGAAGTGAATGTTTAGATGCTTATCAACGTCTATAAAAATCTTGAAATCTATTAATTTTTGTAGTTCTTTTGTATAAAAGGCGTGGAGCCCTTCAAAAATTATATATTGCTTTGGACTAAGCTTGTATGGACCAACAAATTTACCGGTATCGTGATTGTATTCCATCTTATATATGTCGTTGCCGTTCTTCAGATCTAACAAATGTTCTTTTGCTAAAGCTAAATAATTGGCACGTGGATTTAGGTGTGTATATTTTTGCCATTCCGGATCACCTCTTTGCCACTTATGATAATCATCTCCATGAATAACCAGAACATTTTCATTCCCCAAAAGATCAAGTAAAACCTGAACGAAGCAACTCTTGCCACTCCCGCTGTTGCCGCAAACTCCTATTAAGAAAGGTTTCTTTTGTGCGTTCATAAGATGAGAATTGAATCCCCTCGTCTCCTATTATGCATTCTTTCAAAATTTTTAACATAGTTTTTTCATTATTCCCCTACATAAACAATTCAGATTGCAAATATATTATCGTTCTGGTTACATTGAGATGTTATTTTTTACATGGTTCATGAATTAATATGAAACAAATACTTTATAAAGTACCAAACGGGAAACTGCTAAGAATTTTCCTTGAGAAAGAGAATGACAAGATTGTGGATATTAAAATTACAGGAGATTTTTTTATATATCCGGAGGAAAAAATTTCTTTGATAGAGGATTGTTTAAGAGGCAAAATCTTAAATGAAACTGATTTGGTCAACGACTTGAATAAGGTTATTGAAAGCGAGTCTCTTGAGTTACTGGGGGTTGATTCTAAAAGTATTGTAACTGCACTTTTCTTATGATTAAATTCAGACTTCTACAAACAGGGCATAATACAGCCGCTTTTAATATGGCGCTCGATGAAGTGTTGATCAACAGGATTAAAAATGGTACTTCTTTGCCTTCTTTACGGTTTTACGGTTGGAAACCAGCTGCCGTATCTATTGGTTATTTCCAGTCACTAGAGGCGGAAGTTGATGACAAAAAATGCGAGGAACTTGGCATGGATATAGTGCGCAGACAGACAGGAGGAGGAGCGGTTTTCCATGATCAAGAAATCACCTACAGTATTCATATTCCTATGTCTTTGGGTTTGGTCCCACAAAAGGTTCTTGAGTCATATGAAAAAATTTGTCAGGGAATTGTTCTTGGCCTAGCTAAAATAAACCTTGAAGCAAAATTCGTACCTCTGAATGATATCATTGTTGGCGGACAAAAAATTTCCGGCAATGCACAAACAAGGAAACAAGGTATTATTCTTCAGCATGGAACTATTTTGAAAGCTGTGGATGTGGACAAGATGTTTGATATCTTAAAAGTTCCTGATGAAAAAATGAAAGGAAAACTTATTTCAGATATAAAACAGCGTGTCACGTCCATTGATCTCCATAGTGACGCGAAATTTTCTTTCCAAAATATAGTCGACATACTAATCTCCGGATTTGCGCAAGCCTTTAGTGATGTGGAATTTTTTGAAGATTCGCTTACTGATGAGGAAAAAGCCGAAATAGAAACTTTGGCTAGTCAAAAATACTCAACAAAAGCTTGGAATTATCAGAGATAGTTTACTATAATCTGACAAAGTAAAAAATTAATAACTAATTGGGCTTATGTTATTAACGACTTCTCTTAATGCCGTCCATAAGAAGCTGAATGCTAGGATGGTAGATTTCGGTGGATGGGAAATGCCGGTCGTGTATACGAATCAGATTGAGGAACACAATGCCGTGAGAAATGCCGCAGGCATTTTTGATGTTTCTCATATGGGGGAATTTTTGATCACAGGAAAAGATGCTTTTGCCTTGATCCAGGAACTTTGTTCAAAGAGTATAGAGGGGATGGAAGATGGCAAGGTCCATCTAACCGTTTTCTGTGATGAGAATGGTGGAATAATCGACGATTTAACAATTTATAAACACGGCCAAGAGCAATACATGCTTGTTGTGAATGCCGGAACTACACCTGACGATTTTGCGTGGTGTAAAAAACACGCGGAGAAATATGACGTAAACGTCGAGAATGTAAGTGATAACATTACAAAACTTGATCTACAAGGCCCAAAAGCAGAAACGATACTACAAAAAATTTCTGACACCGACTTGTCTCTTATAAACAGATATTGGTTTAAAGTTATAAAAATAGATGGAGTAAAGATGGTTGTTTCCAGATCCGGATATACGGGTGAAGATGGGTTTGAATTGTATTTTCCAAATAGTGAAGCCGAACATATATGGGATAAAATCATGGAAGTCGGTAAACCAGAAGGGTTGATTCCGTGTGGACTTGGCGCAAGAGACACATTACGTACAGAGTGTGGAATGATGCTCTATGGGCATGATATCGATCGTGAACACACTCCTTTGGAAGCTGTTTATGGATGGGTAGTTTCTTTCGATAAAGATTTCATCGGAAAATCTGCTCTACAAAAACAGCAAGATGAAGGACTAAAAAGAAAATTAGTCGGATTTGAAATGGTTGATAGAGGAATTGCTAGAAATCCATATCCTATTTATTTCAATGGTGAAGAGGTCGGAGTAGTCACAAGTGGGACTCCTTCACCTACTACTGGCAAAAATATCGGCATGGGATATGTCAGGTATGATTTGCGAAAACCTGACACAGAAATTGACATAAAGATTCGTGATAATTTTGTTAAGGCAAAAGTTGTAAAATTGCCTTTTTATAAAAAATAACCAATTAAAAAATGGCTGACTACAAATTTCAAGACGGTCTCTATTACACTGACAAACATGAATGGGTAAAAATAGATGGAGACACAGCAACAGTAGGAATTTCTGATTGTGCCCAGGATCTTCTAACTGACGTTGTTTTTGTGGAATTACCAAAAATCGGAAAACAGGTAAAACAATTCGACACAGCTTGTGTCGTAGAATCCGTAAAATCAGTTTCTGATGTTTATGCTCCTATCAGTGGCACAATTTCGGAGGTAAATTCAGAACTCGAAAAATCTCCAGAAATTATAAACCAAGATGCTTATGGAAAAGGATGGATTTTCAAAATGACAGGCATCAATCCAGCTGAGACTTCAAATTTACTTGGAGTAGACGCTTATAAAGAATTTGTCGCAAAAGAAACTCATTAATATTTTTAACATATCAACTCATGCCATACGTACCTCATACTCAAAAAGATACCGAGGAGATGTTAAAGGCGGTCGGGGTCTCAAAGATTGAAGACCTTTTTGATGCCGTTCCTGCAAGTTTGCTTAAAAATGACCTCTATAATCTTCCAAGTTCTCTATCGGAACAGGAGACGAAAGAAAAAATAAGCAGCATTGCAAAACGTAATCAGAATGCCGAAATTTCATTCCTTGGTGGAGGGTGTTATTCTCATTATATTCCTGCACACGTCATGCACCTAGCCGGGAGAAGTGAATTTTACACTGCATATACTCCGTATCAGCCGGAGATTAGTCAGGGTATTTTACAGGGAATTTTTGAATATCAGTCAATGATCACAAGACTGACTGCGATGGATGCTACCAATGCTTCCATGTATGACGGTTCTACAGCTTCCGCTGAGGTTTGCTTGATGGCTGCAGATATTACCGGAAGGAAAAAAGTTTTAGTTTCAAAAAGCGTGCACCCACATTATCGTGAGGTAATGCAAACTTATTGTGATGCAAAAGGTTTCGAACTTATTACTGTTCCTTTCAATGCGGAATCCGGAAAGGTTGATATGGATGAGTTTGGAAAATTATTAACGGAGGAAATCGCCGGAGTTTTTGTACAGAGTCCAAATTTCTTTGGAGTTATTGAGGACATGAAGGAGCTTTCCGGGCTTGCTCATGCAAAAAATGCTGTATCAGTACAAATCGTAACAGAAGCACTTTCTCTTGGAGCTCTTACTCCTCCTGGAGAAATGGATGTGGATATCGTGGTTGGAGATGGTCAGAGTTTTGGAATGCCTGTCAGTGGAGGTGGACCAAGCTTTGGATTCCTTGCAACAAAAGAACAATACGTCAGAAAACTTCCAGGAAGAATCGTGGGAGAGACCGAAGATCTTGATGGGAAAAAGGCTTATGTGCTCACATTGCAAGCTCGTGAACAGCACATCCGCAGAGAGAAAGCGAGTTCCAATATTTGTTCAAACCAAGCATGGTGTGCACTTATAGGCACTATTTATTTAGCAACATTAGGCCAAAAATTAAAAGACTTGGCATTACTCAATCATCAGAACAGTTTGCATTTCCAAAAAGAATTAGGAGGTAAAGGGATGAAACGAACCTTTTCTTCACCATTCTTTAATGAGTTTGTGATTGACGTACAAAATTCCGAGGAGACTTTGGCAAAATTACGAAAAAATGGGATTGATGGAGGACTCGATTTGGGACGATTTTATCCTGAGTTGAAAAATAAAATTCTTGTTTGTGTAACAGAATTATCTACTTCAGATAACATGTCTAAATATATTCAATCTCTTTAATTTAAAACAATAATGATAACTATATTTGAAAAATCTATTCCTGGTCGAGGCAATTATCAATTGCCTGGTGCTCTTGGGACCGAATCGGAATTAAATGCTTCCATGATTCGCGCAAAACTGGATCTTCCAGAGGTGAGTGAACTCGATGTTGTTCGTCATTATACCGCCTTATCAAAAAAATCTTATGGCGTGGATAATGGCTTCTACCCACTCGGTTCATGTACGATGAAATACAACCCGAAAATTAATGAAGATATGTCCCGCCTTCCCGAATTTACAAATTTTCATCCACTGCAGGATGAAAAATATTCACAAGGAAGCTTGGAGCTCTTGTACAACCTAAAAGAATATTTAAAAGAAGTAACTGGATTTTTTGATGGAACACTTCAGCCTGCTGCCGGAGCTCATGGAGAATTAACAGCCATAATGATGATGAAAGCTTATCATATGAAAAATGGCGATACAAAACGCACAAAAATGCTTATCCCTGACTCTGCACATGGCACAAATCCTGCTACAGCAAATATGTGTGGCCTTGAGTGCATAGAGATTCCTTCTGATTCTGAAGGAGGAGTTGATGTTAAAAAACTGGAAGAATTGATAAACGATGAAGTTGCTGGAATGATGCTTACAATCCCAAATACTCTTGGACTTTTCGATCCTAACATCTTGCAAATCTCTAAAATCTTACATGATCATGGAGCTTTGTTGTTTATGGATGGAGCAAATCTAAATGCCATTCTTGGCATGGTGAAGCCAGCGGAAATGGGTGTAGACTTTATGCACATTAATCTACATAAAACATTTTCAACCCCACATGGTGGTGGAGGACCTGGTGGAGGATTCGTGGGATGCACGGAACAGATGGCTCCATATTTGCCATCACAAAAAATTGTAAAAGAAGGAAGTACTTATAAAACTATTGAAGATAAAGAAAAAAGTATTGGTAGAGTGCGTGCATTTTATGGAAATTTCGGTATAGATGTCAGGGCGTATACTTATGCAGTAAGAATTGGAAAAGAAGGCACTCGTAAAGTCGGGCTGTATTCTGTTTTGAATGCAAATTATATTAAGGCTAGATTAACTCCTTATTTAAATGTCCCTCACAAGAGACATTGTATGCATGAGGTTGTATTTAACGATGAAATGCAGACACAATATCACGTTTCTACGATGGATATTGCAAAACGCATTATTGATTACGGTTATCATCCGCCAACAATTTACTTCCCATTAATTGTACATGGAGCATTAATGGTAGAACCTACTGAAACTGAAAATAAAGAGACTTTGGATGAGTTTATTGATGTAATGATTAAAATAACCGAGGAGGCCAAAACAAATCCTGAAGTTCTATTGCAAGCACCAACAAAGGCAAATGTACGCAGAGTAGACGCTGTAAAAGCGGCTAGAAGTCCTGTTATAGTTTGTAATACTTGCTGCTGCTAATGCCTAAAAATATTCAGTTTGTATATCCGGTCGACACAAAAGCCATAACTCTCTCTGGACAGGGCTGTGCTTTGAATTGCAAGCACTGCAATAAGCACTATTTGAAACAAATGGACACACTTGGTTCGAACACTCCAAAAAATGTAAAAAGTTTTTTGATCAGTGGTGGGCTTAAAAAAAACGGCAATTCTTTTATTCTCGATAGGAAAAAAGAATTAAATGAGCTGAAGAAAAGAGGAAATTATCGTTTTAATTCACACATTGGTTTTGTTGATATTGAAGAGCTAAATGAGATAGCGAAGGTCGTGGATTACGTGAGTTTTGATTTCGTTTCTGACTCAAAAGTAATCAAGAAAGTTTACAATCTAGATAAAAATGCGAAAGAATACGTAGAACAATATAAAATGCTTTCCTCGAAGATAGATACTTTTCCGCATATCACTGTAGGGCTCGATGAGGGCAAAATTCACTGGGAATATGAGGCAATTGATATTTTGCATAAACTTGGAGCAAAAAGGCTTGTTTTGAATATTTTAGTTCCCACAAAGGGCACAGAATTTGAGAATGTGCCGTTACCAGATTTGAAAGAAGTTCAGAAAGTTATAAAGCATGCACGTAAAGTTTTCAGCGACGGGACTTTGATAATCGGATGCATGCGCCCCGGAGGAGTATATAGATCAAAAGTCGACCAGATAGCCATAAAAGAAGGCGTCGATCGCATAGTGAAACCTACTCCAGAAGCCAGGGAACTTGCGGAAAAAATGGGATTTAATATTTCGTATTTCTATGAATGTTGCGTGCTTGACCCTAAGGAAGAAAAAAAAGAAGCTTTAAGAGTTTCCACTGGTTCAGCCTCAATATTGGACTTGAAAAAAACAGCCATAAAATCAAATACAAAAACTATTTACCTGATGAATTCCGGTGGTTGTGAATTTGATTGCAGTTTCTGTTCACAAGCAAAAAATGCTACTTCCAGACAAGACAAACTCTCTAGAGTGACCTGGCCGGAATATGATGAAAAATCTATTTTGGAAGCATTGTCAAAAAAAGAAAAAGCTTATAAAAGAATTTGTATTCAAGTTGTTAATACAAAAGATGTATTCAAAACTCTTCCTGAAAAAATTAAAAAATTACGGAAGAGCGCAAAGAACACTGAGATTGCCGTCACCATCAGGACATATCAAATGGAAGATGTGGATGCGATGTTTAAGGCTGGGGCTAATCAGGTTGGGCTGTGCATAGATATAGCCGACCCGGCTTATTTCCAAAAAATTAAAGGCGGGAATTTTAATTTCTTCCAAAACTTTGTCCTAAAAGCCGGAGATAAATATCCAAATAAAATCGCTACACATTTGATAGTTGGTATGGGGGAAACTGAAAAACAAATGGTTAACGTTATGGAAAAATTACATAAACATCATGTAATTATCGGTCTTTTTGCTTTCACTCCCGTACCGGGTGCAAAACTTGAATTTCAGCTTCCACCAGACATTTCCAGTTATCGTAGACTGCAAGTTGCTCTCCATCTTATTCGGAATAATATCAAACATAAATTTGGATATTATTCAAATGGGACAATAAAAAGTTTCGGGATGGAAAAGGAAATTTTATTCAAAAATTTAAAGGATAGTAATGTTTTTGAGACTTCTGGGTGTCGTGACTGTAATCGTCCTTATTACAATGAAAGAGCCGGCTCGAAAGACCTATACAATTACCCGGAGAAAATTACTTCAACAGAATTTGCTAGAGTGTTTGAGACTATCTTCAAATTTATTCCAGGGCGTTTTTCAAAACCTCTGATAAAACGGGGTGGGACCAAGTAATTTCCAGCCACTTTTCCACAGTCATTCCTTCTGAAACCGGAATCAATGCTTGGTGAATCAAATCAGCTGCGCCAAATCCAATAATATGAACACCAAGAATTTTCCTTGTATCTTTTTCGATAATAATTTTCACCATGCCTTCGCGCTCACCCATCACTATTGCTTTTGCATTAGCGGCATAATCACTCTTCTTTATTTCGTAAGCAATGTTTTTTTCTTTAGCCTGTTCTTCCGTCATTCCTACCTGTCCAATTTCTGGATGGGTGAAAACAGTTACAGGGAGATTCGTATAATCAATTTTGCGCGTTTTGCCTAATATATGAGCAGCTACACCCTCCCCTTCTCTTTCTCCACCATAGGCTGTGATGTTTTTGAATGCGCAATCCCCGATCATATAAATATGTGGCAGAGATGTCTGAAGATTTTCATTTAAAATAATGCGACGACCATCATTTTTTATTCCAAGCTTTTCAAAACCAGGGAGATCATAATCAACTTTTCTGCCAATTACGACTAGAGCTTCGTCCACAATCATCGTTTCTTCAACCCCAGGATTCGCGCCTGTGCCTGCACTGAAAATCACTTCCGCTTTCCCATCTTTATCTTTGCAGGAAAGGACTTTTGTTTCGAGTAAAATTTTGCAACCTCTTTTCTCGAGAGATTTCTTAAAGAATGCTGTAATTTCACGATCAAGCAGTGGCATCAATGTGTTTTGCATTTCAATAATTGTCACTTGTGTGCCAAGACTCAAGAACACAGATGCCATTTCCACGCCGATCACTCCTCCTCCAATTATCGCCAAGGATTCCGGAATCTTTTCCAAATCCAGGATTTCTGTAGACGAGATGACCTGTTCACCTTTTGGCATAATCGGAAGAAAAATAGGACTACTGCCAAGCGCTAGAACTATATGTTCCGCGGTAATTGTAGTATCTCCCACTTTAAGCTCGTGTTCTCCAATTAGAATGCCTTCTCCGTTGATAATTTCCACCCCATGATCTTTCAACGTCTTTGTTAAGCCCATCCCAAGCATTTTCACGTTCAGGTCTTTTCGTTTTTTAGCTTCATCCCATAGTACTTTCGGTTCACTGACTTCAATACCGTGACGTTTTGCTTTTTTAATATCATCCAGAAGTTCTGCCAAATACAGATAAGTTTTTGAGGGGATACATCCACGATTCAGACATACTCCACCAATCGCATCTTTTTCTACAAGTGCTACTTTTTTCTGGCCACGAGCAAGATCTATGGCACATTTCGTACCAGCTGGTCCACCGCCAACAATTAAAACGTCATAATTGTACATGGGGAAAATTTAACATTTACTAAAATCAAAGTAAACAAAATCGAACTGACCAATGGCTTACGGATACTTAAAGATTGAGGATTAACTTTACTCCTAAAACACTTCCGATCGTTATAAAAAGAATTTTGATGAATTTGTTTCCTTTGTATTTTGCATATTTTGATCCCACATAACTTCCGATCACTGAGCCCAGAATTGCCATCAGCATTATCCAAAAATCAAAATATCCTTTCTGGATATATAAAATCGCCGCAAAGGTTACCCAAAAGAATGCTACTGCAAAGTAATATCCAAGTGCGGATATAAAATCGAATCCTCTTGTGTAGAAAGTTAGAGCTGCAAATGCTATGCCATTTCCAGATCCGATAATACTTTCATAAAATCCCATTATGAGTGCCGCTATATATGAAATGGTGCGTTTTACTTTTGATTTTATTTGTTTTTCTTTCAGTCCAAGATCTTTTTTGAAGTATGTATAAATTGCAAAACTGAAAATTATTACTCCTATTATTGGCTTTAAAAGTCCTTCATCTATTGTTAATACAAATTGTACTCCAAAATAAGCTCCTATAAGCCCTATAGCGGCAAACAATAGCATGAAACTCCAATCTATTTTTTTATCTTTTAAGTAATTATAGGCAGAAATTGGTGTCCAAAATACGGCACATATTTTGTGGGCCGCAATTGATAGAGGTAAAGATATTCCAGCCCATAAAAAAATTGGAAGACTTATTATTGAAGCTCCACCTCCTGACATGGAACTCAGTATCGTAGCTATCAGTGAGGATAAGAAAACTATAATTAGTGTTTCCATATTTTTTAGTTCGTTTTTGATATTGTATCACACCATTTTCCTACAGTCAGGCCCTTGACTTTCGTGGCCATTCGTAGTCTAATAGTGACTATTTTTAATAATATGGGTACAGAAAGATCGAATCAAAATTTTGATGCAACTATTGTTGGAGTCGTCGAAGGAGTCATCCAAGAACGACCTCCATATCTTCTATTAGATGAGCATAGTGGGGACATTTTGCCCTTTGATCCATTTGCAATAAGGGCTTTCAACACTTTAAGAATGTCAAAAGGAGATCAATCTGGAAGTGCTTATGATTTTTTCAGAGAGATTGCTGATTCGTGTCCACCTAGAGTTTTGGAAATATTATTAGAAGGAAGATCTCGTTTATTTGTGCTTTTAAATTCTCCTGGTGGAAATGGGCTTATGGCATCTTGGATAAATAGCCTTAATCATCATGTAAAAAATACTCAAGGAGAAACTCATGCTTATGGTACAAGAGAGGTTTCTAGTGCCGCTACTCATATTTGGAGAGAAGGAGATTATAGAAGTTTATTAAGTGACTCTCACAGCGTTTGGCATACTCACTCAATGCCTGATGGATCATTTGATCCAGCAGAAAGGGAACGAGAACGCCGACAGTTATTGCAATATTTTGAAAGTGTAGGTAGTGGAGAGAATGTGCCTAGGATTCTTTCTGCCTTGCGTGAGTCTCCTGATGCAGAAGTTTGCTTGTCTGGACAAGATTTATTTAAAGCTGGAATTTCCACCGCTGTTTTTCCAACCATTGATAAAATGAGAGGCGATTTTCTAAAAAGATCTGGCCATGCAATGGTAGATTTTGCTACAGGAAAATCAAAAAAATCTCCTAATCCGGTGAAACAATTTTTTTCAAGAGGGGTGTAATGGAGATCTTTATGTAATGACCACATCTTCGACTGGCAAGAGTGCGCACTTAAAGTCTCCAAAACTTGACAAAAAACCATTAAGTGCTAGAATTAGCCCCTGTTTTTTAACAATGAAAATATGGCACCTGAAATACACGATTCCCGTCAACCTTTAATGGAAAGTGGAGTTGGAAGAGCAGGATACTCTGCCCCTGAATGGATTGAAGATGGTGGACGTTATCTTGATGACAAGGGACATTTTAATCCAAATGCTTACGATCCAAGTGCTCAATATGATATTCAAGGCTCATCATATTCTCTAGCGTCAAACCCAGAAAAAAAACAAGAAGACCCTTTTGATTTGGAAAATTTAAGATTTATTGATCCGAAGAAAATTCAAAATTTATTAATCAAGCTTGAGGGGCTAGCAGCTGCAATTGAAGATGAAGGAAGTGGCAAAGAGGTCGTAGCAATGATTGGTACTGGAGGAACAATTGCAATGACTATGGTAGATGGAAAACTTCAACCAACTTTGGATCCTGACTACTTATTGAAATATGCAGGAGGCGCGTTAGACCATCATTTTTCTGTTGCTAGTGCGGAGTATCCAACTCCTATTGATAGTTCGGAACAGGAAATAGATTATGAAGCTGATTTAGTAATTGCAATGAGTTGGATGTGGAAAAATATGAGTGAGCAGTTAAAAAAAGTTTTTTCAGGATTTCTAGTAACTCATGGTACGGATACGATGGGTGGAGGATCTACAGCAGTCACTATGATGCTTGGTCCAAATTGCCCTTTTTCAGTTGGATTTGTTGGCGCACAGAAGACAACAGAAGATCAATTTTCAGATGTAGGATCTAATGTAAAAGGTTCTTTTGAAACATTAAGTACATTAAAAAGAAGAAATAAAGTAGGTAGGTTTGTTTTTATGGGTGGTACTGAAGGAGGCGCATTTCACCCAGCAGGCGTTTTGAAAACTGATGATCGTCGTGTAAGTGCTTTTAGAGCACCAATTCATGAAAGACTTATTGATGCATCAGACTTTGGTTTGAATGGAATAATTGATCGATTCGGTAGGAGGTATATGGAAACATTGGATAGAGGAGGAGCTAAACCTGATTTTCAACCTGTCGTTTTACGTGGTTATTCACCAATTATTGACCTGAACCCTAAAATAGGAACTGATCCTGACAGATACTATAGACAAATCATGGCCGATGAAAGAGCTAAGGCTGTGTTGCTAACAACCTTTGGTTCTTTTACTGCTAATACTAAAATTAGAAAAGCCATCACTTTAGCAGCTGAAAGAAGTGGAAAATTAGTTTTGGGAGCAAACCCATTTCCTGGCGGAAGTACAGAGCACAGTTATGCACCTGCAAAAGCATTACGTGATAGCGGAGCGTATCCAGTAGGCACATTGCCAGATGCTACAGCGTCAAAGGTATTCATTGGAAGTGCAGTATTTGGAGATAATCGTGAGGCACTTGCAAGATTTTTGACTGATACAAATATCATTGGAGAACAGGCACCAGGTGAATGGATGTTAAGAACAAAAGATGGCGAAACAACGCCAACACCTGATACAAGTGATTCAAAAATGCCTAGATTTGGGGCTCCAGATGCCTTTTTTGAAAAAGCTAATTAATTTTGTGTTTATGAAAGGCCAAAATGATGTCTAAGCCTCCTTGCACAATCCTCATGTCATATTCGTCAACCAAAATTGCTCTAGCATAAACCTTATCTGTATCATTCAATCGACTGTTTTCCATTGCAAATTCATTTAGCGAAAAGTGTGCAAAGCGCAGTTTTCCGAATGGAGCTCCTTATGGAACGAAGTGTGGACTGGGATACATAACTCTTATGCGGTGGAGATAGTTTGAGAGGAGTCTTAAGAATAGATATTCTATAAAACGCCGCTCTTTACAAATGTCGTATTCTGTGTATAATTTTGTTCTTTGTAATTTATTTTTATGGATAGAGTGCAATATGATTTCACACCTGTTCCTCATGCTGCCACTATAGAAATCGGAACCCAATGTGCACGAGCTTGCGAAGGTTGTGCTTTTAGAGAAACACGACTCCAGAATCTTTCAGCGGAGGAAATTTCACAAGCTGTTTCTGTCTTGTCACGATATTGGGATTCAATAAAATCATCCGAAGGACATCAGCTTATTGGTAGTAGGATTGTGGAACTTATCGGCGGTGCTGGTGTTTTTAATAAAATGACTAGTGAGGACATCAGGGGAATCTTAGAGGTTGCCAGAGCTAATGATCTTGTTCAGTTTGCAGTTATGTGTGATGCAGAAAAAGACGTTAGGGCCATTGATGAATTATTTAGAATAGCAGCCGAATTAGAAGCCAATAAAAAAACTGGCATGAAAACTGTCGTAGCTTTGAGTGTTGATGCTCTTCCAAAAGAAAAACCTGAATTGCAGAGAGAAAGAAAATCAAATCCGTCATGGGAAATGCTCTTACATAGAGATGACCATATCAAAGATCCTGAAACTCAAAATTTTCGCGTCTTCACAACAATTTCCAAGAAAAATCTTACAGAAATACCCGAAATTGCTAGAAGAGTTTTAGAATCAGGCGCAGTCCTATTTGTTGCTCCACTAACAATACATTCTAAAGAATCATTAGTAAGAACAGGGGTAGATGGTAGATTGCTCATGGGAACTGATACAGAAATTCTTTTGGATGAAACTAATCGTGAAGAAATGCAACGTGTTGTTGAAGAGTTGAGAAAATTAAAAGTTCAATATCCAAATACTTTTCTGAACGTAGAAGCAACATTTGATAATATGGTTGCGTGTTGTAAGCCAGTTGCAGAGGCTTTTAGAGCTAATTGTAGAGATAAATGTGCTTTTGTAACAAATGATGGTGAAAGTTTGATAGCTACTCCGAATTTTAGAATAATGAGACGTCCTGATAGAAGCGACATGACTCTTGGTGTTTGCACGTGCATGGTTGGTCCTACTGATAGTGATGATAATTATGCGAACACCGCATTGGCAGAATTGGCAGAAATCGCCGAGGGAAGAAGTACAACTGTTGATTTGTATAGGAAATTAACGGCAGATTTAACAAGAATTGCTTGTCCAGGATGTAATTGCCGAACATCAATTGATATAAAAAGGGGGCAAGGGCTCATATAGGTAAAGTTTTCTGTTTGGAGCTCCTTATGGAACGAAGTGTGAACTAAGGTCGTTCAAATGGTTTTCCGTTTGCCATTGGATCGCTTAGATTAAGATCAATCCTTGATCCGTGAATAACACCATTTGGATCATAGATGATTTTTACACGATCGAATGGGATGTCGCATTTGTTATTGTAACGCCCTGGAGCAACGTTCTTATTTCTTTCAAACTCACCAAGTTTAGCCCTGACAGCTACAATTATTTCAAAAACATCTCCACCGTGACGTCTAAAGGGTCTGTCTATCCATTGCGTTTGCAGAAACCAAAGGCTATGTGTCCCTGGAGGAACTTCTGCATCTGGAGAATCTTCTGTAGAAAATCTCTCGTTTCCGTAGGATGAAAGACTCGTTTCTCCATTGCATAAAACCCATTCCGCATCATGACGGATTGATCCTTCCGCAATCCTCATGTCGTATTCGTCAATCGAAATCGCTCTAGCGTAAATCTGATCTGTATCATCTAATTGACCGTCTTCCATTGCAAATTTATTTAACGGGAAGAGTGCAAACTATCAGTTTTCGCTAAATCTGTCAATGGAGCGGGTAACGAGAATCGAACTCGTGTCTCGACCTTGGCAAGGTCGCATAATAGCCGTTATACGATACCCGCAGATACTTAATGTGATTTGCGTGGACAATTCTATATATCTAATACCTCTTGGTCAACTTTTTTTGCAGGTTTTTAATAATTTTTTAATATTTGAATGGTAATGTCGTGACGCTAGTCTGGGGTTAGGATGGTTCCGTTAATGGGATCGACACCCATTTAACTCGGGTTCGATTCCCGATAACTCCAATCACTAGCAAACAAAAGGCCCGCAACAAGCGGGCCTTTTTATTGTCCATTAACAGGATCGACACCGTCATTATTTTACCTCACCTCTTTTTCCTTTTCAATTACACTTTCCTAACTGACTGTGTCCCTTTTACTAATTCGCCTTTTGGTTCGTCTCTTTTTTCTGCATAGCCTGGTTCTTCCTTTGGTCCTGTTGTAGATGGCTTTGCGGCTGGTTTTGCTGCTCCTCCTGGACCAAGTAATGCTCTTCTAGAAAGATTCAATCTTCCTTGGCTATCAATTTCCATCAATTTTACTTGGATTGGATCTCCTAATTTTACAATATCTTCTACTTTATTTACTCTCTTTGTATCTAATTCTGAAATATGAACCAATCCTTCTTTTCCAGGTAAAATTTCTACGAATGCTCCGAAATCCATGATTCTTGTAACTTTTCCATCAAAGATCTCTCCAGCTTTTGGAACACGAGTAAGATTTTTTATCCAATCGATTGCTTTAGTTCCAGATGCTTGATCTTTCGCTGTAATCACTATTGTTCCGTCATCTTCAATATCCATTTCAACTCCACATTCTTCAGTAATTTTCTGAATCATTTCTCCACCTTTTCCGATAACAATTCTTATCATTGATTGATCAATCTTGATGCTCATAATCAATGGAGCGTACTTTGATAGAGAAGATTTTGGTGCTGGAATAACCTCAAGTATTTTATCGATGATTATGCTACGAGCATTCTTTGCTCTAGATAGAGCTGTTTCTAATAACTCCATCTTTAATCCTTTCACCTTAATATCCATCTGTAAAGCTGTAATCCCGTCTTTTGTCCCTGCACATTTGAAGTCCATATCTCCAGCAAAATCTTCCATTCCCTGGATATCTGTAAGGATCTTATATTTTTCTCCATCCGGAGTAGAAACAAGTCCCATCGCAATTCCTGCAACAGGTTTCTTTAATGGAACTCCAGCGCACATAAGTGAGCATGTGGATCCACATACAGAAGCCATTGAACTTGATCCATTACATCTCAAAATTTCTGAAACAACCCACATTGTATAAGGGAAGTCTTTTTGATCTGGAAGTACTGGAAGAAGTGATCTTTCAGCTAAATCTCCGTGTCCGATTTCACGACGACCAGGACCTCTTAACATCTTGATATCACCTGTTGCGTATGGAGGAAAATGATAATGATGCATATATCTTCTTGTCTCATCACTGTCCATTGTGTCGATGATTTGCGCATCACCAGGCCCTCCAAGAGTTGTGATACTCAAAGATGTAGTTTCTCCTCTTTGGAAAATAGCTGAGCCGTGAGTTCTTGGAAGAACGTCCGGGATGACGTTTAGAGTACGTATTTCATCAAGTTTTCTACCATCAATACGAATTTCTTTTTCAAGAATATTCTTTCTCATTCTTTTTTCTAATCTTGAATTTAATTCCTCTTTAAGATCTTTTTTCGATAAAGTTTCCTCTTCAATTTCTTTTGCATATTTTTCCAGCAATGCATTTTCCACTTCGTGCAGGCGATCTTTCACTTCCATCTTTGTTTTGCCTTTTATTCCATCTAGCATTTCATCTGTTATGAAAGCGTCCAATGCCTTTACTACTTCTTCGCCTGGCTCCTGGATTATCATTTCAATAGGTTTGACCTTGAATTGTTTTGCGTAATCCAATTGGAATTGGCATATTTTCTTGATCCATTCGTGAGCAAGTTTAAAAGCTTCTAAAACGACTTCCTCTGTAACTTCTTTTGCTGCAGCCTCAACCATCGTAATCGCATCAATTGTTCCAGCTACTATTAGATTTAATTTTCCTTCTTCACATTCTTTGTATGTAGGATTCACGATTAGTTTATCGTTTAAATATCCCATTCTTACCGCTCCTATAGGTCCCTCAAATGGGGCTCCACTAAGCACAAGCGCCATTGAAGCAGCATTTACGGCTGTAGTTGCCGGATCTACTTCCATGTCCGCAGAAAGAGCCGTACAGATTAACTGGATCTCATTTCTTGCGTGTTTGTCGAACATCGGACGGATAGGACGATCTATAAGTCTTGAAACTAGTATAGAGTTTTCTGAAGGTCTTCCTTCACGTTTGATAAATCTGCTGCCTTTTATTTTTCCTGCAGCATACATGTTCTCTTCATAGTCTACAGTTAAAGGGAAGAAGTCTGTTCCTTCTCTTACTTCTGTTCCTATACTTGCATTGGCCATGATCACCGTGTCACCCAATGAACAGATTGAATATCCGCTTGCATAGGTAACTATAGGCGATGTTGAAATTTTAAATTCTCGACCGGCTAAGTCCATAGTCATGTCTTTTGGTTCCATATTTTTTTAATTATGGGAAATAATTATGAGTTTTATATTAAATCCCAAAAATATGACCTTAAAGACCTAAGTGACAAGTTTAAAAGAATTAAAAACGAAGACTTTAGTCAAATTATTCGACTAATTCGTTTAATCTTGCTACTTAAGGCATCAATAAAGTCCTTCTTGGGAGATACTTGTTATTTTTAAGGAACAATTACTTTCTAAGTTCTAATTTCTTTAATACATCTTCGTAAGCGTCTTTTTTGTGTATTTTCAAATAGTTCAAATGTTTTCTTCTTTTACCTACCAATCCAAGTAAACCTCTTCTGGAATGATCATCTTTTGGATGGTCTTCAAGATGTTTAGTCAGCTGCTCGATTCTGGTGGTCAGAAGTGCAATCTGAACCTGTGATGATCCAGTATCTTTGGCATGAACTGCATATTTTCCGATTACGTCCTTTTTTGTTACTACCTTTTTCTTCGCTGCTTTCATTGGTTAATTACATTAAGAAATTAGATGTTTTAAAACGTGTGGCTATAAATTTACTAGAAAATCTTAATTTTGGCAAGTGTAAAATTCTCCGGAGCGAATCTAAAACTTTCAATAATTGACTTTAAAGTAAGACAAAGTATATTGGTCTGTATGAACTATAAGCAAATTATTGCTGAAGCTTGGCAATATACTCAGAAAAATAAGTCCCTCATTAGATGGTATGGGTTTTTCCCTGAGATTTTCTCTACAACTGCCGGGGTTTTGTATATTGTTTATCAGATTTTCGCATTCAAAAAATCATATCTTTTTGACAATAGTGACAGTAGTTTTTTGCATGATGTTGCCGCTTATATCTGGGATTTTGTTACTACTCATGTTTCGTGGACTTTACCTCTTGTCATCATTGCTATTATTTTTGCCATTTTTTATCTACTTTTCCCTACAATGGCTCAGGCTGCCACCATTCAAATGATTGCCAGAAATAAAAATGGTCAAAATGCCGGTGTCGGTACCGGTATGAGGTATGGGATACTATCGTTTTTGCCTCTATTTGAGTATCACATGCTTATCAAAACATTTGGGTTTTGGGCTATTATAATCGAAATGGCATTCGTGCTTAGAAATTTGGGACCTGTTATTTTCCAAATGATGATCCCAGCTTTCATAGTTTTTATAGTTATCAGTTTTATTCTTACCCTACTGTTTACCTATGCTGATTTTTATATAGTTATAGATGATTTGCCTATATTCCAGGCCATGAGAAAGAGTGCAAAATTGGTACTCACAAACTGGAAATATACCTTCTTGATTACTATTCTGATGGTTATAATCGGTGTGAGAATCATTATTCAAACTTTCTTGGTTTTCTTCGTTCCTGGAATCATAATTCTGGCCACCGGATATATCGCTACAATAGCTCTACCCGCCACCAGTGTAATCATAGGTGGATCTATTGGATTTGTTTCTCTGATTTTGGCAGCTTATTTGAATGGAATTGTGGATATTTTTTCGTATGCAGTTTGGACTTTCTCATTCCTAACCTTGACTGAAGAAAAAGAAATAAGCGCTAGAGCGACTGTTCAAGAAATGCATGTTCCAAACGTTCACGATCATATTCAAGCTCCTGAAAATACTGAAGAATCCCCACAGGTTCCTTTTAAATCTCCCGATGATGATCACTACTAACGAGTAGCGTAATATGAGAGGAACGTGAATAACACGTAGATCACAGTAAAAACTATGATTCTGTTGGCGATACTTTGAGGTTTTAGATAGTATCTGGACTTCGGGTTATTCTCTCTATTTCTTTGAAAATTATAGATTTCTATGACTGTTGTTATGAAAACCAAAAACGAGAAGAAAAGTATTATATAAACATTTGTATAGAAATTGAAAAACCAATTCGAAACTTGCAGATATAGAGTCTCATTTTCAACAAAGAAGTAAGATATCAGCAACGTAAGCAAGTGCAATAACTGATCTATTATAAATGGCTGAACTTTTTTATCGTGATGGAGATCGTAGTTGATTTTTAGATAATCAATCCAATAATGGGCGAAACATATCCAAATTATGACATAAAAAAGCCATGTGTAGCCATTAAGCAGGAATGGAAGAAGAATCAATACATTCAGTAAAAAATGTATAAAAACGTGCAGTAAAATTCCCTTATAACTTCGCATTTTATATTTAACCAGGCTCGCCGGCTGAAATATAAAATCACCAAGTAAGTGCGCTAGTATTAAGTACGTTAGAAGCATCTTTTAATATTTATTTTTATCATCACTGTTTAGTCTCGCTACAATTGCAGCGCTTATTTGTTCCGCAAGAGTTACGTTTGTTTTCATCAACGTCTTGAAGTCTTCTTTATTTAACACGAAAACTTCGCAATCTTCCAGAGTTTTTGCTGTGGCATTTCTTGGCACTTCTGAAATTAAGGCCATTTCTCCGAAGAAACCATTTGGATTTATAACCGCAAGCATTTCTTCTCTTTCTGTTTCTTTATTTTTTCTTGAAATACTAATTGTCCCTTTTTTTACTATGTAGAGAGCGTTTCCTTCATCTCCTTCTTTGAAGATTTGATTATCTGCCGGATAGTACATCAAAACGATGTGTCCAATAATATCTAAATGCAATTCTTCATCTAGGTCTTTAAATAGAGGGATCTCCTTCAAGATAGGTAAAAGCATTTTTGCGTTTTCATTTTGATCTGCCATATGGATATGAGGTTAAATTTTCTTGAGTACTATTATAACATTTATTGGGGTATTAAGCCAAAAGGAGAGTAATTAAATAGTACCTTGAGTGCTTGACCAGTAGTACGTTTTGTGTTACAATGTACTATCGACTAGAAAAATACTTATACATAGTAAAAACAAACACATGATCAAGTTATCTCAAAACAAAAAGATTGCGATCAGTGCTATCTCTATATTTATCATTTCTTTTTCCATAATGCTGTTCTTCTTGAAGAATAGTCCTCAGGATACAGGGAAAGGACAGGCTAGTGTCATGCACTCAAATGATGAGTCTAGCGAAACTGCAAATGGAGACTCTCACGAGCCTTCTTCCGAAGTTACTTCTGGAGAGGCAAAAGGAACTGTTGATATTGAAAAAGCTTACCGTTCTTATTTAAAAAACACAAAAAATCCGATTTTTGTGGTTGATGAAGAGGATAAATTTACTTATGTCAGCAGTGACTTCTGTGATTTTATGCATGCTAGATCCGGTATGCTTATCGGCCAGTTGTTTTTAAATTACATCAACAACAAAGATCTTGCTTTGTTTATAATCGATCACAATAAAGCAATTCAGCATGGGAAAGAGGTATACGCCATTGGTCCATATAGAATCAAACATGAAAATGACGAACATTTAGTCCTGTTTGATATATATCCTATTCTTGAGAATGGAAAAGTAAAACATATGGTTTTTGGAGTTAAGGATATCACTGAGAAAGTTGAAGAAATGAATGATAATGTTGATACGGATGTTTCACCCCTAGATAAGACCGAAGACAGTCCTGAGTCAGATAGTCCCGAGACTAAACAAGATCCAAGGTTAATGGTTGATAAAAATAAACTCAGCTACAATATAAATCTTATTGGTAGACTTTTCCCTTAAATTTGTTTTTAATTCGGTCTGCTTGATTGCAATGCCTCAAAAAGGTAAAATTCGCCATGTTTAGACTTTAAAATAAAATAAACATGGCTGGATATAATGCTTCGAAAGTTGAACAGAAATGGCAAAAGAAATGGATTGAGACAAAGCTTCACAATGTAAATCTCAAAGACACTAAGCGAAAGAAATATTACAATCTTGTGATGTTTCCATATCCTTCCGGAGATAAACTCCATATTGGACATTGGTACAATTTTGCGCCAGCAGACAGCCATGGGAGATATATGAGAATGCATGGATATAACGTTTTTGAGCCAATCGGATTTGATAGTTTCGGACTGCCAGCCGAGAATTATGCTATCAAAACAGGCGTTCATCCAAAAATAAGCATTGCTCAGAATGTTGAGCACATGATCAAACAATTGAAAAGAATGGGAACTCTTTATGATTGGGATAAAACTGTAGTGACGTCTTCTCCCGAGTACTATAAATGGACCCAGTGGATATTTTTACAATTGTACAAAAAGGGCTTAGCGTACAAGAAAAAAGCCCCCGTAAACTGGTGTCCAAGTTGTAAAACCGTACTTGCGAACGAACAAGCTCAAGATGGTACATGCGACAGATGTGGCAGCGAAATTACAAGAAAAGATTTGGTACAATGGTTTTTCAATATTCGAAAATACGCTGAAAAATTACTAGATTATAAAGGAATTACTTGGCCAGAAAAGACAATTTCCATGCAGCAAAACTGGATTGGGAAAAGCACCGGTAGCGAAGCTGTTTTTAAAGTTGCGAACGATCCAAAAAAACAAATTCTTGTTTACACTACTCGCATCGATACTCTTCATGGATGTACATACATGGTTCTTGCTCCTGAGCATGAACTTGTTCCTGAGTTAACAACTAAAGAAAACAAGAAAAATGTTGAGCAATATATTGAAAAAGCCAGAAAAGTTTCAGATATCGAAAGAGGCGCCGAAGGCAGAGAAAAAACTGGTGTATTTACTGGTAGTTATGCTGTAAATCCTATAAATGGAGAAAGTGTTCCAATATGGATTGCTGACTATGTTTTGGTCCATTATGGGACTGGTGCGGTGATGGCTGTTCCTGCTCATGACTCCAGAGATTTTGAATTCGCAAAAAAATATAACTTAGATATTCGTGCGGTAATTGCCGAAAAAAAAGGACAAAAAGAATCTGAAATGCAAAAATATTTCCAAGAATTTGGGGCATACTGTAATGACGGATTTTTGATAAATTCTAAATCTTATGACGGATTAACAAGCCTTGAAGCCAGAAAAAAGATCACAGAAGATTTGAAGAAGAAACTACTTGGAGATTCCCGAGTAAATTATAAATTGCGTGATTGGTTAATTTCCAGACAAAGATATTGGGGGGCGCCAATACCAATTGTGAACTGCAAAAAGTGCGGAGAAGTTCCAGAAAAAGAAAAAAATCTACCTGTTTTATTGGCTGACATTACGGACTTTAAGCCTTCCAGTGATGGAAAATCACCTCTTAGCAAAAGTGATAAATTTAGAAAATGTAAGTGTCCTAAATGCGGAGGACCAGGAGAAAGAGAGACAGAAACTATGGATACTTTCGTATGTTCGAGTTGGTACTTTTTGAGATATCCATCTAACACTTTGAAGACTAAAGCCTTTGACGGAGAGATTACGAATAAATGGCTTCCTGTAGACATGTATATAGGAGGGCCAGAACATGCTTGTATGCACCTGATTTATGCGAGATTTTTCAATATGGTTTTAAATGATCTTGGATATATAAATTTCAAAGAGCCTTTCACAAGACTTGTTCATCAAGGCATGATTACAAAGGATGGTGCAAAGATGAGTAAATCTAAAGGGAATGTTGTCAGTCCCGATACTTTTGTAGATAAATATGGGAGTGATGTTTTCCGCATGTATTTGATGTTTATGGGACCTTTTGAAGATGGTGGAGATTGGAATGATCATGGGATTACCGGAATCGCCAGATTTGTGGAAAGATTTTTTGGTTTGATTTGTGGAGACGAAAAAGTTTTGGACAAAGATGCCTTAAAAAAGAATCTTCATAAACTTATAAAAAAAGTCACTGAAGACACCGAAATATTCCATTTCAATACCGCTGTGGCTGCCATGATGGAATTTGTAAATTTTGCAATGAAGAATGGAATGGACAAAGAATCAAAGAAAATTTTGACACAACTTATTGCTCCAATAGCTCCTCATTTAGCTGAGGAATGCTGGGAAATCCTTGGACAGAAATATAGCGTGGTAGATAGCAAATGGCCTGTGTACGATCCTAAACTTGTTGTGGATGACACTGTAAAAATTGGTGTCCAAGTAAACGGAAAGGTAAGAGGAGAGATTGAGATTGCCAAGGATGCGTCACAAAAAGATGCGATTGCAGCAGCAAAGGCAAATCCAAATGTATCGAAATATCTTACGGAAGGACAGATCGTGAAAGAGATCTATGTTCCTGGAAGGATAGTTGGGTTTGTGGTAAAAATGTAATTACTCTACGTCTACAATTGATACAAAGTTTAGAGAAGGAGTTCCTTCCATAACTATTGTTAATCTATCAACTACTATAGTCACAGGATTTTCCTTTGTAGCGTTTTTCAGTTCTGTCATTTGCACATCATTGATTCCTGTTAGCTGGTAGTATCTATTTTCTTTGTGAAGCAAGTCTCCAGGCATTTTTGAGACGCTATCTTCCGCTACTGTAAAATGGTCTTTTTCAGTTCCAGGAACATATGATGGCACATTTTCGATCCATCCTTTTAACGTAACTCTTCCTTCATAAACTATAGGATCCGGATCTGCGTATGGAGGTTTTCCAGATGTAAGCGTAAATGGAACTTCTGCGTCTATTTTTGTTGGTGTTGTCTCCTCGGTTTTCACTTCTTCAGTTTTTGCCTCTTCCTGTGGAGTTTTTGCATAATCAGAAATTTCTCCTGTCGTTACTCCTTCTGCAGGTTTTGCCTCTTCGTTTGTGTCTGTTTTATATCCCAAATCTAAGTTGATTGTGCAACCTGATGTTAGAAGTAATAAATTTAATACCAAGATGGATACGAGAGTTTTTTTCATAGGTGAAATTTTAAATATTTTACTACACAATGGTATCTGTTTTTTTATTTTTTTCAATGAAATGTTGTCGACTCTTTTTCATCGACAAATCGTATACTGAATTTTTGGCTTATTAATAATATTTTGAAAATTTCGAATAGTCGAGTTTTTTACAATAAATTCGGTGGTGTTATTATCGATAGTGCTAAAAAAGAAATTAGGAATAAAAATAATGACTAGAGGATCTAAGTAAACAGATACCAAAAAAGTCTTTCATATTCTTATCTCATTCCTGCGGATATTTGGAATCAAATCGTTCACAAGATGTTCTTTTAAACCTCGGTTTATTTCTGGACTTAAAAATTCTCCTGAAGGAGACTTCAGGGTTGATATAAAGGTGGTTTTTGGGATTGTCCCGAGAACCAAAAACATTCGCGTTTCCAAAAAAGGAGAGTGCCATGAAAACCCTGAACGTGATCGTGTTCGTATTTCTGTCCATGATGGTCTTTTTCGGCATGTCCGCATGCGGAGAGATACCGTATCGTGAAAATGAATCGGTCGAGCACTATGACTACGGTGGAGGACCACAAAACTTCAAGATTCCTGTGCCAAAGGGTTACAACTGGGAAGTAACTCAGTCCTGGGCTACTCACTGCAATAAGTGTGATGACAAATATCCCGACAGTGATGGCTCGTTCTGCAATTCCTCCCACATTGGTAACTGCTGTAGATTCGGATGGGATTTCAACTTGCCCGGGAACCTGGATCAAGGTAAACCGGTACTCGCGTCTGCCGATGGAATCGTAAAATCAGTAACCAGCGGTGATGGCTGGGGAAATACCGTGATCATCGGTCATGGCGGGAATGTGTGTACGCGATACTCTCACATGAAAAACAATTCTATCACTGTGAGAGAAGGAGACTATGCCTGCCAGGGGCTTGTGATCGGAGAAATTGGCAGCACTGGAAATTCGTGGGGATCTCACCTGCACTTCCAGTTCGAAGACTGTGATACTCATGAAACCCTGGAGAGAATGTTCACCGATGGTAATGGCATTCCGATGTGCACTGTCGGAGAAGATGTCCTGGACGATGATGGAAACTACAACTTCCTGATTCTAACCAACGACACAGTTTACGACTGCGAGGAAAGTGGCAATGAGATTCCTCCGCTTGGAAATGGGTGGAGATCCTCATCCTGTGGAACTTTCGACGGATGTCCGCTTGGACCAAACTGTGGGAGAAATTACGGTAGCGGACTCAAGGATCTGAGTTCTATGGATATTCGTACTCGCTATGCAGTTGAATATCTGTGGAGTGAATGTGCGGTGGATGGGAAGAGTGACAATCGATACCATCCATCTGACAACATCACTCGTGCCGAGGCTCTCAAAGTGCCAATGTATTTGTACGGATTGCTTCATGACTGTGGAGAGAACGAGCATTTTTCGGATGTAGAGCCAGATGACTGGTTTTACAAAGTCGTGACGTGTGCTTCCGAAAAAGAACTCATCAGTCCAAATCCAAACTTCCGACCTGATGATCCGGTCACTTTTGCTGAGGCCGCGAAAATCATCGTGGAGTCCGCAGAATATGCCGGGGCGATCGAGATTTATACGCCACTGGTTGGAAGTTTTCCTCATATTCCCATGACTCATTGGGTGTATTCGTATGTAGAGACTCTTCTGTTTTACGGAGGGGTCGAGAATTCTGCACGCGAATACTATCCCGACCAGGAAGTGCTGCGTGATGAATTCGCTGTAATGGTTGCCTCACTTTCTCCATGTTTTTGCGGGAACATCGTGTGCGAAGATGGCTGTGAATGTAGCCAGAAGAATTTCGCATGCATGGATCCCGATGACGATAGCAGTGGAACCGGTGGAGAAAATCTTGACGAGTACAATCAGTCTTCGTCTGATGTTCAAATCTCATGCAGTCCCCTTCCAGACCACACCGAATGTGACATTAATGCCACACTTCTCTACATCAAGTGCGACCTTACAAATTCCACCTCTTCCGACTTACTGGTAAATGATTTTGTTATGAAGTCCGTTGATATCGGCGATTGCCAAATCACGGACTCAACCGATCATTCCGGAGTAGGAGTGCAAAAAATTCCGCCGGGTATTACCGATACGTTGAATGGCCACTACGAAATCTCCTGCAATTCGCTCCCCTTGAGTCTTGACGTTTCGTTCGACTTGAAGGAGAGAAATGAAGGAGTTGTTACGTGGCTGTACGATGTGACGAGTACAACAATCTCTACGGTGGAAGTTTCTGCGTGCGGAGACACTTCCGGCCACGAAGATCCTCCAGATGAAGGAAGCATCCCTTCTGATGGAGGAACTTGCAATCCGGCGACCGGCTATACCATTTACTTAAACACAAATGGTGTATCCATCGAAATCGCAAGCAGTGGAAGTTCATACTCCACCTCATCGCTAAACCTGCTAAACATCGTGCCCTTGAATTTTCGCTGTGAGGATTTGCCTGTTGCGATTCTTGTTGGTGGTGGGCAAGTTCTCACCGCAAACGTCGTAGACAATTCCCTTCCATCTTTTTCCGTTTGGGTAAACTGGCCAGACGGTATTTCCATAAGTCCAGATAGTTCACCTACCACAACTACCAGGAATTTCTCTTTGTACGAGAACCACGGAGGGGTTCTCATTAGAATTCCCGGGAGTCAGTAGGTAAACCGGGGTTAATTTAGCAACAGAAAGGAGGGTCGATTGCTTTGCGATCGACCCTCCACTTCCTAAAATTCCCAAAGATTTTTGAAGTATTTTTATTTGTGAAGAATCTTATAAACCATGTTTTCGTTCACTTCTTTTATTTCCTTCCCGGATTTTAAAATTTCGCATCTGTCCGCCATTATTTTCGCCACTTCATCATTTTTACAACTATTAAATTTCTCACATGCTTCTAAAAATTTCTTTCCTCTATATAGGACTAATCCTTCTGCATAATTTGCTAAATTTTCTCCTGCTTTTGGTGACAATTCTGATTTCAAGCATACCAATTCGTACAGAGTGACAGCTGATTTTTTCCCCGGAAGAAGCACGCTATCCACTTCTCTTAGTGCAATTTTTTCTTCCAATATTTTCCTATCAATCATTGTTTCCAATCCTCCAACCATTATAGATGTTCCATAAGTTTTATTTGCCGAACTCTCCAACCTGGAAGCTGTATTTACCGTGTCTCCCATTACCGTATAGTCGAACCTGTTTACTGATCCAAAATTTCCAACTATTGCCTCTCCCGAATTTATTCCCATCCTTTGTGTCAAAATATTTTTCCCCTGAGTGCTCCATTTTTGATTCAATGATTCCAAAACTTTTTTCATTTCTATTGCCGCCATGTACGCACGCATGACGTGATCTGTTTGTGCCACGGGCGCATTCCAAAATGCCATTATTGCATCTCCTTCATATTTATCTACCGTTCCTCCATATTTTTTTATAATTGTTTCCATCACCGTAAAATATTCATTAATCTGAGAGACCCATGCAGAAATTTCCACTTTTTCAGATAGCTCTGTTGAGCCTTTCAGATCAGAAAACAAGACTGTTAAAATTTTCTTTTCTCCTCCCAGTTTTACTTCATCAGGATTCTTGCTAATTTCTTTTACCAAATCTTCACTGACATATTTTCCAAATGCAGAAGTTATTTCTCTTTTCTTTTTGTCAGCAACAAAATATTTATAAATCCACCCGACAATATATGCCATTACCATTGCCATGAATGGATATACCATGTTCAAAATCAAACCTTTTGAATAGAAGAAATGGCCACTTGCATAATATCCTGCCATCAATATTACAAAAATCATTACAGAAATAAAGATCCCAAAATAATTTACAGGAATGATTATCAATACTGAGAGTAAGAATATTGTGAATAACTCGCTTATCACGCTTTGGTTAGTCAAGAATTTTTCATCCAAAATCGTCTGAATTTCATTTGCGCGGAATTCGACTCCAGACATTGGGGTTGTGTTTGAACGAGGAGTTAAGACTTTGTCCTGAACTTCTTTGAACGAAGTAACGCCTATTAAAACTATTTTGTCTTTGAATGTATCTGGTGCGAATTCACCATTCAATACATCTATGAAAGAAACCATTTTGTACTTGAATGGTTCTGCGAAGAAATTCACTAATAATTTGCCGTTTTCAAGCGGAATTTCTATTTTTTTACTGTCCGATTCTATTTTTAATAATGAGTCTGAATATGATTCTTCTGTGGTTTCTTTTGCTCCCATGAATTGTTTTACCGAAGCCACCGCAAAGTCGTCATAATATTTATTTTCTGCCGATAGATAGAAGCTTGGCTTTGCCATTCTTAAAATCCCATCATTTTCCATATATACTTTTGTAATGCCAATTTTAGGATTGCCTTCTACAAATTGTCTGATCGGGAAGGTTTTTAACCCCTGATCCTCTTGAAGTGTTCCCATTAGAATAATGTTTCCGAATTGTTTCAGTCTATCTGCAAAAATTCTATCACTTGGATGATCCAACCTCATTAGTGAATTATTCACTGTTTTTTCATAGATAGATAAACGTTCTTCTGCGGAAGGTGTAACTTGAGTTTTCTCTTTCAATATTTCTAACTGCTGATCAGAAATTCCTTGAGAATAGGTATGGAAAAGTATATCAAAAGCAATTGTTTTTGGATTTTCATCTTTTAAAATATTCAGCAATTGCGCGTAATTTTCGCGTGACCATGTGGAAAACTTTTTAAGAGAATCTGCCCTCCCCTCATCTGTACTCTTGTCATCTATTCCTATTATCACAATGTCATTTGAAGGTTCGTTTCTGGTATAAAGCGTATCTGCTATTCGTAAATGCCATGTATCAAAAACTCCCGTAAAAATAAAAATTGTCGAGAGGAGAGTTACAAGTAAACTCAAAATAAGACTCAAAATGATTCTGTTTTTCAGTAAATCTTCGGGCTTCATCTAGATAAATTTGGGAATTTATTGTTCTGTTTATTATAGCACAAAAAAGCCATTTCGCGCTAGTTGTCGTTCCCCGCGCCCTGCCCGCCGAAGGCGTGGAAAGCTGGAATCTAAGATTCTGAAGCAAGTTCAGGATGACAATACAGATTCCGTCTCGGGGGCCGGAATGACACGTTGCAATGGGAGGTTCTTACTGAAGAAGTTCCGTGAGCCACCCTACATCATTTGTTGGTGGATAACTTTGTACGTCACCTATTACTCCAGGATTTACGGTTCTTTGAAGTACTATATTCATAGCGTTATCCCATCCACCCGGATATTTGGATTGTTCTGTAGTACTAGGAGATATTTCCATTAGAATGGTTACACTCGGTTGGTATTGTATATCTGATTCCGCAAAACCTTTATATGGGTCTTCCGGAGGGTTTATAACGAATTTCAGACTAACGATTGAGGTTCTAAAGGGAGTGATTGGAACAAAAGAAGATGAATCAAGATCGTATTCCGATTCGCTGTCACTCTTGTATGGAAGCGTTATTCCAAGCTCCGTTAATGAATCATTACCTAATATTCCCGGATAATCCAGAGTATTAAAAAACGTACCATGTATATCAATAACATCAACAGGCTCTGGATAGTGGCAGACGTATTCTTGGGCACATGTAAACAGGTCTGTTACACCATTTTGATCTATATCCAGACCGTTCATTTCCAGCATTCCGACAACATAGTTTTGGTCGTCTATTTTTTGTTTTGCGAAAATTGTTTTCTTGTCGCCATAAACGTTTATTAAGTAGAGTTCATCAACAATTCGCGGACCAGTTATTTCTGCCGTTGATCCCAGAAGGATACTATCGTCAAATGCATCGCCGAAGGCTCCTGTATCGTCTTGGTCGAACGGGTGTTTTCCCACTGTGAAATCCTGGGAAGGAGTATAGATGGTTTCACAGATTTCAGTATTTAGTCCATCATTATCCCAAACTGGATCCAAACATGTTCCATTAGTCTGAGCATCTTCCGTGCACGCTGAACATTCTATCCCAAGATCGTCCGGATTTGCCGTAGTGTCTGTACCCTGGCTCTCTCCAGGATTAAAAAATCTGCTTCCATATGCACCAAAGTATATCCCATATATCCTACTCTCCGGATCTCCCGGATTTTCTTTATATTCTATGCCGTGATTTGGCTGCACAACATTCATACTAAAATATTCTTCATAATCTATCCCGTTGTCGTGAATTTCTGTTGTCAATTGGTCCATTAAAATTCTTGCATCTTCGTATAGCGCGTTTTGTATATCTGATTTCTTTTCCGCATTTATAGTGTCGAAAAGAACTATTGTAGAAATTGTTGCAACGACTATAAAAATACTTGAAGTTATCATTATTTCTATAATCGTGAAACCTTGTTGTAAGGCTTTCATCCTCATTATTCGTGATTTGTTATTAGAGTTACACCTTTTAGCTCATTATATTTTGAACCTCCGTACCACCATACTTTTACTTCTATGAGAATACTTACAGGTACTCCTCCTTCTTCTGTAATTCCTGTGACTTTTATATGGCGGTAATAGTTTGTTGCTGTCGCTGAGGCACTATCATTTGTATATACATATACTTCCGGGTCTCCCGGAGATGACACTAATTTTTTATAAACTTGGAAATCGGCAGGGGTTGTCGTGCTGACTAGTATCCATCTGTTTGATGTGCTATCCAATTTTGGTATATATGTGGCTCCATCCGCCAATTTGTTCCCCGGATCGCTACAATTTGTATCCGGATTTATAACCGTCCAACATGCATCTATGTCTGTTGAGCTAATCATTGCGTTTGTGTTTCTGATATTTTTTACTATTTCAATTGTTTCGTCACCCAAATTCTGAGCAACCAGATAATTTCTCGACAATGCTACCGACTGCATCGCATAAATAACCGTTGAGCTGGCAACAGCTGTCGTTATTATCAAGATTGTCAGAGAAACTATCGCCTCAACTAAAGTTTCTCCAGATTTTTTTCTTATATATTTCATCTTTATGGTGTTGGAGATGGATTTGTTATCGTATATTGTGTCGGATCCATTGATTCGACTATTCCTGACTTTGTAAAAATAACTATGTATTTTCCTATATCATAATATTTGTCCTTGAGTCTTAGAATTATGAATTGATCCGTAGATGGAGCTGATGCAGGTAGAGCTACATTTATACTGCGCAGTATCTTCATCTTGTTTGGAACATACGATACTGTAAGGGCTGTAAGATGCAATGTATCACATGATATATTTCCGTTCGATGTGCATACATCTATAGCAAATCTATCAGATGGAATCTCGTATGGGATTCCTATTATTGTGTCCTGTGTATCGTCGTATGAGTTTATTGTTCCCTCTTCCGGGTTGTCTCCAAAAACCGTGACTGTATATTTTGTCGGATTGCTGAGATTATCAAGTTTTATTTCTACGCTATATGCTGCCGGATTTTTTTCCACTCCTGAAAATGCAACCATTTTATTCGTGACCGTATACGATCTTGGTGATCGAAGATTATTGAAAACTTCTTTGTATGTGTTCAAGAATGCAAAATATCTTTGAGTCTTGTAGCTGGACATAAGCGCCGCCATCGCCAAAATGGCCATCAATGCAATTACAATAAGGATTTCTGCAAGTGTAAATCCAGCAAGTTTTTGTTTTGTTTTAACCATTGCCTTGATTATATGTAGTTTCGTTTAAATAGTAAATATACTAAATAAAACTTTGCGAAGAACTTCCGAAGCGAGGCGACCTTTCCTAAAGTTTTCCTAAATATTTGCGTATGTGGAAAAACCGATAGTCCTCCTAGGTCTATCGGTTTTTCGGAATGTATCCACGTCTGCCTTTTCAGGGGCGGCGCGGAAAACGGGTTGGTATTGCGCTGCGAGTATCGCCACTCAGGCCAGCTTGCGCTTGCGCACGCACATGGCCGTGAGGATGATTCCCAGCAGCAGGAGAGTCGCGTTGGTCGTCTGGCTGTCCGCGAGGGAACAGCTGCAGCCGCCTCCACCACCTCCCTGCCCTTGGTCTCCCGTGTTGTCCGGGTTGTTGTTGTCGGAAGAAGAATCACCGTTCTCGCTGTCGCAGTCTCCAGGCTGGCTTCCGCCATCCTGTTCGGTATCCCCATCTTGACAATCGGTGTCGCCGTCGGGGTGCCCGGCGTCATCGTCTGCATCGGTCTCTCCGGCGTCGGGGCCGTCGATCACTTCGCCGCCGTCGTCGTCGAGGTCTCCACCATCGCTGGTGTCGCTGTCGCCACCGTCCACTTCACCGTCACCATCACCACCGTCGGGAGGCTCGCACGGTTCGCAAGTTTCCTCCGTCAGATTGATGCTGGTTTCGGTCACGCAGTCGGAGCAGTCGGGCCCGAGGTGGACCGTCATGTCTCCGCTGTCGAAGTGGAAGGTGTACCAGATGTGGCCTTCGCTGCACGACGCGTTGAAGATCTCGTCGTCGTCCACGTTCTGGTAGAGTTCCAGCGAGTAGATCGTGCCCGAGATGCCAGTGTCCACGCCTCCGCCGACCGGAGTGATTGCGAGGTGCTGGCCATGATCGTTGACGGTGATGTTCCCGTACACGATCTGGCAGTGGGCAGCGTTTCCGATGCATGCTAGCTGCGACGCTGCGCACGAACCGTCGATGCAGAAGTTGCTGATGATGATCCCCGCGGGCGGTCCGCCGACGAGGTTCACAGTTCCCGTGCAGGTCGAGCCCGCGACGTTCTGGACGGTCCATGGAGAGGCACCGTCGCAGTACGTCAGGCTGCAGCTTCCCGAGAGCTCCACGTTGCCGGGGAGATCGAGATTGCAGTCCGAAGGGCAGTCACCGCAGGTTTCCGTGTCCTCGCACACCGAATCTCCCCACAAACCCCTATGAA